>OAVM01000026.1_pt1 | contig 179927 bp, 154 predicted proteins | sample 1476421 | NCBI WGS metagenome assembly OAVM01 (sample SAMEA2580099, study PRJEB22360) | human gut metagenome | biome: human gut; feature: human-associated habitat; material: faeces | place: Denmark | collected 2008/2010
ATGCAAATGTCAGATCGTGTGCGCCTGTTAGGGCGCGGCTGGTAAGAGAGCCTTACAGGCGCATTTGAAAAACCTCCGGCTATGCCGGAGGATATTTATTTTTTTTACGCTGACCTTAGTTGGTCGCCGGATATTCCTGAATGGTGACCTGCAATGTTAACTGTTTATCGTCACGCATCACGACAACCGGGATCACCGAACCAGGGCGAATTTCCGCGACCTGATCCATTGTCTCCAGGGCGGAAATAGCGGGTTTGTTATTCACAGAGATAATCAGATCGTTGACCTGGATGCCTGCATTTGCCGCTGGGCCATCAGGCGACACTTCGTTAACCACGATCCCTTGCAGTTGATCCATGCCGCCACTCTGCGCATGTAATGGGGCGATCTCACGTCCACCAATGCCAATGTAGCCACGGATCACACGGCCATCACGGATCAGTTTATCCATAATTTTGGTCGCTAACTGGAAAGGAATCGCAAAGCCGATACCTTCCGGCGTTTCGCCATCGTTACTCTTATCAAACGACAGCGTGTTAATGCCCATCAGTTCGCCCAGCGAGTTCACCAGCGCGCCGCCAGAGTTACCGTGGTTAATGGAAGCATCGGTTTGCAGGAAGTTTTGCCGCCCGGTCGGGTTCAGACCGATTCGACCCGTGGCACTGATAATCCCCTGGGTAATGGTCTGCCCGAGGTTGTACGGGTTACCGATCGCCAGAACCACATCGCCAATGTGCGGTACGCGGCGTGGATTGATCGGAATCGTTGGTAAACCGCCTGTGGCGTTAATTTTCAGCACCGCCAGATCGGTTAGAGAGTCAGAGCCAACCAGTAACGCTTCAAAAACACGTCCATCCTGTAAGGCGACGATGATCTGATCGGCGTCGTTGATCACGTGTTTATTGGTGATGATATACCCGCGTTGATCCATGATTACACCAGATCCCAGGGTGCGGATCTCAAGCTGGTTGTGAGAGTTGGTGTTCAAACCGCGGTTATAAACGTTAACCACCGCTGGCGCGGCGCGGCGAACCGCCAGATTATAGCTGGCAGGCGTCTCATCGGTACTGTCAAATTGCGGAGTGGAAAGCGGGTTAAGGCTGCGCAGCGAAGGCATGGCAACCAGCAGAATAGCGCCGACAATTAATCCAATCGCAACGGAACGTAAGAGCTTCACAAACATGATGGAGGCATCGTTAAAAAAGGGAACGGCAGCAGCATACCACGAGTTAACCGGACATCACACGTCAGCCTGATGCCCGGTTTACGACATTAACGCATTAGTAGGTAGAGGCTTTCATTGCCGCGTACAATTTGCAGGGCAATGATGGCCGGTTTTGCCGCCAGCACTTTACGCATTTCAGCAATCGAGTTCACCCGATCGCGGTTGACGCCAATGATCACATCGTCTTTTTGCAAGCCAGCCTGAGCAGCTGGGCTTCCTTTGACAACCTCATCGATCTTAATACCTTTGCCACCATCTTTTAGCTGACCATCGCTCAACGTTGCACCTTCCAGCGCTGGCGTGATCATTTCAGCGCTGGCCGACGAAGAGGTGCTGGTATCGAGCGTCACTTCTACTTCCAGTGGTTTGCCGTTACGCAGCAGGCCAAGCTTCACTTTTGTGCCCGGCTCGGTGGTCGCGATACGAGAGCGCAACTCAGCAAAGCTATTCAGCGGTTTGCCGTTGAGGCTGGTAATAATATCGCCCGCTTTGACGCCCGCTTTTGCCGAGCCAGAACCTGGCAACACTTCGCTGACAAACGCGCCACGCTGCACGTCAAGGTTGAAGGCCTTGGCGATATCGGCACTCATCTCGGTGCCTTTGATGCCTAACAGGCCGCGTTTGATTTCTCCAAAGTCGATGAGCTGCTGCGCCAGTGTTCGCGCCATATTACTGGGAATGGCAAATCCAATCCCGACACTACCGCCACCAGGCGCAAGGATTGCAGTGTTGATGCCAATTAACTCACCGTTAAGGTTTAACAGTGCACCGCCGGAATTGCCGCGGTTAATGGAAGCATCTGTCTGGATAAAGTTTTCCAGACCTTCAAGATTCAACCCGCTGCGGCCTAACGCAGATATAATCCCGGAGGTAGCGGTTTGCCCAAGTCCAAACGGATTACCGACCGCCACGGCAAAATCACCGACGCGCAATTTATCGGAGTCGGCAATAGCGATTTGCGTTAATTTGCTCGGGTTTTGAATTTGCAACAGGGCGATATCGCTCTGGTCATCGCTACCAATCAGTTTTGCATCAAACTCGCGCCCATCATTGAGCTGAATACTGATTTTCTGTGCCTGATTAATCACATGGTTGTTGGTCAGCACATAGCCTTTATTGGCGTTGATGATGACACCGGAGCCTAAACCTTCGAAGGGTTGTGCAGGTTGATCCGGTAAATCATCACCAAAAAACTTTTTGAATTCTTCCGGGATTTTCTGTCCCTGACTGGCCGTTCCTTCCACCCGTACGCTCACCACTGCCGGAAGCACTTTTTCCAGCATTGGAGCCAGACTGGGGAGGGGGGCCTGATCGGCAACCTGGCCTGGAATCGACGCGACGGCCTGAAATGACGCCGAGAGAGTTAACCCGACACTTAACGCTAATGCACTCAACAGCTGGGTTTGTTTTTTCATTATTCCTGCTCTCGTACCTGAATGATAAGAAAAGAGATTCAAAACAGTTTGATGTTATTGAATTTTCAGACGGCTAACAATGAGACACCAGATTAAATGATAGTCGGGGAGGGAGAGAAGAGGAGGGCGCAATGGCTGCGCCCGAAAAATAAATTAGTCGCGCTTCGCGCCAGTACGCAGCAGGCCGGATGCGCCTTCAGAATAGTCGCGAGGCATCTGCACCGGTGCCTGATCGTTGCTGGCTTCAGACTCTGCCAGACGATTACGGAACGGGTTTGCTTCCGCAGACAGTTCCGGCAGCAGGCTACTGGAGCTTTTCGCCATGTGCTGATACAGCTGGCGATAGTCGTGCGCCATGGTATCCAGTAATTCCGCGCTGCGGGCAAAGTGGCTAACCAGCTCTTCGCGATACTCGTCCAGTTCAGCTTTATTCTTTTCCAGTTCGTACTGCAACGCCTGTTGCTGGCGTAGTTTACGATTACCAAAACGCATGGCCACAGCACCAATAATGATGCCGACGACTAACCCAATTAGCGCATATTCCCAGGTCATGAACATCTCCCGTTGTCTTTTGTTTCCGTAGGGTGTTGGCTTCAGGCTCCATGCCTGCGGCTGATTATGCCACTATAACCGTTAATTCCACAGAAGTGGAATCCTGACAGCATATCGCGTAGTGTAGAACGGCCTTTTTTTCGTCAACCGTGAACAACGGCGCACCGATTATTCAAGGAATAACAATAAGATCATGCAAAGCGTTACCCCAACATCGCAATACCTGAAGGCGCTCAATGAAGGCAGCCATCAACCCGACGACGTTCAAAAAGAGGCCATCAGCCGCCTGGAAATTATTTATCAGGAACTCATCAATAGCACGCCACCAGCCCCCAGGACGAGTGGACTAATGGCGCGGGTCGGTAAGCTGTGGGGTAAACGCGAAGACACAAAGCATATGCCAGTGCGTGGCTTATATATGTGGGGCGGTGTAGGACGCGGGAAAACCTGGCTGATGGACCTTTTCTATCAAAGTCTGCCGGGAGAGCGGAAACAGCGCCTGCACTTTCATCGTTTTATGCTGCGGGTGCACGATGAGCTGACCGAATTACAAGGCCAAAGCGATCCGCTGGAAATTATTGCCGATCGCTTTAAAGCAGAAACTGACGTGCTCTGTTTTGACGAATTTTTTGTTTCTGATATTACCGATGCCATGCTACTTGGCGGTCTGATGAAAGCCCTGTTCGCCCGCGGTATTACCCTGGTAGCGACGTCAAATATTCCGCCGGACGAACTTTATCGAAATGGCCTGCAACGTGCGCGTTTTTTGCCTGCAATCGATGCCATTAAACAGCATTGTGATGTAATGAACGTGGACGCTGGTGTTGATTATCGCCTGCGTACACTCACTCAGGCGCACCTGTGGCTTTCGCCACTCAACGATGAAATCCGGGCGCAAATGGATAAACTATGGTTGGCGCTGGCGGGGGCGAAACGAGAAAATTCACCGACGTTAGAAATTAACCATCGGCCGTTGGCGACAATGGGCGTCGAGAACCAGACGCTGGCAGTCTCTTTTACTACCTTGTGCGTCGATGCCCGCAGTCAGCATGACTATATTGCGCTCTCACGTCTGTTTCACACAGTGATGTTGTTTGATGTACCAGTTATGACGCGGTTGATGGAGAGCGAAGCGCGACGCTTTATTGCGCTGGTGGATGAGTTTTACGAGCGCCATGTCAAATTAGTGGTGAGTGCAGAAGTGCCGCTGTATGAAATTTATCAGGGCGAGCGGCTGAAGTTTGAGTTCCAGCGTTGCCTGTCACGTCTGCAAGAGATGCAAAGCGAAGAGTATTTGAAGCGCGAGCATTTGGCGGGGTAAAACCTGCCACAAATCACAAAAAGGGGTCGATCTTTGACCCCGACTTCTCTATAATCCTGCGACCCCACGTTACAAGAAAGTTTTTTTTCCCGAAACTTTTTGTGTGCTGGCATAGGCTATTCGAAGGGGTAGGTTTGCCGGACTTTGTCGTGTGAACCTCAACAATTGAAGACGTTTGGGTGTTCACCAACGTGTAACTATTTATTGGGTAAGCTTTTAATGAAAACTTTTACAGCTAAACCAGAAACCGTAAAACGCGACTGGTATGTTGTTGACGCGACCGGTAAAACTCTGGGCCGTCTGGCTACTGAACTGGCTCGTCGCCTGCGCGGTAAGCACAAAGCGGAATACACTCCGCACGTAGATACCGGTGATTACATCATCGTTCTGAACGCTGACAAAGTTGCTGTAACCGGCAACAAGCGTACTGACAAAGTGTACTATCACCACACCGGCCACATCGGTGGTATCAAACAAGCGACCTTTGAAGAGATGATTGCTCGCCGTCCTGAGCGTGTGATTGAAATCGCGGTTAAAGGCATGTTGCCAAAAGGCCCGCTGGGTCGTGCTATGTTCCGTAAACTGAAAGTTTACGCGGGTAACGAGCACAACCACGCGGCACAGCAACCGCAAGTTCTTGACATCTAATCGGGATTATAGGCAATGGCTGAAAATCAATACTACGGCACTGGTCGCCGCAAAAGTTCCGCAGCTCGCGTTTTCATCAAACCGGGCAACGGTAAAATCGTAATCAACCAACGTTCTCTGGAACAGTACTTCGGTCGTGAAACTGCTCGCATGGTAGTTCGTCAGCCGCTGGAACTGGTCGACATGGTTGAGAAACTGGACCTGTACATCACCGTTAAAGGTGGTGGTATCTCTGGTCAGGCTGGTGCGATCCGTCACGGTATCACCCGCGCTCTGATGGAATACGACGAGTCCCTGCGTTCTGAACTGCGTAAAGCTGGCTTCGTTACTCGTGACGCTCGTCAGGTTGAACGTAAGAAAGTCGGTCTGCGTAAAGCACGTCGTCGTCCGCAGTTCTCCAAACGTTAATTGGCTTCTGCTCCGGCAGAAAACAATTTGCGAAAAAACCCGCTTCGGCGGGTTTTTTTATGGCTAAAATCTGCATCAGCGTAAAAAATGGAAAGTTGCTTTTTGCTGCCGTCTGACAACAGGCAAAACAAAAACCACATCGCCAATAAGGGACTAAGTCAACTATTTTAGACTAAAGCGCATCTCTTTTTCCCCATTTCCGGCATCGACTCACCACAAAGGTCACAAAATCTGGTAAACTATCATCCAATTTTCTGCCCAAATGTCGGGTATTGCTCATTTTTTGTTTGATTTTCGAACAAAGAGAGTCGTTCCTTACTGGGTAACACAACTTCTGACTGGCCACCTGGTGGCTGGTAGCAGTAAAAATTCTGACTATACCTGGAGGTTTTCATGGCTGTCGCTGCCAACAAACGTTCGGTAATGACGCTGTTTTCCGGTCCTACTGACATCTATAGCCATCAGGTCCGCATTGTGCTGGCTGAGAAAGGTGTAAGTTTCGAGATCGAACACGTGGAAAAGGACAATCCGCCTCAGGATCTGATTGACCTCAACCCGAATCAGAGCGTTCCGACCCTGGTGGATCGTGAGCTGACCCTGTGGGAATCTCGCATCATTATGGAATATCTGGATGAGCGTTTCCCGCATCCGCCACTGATGCCTGTTTACCCGGTAGCTCGCGGTGAAAGCCGTCTGTACATGCATCGCATCGAAAAAGACTGGTACACGCTGATGAACACCATCATCAACGGTTCAGCTTCTGAAGCCGATGCCGCACGTAAGCAACTGCGCGAAGAACTGCTGGCGATTGCGCCGGTCTTCGGTCAGAAGCCGTACTTCCTGAGCGATGAGTTCAGCCTGGTCGATTGCTACCTTGCTCCTCTGCTGTGGCGTCTGCCGCAACTGGGCATCGAGTTCAGCGGCCCGGGTGCGAAAGAGCTGAAAGGCTATATGACCCGCGTCTTTGAACGTGACTCTTTCCTTGCTTCTTTAACTGAAGCAGAACGTGAAATGCGTCTGGGCCGGAGTTAATCTGTATGGATTTGTCACAGCTAACACCACGTCGTCCCTATCTGCTGCGTGCATTCTATGAGTGGTTGCTGGATAACCAGCTCACGCCGCACCTGGTGGTGGATGTGACGCTCCCTGGCGTGCAGGTTCCTATGGAATATGCGCGTGACGGGCAAATCGTACTCAACATTGCGCCGCGTGCTGTCGGCAATCTGGAACTGGCGAATGATGAGGTGCGCTTTAACGCGCGCTTTGGTGGCATTCCGCGTCAGGTTTCTGTGCCGCTGGCTGCTGTGCTAGCTATCTACGCCCGTGAAAATGGCGCAGGCACGATGTTTGAGCCTGAAGCTGCCTACGATGAAGATGCCAGCATCATGAATGATGAAGAGGCATCGGCAGACAACGAAACCGTTATGTCGGTTATCGATGGCGACAAGCCAGATCACGATGATGAAACTCATCCTGACGATGAACCTCCGCAGCCACCACGCGGTGGTCGACCGGCATTACGCGTTGTGAAGTAAAATGAAAACAGGCCCATGTGGCCTGTTTTGCTATCTGTCATCTTTTCGCCTGACTTTGATACTGTGCTACGATAGCGTCGTTATTATCCGCTAACGCATTTTCCTGAATGAGTCCTATGAACGCATTTGATCCGCAAGCTGAAGATTCTACTACCACTATCGGGCGCAACTTGCGCAGCCGCCCGCTGGCGCGTAAAAAACTCTCCGAAATGGTGGAAGAAGAGCTGGAACAGATGATCCGCCGTCGTGAATTTGGTGAAGGTGAACAATTACCGTCTGAACGCGAACTGATGGCGTTCTTTAACGTCGGGCGTCCTTCGGTGCGCGAAGCGCTGGCAGCGTTAAAACGCAAAGGTCTGGTGCAAATAAACAACGGCGAACGTGCCCGCGTCTCACGTCCTTCTGCGGACACCATCATCGGCGAGCTTTCCGGCATGGCGAAAGATTTCCTTTCTCATCCTGGTGGGATTGCCCATTTCGAACAATTACGTCTGTTCTTTGAATCCAGCCTGGTGCGCTATGCGGCTGAACACGCCACCGATGAGCAAATCGATTTGCTGGCAAAAGCACTGGAAATCAACAGTCAGTCGCTGGATAACAACGCGGCATTCATTCGCTCAGACGTTGATTTCCACCGCGTTCTGGCGGAGATCCCTGGTAACCCAATCTTCATGGCGATCCACGTTGCCCTGCTCGACTGGCTAATCGCCGCACGTCCAACCGTGGCCGATCAGGCTCTGCATGAGCATAACAACGTTAGCTATCAACAGCATATTGCGATCGTTGACGCGATCCGCCGTCATGATCCTGACGAAGCCGATCGCGCGTTGCAATCGCATCTCAACAGCGTCTCTGCTACCTGGCACGCCTTCGGTCAGACCACCAACAAAAAGAAATAATGCCACTTTAGTGAAGCAGATCGCATTATAAGCTTTCTGTATGGGGTGTTGCTTAATTGATCTGGTATAACAGGTATAAAGGTATATCGTTTATCAGACAAGCATCACTTCAGAGGTATTTATGGCAACGAATTTACGTGGCGTAATGGCTGCACTCCTGACTCCTTTTGACCAACAACAAGCACTGGATAAAGCGAGTCTGCGCCGCCTGGTTCAGTTCAATATTCAGCAGGGCATCGACGGTTTGTACGTGGGTGGTTCGACAGGCGAAGCCTTTGTACAAAGCCTTTCCGAGCGCGAACAGGTACTGGAAATCGTCGCCGAAGAGGCGAAAGGTAAGATTAAACTCATCGCCCACGTCGGTTGCGTCAGCACCGCCGAAAGCCAACAACTTGCGGCATCGGCTAAACGTTATGGCTTCGATGCCGTCTCCGCCGTCACGCCGTTCTACTATCCTTTCAGCTTTGAAGAACACTGCGATCACTATCGGGCAATTATTGATTCGGCGGATGGGTTGCCGATGGTGGTGTACAACATTCCAGCCCTGAGCGGGGTAAAACTGACCCTGGATCAGATTAACACTCTGGTTACGCTGCCTGGTGTAGGTGCGCTGAAACAGACCTCTGGCGATCTCTATCAGATGGAACAGATCCGTCGTGAACATCCTGATCTGGTGCTCTATAACGGTTACGACGAAATCTTCGCCTCTGGTCTTCTGGCGGGCGCTGATGGTGGTATCGGTAGTACCTACAACATCATGGGCTGGCGTTATCAGGGCATTGTTAAGGCGCTGAAAGAAGGCGATATCCAGACCGCGCAGAAACTGCAAACTGAGTGCAATAAAGTCATTGATTTACTGATCAAAACGGGAGTATTCCGCGGCCTGAAAACTGTCCTCCATTATATGGATGTCGTTTCTGTGCCGCTGTGCCGCAAACCGTTTGGACCGGTAGATGAAAAATATCTGCCAGAACTGAAGGCGCTGGCCCAGCAGTTGATGCAAGAGCGCGGGTGAGTTGTTTCCCCTCGCTCGCCCCTACCGGGTGAGGGGAAATAAACGCATCTGTACCCTACAATTTTCATACCAAAGCGTGTGGGCATCGCCCACCGCGGGAGACTCACAATGAGTACTACAACCCAGAATATCCCGTGGTATCGCCATCTTAACCGCGCACAATGGCGGGCATTTTCCGCTGCCTGGTTGGGATATCTGCTTGACGGTTTTGATTTCGTTTTAATCGCCCTGGTACTCACCGAAGTACAGGGTGAATTCGGGCTGACGACGGTGTAGGCGGCAAGTCTGATCTCCGCAGCCTTTATCTCTCGCTGGTTCGGCGGCCTGATGCTCGGCGCTATGGGTGACCGCTACGGGCGTCGTCTGGCAATGGTCACCAGCATCGTTCTCTTCTCGGCCGGGACGCTGGCCTGCGGCTTTGCGCCAGGCTACATCACCATGTTTATCGCTCGTCTGGTCATCGGTATGGGGATGGCGGGTGAATACGGTTCCAGCGCCACCTATGTCATTGAAAGCTGGCCAAAGCATCTGCGTAACAAAGCCAGTGGTTTTCTGATTTCAGGCTTCTCAGTGGGGGCCGTCGTTGCCGCTCAGGTCTATAGTCTGGTGGTTCCGGTCTGGGGCTGGAGAGCGCTGTTCTTTATCGGCATTTTGCCAATCATCTTTGCTCTCTGGCTGCGTAAAAACATCCCGGAAGCGGAAGACTGGAAAGAGAAACACGGGGGTAAAGCACCAGTACGCACGATGGTAGACATTCTCTACCGTGGTGAACATCGCATTGCCAATATCGTAATGACACTGGCGGCGGCTACTGCGCTGTGGTTCTGCTTCGCCGGTAACCTGCAAAATGCCGCGATCGTCGCTGTACTCGGGCTGTTATGCGCCGCAATCTTTATCAGCTTTATGGTGCAAAGTACGGGCAAACGCTGGCCAACGGGCGTAATGCTGATGGTGGTCGTGTTGTTTGCTTTCCTCTACTCATGGCCGATTCAGGCGCTGCTGCCAACGTATCTGAAAACCGATCTGGCTTATGACCCGCATACTGTCGCCAATGTGCTGTTCTTTAGTGGCTTTGGCGCGGCGGTGGGGTGCTGCGTCGGTGGCTTCCTCGGTGACTGGCTGGGAACCCGCAAAGCGTACGTTTGTAGTCTGCTGGCCTCGCAGCTGCTGATTATTCCGGTATTTGCGATTGGCGGCGCAAACGTCTGGGTGCTCGGTCTGTTACTGTTCTTCCAGCAAATGCTTGGTCAGGGCATCTCAGGGATTTTACCGAAACTGATCGGCGGTTATTTCGATACCGACCAGCGTGCGGCGGGGCTGGGCTTTACCTACAACGTTGGCGCACTGGGCGGTGCACTAGCTCCAATCCTCGGCGCGTTGATCGCTCAACGTCTGGATCTGGGAACGGCACTTGGCTCGCTCTCGTTTAGTTTAACGTTTGTGGTGATCCTGCTGATTGGTCTGGATATGCCTTCTCGTGTTCAGCGTTGGCTGCGCCCGGAAGCATTGCGTACTCATGACGCTATCGACGGCAAACCATTTAGCGGTGCCGTGCCGTTTGGCAGCGCCAAAAACGATTTAGTCAAAACCAAAAGTTAATCCTGTTGCCCGGTCTCTGTACCGGGCCTTTCGCTAAGGGAAGATGTATGTCGTTACTTGCACAACTGGATCAAAAAATCGCTGCTAACGGTGGCCTGATTGTCTCCTGCCAGCCGGTTCCGGACAGCCCGCTCGATAAACCCGAAATCGTCGCCGCCATGGCATTAGCGGCAGAGCAGGCGGGCGCGGTCGCCATTCGTATTGAAGGTGTGGCAAATCTGCAAGCCACGCGTGCGGTGGTGAGCGTGCCGATTATCGGGATTGTGAAGCGCGATCTGGAGGATTCTCCGGTACGCATCACGGCCTATATTGAAGATGTTGATGCGCTGGCGCAGGCGGGCGCGGACATTATCGCCATTGACGGCACCGACCGACCGCGTCCGGTGCCTGTTGAAACGCTGCTGGCACGTATTCACCATCACGGTTTACTGGCGATGACCGACTGCTCAACGCCGGAAGACGGCCTGGCATGCCAAAAGCTGGGAGCCGAAATTATTGGCACTACGCTTTCTGGCTATACCACGCCTGAAACGCCAGAAGAGCCGGATCTGGCGCTGGTGAAAACGTTGAGCGACGCCGGATGTCGGGTGATTGCCGAAGGGCGTTACAACACGCCTGCTCAGGCGGCGGATGCGATGCGCCACGGCGCGTGGGCGGTGACGGTCGGTTCTGCCATTACGCGTCTTGAACACATTTGTCAGTGGTACAACACAGCGATGAAAAAGGCGGTGCTATGACCACACTGGCGATTGATATCGGCGGTACTAAACTTGCCGCCGCGCTGATTGGCGCTGACGGGCAGATCCGCGATCGCCGAGAACTTCCTACGCCTGCCAGCCAGACTCCGCAGGCGCTGCGTGATGCCTTATCCGCATTAGTCTCTCCGTTGCAAGCACATGCGCAGCGGGTTGCCATCGCTTCAACCGGAATTATTCGCGACGGCAGCTTGCTGGCGCTGAATCCGCATAATCTCGGTGGATTGTTACACTTTCCGTTAGTCAAAACGCTGGAGCAACTTACCAATTTGCCGACCATTGCCATTAATGATGCGCAGGCCGCAGCATGGGCGGAGTATCAGGCGCTGGATGGCGATATAACCGATATGGTGTTTATCACTGTTTCCACCGGCGTTGGCGGCGGTGTAGTGAGCGGCGGTAAACTGCGTACCGGCCCTGGCGGTCTGGCGGGGCATATCGGGCATACGCTTGCCGATCCGCATGGTCCAGTCTGCGGCTGTGGACGCACAGGTTGCGTGGAAGCGATTGCTTCTGGTCGCGGCATTGCAGCGGCAGCGCAGGGGGAGTTGGCTGGTGCGAATGCGAAAACTATTTTCACGCGCGCCGGGCAGGGTGATGAGCAGGCGCAGCAACTGATTCACCGCTCCGCACGTACGCTTGCAAGGCTGATCGCTGATATTAAAGCCACAACTGATTGCCAGTGCGTGGTGGTCGGTGGCAGCGTTGGTCTGGCAGAAGGGTATCTGGCGCTGGTGGAAACGTATCTGGCGCAGGAGCCAGCGGCATTTCATGTTGATTTACTGGCGGCGCACTACCGCCACGATGCAGGTTTACTTGGGGCTGCGCTGTTGGCCCAGGGAGAAATATTATGATGATGGGTGAAGTACAGTCATTACCGTCTGCCGGATTACATCCTGCGTTACAGGACGCGTTAACGTTGGCATTAGCTGCCAGACCGCAAGAAAAAGCGCCTGGCCGTTACGAATTACAGGGCGACAATATCTTTATGAATGTCATGACATTTAATACTCAATCGCCCGTTGAGAAAAAAGCCGAATTGCACGAACAATACATTGATATCCAGCTGTTATTAAACGGTGAGGAACGGATTCTGTTTGGCATGGCAGGCACTGCGCGTCAGTGTGAAGAGTTCCACCATGAAGATGATTATCAGCTTTGCAGCGCCATTGAAAACGAGCAAGCCATCATCCTGAAACCGGGAATGTTCGCCGTGTTTATGCCAGGAGAACCGCATAAACCGGGATGCGTTGTTGGCGAACCTGGTGAGATTAAAAAGGTGGTAGTGAAGATTAAGGCTGATTTAATGGCTTAAAATTTAGTTGGATAGCTCGTTTTATAAATTCGCCAGACACTGTCTGGCGAATTTATTGTTACCTCGCTTAAACTTCCAGCCAGTTCATAATGCCGTCTGCCGCCTTACGACCTTCGGCAATAGCGGTCACCACCAGATCGGAACCTCGGACGATATCACCGCCAGCAAAGATTTTCGGGTTGCTGGTCTGGAAAGCGTTGTCGCTGCCTTCCGGGGCGATAATGCGCCCTTGCGAATCCAGCTCGACGCTGTGTTTTGCCAGCCATTCCATGCTGTGTGGACGGAAACCAAACGCCATGATCACCGCATCTGCCGGAACGATATGTTCTGACCCTGCCACGATCTCCGCGCGGCGACGGCCTTTGGCATCCGGTTCGCCCATTTCGGTACGCACCATTTTTACGCCGCTGACTTTGCCGTTGCCATTCACTTCTATACCCAGCGGCTGGACGTTGAATTTGAACTCTACGCCTTCTTCCCGCGCGTTTTTCACTTCGCGGCGGGAACCCGGCATGTTCTCTTCATCACGACGATAGGCACAGGTAACGTGCTTTGCCCCCTGGCGTACAGACGTGCGCACGCAGTCCATCGCAGTGTCGCCACCGCCAAGGACCACCACGCGTTTGCCTTCCATGCTGACGAACGGTTCGTCGCGGGTTTCACCAAAGCCCATTAACTGTTTGGTGTTGGCGATAAGGAACGGCAGTGCTGCGTACACGCCATCGGCGTCTTCGTTTTCCAGCCCGCCGTGCATTGACTGATAAGTCCCGACGCCAAGGAACACGGCATCGTAATCACTCAGCAGATCGTCCAGCTGCACGTCGCGGCCCACTTCGGTATTGAGTTTGAATTCAATACCCATGCCCGTGAAGATTTCACGGCGGCGCGTCATTACCTCTTTTTCCAGCTTGAAAGCCGGAATACCGAAGGTCAGCAAGCCGCCAATTTCCGGGTGACGGTCGAAGACGATCGCTTTTACGCCGTTGCGCGTCAGGACATCCGCGCACGCCAGACCCGCCGGGCCAGCGCCGATAATCGCCACTTTTTTACCGGTTTGTTTCACGCCGGACATATCCGGACGCCAGCCCATCTCGAACGCTTTATCGTTGATATAGCGCTCAATGTTGCCGATGGTCACTGCGCCAAACTCATCGTTCAGGGTGCAGGAACCTTCGCACAGACGGTCTTGCGGGCAGACACGTCCGCACACTTCCGGCAGGGTATTGGTCTGATGCGACAGTTCCGCCGCTTCAAAAATACGCCCCTCGTTGGCGAGCTTCAGCCAGTTCGGGATGTAGTTGTGTACCGGGCATTTCCACTCGCAGTATGGGTTGCCGCACGACAGGCAGCGGTCAGCCTGCGCTTTGGCCTGGCCTTCGGAAAACGGCTCGTAAATTTCAACAAACTCAATTTTGCGGATCTTCAGCGGTTTCTTTGGCGGATCAACGCGCTGCAGGTCGATAAATTGATAAACATTCTGACTCATTGTTGCTACCCCTTACTGCGCCTGCACGCGCAACTCTGCTGCGCTACGACTACGGTGACCCAGCAGTGCTTTTACATCACTGGACTTCGGTTTAACCAGCGCAAATTTAGTGGCGAAGGTTGACCAGTTCGCCAGAATCTCTTCACCACGCTGGGAACCGGTATGCTGAACATGCTCGGTGATAAGACCACGCAGATGCTCTTCATGGATCGCCAGATCGTCAACGCTTAAGACCTCGACCAGTTCCGGGTTAACGCGTTTGCGGAAATCGCCGCTTTCATCGAGAACGTAAGCGAAGCCGCCAGTCATGCCTGCGCCGAAGTTAACGCCGGTTTTACCCAGAATACAGACGATACCGCCCGTCATATATTCACAGCCGTTGTCGCCAATGCCTTCTACCACGGTGATAGCACCGGAGTTACGCACGCCGAAACGTTCACCCGCGCGGCCTGCGGCATACAGACGACCACCGGTCGCGCCATACAGGCAGGTGTTGCCGATAATACTTGCTTCATGGCTGCGGAAGGCGGAACCAACCGGAGGACGAATGGCGATTAAGCCACCCGCCATGCCTTTACCAACATAGTCGTTGGCATCACCGGTCAGGTACAGTTCCACGCCGCCCGCGTTCCACACGCCGAAGCTCTGGCCTGCAGTGCCGTTGAAGTACGCTTTGATTGGATCGGCTGCCAGACCCTGATCGCCGTGCGTCTGGGCGATATAGCCTGAAAGCGACGCGCCGACAGAACGGTCGGTGTTGCGGATATCGAACCAGAAGGTTTTGCTCTGGCGTTCATCGACAAACGGTTTTGCCTGTTGCAGCAACTGCGCGTTCAGTAGGCCGTTATCAAACGGCGGGTTTTTTTCGGTGCAGTAGAGTGCCTTACCTGCATGTGGCTCGGCAGTTTCCAGCAGCTTCGACAGCGCCAGTTTCTGCTGTTTGGCGGTGAAACCGTCCAGCTCTTTCAGCAGGTCGGTGCGACCAATCAGATCCACCAGACGCGTTACCCCCAGCTGTGCCATCAGCTCGCGGGTTTCACGTGCGATAAACTCAAAGTAATTAGTCACCTTGAACGGCAGGCCGTGATAGTGATTCTTACGCAGTTTGTCATCCTGAGTTGCTACACCCGTGGCGCAGTTGTTCAGGTGGCAAATACGCAGATATTTACAGCCGAGCGCCACCATCGGGCCAGTGCCGAAGCCGAAGCTTTCTGCGCCGAGAATCGCCGCTTTGATGATATCAACGCCGGTTTTCAGGCCGCCATCAACCTGCAAACGGATCTTATGACGCAGACCATTGGCAACCAGCGCCTGTTGGGTTTCAACAAGCCCCAGCTCCCACGGACAGCCTGCGTATTTCACCGATGAAAGCGGACTTGCGCCGGTGCCGCCGTCATAGCCTGCGATGGTGATTAAATCGGCATAAGCTTTTGCCACGCCAGTCGCGATGGTGCCAACGCCCGGTTCGGAAACCAGCTTCACGGAGATCATCGCTTTCGGGTTAACCTGCTTGAGGTCGAAAATCAGCTGCGCTAAGTCCTCGATAGAATAGATATCGTGGTGCGGCGGCGGGGAGATCAGCGTCACTCCGGGCACCGAATAGCGCAGTTTGGCGATGTAAGGCGTGACTTTATCGCCCGGTAACTGACCGCCTTCGCCCGGCTTCGCGCCTTGGGCGACTTTAATCTGAATGACGTCGGCATTGACCAGATACGCCGGAGTAACCCCAAAGCGACCGGAAGCCACCTGCTTGATGCGCGACACTTTGTTAGTGCCATAGCGCGCCGGGTCTTCACCGCCTTCGCCGGAGTTTGAGTTACCGCCGATGCTGTTCATCGCTTCCGCCAGCGCCTCGTGGGCTTCCGGGCTTAACGCGCCGATAGACATCGCGGCGGTATCGAAGCGTTTAAACAGTTCGCTTGCCGGTTCAACATCAGCAATGTTGACCGCGTTTTCACCCGGCGTAATTGCCAGCAGATCGCGTAGCGTGGTTGCCGGACGCTCATTAACCAGCTTCGCGTATTCCTGATAGTCGCTATACTCGCCGCTCTGTACCGCCTGTTGCAGCGTGCGCACCACGTCCGGGTTGTAGGCGTGGTATTCGCCGCCGTGCACGTATTTCAGCTGGCCGCCCTGGCTGATGGGCTTACGCGCCAGCCAGGCACGTTTCGACAGATTCAGCAGATCCTGCTGGAAGTCTTCAAAGCTCGCCCCCCCAATGCGGCTAACCGCGCCCTGGAAGCACAGGCCCACGACATCATCGTGCAGACCGACCGCTTCAAACAGTTTCGAGCAGCGGTAAGAGGCGATGGTGGAGATGCCCATTTTGGACATGATTTTGTACAAGCCTTTGTTGATGCCGTTACGATAGTTGAGCATCACGGTACGATAATCTTTGGCAATCGCGTGGGTGTCTACCAGGCGGCCCAGCGTTTCATAGGCAAGGTATGGATAAATAGCCGTCGCGCCGAAACCCAGCAACACGGCGAAGTGGTGCGGATCACGGGCGCTGGCGGTTTCTACGATGATGTTGGCATCGCAACGCAGGCTTTGCTCGACAAGACGGGTCTGGATCGCGCCAACCGCCATCGGAGCCGGAACCGGCAGGCGATCTTTAGCGATATTCCGGTCGGAGAGCACCAGCAGCACGGTGCCACTACGTACCATTTTTTCGGCTTTGTCGCACAGCTCTTTCACCGTCGCTTCGAGCGTGGTTTTAGTGACGTCAAAGGTGATATCCAGCGTATCTGCGCGGTAGTGATCCTCTTTCATCGTCGTGAGCTGTTTGAAATCGGAATAGAGCAGAATCGGCGATTTAAAGCTTAAACGGTGCGCCTGGCCTTCTGCTTCACAGAAGACGTTCATTTCACGACCGATACTGGTGGCGAGCGACATAACATGCGCTTCGCGTAGCGGGTCGATTGGCGGGTTGGTTACCTGAGCAAACTGCTGGCGGAAGTAGTCGTAAATAATGCGCGGCTGGCTGGAGAGCACGGCGAATGGGGTGTCGTCGCCCATCGAACCGACCGCTTCCTGACCGTTTTCACCCAGTACGCGGATCACCGAATCCAGCTCTTCCGCGCTGTAGTTAAATTGTTTCTGGTAGCTGGCAAGCGTGTCGTCGTCCAGTTCGCGGCTACCCACTTCTTCATCGGGCAGATCTTCAAACGGTACCAGACGGCGGACGTTTTTCTCCATCCACTCTTTATAAGGGTGGCGGCTTTTCAGGTCATCATCGGTTTCTGCCGAGTGTAGAATGCGCCCACTGCGAGTGTCGATCACCATCAGTTCGCCTGGCCCTACGCGGCCTTTTTCGACCACTTCGTCAGGCTGATAATCCCAGATACCGACTTCAGAGGCGCAGGTGATCAGTTTATCTTTGGTGATGACGTAGCGTGCCGGACGCAGACCGTTACGGTCGAGGTTACAGGCGGCGAAACGGCCATCGGACATCACGATCCCTGCCGGACCATCCCACGGCTCCATATGCATGGAGTTAAAGTCAAAGAAGGCACGCAGTTCCGGGTCCATATCCGGGTTGTTCTGCCAGGCTGGTGGCACTAACAGACGCATGGCACGGATGATATCCATCCCGCCTGCCAGCAGGAGTTCCAGCATGTTATCCATCGAACTGGAGTCAGAGCCGGTTTCGTTGACGAACGGCGCGGCGTCGTGCAGGTCAGGGATCAGCGGCGTCTGGAATTTATAGGTACGCGCACGCGCCCATTGGCGGTTACCAGTGATGGTGTTGATTTCACCGTTATGCGCGAGGTAGCGGAACGGCTGCGCCAGCGGCCAGCGCGGTACGGTGTTAGTGGAAAAGCGCTGGTGAAACAGGCAGATGGCCGATTCCAGACGCAGGTCAGCGAGGTCCAGGTAGAAGCGCGGCAGATCCGCCGGCATACACAGACCTTTATAAATATTGACCAGATTCGACAGGCTACAGACGTAGAAGTCTTTGTCGGCTTCGAGACGCTTTTCAATGCGGCGGCGGGCGATAAACAGACGGCGCTCCATATCGCGCGGACGCCAGCCTGCCGGGGCGTTCACAAAAATTTGCTCAATGCGTGGCAGAGAGGAGAGGGCGATTTCACCCAGCACGCCTTCGTTAGTGGGGACATCACGCCAGCCCACAATCGACAACGTTTCGCGTTGCAGCTCTTCTTCAACGATGCGGCGTGCGGCAGCGGCGAGTTCAGGATCTTTATTCAGGAAGAGCATCCCGACGGCGTAGTTTTTTGCTAAACGCCAGCCGCGCTCCTGCGCAACGATGCGAAAAAAACGATCCGGTTTTTGTAACAGCAAGCCGCAACCGTCACCGGTTTTACCATCGGCGAGAATCGCGCCACGGTGCTGCATGCGGGCCAGTGCGTGTATTGCAGTACGCACTACCTTGTGGCTAGGTTCGCCTTCTATGTGGGCGATCAGGCCGAAACCACAGTTATCCCTCTCAAGGGATTTATCGTACAACATATCGTGAACCTCCCCCAGGCTCTGCGGGAACCCCACTTCCGAACCGCTGCGCACGGGCACAGTAAGAGCGTGGCGACGGGGTTTGCGTGTCATACGCGCGCCTCGCATTCGCCCCCTTGTTGTCCTTTTCGCATCGGTTAATACGGTGAAGAGGGGATCTCAATTACTGCATAAATATGATGAGCAGGCTGCTCATCCAGAAAGCTTCCAGCGGATTTCCAACTTATCGGGAAAGCTGATACAGGTCAAATGGCAAGCTTATTGGTACAGAAATGTGCTTTAGCGCAAAATTCTTTATTAATTATCTGAAATTAAATTGGATTTTCTATTTAAGGCTAAAAGGGGCGTCGTTAGAGAAACAGCCAATACCTGACTGTCATAAAGGCGTGTTAACCCTTATCCTTCCTTGAACTGACGAGAAAACCAGCATTTTATACTGCCTTAATTGGTAATAACGTTTCATGCTACTGTTTTTGCCTAAAATCCATAAGGAGATAAAAAAATCTGACACAAGATAAGCAAAAGTGATTTATGTGATTGTGCATGAAATTTCGGCAATTTTGATTTATTATGCATTTGATAAAAGCAGGCCGGGACGATTGATCCAGGTCATCGCCGAATTGGGCTAAAAATGGCAGGCTTTGGCCTCTTTTCAAGGCGCGGTCTATCAGATTATGCAGTTACAGAAATTAGTCAATATGTTTGGTGGTGATCTCACCCGTCGTTATGGGCAAAAGGTGCATAAGCTGACGCTGCATGGCGGTTTTAGCTGCCCTAACCGTGACGGTACCATCGGGCGTGGCGGCTGCACATTCTGTAATGTTGCCTCGTTTGCCGATGAAGCGCAGCAGCATCGTTCCATTGCCGAGCAACTGGCGCACCAGGCGAATTTAGTTAACCGCGCTAAACGCTATCTGGCCTACTTTCAGGCGTATACCAGCACCTTTGCGGAAGTTCAGGTGCTGCGTTCGATGTATCAGCAGGCGGTGAGCCAGGCCAATATTGTCGGTTTGTGTGTTGGTACCCGCCCGGACTGCGTGCCGGATGCGGTGCTGGATCTGCTTTGCGAATATAAGGACCAGGGCTACGAAGTGTGGCTGGAGCTGGGGCTACAAACCGCCCACGACAAAACACTGCATCGCATCAATCGCGGTCATGATTTTGCCTGCTATCAGCGCACGACGCAGCTGGCGCGTGAGCGTGGGCTGAAGGTGTGTTCTCACTTAATTGTTGGCCTGCCTGGCGAAGGGCAGGCTGAATGTTTGCAAACGCTGGAGCGAGTGGTTGAAACCGGCGTGGACGGCATAAAGCTGCATCCGCTGCATATAGTGAAAGGCAGCATTATGGCGAAAGCCTGGGAAGCGGGGCGTTTGAACGGAATTGAACTGGAGGATTACACGCTCACTGCCGGAGAAATGATTCGCCATACGCCACCGGAAGTGATCTACCACCGCATTTCCGCCAGCGCCCGTCGCCCGACGCTGCTTGCTCCGCTGTGGTGCGAAAATCGATGGACGGGAATGGTCGAGCTGGATCGTTATCTGAATGAACATGGCGTACAGGGATCGGCGCTGGGACGTCCGTGGCTACCTCCAACGGCGTAGGCCATTGAGGGGAATTCCGCATTTCTCACACAATTTATAACGTAACTGTCAGAATTGGGTATTATTGGGGCAGGTTGTCGTGAAGGAATTCCCTAATGAAGCAAATTCGTCTGCTGGCGCAGTATTATGTTGACCTGATGATGAAGTTAGGTCTGGTGCGCTTCTCAATGTTGCTGGCGCTGGCCCTCGTCGTTCTTGCCATTGTGGTACAAATGGCGGTAACCATGGTGCTGCATGGTCAGGTCGAAAGCATTGATGTTATTCGTTCTATCTTCTTTGGTTTGCTGATTACGCCGTGGGCGGTCTACTTTCTATCGGTGGTCGTCGAGCAACTGGAGGAGTCACGACAACGTCTGTCACGACTGGTGCAAAAACTGGAGGAGATGCGTGAGCGCGATTTGAGCCTCAACGTTCAGTTAAAAGATAATATTGCCCAGCTAAATCAGGAAATCGCCGTTCGTGAAAAAGCGGAAGCAGAACTGCAGGAAACCTTCGGCCAACTGAAAATTGAAATCAAAGAGCGCGAAGAGACACAAATTCAGCTCGAGCAGCAATCCTCATTCTTACGTTCCTTCCTTGACGCTTCACCCGACCTGGTTTTTTATCGTAACGAAGATAAAGAGTTTTCCGGCTGTAACCGCGCGATGGAGCTGCTGACCGGAAAAAGCGAAAAACAACTGGTTCACCTGAAACCTGCTGATGTTTACTCACCGGAAGCCGCCGCAAAAGTCATTGAAACCGATGAAAAAGTGTTCCGTCATAATGTGTCACTGACCTATGAACAGTGGCTGGATTACCCGGACGGGCGCAAAGCCTGCTTTGAAATCCGTAAAGTGCCGTACTACGACCGCGTGGGTAAACGTCACGGTTTGATGGGCTTTGGTCGCGACATTACCGAGCGTAAGCGGTATCAGGATGCGCTTGAACGCGCCAGCCGCGACAAAACGACGTTTATTTCCACCATCAGTCACGAATTGCGTACACCGCTGAACGGTATCGTCGGCCTGAGCCGCATTCTGCTGGATACCGAACTCACCGCCGAGCAGGAAAAATATCTCAAAACCATCCATGTTTCGGCCGTCACGCTCGGGAATATCTTCAACGATATTATCGACATGGATAAGATGGAGCGGCGTAAGGTCCAGCTTGATAATCAGCCGGTTGATTTCACCAGCTTCCTTGCCGATCTGGAAAATCTCTCCGCATTGCAGGCGCAACAAAAAGGATTGCGCTTTAATCTGGAGCCGACGCTGCCATTACCGCATCAGGTCATTACCGACGGGACGCGTTTACGGCAGATCTTGTGGAACCTCATCAGTAACGCCGTCAAATTCACTCAGCAAGGCCAGGTTACCGTGCGCGTGCGCTACGATGAAGGCGATATGCTGCATTTTGAAGTGGAAGACTCTGGTATCGGCATTCCGCAGGATGAGCTGGATAAAATCTTCGCCATGTATTACCAGGTGAAAGACAGTCATGGCGGTAAACCTGCCACCGGCACCGGTATTGGTCTGGCCGTTTCTCGTCGTCTGGCGAAAAATATGGGCGGCGATATTACGGTTACCAGCGAACAGGGCAAAGGTTCAACCTTTACGTTGACGATCCACGCACCGTCGGTAGCAGAAGAGGTTGATGATGCGTTTGATGAAGACGATATGCCTTTACCGGCGCTGAATGTGCTGCTGGTGGAAGACATTGAACTGAACGTGATTGTCGCGCGCTCTGTGCTGGAAAAGTTAGGTAACAGCGTTGATGTCGCCATGACCGGCAAGGCGGCGCTGGAGATGTTTAAACCGGGCGAATACGACCTGGTGTTGCTGGATATTCAGTTGCCAGATATGACCGGGTTGGATATCTCTCGTGCACTGACGAAGCGTTATCCGCGCGAGGATTTACCGCCGCTGGTGGCCTTAACCGCTAACGTGCTGAAAGACAAACAAGAGTACCTCAATGCTGGAATGGATGATGTGCTGAGTAAGCCGCTTTCTGTTCCGGCGCTAACCGCGATGATCAAGAAATTCTGGGATACCCAGGATGATGAGGAGAGTACGGTGACGACAGAAGAGAACAGTAAATCAGAAGCATTGCTCGATATTCCCATGCTGGAACAGTATCTCGAACTTGTAGGACCGAAGCTGATCACCGACGGGTTAGCGGTGTTTGAGAGAATGATGCCGGGCTATGTCAGCGTGCTGGAGTCGAATCTGACGGCGCAGGATAAAAAAGGCATTGTTGAGGAAGGGCATAAAATTAAAGGTGCAGCGGGGTCAGTGGGGTTACGCCATCTGCAACAGCTGGGTCAGCAAATTCAGTCTCCTGACCTTCCCGCCTGGGAAGATAACGTCGGTGAATGGATTGAAGAGATGAAAGAAGAGTGGCGTCACGACGTAGAAGTACTGAAAGCGTGGGTGGCAAAATCCACTAAAAAATGACCCCGGCTAGACCGGGGTGCGCGAATACTGCGCCAACACCAGGGAAATCTTGGCTGCGCCGTAAATTATTATGATGAGTTACAAGGGCACAGCACTGTTTTTCAGGCCGCACGCAGTTAAGATAGCAAAACTTAAATGATTTGTTACATGAATCAGTTAAATGTGTGATGCGTAGCATTTTTATTAAAAAAATTAATGTGTTTCAGTCAATTGCGAAAGGAAGATCACAATGAAGAAAATTGGCGTAATTCTGAGCGGATGCGGCGTCTATGACGGTTCTGAAATTCATGAAGCGGTGTTGACGTTGTTAGCTATTTCACGCAGCGGTGCGCAGGCGGTCTGCTTTGCACCGGATAAGCAGCAGGTTGATGTTATCAACCATTTAACTGGTGAAGCGATGACGGAAACGCGCAATGTGCTGATTGAAGCGGCACGAATAACGCGCGGTGAAATCCGTCCTCTGGCCCAGGCCGATGCCGCTGAACTGGATGCGTTGATTGTGCCGGGGGGTTTTGGCGCGGCGAAGAATTTAAGCAATTTTGCCAGTCTTGGTAGCGAATGCACCGTTGACCGTGAATTAAAGGCGCTGGCACAAGCGATGCATCAGGCCGGAAAACCGCTTGGTTTTATGTGTATTGCACCGGCGATACTGCCGAAAATTTTCGATTTCCCGCTACGTTTGACCATCGGTACTGATATCGATACCGCAGAAGTGCTGGAAGAGATGGGCGCGGAGCATGTGCCGTGTCCTGTCGATGATATCGTGGTTGATGAAGACAATAAGATTGTCACCACCCCGGCATATATGCTGGCGCAGAACATTGCAGAAGCGGCGAGCGGCATTGATAAGCTGGTTTCCCGCGTGCTGGTTCTGGCTGAATGAGTAAAAGCCGCTTAACGGTGTTTAGTTTCGTTCGCCGTTTTCTTCTGCGGTTAATGGTTGTCCTCGCCATTTTTTGGGGCGGGGGCATCGCGTTGTTTAGCGTTGCGCCTGTTCCTTTCTCAGCAGTAATGGTCGAGCGGCAAGTCAGCGCCTGGCTGCATGGCAATTTTCGTTACGTGGCACATTCTGACTGGGTCAGTATGGATCAAATCTCGCCGTGGATGGGACTGGCGGTGATTGCCGCAGAAGATCAGAAATTTCCTGAGCACTGGGGCTTTGATGTCGCTTCCATTGAGCAAGCCCTGGCGCACAACGAGCGCAATGAAAACCGTATTCGCGGTGCTTCAACGATTTCTCAGCAGACAGCCAAAAATCTCTTTTTATGGGATGGGCGTAGCTGGGTTCGAAAAGGGCTGGAAGCCGGATTAACGCTGGGGATAGAAACAGTCTGGAGCAAAAAGCGTATCCTGACGGTTTACCTGAATATCGCCGAATTTGGCGACGGTGTGTTTGGCGTCGAAGCTGCGGCACAACGTTATTTCCACAAACCCGCGAGCAAACTTACCCGGTCGGAAGCTGCATTGCTGGCAGCTGTATTACCTAATCCACTTCGTTTCAAAGTCTCCGCGCCATCGGGCTACGTGCGTAGCCGTCAGGCGTGGATTTTACGGCAGATGTATCAGTTAGGCGGTGAGCCGTTTATGCAACAACACCAGCTTGATTAAGCTTCGCGCGAAGTGAGGGCCAGCGTTTTGCTCTCACGAGGTTGCAGATCTTTCTGCAGGGCAATAGCCAGCGCCGGTTGGGCGATAAATCGTTTCCATAACCGCTCTTGCTTACGCAGACAACACCACTTCGACCAGGTCGCCAGTGGAATCAATGTGCTTTCACCAATGTTGTCGCAGACGACGGGGGTAACCTCTGACTCACTGATGCGGTGACAGAGGATATTCTGCGGCTTCAGCGACATCGTCACGATACGGTTATCCTGCAAATAACGCTTCAGCTGTTTCAGTAACTGGCGCAGTTGTGCAATGTCTTCTTCGTAACGGCATTGTTCTGCAAATTCGGTCAGCGTAATGGAAGGCTTGCCGTCGAAATCGGCAATCACATCGTAGACATAACCGGTTCCGCAATCCGTCTCAACGGTACCGTGATAGCGCGGTATTCCACTCCAGTCTTTTAACCGGCGACCAAGATGCGCGTAGTACTTTAACTCACGGCGGATCTCTTTATCGCCACCATCGCCACGATGGTAGACAATCTTGATACAGCGTTGGGCATCTTCCGGATGCGCATAACATTTCCGATGTCTTCCGGTGCCCAGGGGACTTTGTTCAGATAAGCGAATCATGCCATCTCCTGGAAATATTTTCTGACGATCTCCAGTATGGTCGATTAACTTAAACGAAATCTAAACAATGCTTCTTAAGGTTTTCTTAAGGTTCTTCTGAAAGTAAAAAAGCGCACGAAATGTACAATCGACGTTGATTGATAACGATTTCAGTACGCGCTTTTCTTATTGCCGGGGGAGCTTGAAGGGATTTGAATGTCAAAGTGATGAAGATTAATCTTCATCAAAACCAGAGTTAAAGAGGGCGATAACGGCGGCCAGTGCTTCCTCTTCCTGTGGACCGGTCGCTTCAACTTCAATCTGCCGTCCTTTGGCAGAATCCAACATCAGCAGCGCAATAACGCTGTTGGCTTCAGCCTCGGTGCCTTCGTCATTACGTAACAGCACTTCAGCGTCAAAACCCTGCATTAATTCAAACAGCTTCATTGCAGGCCGGGCATGCATGCCCAGCTTGTTTGTGATTTCAACAGTTTGCTTGACGGTCATGGTTTACGTTTTTCCAGCGTCCGATGGCGTGACTGGACGTTTTTACCGCGCGAGCGGAAGTAGTCTGCCAGTTGCTCTGCAATATACACCGAACGGTGCTTCCCGCCGGTACAACCAATGGCGACCGTCAGGTAGCTACGGTTGTTGGTTTCCAGCATAGGTAACCATAGCTCAAGATAGCTTCGCGTCTGGTAGATAAAATTGTGTACTTCTGTGTGGCGGTCGAGGAACGCGGCGACAGGTTTATCAAGACCTGTCATTGGGCGCAGTTTCGGATCCCAGTGCGGGTTCGGCAAGAAGCGCACGTCAAAGACGTAATCTGCATCGATAGGGATACCGTGTTTGAAGCCGAAAGACTCAAAGACCATGGTCAGTTCACGTTCACGTTTACCCAGCAGACGGGTACGCAGCATTTCTGCCAGCTCGTGAACGGACATTTCTGAGGTATCGACAATCAGATCCGCTCGCGAACGCAGAGGCTCCAGCAAATCGCTTTCTTTGTCGATAGCACTTTCCAGCGACAGGTTTTTGCTGGAAAGCGGATGCAGTCGGCGCGTGTCACTGTAACGACGAATTAAGGTATTACGGTCGGCATCCAGGAACAGTAGTTGCGGTGAGAAAGCGTCAGGCAGGTTACTCATCGCCTGTTCGAATATTTCTGGTGACTCCGGCATATTACGAACATCAATGCTGACGGCGGCAGAAATCTCTCGATCGGCCAGAGTTCGAGCCAGATCGGGTAACAACACTACGGGAAGGTTATCCACGCAGTAAAAACCCATATCTTCCAGCGCACGCAGGGCGACAGATTTACCTGAACCTGAACGTCCGCTGACGATCATCAGTACCATGTACTGTTTCTCCTCACAACGTCTAAAAGAGACATTACCGAATAACTACGCTTCATCCGGAGTACCTTCGGTATCCGTAATGATTTGATACAGCTCTTCATCGCTCTGAGCTGCGCGTAAACGGCGGCAGATGGTTTTGTCCGCCAGACGTTTCGCCACCAGCGACAGAGTATGCAGGTGCGTTTTAGTTTGGTCTGCCGGCACCAGCAGGGCAAAAAGTAAGTCCACCGGTTGGTTGTCGATGGCATCGAAAGCTATAGGTGTTTCGAGCTGAACGAAAACGCCAACGGCACGCAGAGTATCTTCTTCCAGTTTGCCATGCGGAATGGCAATACCATTGCCGATACCGGTACTGCCCATTTTTTCCCGCGTCAGGATAGCTTCAAAAACCACCTGGGGCGCCAGGCTAAGTTGTTTCGCTGCCAGCTCGCTGATGATTTCCAGGGCGCGTTTTTTGCTCTGACAGTGGACGCGGCTTCGCGTACATTCCCTGTTAAGAACACTGCTAAGCTGTAGAGTTGTATCATTATTTGTCATAATTTCACCTAAGAACCTGCCCACTCAAACAGTGGAACAGGCTCGGAGCATTAACCGTACAAATGGCCCGTTGTGCCGCACAACAGGCCGCCATGCACATGCTAATTGCCCGGACAATTAGTGTTGTTTCAGTTTATCTTTATGTTTGGTCAACTGGCGTGCCAGCTTATCAATTAAGCCATCAATGGCAGCGTACATGTCCTGACCTTCCGCGCTGGCATGAATTTCACCACCGTTTACATGCAGTGTTGCATCTGAGGTGTGGGTGACCTTCTCCACTTTCAGAACAACATAGACCTGGTTGATTCGGTCAAAATATTGCTCAAGTTTGGCAAATTTGGCTGTAACAAATTCGCGCAGTGCCTCGGTGATCTCGACGTTATTTCCGGTAATGTTGAGCTGCATAGTGTCTTCCTTATCGGTTGGGTCAAACGAGCTGTTTACGCTGGTTTGACGGCGGAATGGATAAAGACTCTCGGTACTTCGCAACAGTGCGGCGTGCCACCATGATACCTTGTTCCGACAGCAAAGAGGTTAACTTGCTGTCGCTCAACGGTTTCGCTGGGTTTTCCGCCGCGATTAATTTCTTCACCAGTGCGCGAATCGCTGTGGAAGAGGCTTCACCCCCGCCTTCAGTATTGACGTGACTGGAAAAGAAATACTTCAGTTCAAAAATGCCTCGTGGACTATGCAGGTATTTTTGCGTGGTCACGCGAGATATCGTCGATTCATGCATCTCGACGGCCTGGGCGATATCAGCCAGTACCATCGGTTTCATATATTCTTCGCCTTGCTCAAAGAAGGCTTGCTGCTGTTCAACGATACAGCGACTCACGCGCAGTAGCGTATCGTTACGGCTTTCCAGACTCTTGATCAACCATTTGGCATCCTGCAGATTGCTGCGGATAAACTGGCTATCACCATCGTTGCGCGCGTTATTGCACATCGAGGCGTAGTGCTGGTTGATTTGCAAACGCGGAATGCTGTCACTGTTGAGTTCTACCGTCCAGTGACCGTTATGCTTACGCACCAGCACATCTGGAATGACATATTCAGGTTCGCCAGTCTGGATCGACTGCCCGGGGCGCGGATCGAGCGACTGGATCAGATTGACGGCTTCTTTCAGCACATCTTCTTTCAGACGCGTGACGCGCATTAAAGTGCGGAAGTCGTGATTGGCTAATAGATCGAGATGATCGCTAATGATCAGTCTGGCCTCTTCCAGCCATGGCGTGGTCTTATCGAATTGGGAGAGTTGGATCAGCAGGCAGTCACGCAGATCTTTTGCCGCCACACCGACCGGATCAAACCTTTGGATCCGCTTAAGGACGGCTTCAACTTCGTCGATGTCAATCTCTTCATCGCCCATACTTTCGAGAATATCTTCCAGCGGGACAGTCAGATAACCGGTGTCATCAACGGCATCGACGATAGAGGTAGCAATAGCGCGGTCAGTGTCGGAAAACGGTGTCAACTCGACCTGCCACATCAGGTAATCCTGTAAGGTCTGTGTCGTTTCGCCCTGATAGACCGGCAGCTCGTCGTCAATGTAGTCACCGCTGGTGCCGGATGGTGTACCAGCGGTGTAAATGGTGTCCCAACTGGCATCGAGCGGCAGCTCTTCCGGCATCTCTTTTTGTTCGAGCGCGTCGGCGGTGTCCAGTGTTTCACTGTCTTGCGTTTCGCGGGTGTCGATTTCTTCATGAGTATCGATTTGCTCAAGCAGCGGATTACTCTCCAGCGCCTGCTGTAGCTCCTGCTGAAGTTCCAGCGTCGACAACTGCAACAGACGAATTGCCTGTTGGAGCTGTGGCGTCATCGCCAGTTGTTGGCTAAGCCTGAGTTGCAAACCTTGCTTCATGTTCAGAATCGTACTCTCCTGCTAAAACGTCGCAAACTTCTACCCTATCAGAGTCTGAAGTCTTCCCCAAGGTATACACGCTTAACGTGTTCGTCTTGTAAGATTTCTGTAGGCGTGCCGTGGGCGATCAAATGCCCCTGACTGACGATATAAGCGCGTTCACAAACCGCCAGTGTTTCACGCACGTTGTGGTCAGTGATCAGTACGCCCAGGCCGCTGTCGCGCAGGTGCTCAATGATGCGTTTAATGTCGATAACCGAGATCGGGTCAACCCCGGCAAACGGTTCGTCGAGCAGAATAAATTTCGGATTCGCAGCCAGTGCGCGGGCAATTTCTACACGGCGACGTTCACCCCCGGAGAGTGACTGCCCCATGCTGTCACGCAGGTGCTCAATGTGAAACTCTTCCATCAACTCGTTCGCGCGGTCTTCACGTTGTTCAGCAGACAAGTCATCACGAATTTGCAGTACCGCCATCAGGTTATCGTAAACGCTGAGGCGACGGAAAATGGAGGCTTCCTGCGGCAGATAGCCGATACCGCGGCGCGCGCGTGCATGCAGAGGCAGCAGACTGATATCGTCATCATCAATAATGATGTTGCCCGCATCGCGCGGCACAATGCCAACAACCATGTAGAAAGTGGTGGTCTTACCGGCACCGTTTGGCCCCAGCAGACCGACAATTTCCCCGGAGTTGACGGTCAGGCTGACGTCTTCTACCACGCGACGGCCTTTATAGGCTTTTGCAAGGTTCTTTGCAGTTAATGTTGCCATAACGAATTAATTACCCTTCTTCTGTGCCGGGGTCTGGCCTTTATTGTTTTTGTCCTGCAGCTGCGACGGCACCAGAACGGTGGTTACGCGCTTGCCTTTGTCGCTGAAAGCCTGCATTTTCTGCTCTTTCACCAGGTAAGTGATCTTATCGCCCTTAATGTTGCTATCGACCTGCTGCAGATAAGCATTACCCGTCAGAACGACAAAATCTTTTGCCAGTTCGTAGTGCATCTGGGAAGCGTGACCTTCAACGGGTTTACCGTTGTCCTGCATCTGGTAGAACGTTGCCGGTTTACCGTAGCCGTCAATCACTTCTTTACCTTGTTCGCCGCCCGGACGGGTAACGACCACTTTGTCGGCATTAATTTTGATGGTGCCCTGGGTGACGATGACATTGCCGGTAAAGGTAACCACGTTGCCTTGCATATCAAGAGATTGCTGGTCCGATTCAATGTGGATCGGCTGATCAGTGTCTCCGGTTACGGCAAATGCCGGAATGCTGGCGGCCAGAAGTGAGCTGGCAAGCACAAGATTAAGGCTGAGTTTGTTTGTTTTGAATTTCATAGGATGTTCTAACCTTTTCAATCAGCTCGGCGTTCTTGTTGCGTAAGTTGCCGCGCATTTTCAGACCGCTGGAGTTAAATGTTGTTCCGTATAACGTGACGAGGTCTTCAGAGGTAACATCCTGCGTCACCAGATTGATCTGCGCGTTATCCGTCGTGATTCTGCGAAGTTGAGAGTCCGGCACGAGTGCATTGACTTCAACGTGTCCATATAAATAGAGCATCCGGTCATTGGTCAGCTTGGCTTTATCTGCTTTTACGGACCATGTCGGGATTTTATCCTTATCAAACGTGGTAAGTACCGGCTGCGTAAACCACGAAACGGCCTGATCGGAATAATATTCAACGTGTTGAGCAATCAATCGATAGCTTAGTGCCCCTTCTGGGTTATAGACGAGCGTGTCCGTATGCTCGCTTTTATAGGTGGGATCATTGTTGTTGACGACCACCTGGGCGGTATCGTCTTTTTCGGCCATATTAATGCCGATCATCACCAGAACCGCCAGTGATAGCACAATGATAACCCAACGTCTGGCTTTACTCATATCGATTGCCCTTTGGCTTCATCCAGTTTGCCCTGCGCCAGGAGTAATAAGTCGCAAACTTCTCGCACTGCGCCACGACCGCCAGCAATGTGCGTTACGTAATCGGCGCGCGGGATCAACAGTGGATGCGCATCGGCCACGGCGACGCTTAAACCCACTTTTTCCATTACCGGCCAGTCGATGAGATCATCGCCGACATAAGCCACATTTTCCGGGGCAATCGCCAGTTTTTCCAGCAGATCGCTAAAGGCGATCAGTTTGTTTGACTGCCCCTGATACAAGTGAGTGATCCCCAATGTGGCACAACGATCTTCTACCAGTTTAGCCTTTCGCCCGGTAATGATAGCGACTTCAATATCAGAGGTGAGCGCACAACGAATGCCATAACCGTCACGAACATTGAACGCTTTCAGCTCTTCGCCGTTATTGCCCATATAAATCAGGCCATCTGACAGTACGCCATCAACGTCGAGGATCAGCAGACGAATGTTCTCTGCTTTTGCCATAACGTCGGCGCTGACAGGGCCGTAACAGGTCGCAAGCGACGCACCTGCTTTGCTCATTGTTGTTTATCCTTGAATCTTTACACTACGCCTGCACGCAGTAAATCATGCATATGTAACACACCGAGTAAATGGTCGCCATCGGCAACCATCACGGAGGTGATATGGCGGGACTGCATTAAGTTCAGTGCCTCAACGGCCAGAATGCCTGGGCGCACGCGTATTCCCCCCGGCGTCATCACATCGGCAATACTTAACTGACGAACATCCACGCCCATATCGAAGACACGGCGTAAATCACCGTCGGTAAAGATGCCTTCAATCATCATATTGTCATCGCAAATGACAGTCATACCAAGATTTTTGCGGGTAACTTCCAGCAATGCGTCACGCAGACTGGCCGTTTTCTTAACATGCGGGATCTCATCGCCCGTATGCATAATATCGTTTACGCGCAGCAGAAGTTTACGACCCAGTGCGCCGCCTGGGTGTGAGAGCGCAAAATCTTCAGCAGTAAAGCCGCGTGCTTTTAACAGCGCGACAGCGAGGGCATCGCCCATAACCAGCGTGGCGGTTGTGCTGCTGGTCGGTGCCAGCCCTAACGGACAGGCTTCTTTCGCCACTTTAACACACAGATGCACATCTGCGGCGCGCGCCATGCTGCTCTCCGGGCGACCGGTGATGCAGATTAACGGTACGTGAAGACGCTTAAGCACTGGAATTAAGGCCGTGATTTCGCTGGATTCACCTGAGTTAGAGATAGCAATCACCACATCCTGTGGGGTGACCATGCCTAAATCACCATGCGCGGCTTCGCCAGGATGGACGAAAAATGAAGGTGTACCGGTGCTGGCAAATGTTGCTGCCATTTTGCGCCCGATGTGCCCCGATTTGCCCATCCCCATGACGACAACTTTCCCTTTACACCAGAACATCTTTTCACAGGCAAGCGTGAAATTCTGATTGATGTATTGATCAAGCTCCGCCAGGCATTCACGTTCAATCGCCAGGACTTCTTTACCTGCTTGCTGAAAGTCAAAACCCGGTTGTAACTCTACGTGCGACATAATGCGTTTCCAGTTATTCAACGAGTATTGGCGATAACCAGTACAACATCGCCAGCCATACGATAAATCCGCCAGTTAATAATACCCCTACACCACGGCCCGGTTGCGGGGAGCGCCGCCAGCACAGCAACGCAAAAATAATGCTCACCAGCAACATCACGCTGTAGTCACGACTGTACGCCAGTGGATCAATCTCTCCTGGCGTTATCAGCGCGGGTAAACCCAACACGATGACAATATTAAAAATGTTTGCGCCAATGATATTTCCGACCGCAATGTCGTTTTCACCTTTGCGAACCCCCGCTATTGCGGTTGCCAGTTCCGGCAGGCTGGTTCCGATAGCAATTGCCGTCAGACCCATCGTCAACTCGCTGATGGCAAAGTAATTCGCCAGCACCGTGGCGTTATCAACTACCATCCGCGTGGCCACTGGCATAATGATCAGTGCGATGCCGAGCCATAAAAATGCGACGGGCAATCCACCTTCACGCGGCAGCTCTGCAAGCTGCTCTCTGGTCAGGCTGTCAGTCCCCTGACGTTCAGCCTGACGTGCAAGTTTAACAATGAACAGCAGCCATAGCACAGCCAGAAAGAGGAGAAAGATACCATCGCTGCGACTAAGTTGTCCGTCATAGAGTACGGAACCGGCCACCACGCTGACCAACAACATTAAGGGTAATTCACGGCGTAGAACATCAGAATGGACGGTAAAAGGACGAACCAGCGCAGCCAGACCGAGGATCAGCAATATATTGATAATGTTTGAGCCGAGGGCTGTACCAACGGCTAAATCGCGTTGTTCGTGCAAAGACGCGGCAAGCGAGACGATGATTTCTGGTAACGATGTACCAATACTGACCACCGTCATGCCGATGATCAACGGCGGGATGCCAAAGGTTCGGCAAAGAATAGACGCGGCAAAAACCAGGCGGTCGGCACTGTAAACGACCAAAAGTAAACCAACAATTAACAGTGCCGTAGCTAAAAGCATCTAACGTCCTTTCTTCAGGTATACTCGCCGGTCCGCTGAAGATTTTCAGAAAGCCGTAACAGATTCTTAATTTTGACTTTATGCGGCTAAAAAGTAAAACAAATGCCAGCTTTCGCTAACCACGGCAGGTAATATTCTGTAAATATGTTGGGTTCAAGGTTAAATTGAGCGCCATGCTTAGAAAATCAACGCAAGACGAAGGGTGAATTATGGAGCAGTCTGTGGCGAATTTAGTCGATATGCGCGATGTCAGTTTTACGCGTGGCAATCGCTGCATCTTCGATAATATTTCCCTGACCGTGCCGCGAGGGAAGATCACGGCGATCATGGGGCCATCGGGCATCGGTAAAACGACGCTACTCCGTCTGATTGGCGGGCAAATCGCACCAGATCATGGTGAGATCCTTTTCGATGGTGAGAATATTCCGGCGATGTCTCGTTCGCGCCTGTATACAGTGCGCAAACGGATGAGCATGTTATTTCAGTCCGGGGCGTTGTTCACTGATATGAACGTATTTGACAACGTCGCCTATCCACTGCGGGAACATACCCAACTTCCCGCGCCATTGTTGCATAGTACGGTGATGATGAAGCTGGAGGCCGTGGGGCTGCGTGGAGCGGCTAAACTTATGCCTTCTGAACTTTCCGGTGGGATGGCGCGGCGTGCAGCGCTGGCACGTGCGATTGCGCTGGAGCCGGATCTCATCATGTTTGATGAGCCCTTTGTTGGGCAAGATCCCATTACCATGGGCGTGCTGGTGAAGCTGATTTCTGAGCTGAACAGCGCGCTGGGCGTGACTTGTGTGGTGGTTTCTCACGATGTGCCGGAAGTGTTAAGTATTGCGGATCACGCCTGGATCCTGGCGGACAAAAAAATTGTCGCTCATGGCAGTGCCCAGGCGTTGCAGGCGAATCCTGATCCGCGCGTACGTCAGTTTCTGGACGGGATAGCTGACGGGCCTGTTCCGTTCCGCTATCCTGCCGGCGATTATCACGCTGATCTTTTACCAGGGAGTTAAGCCACTCATGCTGTTAAATGCGCTGGCGTCGCTCGGACATAAAGGGATTAAAACCCTGAGAACGTTCGGGCGGGCCGGGTTAATGTTATTCAATGCGCTGGTCGGCAAACCGGAATTTCGCAAACATGCACCGCTGCTGGTGCGCCAGCTCTATAATGTCGGCGTCCTGTCGATGCTGATTATTGTTGTTTCTGGCGTGTTCATCGGAATGGTGTTGGGGCTGCAAGGTTATCTGGTTCTGACCACTTATAGTGCGGAAACCAGTCTGGGTATGCTGGTGGCGTTATCGCTACTGCGTGAACTGGGGCCGGTGGTTGCCGCGTTGTTGTTTGCCGGGCGTGCTGGTTCGGCGCTAACCGCAGAAATCGGCCTGATGCGCGCTACAGAGCAACTCTCTAGTATGGAGATGATGGCGGTGGATCCGCTGCGTCGGGTTATTTCTCCCCGTTTCTGGGCTGGAGTTATTTCATTACCACTGTTGACGGTTATCTTCGTCGCCGTGGGGATCTGGGGCGGATCGCTGGTCGGCGTCAGTTGGAAAGGCATTGATAGTGGGTTCTTCTGGTCGGCAATGCAAAATGCCGTCGACTGGCGTATGGATCTCGTCAACTGTCTGATTAAGAGCGTGGTGTTCGCCATCACGGTGACGTGGATTTCGTTGTTTAACGGCTACGACGCCATCCCGACGTCTGCCGGGATTAGCCGGGCAACCACTCGCACCGTTGTCCACTCGTCTCTGGCTGTTCTGGGGCTGGATTTTGTGCTGACCGCATTGATGTTTGGGAATTGAGTTCATGCAAACGAAAAAAAATGAAATTTGGGTGGGTATCTTTTTATTAGCAGCACTGCTTGCGGCGCTGTTTGTTTGCCTGAAGGCAGCGAACGTGACGTCTATACGTACTGAACCGACCTATACGCTTTATGCGACGTTCGATAACATTGGCGGCCTGAAAGCCCGCTCTCCGGTCAGCATTGGTGGCGTTGTTGTGGGCCGGGTGGCGGATATTACGCTGGACCCGAAAACCTATCTGCCGCGCGTAACGCTGGAAATTGAACAACGTTATAACCACATTCCTGATACCAGTTCGCTGAGCATTCGTACTTCCGGCCTGCTGGGGGAACAATATCTGGCATTAAACGTCGGTTTTGAAGACCCGGAACTGGGAACTGCTATCCTGAAGGATGGCGATACAATTCAGGACACCAAGTCTGCGATGGTGCTGGAAGATCTCATTGGTCAGTTCCTTTACGGTAGTAAAGGCGATGACAATAAGAATAGTGGCGATGCGCCAGCTGCTGCGCCAGGTAATAATGAAACCACTGAACCTGTGGGTACAACGAAATAATTTCAGGAGAACCGACGCATGTTTAAACGTTTAATGATGGTCGCTTTGCTGGTGATTGCACCGCTGAGTGCGGCAACCGCGGCAGACCAGACCAATCCGTATAAGCTGATGGACGAGGCGGCGCAGAAAACGTTCGATCGCCTGAAGAATGAGCAACCGCAAATTCGGGCCAACCCGGATTATCTGCGTACCATTGTTGATCAGGAACTGTTGCCATACGTACAGGTGAAATACGCCGGTGCGCTGGTGCTGGGCCAGTATTACAAGAGTGCGACCCCAGCTCAACGTGATGCTTACTTTGCCGCTTTCCGTGAGTACCTGAAGCAGGCTTACGGTCAGGCGCTGGCGATGTATCACGGTCAAACCTATCAGATTGCGCCAGAACAGCCGCTGGGTGATAAAACCATTGTGCCGATTCGCGTTACCATTATTGACCCGAATGGCCGCCCGCCGGTGCGTCTGGACTTCCAGTGGCGTAAAAACTCCCAGACGGGCAACTGGCAGGCTTACGACATGATTGCTGAAGGCGTCAGTATGATCACCACCAAACAAAACGAGTGGGGAACGCTGCTGCGTACCAAAGGTATCGACGGCCTGACTGCGCAACTGAAATCGATTTCTCAACAGAAAATCACTCTGGAAGAGAAAAAATAATGAGCGAGTCACTGAGCTGGATGCAGACGGGTGACACGCTGGCGTTATCCGGAGAGCTGGATCAGGACGTTCTGCTACCGCTTTGGGAAATACGTGAGGAAGCGGTGAAGGGGATTACCAGCATCGATCTTAGCCGTGTGTCTCGCGTGGATACGGGTGGACTGGCACTGCTGCTCCATCTTATCGATCTGGCGAAAAAGCAGGGCAACAATGTGACGCTTCAGGGGGTAAACGACAAAGTGTATACCCTGGCGAAATTGTATAATTTGCCTGCTGATGTTCTGCCTCGTTAAATTTTTTCAGGCCGGATATGGCGTTAACCGCCTGTCCGGCAAACCTGCCTGCAAGTCGAGCCTTGTCTGATTTATCAGCGAGGCTTTTTGCTTATTTATGCCAGCGCAACTTTGCTCTAAGATGTTTCGCTGATTTATTAACTGATGATTGAAGATCCCATGGAAAATAATGAAATTCAGAGCGTGTTGATGAACGCTCTCTCCCTCCAGGAAGTCCACGTTTCCGGCGATGGCAGCCACTTTCAGGTTATTGCCGTGGGTGAGTTGTTTGACGGCATGAGTCGGGTTAAAAAACAGCAGACGGTCTATGGCCCGCTGATGGAATATATTGCGGATAACCGCATTCATGCTGTGTCGATCAAAGCGTATACCCCTGCGGAGTGGGCGCGCGATCGCAAACTGAACGGCTTTTGAGCTATGGGCGATTCGCCGGTAGCGGATATGAATTGTTAACTGAGAACAAACTAAATGGATAAATTTCGTGTTCAGGGGCCAACGAAGCTCCAGGGCGAAGTCACAATTTCCGGCGCTAAAAATGCTGCTCTGCCTATCCTTTTTGCCGCACTACTGGCGGAAGAACCGGTAGAGATCCAGAACGTCCCGAAACTAAAAGACGTCGATACATCAATGAAGCTGCTAAGCCAGCTGGGTGCGAAAGTAGAACGTAATGGTTCTGTGCATATTGATGCCCGCGACGTTAATGTATTCTGCGCACCTTACGATCTGGTTAAAACCATGCGTGCTTCTATCTGGGCGCTGGGGCCGCTGGTAGCGCGCTTTGGTCAGGGGCAAGTTTCACTGCCTGGCGGTTGTACGATCGGCGCACGTCCGGTTGATCTACACATTTCTGGCCTCGAACAATTAGGCGCGACCATCAAACTGGAAGAAGGTTACGTTAAAGCTTCCGTCGATGGTCGTTTGAAAGGCGCACATATCGTGATGGATAAAGTCAGCGTTGGCGCAACGGTGACCATCATGTGTGCTGCAACCCTTGCGGAAGGCACCACGATTATTGAAAACGCAGCGCGTGAACCGGAAATCGTCGATACCGCGAACTTCCTGATTACGCTGGGTGCGAAAATTAGCGGTCAGGGCACCGATCGTATCGTCATCGAAGGTGTGGAACGTTTAGGCGGCGGTGTCTATCGCGTGCTGCCGGATCGTATCGAAACCGGTACTTTCCTGGTGGCGGCGGCGATCTCTCGCGGCAAAATTATCTGCCGTAACGCGCAGCCAGATACTCTGGACGCCGTGCTGGCGAAACTGCGTGACGCTGGAGCGGACATCGAAGTCGGCGAAGACTGGATTAGCCTGGATATGCATGGCAAACGTCCGAAGGCTGTTAACGTACGTACCGCGCCGCATCCGGCATTCCCTACCGATATGCAGGCCCAGTTCACGCTGTTGAATCTGGTGGCAGAAGGGACCGGATTCATCACCGAAACGGTCTTTGAAAACCGCTTTATGCATGTGCCAGAGCTGAGCCGTATGGGCGCGCACGCCGAAATCGAAAGCAATACCGTTATTTGTCACGGTGTTGAAAAACTTTCTGGCGCACAGGTTATGGCAACCGATCTGCGTGCATCAGCAAGCCTGGTGCTGGCTGGCTGTATTGCGGAAGGGACGACGGTGGTTGATCGTATTTATCACATCGATCGTGGCTACGAACGCATTGAAGACAAACTACGCGCTTTAGGTGCAAATATTGAGCGTGTGAAAGGCGAGTAATTGTCTGAGAGCTGGCAGCCCCGTTCGCGGGGCTACCGCCAGGCCACTCATTTTTTCGGTTTAGTGTAGCTACGCATCAACTGCGTTCTGTCGATAAACTCATGGGTCTGCGGATCATGGTAGCGTGATGGCCAGATAACCCAGGGGTCAGTTCCCAGGGCTTTCGCAATAATCATCTCTCCTTTCGGCCATGGGCGTGATAATGCGTTCGCCAGCGTTGAGGAACTCAAACCATTTCTGCGAGACTCCGCCGCCATTGACGTTCCCTTCTTGCGCAAACCTGCAATGATGTCAGCGGGATGCCAGTCAATGAAATTACTTTCCATCTTTCCTCACTCCTTAAGTTAGTCGCTTTCATTCAGAACACTTCTTCTGTTTCAGTCGAGCATCACTATACTCCTGATGGCCTATTGCTCTAAAAAGTTCCTGTAAAGAGTGTGAATATTCAGAATATATAAAGATACACAGCCCCGTTTTTCAGGAGTTATAGAGCTGAATAAGTGTTTTATGGAATTTACTGGAATCATCCCGCGCACTGCGCGGGATGAGGGGAGGGGATTAACGATCGCGTTGAACAGCGATGTGCGCGAGGCCGACGAGTGCTTCTCTCCACGGGGTGTCCGGGAGCACCTGTAACGCTGCGATGGCTTTGTCTGCTTCTTCCTCGGCACGCTGACGCGTCCATTCAAGAGATCCACAAGCGTTCATTGCTTCCAGAACCGGTTCCAGAAGATGGCGACCGTTACCCTGTTCGATGGCGGTACGAATCATCTGTGCCTGTTCTGGTGTGCCATGATGCATCGCATGCAGCAGCGGCAGCGTCGGTTTACCTTCGTTCAGATCGTCGCCGACGTTTTTACCTAACTGTTCGCCATCGGCATTGTAATCGAGTAAATCGTCGATCAACTGGAAAGCAGTGCCGAGATAGCGCCCATAATCTTGTAGGCCTTTCTCCTCCTCCGGCGTACAGCCAGCCAGAATCCCGGAACACTGCGCGGCAGCCTCAAACAGACGCGCAGTCTTGCTGTAGATAACGCGCATGTAGTTTTCTTCAGTGATGTCCGGATCGTTAACGTTCATCAGTTGCAGAACTTCACCTTCTGCGATGACGTTTACGGCTTCTGACATGACTTCCAGCACTTTGAGTGAACCGAGGCTGGTCATCATCTGGAACGCGCGGGTATAAATAAAATCGCCTACCAGCACGCTGGCGGCATTGCCAAATGCGGCGTTGGCGGTAGCTTTACCCCTGCGCATATCTGATTCATCCACAACGTCGTCGTGTAGCAGAGTCGCCGTGTGGATAAACTCGATCAGGGCAGCAATGGTGACATGCGCATTTCCCTCATAGCCAACAGCTCGTGCAGCCAGTACAGCAATCATCGGACGAATACGTTTACCGCCGCCGCTGACGATGTAATAGCCTAACTGATTGATCAGTTGGACGTCGGAATTAAGCTGCTCAAGGATTGCCGCATTAACACCCGCCATATCTTGCGCGGTTAACTCATTGATTTTTTCTAAATTCATCGCAAAAGCCGGGCTTTTCGCCCCGATTACCTTACTGTGAACAAAGGCAACTTAGGGTTTATGGTTAGGAATATAGGGTGATTGTACTGAAAAAATGGCACAGATAAACGTTACCGTACAAGTTGTGTTTTTTTTCTTCGTGTATTGACTGTAGCACTTGTCAAAGGCGTGCGTTTTGCGTAATATTCGCGCCCTATTGTGAATATTTATAGCGCACTCTGAATCATTGAAAAGGTGTGCGCGGAAGCGGAGTTTTATATGTACGCGGTTTTCCAAAGTGGTGGTAAACAACACCGAGTAAGCGAAGGTCAGACCGTTCGCCTGGAAAAGCTGGACATCGCAACTGGCGAAACTGTTGAGTTCGCTGAAGTGCTGATGATCGCAAACGGTGAAGAAGTCAAAATCGGCGTTCCTTTCGTTGATGGCGGCGTAATCAAAGCTGAAGTTGTTGCTCACGGTCGTGGCGAGAAAGTTAAAATCGTTAAGTTTCGTCGTCGTAAACACTATCGTAAGCAGCAGGGCCATCGTCAGTGGTTCACTGATGTGAAAATTACTGGCATCAGCGCCTAAGACCTGAGGAGAGATTTCAAATGGCACATAAAAAGGCTGGCGGCTCCACACGTAACGGTCGCGATTCAGAAGCTAAACGCCTGGGCGTTAAGCGTTTCGGTGGCGAATCCGTTCTGGCGGGTAGCATCATCGTTCGTCAACGTGGTACCAAATTCCACGCTGGCGCTAACGTAGGTTGCGGTCGTGACCACACTCTGTTTGCTAAAGCAGACGGTAAAGTGAAATTCGAAGTTAAAGGCCCGAAAAACCGTAAATTTATCAGCATCGAAGCTGAATAAGTTTTTCGCGTCCCGGTAACGGATGAAAGCCCCGCAACACGTTGCGGGGCTTTTTACATTCGATAACCGGTAAAAATGCGCATGGTGCGACGTTAATCCGCAAATGCGCTTTGCAGGGAATACGGTATGAAGCAGCAGGCAGGCATTGGCATTCTTTTGGCGCTCACCACAGCAATTTGCTGGGGGGCGTTGCCAATCGCAATGAAGCAGGTGCTGGAGGTGATGGAACCTCCGACAATCGTGTTTTACCGTTTCTTGATGGCGAGTATTGGCCTTGGTGCCATTCTTGCGGTGAAGAAGCGGTTGCCGCCATTACGCGTGTTTCGTAAGCCACGCTGGTTGATTTTGTTGGCAGTGGCGACCGCCGGGCTGTTTGGGAACTTCATCCTGTTCAGCTCATCCTTGCAATACTTGAGTCCGACCGCTTCGCAGGTGATTGGGCAACTCTCGCCAGTTGGCATGATGGTTGCCAGCGTATTTATCCTGAAAGAGAAAATGCGCAGTACTCAGGTTGTAGGGGCATTGATGCTCCTGAGCGGTCTGGTGATGTTTTTTAACACCAGTCTGGTCGAGATATTTACAAAGCTCACCGATTACACCTGGGGAGTTATCTTTGGGGTCGGTGCGGCGACGGTTTGGGTGAGTTATGGCGTGGCGCAAAAGGTTTTATTGCGTCGGCTGGCCTCACCGCAGATCCTGTTTTTACTGTACACTTTATGTACAATTGCGCTCTTCCCTCTGGCAGATCCTGGAGTGATAGCGCAGCTTAGCCACTGGCAGCTCGCATGTTTAATTTTTTGCGGACTGAATACATTGGTAGGATATGGCGCCCTGGCGGAAGCGATGGCTCGCTGGCAGGCAGCGCAGGTGAGCGCGATCATCACGCTCACCCCACTGTTTACGCTGTTTTTTTCAGATCTTTTATCACTGGCCTGGCCCGATTTCTTCGCCAGACCGATGTTAAACCTTTTAGGTTATCTCGGTGCGTTTGTCGTGGTTGCGGGCGCGATGTATTCCGCCATTGGTCATCGTATTTGGGGCGGATTACGTAAGCATACAACGGTGGTATCGCAACCCCGCGCAGGCGAATGATTTACGGAGAATAAAATGAAGTTTGTTGATGAGGCATCGATTCTGGTCGTTGCAGGTGATGGCGGTAATGGTTGCGTGAGCTTCCGCCGCGAAAAGTATATTCCGAAAGGCGGCCCGGATGGCGGCGACGGCGGTGATGGTGGTGACGTATGGATGGAAGCCGACGAGAACCTGAACACGCTTATCGATTATCGTTTTGAAAAATCTTTCCGTGCAGAGCGCGGTCAGAACGGTGCAAGCCGAGACTGTACCGGTAAGCGCGGTAAAGACGTCACGATTAAAGTACCGGTAGGTACGCGTGTAATCGACCAGGGTACCGGTGAAACCATGGGCGATATGACCAAACACGGTCAGCGTCTGCTGGTTGCTAAGGGCGGCTGGCACGGTCTGGGCAATACCCGTTTCAAGTCGTCAGTTAACCGTACACCACGGCAGAAAACTAACGGTACGCCGGGCGATAAGCGTGAGCTGCTGCTGGAGCTGATGCTGCTGGCTGACGTCGGTATGTTGGGGATGCCAAACGCGGGTAAATCGACCTTTATTCGTGCGGTATCGGCGGCTAAACCGAAAGTGGCGGATTATCCGTTTACCACTCTGGTACCAAGCCTGGGCGTGGTGCGTATGGACAACGAAAAGAGCTTCGTTGTTGCCGATATTCCAGGACTGATTGAAGGCGCTGCAGAAGGCGCAGGTCTGGGCATTCGCTTCCTGAAGCACCTGGAACGTTGCCGCGTCCTGTTGCACCTCATCGATATCGATCCGATTGATGGCACCGATCCGGTTGAAAACGCGCGTATTATTATCAGCGAGCTGGAAAAATACAGCCAGGATCTGGCGGCGAAACCGCGTTGGTTAGTCTTCAACAAGATCGACCTGCTGGATAAGGCAGAAGCCGAAGAGAAAGCGAAAGCGATCGCTGAGGCGCTGGGTTGGGAAGATAAATATTATCTGATCTCTGCGGCGAGCGGACTGGGCGTGAAAGATCTCTGCTGGGATGTGATGACCTTTATCATTGAAAACCCGGTCGTGCAGGCTGAAGAAGCGAAACAGCCAGAGAAAGTCGAATTCATGTGGGATGATTATCATCGCCAGCAGCTTGAAGAGATTGCTGAAGAGGATGATGAAGACTGGGATGACGACTGGGACGAAGACGACGAAGAAGGCGTTGAGTTCATTTACAAGCGTTAATCAGCAAAACCCCGGCCATGTGCCGGGGTTTCTCTTTAGACTAATTGTTCTGGTAAATATCTTTATACAAACGGCTTTCAAAACGTACCAACGGAATACGGCGATTACGCTGATCCGCCGGTTCTACTGCATAGCCAGAAAGATATTGCACAAACGCCATTCGTTGCCCGCTCGCTGTGGTAATGAATCCCGCCAGGTTATATACCCCCTGCAACGAACCGGTTTTCGCTGAGACTTTTCCATCCACGCCCGCCTGATGCAGACCTGCACGGTACTGCAAAGAGCCGTCATAGCCCGCCAGCGGCAGCATGGAGATAAAGTTAAGTTCATTGTCGTGTTGGGCAATGTATTGCAGCACCTGCATCATGGTGGCGGGGGCAATCAGGTTATGCCGCGAAAGCCCTGAACCATCGGCAATAATGGTGTTTCCAATATCGACACCGGCTTGCTGGCGCAGGATCTGACGCACGGCGTCCGACCCGGCCCGCCATGTTCCAGGCACATTGAAGCGCGCATGGCCTATCATGCGGAAAACCGTATCGGCGATCATGTTGTCCGACTTTTTCAGCATAATCTTAAGCAGATCGTGCAGCGGGGCCGACTGTTTACTGGCAACTACCGTTCCAGGTTCGTTAACCTGAGTCTGGCGCAGCAGTGTTCCGCTCCAGGTGATACCTGCCTGTTTTAACTCATCTTTCAGAATTGCACCGGCATAGCTGGCTCCATCCTGCACGGCAAAAGCCAACGGGAGCGGCTCAGAACGTTGTGGCAGGCATCCGGTCAGCGTAAAGCGGTTCAGGTCGCCTGGCACCACATCCAGCTCGCAGTATTGCGCTTCGGCAGAACCACGGGGGAGGGTGCGTACCTGGCTGAACATCGTAACGGGGTAATAAGATGCCACGCGTATAAAAGCCATATCACCAGGTTTTGGGGCACTGTAGAGCGAGACGGAGAAACAGTTGCGGTCAACTATGGCGGCGGCAGGCGGAGCGCTAAAGCATTGTGTCATGTCATTCCATGGCCAGCCGGGGGCTTTATCGTGGCTGGCGAAAATGGAGGTATCTATCAACACATTGCCATCGATTTGGTTGACGCCAGATTTTTTCAAAGTCGCGACCATATTGCGAATATCCTGACGTCTTAACGTCGGATCGGCACCAAATCGCGCCACTAAGTCACCCTTAAGTACGCCGTTTTCCACATTGCCTTTGGTTTCAAGCGTCGTGGTAAAACGAAAATCGGGGCCGAGTTGAATCAACGCCGCCAGTGCAGTAATCACTTTCTGCGTACTGGCGGGCAGCGCCATCTGCTGACTGTGGTAATCAATAGCGGGGGCCGACGCGCCGACTTTTTGCACCATCAGGGCAAGGTTGGCACCAGCGGGGAGTTGAGTAATGTACTCATCAACATTTGCGGCCTGAACACTGAACGCTATACAGCTGGTCAATCCGATGATAAATCTGGAAAATCGCATAATCTCGCGCTAACAACCTGGAATCGAGCCGTCATACTACGGCGCAACGCCCTATAAAGTAAACGATGACCCTTCGGGAACTTCAGGGTAAAATGACTATCAAAATGTGAATTGTAGCTGACCTGGGACTTGTACCCGGGTCGGTATTTTTTTGCTTCTGGTCCCGGTGAGGAGTTATGCCGGGCAGGCCGAACAGCCGGGGTGGGTGAAGACTTGCCCCATCAGGAATATTCAAGAGGTATAACAAATGCAAGCTATTCCGATGACCTTACGCGGCGCTGAAAAATTACGCGAAGAGCTGGATTTTCTGAAATCTGTGCGCCGTCCTGAAATCATTGCTGCTATCGCGGAAGCGCGTGAGCATGGCGACCTGAAAGAAAACGCCGAATACCACGCAGCTCGTGAACAGCAGGGCTTTTGCGAAGGCCGTATCAAAGACATCGAAGCCAAGCTGTCGAACGCGCAGGTGATTGATGTCACCAAAATGCCCAACAATGGGCGCGTTATTTTTGGTGCTACCGTAACGGTGCTGAATCTCGATTCTGACGAAGAACAGACTTATCGCATCGTTGGCGATGACGAAGCTGACTTTAAACAAAACCTGATTTCCGTAAACTCGCCTATTGCTCGTGGCCTGATCGGCAAAGAAGAAGATGATGTTGTGGTCATCAAAACGCCGGGCGGCGAAGTAGAATTTGAAGTAATTAAGGTGGAATACCTGTAAGAATTACCCAATACTCAAGATGTTGATGTATTGTAAAGAAAGGAAAAAGGCCGCTATGCGGCCTTTTATCAACGAACAGAGCGTGGCATTTTGCTCTCCTGCCTGCGGAAAACCCCTCGTTTTACACAGCGAATGTGTGTAACTTTAGGATAATCTTAGCGTGGCAGCGAGATTTTACGTTCTTTAGTTGGGCGATAAAGCACCAGCGTTTTACCGATGACCTGTACATTACAGGCGCCGGTTTCGCGCACGATAGCTTCCACGATCAAGGTTTTAGTTTCGCGATCTTCGGTGGCGATTTTCACCTTGATGAGTTCATGGTGCTCTAACGCTTGTTCAATCTCGGCCAGCACCCCTTCGGTCAAACCATTACTGCCAAGCAGAACAACTGGCTTGAGCGGATGTGCCAGACCTTTCAGGTGCTGTTTTTGTTTAGTACTCAGATTCATCGTATTTTTTGCTTACGTTGGGATTGAAAACGGGTCATTCTACCGCCATCTCCCATATATCACCAAATAGGCGCGTAAAAATTTACGCAATTGGTTACGATGAGTTATCCCCATGGGAAAGTTAAATGACAGGTAAGAAGCGTTCTGCCAGCTCCAGCCGCTGGCTTCAGGAACACTTTAGCGATAAATATGTTCAACAGGCACAGAAAAAGGGGTTACGTTCCCGTGCCTGGTTTAAACTTGATGAAATACAGCAAAGTGACAAACTCTTTAAACCGGGAATGACGGTTGTCGACCTTGGTGCTGCTCCGGGTGGTTGGTCACAATATGTGGTCAACCAAATTGGCGGCAAAGGCCGCATCATCGCTTGCGATCTTTTACCTATGGATCCTATCGTTGGTGTGGACTTTCTTCAGGGCGATTTTCGTGATGAACTGGTGATGAAAGCACTGCTGGAGCGCGTTGGCGACAGCAAAGTCCAGGTTGTCATGTCCGATATGGCACCAAACATGAGCGGAACACCGGCGGTGGATATCCCCCGTGCCATGTATCTGGTGGAACTGGCGCTAGAAATGTGTCGTGATGTATTAGCGCCAGGTGGCAGTTTTGTAGTGAAGGTGTTCCAGGGCGAAGGTTTCGATGAGTATCTAAGGGAAATTCGCTCCCTGTTTACGAAGGTCAAAGTTCGTAAGCCGGACTCTTCTCGTGCACGTTCGCGGGAAGTGTATATTGTAGCGACCGGGCGTAAACCCTAACCGGGAGATTTCAGACGAAAGTTTGAAAGATGCTGGATATAGAGTATCCTGACGCTGTTTTTAACACAGTTGTAATAAGAGGTTAATCCCTTGAGTGACATGGCGAAAAACCTAATACTCTGGCTGGTCATTGCCGTTGTGCTGATGTCAGTATTCCAGAGCTTTGGGCCCAGCGAGTCTAATGGCCGTAAGGTGGATTACTCTACCTTCCTACAAGAGGTCAATAACGACCAGGTTCGTGAAGCGCGTATCAACGGACGTGAAATCAACGTTACCAAGAAAGATAGTAACCGTTATACCACTTACATTCCGGTTCAGGATCCGAAATTACTGGATAACCTGTTGACCAAGAACGTCAAGGTTGTCGGTGAACCGCCTGAAGAACCAAGCCTGCTGGCTTCTATCTTCATCTCCTGGTTCCCGATGTTGTTGCTGATTGGTGTCTGGATCTTCTTCATGCGTCAAATGCAGGGCGGCGGTGGCAAAGGTGCCATGTCGTTTGGTAAGAGCAAAGCGCGCATGCTGACTGAAGATCAGATCAAAACGACCTTTGCTGACGTTGCGGGCTGCGACGAAGCAAAAGAAGAAGTTGCTGAACTGGTTGAGTATCTGCGCGAGCCGAGCCGCTTCCAGAAACTCGGCGGTAAGATCCCGAAAGGCGTCCTGATGGTCGGTCCTCCGGGTACCGGTAAAACGCTGCTGGCGAAAGCGATTGCAGGCGAAGCGAAAGTTCCGTTCTTTACTATCTCCGGTTCTGACTTCGTAGAAATGTTCGTCGGTGTGGGTGCATCCCGTGTTCGTGACATGTTCGAACAGGCGAAGAAAGCGGCACCGTGCATCATCTTTATCGATGAAATCGACGCCGTAGGCCGCCAGCGTGGCGCAGGTCTGGGCGGTGGTCACGATGAACGTGAACAGACTCTGAACCAGATGCTGGTTGAGATGGATGGCTTCGAAGGTAACGAAGGTATCATCGTTATCGCCGCGACTAACCGTCCGGACGTTCTCGACCCAGCGCTGCTGCGTCCTGGCCGTTTCGACCGTCAGGTTGTGGTTGGCTTGCCAGATGTTCGCGGTCGTGAGCAGATCCTGAAGGTTCACATGCGTCGCGTACCATTGGCACCCGATATCGACGCGGCAATCATTGCCCGTGGTACTCCTGGTTTCTCCGGTGCTGACCTGGCGAACCTGGTGAACGAAGCGGCACTGTTCGCTGCTCGTGGCAACAAACGCGTTGTGTCGATGGTTGAGTTCGAGAAAGCGAAAGACAAAATCATGATGGGTGCGGAACGTCGCTCCATGGTGATGACGGAAGCGCAGAAAGAATCGACGGCTTACCACGAAGCGGGTCACGCAATTATCGGTCGCCTGGTGCCGGAACACGATCCGGTGCACAAAGTGACGATTATCCCACGCGGTCGTGCGCTGGGTGTGACTTTCTTCTTGCCTGAGGGCGACGCAATCAGCGCCAGCCGTCAGAAACTGGAAAGCCAGATTTCTACGCTGTACGGTGGTCGTCTGGCGGAAGAGATCATCTACGGGCCGGAACATGTTTCTACCGGTGCGTCCAACGATATTAAAGTTGCGACCAACCTGGCACGTAACATGGTGACTCAGTGGGGCTTCTCTGAGAAATTGGGTCCACTGCTGTACGCGGAAGAAGAAGGTGAAGTGTTCCTCGGCCGTAGCGTAGCGAAAGCGAAACATATGTCCGATGAAACTGCACGTATCATCGACCAGGAAGTGAAAGCACTGATTGAGCGTAACTATAATCGTGCGCGTCAGCTTCTGACCGACAATATGGATATTCTGCATGCGATGAAAGATGCTCTCATGAAATATGAGACTATCGACGCACCGCAGATTGATGACCTGATGGCACGTCGCGATGTACGTCCGCCAGCGGGCTGGGAAGAACCAGGCGCTTCTAACAATTCTGGCGATAATGGTAGTCCAAAGGCTCCTCGTCCGGTTGATGAACCGCGTACGCCGAACCCGGGTAACACCATGTCAGAGCAGTTAGGCGACAAATAAGTTCCCGCATCAGATGACTGTATTTGTACCGAAAACCCCGGGGCGTGCTCCGGGGTTTTTTCTTATCAATTCATACCAGGGATAACACCATGAAACTCTTTGCCCAGGGCACTTCACTGGACCTTAGCCATCCTCACGTAATGGGGATCCTCAACGTCACGCCTGATTCCTTTTCGGATGGCGGTACGCATAACTCGCTGATAGATGCGGTGAAACATGCGAATCTGATGATCAACGCTGGCGCGACGATCATTGACGTTGGTGGCGAGTCCACGCGCCCAGGAGCGGCGGAAGTTAGCGTTGAAGAAGAGTTGCAACGTGTTATTCCTGTGGTTGAGGCAATTGCTCAACGCTTCGAAGTCTGGATCTCGGTCGATACATCCAAACCAGAAGTCATCCGTGAGTCAGCGAAAGTTGGCGCTCACATTATTAACGATATCCGCTCCCTTTCCGAACCAGGGGCTCTGGAGGCAGCTGCAGAAACCGGTTTACCGGTTTGTCTGATGCATATGCAGGGAAATCCAAAGACCATGCAGGAAGCCCCGAAGTATGACGATGTCTTTGCAGAAGTGAATCGCTATTTTATTGAGCAAATAGCACGTTGCGAGCAGGCGGGTATCGCAAAAGAGAAATTGTTGCTCGACCCCGGATTCGGTTTCGGTAAAAATCTCTCCCATAACTATTCATTACTGGCGCGCCTGGCTGAATTTCACCATTTCAACCTGCCGCTGTTGGTGGGTATGTCACGAAAATCGATGATTGGGCAGCTGCTGAACGTGGGGCCGTCCGAGCGTCTGAGCGGTAGTCTGGCTTGTGCGGTCATTGCCGCTATGCAAGGCGCGCATATCATTCGTGTTCATGACGTCAAAGAAACCGTAGAAGCGATGCGGGTGGTGGAAGCCACTCTGTCTGCAAAGGAAAACAAACGCTATGAGTAATCGTAAATATTTCGGTACCGATGGGATTCGTGGTCGTGTAGGGGATGCGCCGATCACCCCTGATTTTGTGCTTAAGCTGGGTTGGGCCGCGGGTAAAGTGCTGGCGCGCCACGGCTCCCGTAAGATCATCATTGGTAAAGACACGCGTATTTCTGGCTACATGCTGGAGTCAGCACTGGAAGCGGGTCTGGCGGCTGCGGGCCTTTCCGCACTCTTCACTGGTCCGATGCCAACACCGGCCGTGGCTTATCTGACGCGTACCTTCCGCGCAGAGGCCGGAATTGTGATATCTGCATCGCATAACCCGTTCTACGATAATGGCATTAAATTTTTCTCTATCGACGGCACCAAACTACCGGATGCAGTAGAAGAGGCCATCGAAGCGGAAATGGAAAAAGAGATCAGCTGTGTTGATTCGGCAGAACTGGGTAAAGCCAGCCGTATCGTTGATGCTGCGGGTCGCTATATCGAGTTTTGCAAAGCCACGTTCCCAAACGAACTTAGCCTCAGTGAACTGAAGATTGTGGTGGATTGTGCAAACGGTGCGACTTATCACATCGCGCCGAACGTGCTGCGTGAACTGGGAGCGAACGTTATCGCTATCGGTTGTGAGCCGAACGGTGTAAACATCAATGCCGAAGTGGGGGCTACCGACGTTCGCGCGCTCCAGGCTCGTGTGCTGGCTGAAAAAGCGGATCTCGGTATTGCCTTCGACGGCGACGGCGATCGCGTGATTATGGTTGACCATGAAGGCAATAAAGTCGATGGCGATCAGATCATGTATATCATCGCGCGTGAAGGTCTTCGTCAGGGCCAGCTGCGTGGTGGCGCTGTGGGTACATTGATGAGCAACATGGGGCTTGAACTGGCGCTGAAACAGTTAGGAATTCCATTTGCGCGCGCGAAAGTGGGTGACCGCTACGTACTGGAAAAAATGCAGGAGAAAGGCTGGCGTATCGGTGCAGAGAATTCCGGTCATGTGATCCTGCTGGATAAAACCACTACCGGTGACGGCATCGTTGCTGGTTTGCAGGTGCTGGCGGCGATGGCGCGTAATCATATGAGCCTGCACGACCTTTGCAGCGGCATGAAAATGTTCCCGCAAATCCTGGTAAACGTGCGTTACACCGCAGGTAGCGGCGATCCGCTGGAGCATGAATCAGTCAAAGCTGTGACCGCAGAAGTTGAAGCGGCGCTGGGTAGCCGTGGACGTGTGCTGTTGCGTAAATCCGGCACCGAACCGTTAATTCGCGTGATGGTGGAAGGCGAAGACGAAGCGCAGGTGACTGAATTTGCACACCGCATCGCCGATGCAGTAAAAGCCGTTTAAAGCGTTAGATAACTGGCTAAAAAGGCGGCGATCGTCGCCTTTTTTCTCAGCGAACACATCGGTTTTGCTGTTTTTTTCCGCAGTTGATACAATGCAATAAAATTGCCCTTGCGAAGGTCATTCGCTTTGGTTAGTATTCACACCCGCTTCAGTGGGAAAGATTAAAAACTCCTGCTTTATTGGTTGAAGCATTGGTACGCGGCAACTCCGCAAGGAACAGGTTGATTATGTACGAAGCTCTTTTAGTAGTTTTCCTTATTGTGGCAATTGGCCTTGTTGGTCTGATCATGCTGCAGCAAGGTAAAGGCGCTGATATGGGAGCCTCCTTCGGAGCAGGCGCTTCCGCTACGCTGTTTGGTTCAAGTGGTTCTGGTAACTTCATGACCCGCATGACAGCGCTGCTGGCAACGTTATTCTTCATCATCAGTCTGGTGCTGGGTAACATCAATAGCAACAAAACCAATAAAGGTAGCGAATGGGAAAACCTGAGTGCGCCGGCGAAAACCGAACAAACTCAGCCAGCTGCTCCGGCTAAGCCGACCAGCGATATCCCGAACTAAAAAGTAGTATCCGTGCCGAGGTGGTGGAATTGGTAGACACGCTACCTTGAGGTGGTAGTGCCCAATAGGGCTTACGGGTTCAAGTCCCGTCCTCGGTACCAAATTCCAGAAAGACGCTGAAAAGCGTCTTTTTTCGTTTTGGTCCTGGTCTGAGGAATGGTTGTCAGGTATCTGTATCTCGTCCAGTTGTTTTACTCGTAGCTGGTACCTTGAAACGATGGTGCCGGTATGCCTTAGTTATAAGCTTTTCCCTTCTGCTGACATAATTGGCACTTTATTGTGTCAACTCCATTTCCGGTACGAATACGGATATGTTTACTCCTCGATAAACCATCCTGCCCCTGTCAGTATAACTACTGATGGCTACGTTCTGCGTAATGTTTAGAGACGCATTGATAATGTTATTTAATTACTGAGAACGCAATGGCCGCATCATTTAAAAAGAAAAAATCTAACAGTGTTTCGGTCTGATATGGATCAGAGTTGAAAAACATGTCTGATATAAAATTGAACATTGTTGATAATTGTTTATATTGGTTGTGAACTTGGATTTCTGGATGACAGTATTCAACAAATTTGTTAAAAGTTTTAAATCTCATTGGTTGTTGTATCTTTGTGTTATTGTTTTTGGTATTACGAACTTAGTCGCTTCTTCCGGAGCGCATATGGTTCAGCGATTGCTGTTCTTCGTTCTGACCATCCTGGTTGTTAAACGTATATCATCCCTTCCGCTTCGCCTGCTTATTGCCGTACCATTTGTGTTACTGATTGCGGCAGATATGAGTATTAGCCTCTATTCATGGTGTATCTTTGGTACAACTTTCAATGATGGATTTGCGATTAGTGTGCTGCAGAGTGATCCGGATGAAGTTGTCAAAATGCTGGGAATGTATATCCCTTATCTATGTGCTTTTGCCTTTTTATCCCTTCTTTTTTTTGCAGTAATAATAAAATATGATGTTTCCTTGCCGACAAAAAAAGTGACAGGAATATTATTGCTGATTGTCATTTCGGGCAGTTTATTTTCCGCTTGTCAATTTGCTTATAAAGATGCAAAAAATAAAGAGGCGTTCAGTCCATATATACTAGCGTCGCGATTTGCTACCTATACGCCGTTTTTCAATCTCAATTATTTTGCTTTAGCAGCGAAAGAGCATCAAAGATTACTCTCAATTGCAAACACGGTGCCGTATTTTCAACTATCAGTCAGGGATACAGGTATTGATACCTACGTGTTGATTGTGGGGGAGTCTGTACGTGTCGACAATATGTCTTTGTATGGATATACACGCTCTACGACACCGCAAGTCGAAGCACAAAGAAAGCAGATCAAACTGTTTAATCAAGCAATAAGCGGTGCACCTTACACTGCGCTGTCGGTTCCCCTTTCTTTAACTGCTGATTCTGTTTTGAGTCATGACATTCATAATTACCCGGACAACATTATTAATATGGCTAATCAAGCAGGATTTCAGACTTTCTGGCTAAGCTCGCAATCCGCTTTTCGGCAGAATGGTACAGCAGTTACCAGTATCGCCATGCGCGCCATGGAAACAGTCTATGTCAGAGGATTTGATGAATTGTTGTTGCCGCATTTATCGCAAGCGTTACAGCAAAAGACGCAGCAAAAGAAACTGATTGTTCTTCATTTAAATGGAAGCCATGAACCGGCTTGTAGCGCCTATCCGCAATCCAGCGCTGTGTTTCAACCGCAGGACGATCAGGATGCCTGCTATGACAACTCCATTCATTACACAGATAGTTTGCTAGGTCAGGTTTTTGAATTATTAAAAGATCGCCGCGCCTCGGTCATGTATTTTGCCGACCACGGCCTGGAACGCGACCCTACGAAGAAGAACGTCTATTTTCATGGAGGCAGGGAGGCTAGCCAGCAGGCGTATCATGTCCCGATGTTTATCTGGTATAGCCCCGTTCTAGGGGATGGCGTGGATCGCACAACGGAAAACAACATCTTTTCGACAGCTTACAATAATTACCTTATTAATGCGTGGATGGGGGTAACAAAGCCGGAACAGCCGCAAACGCTTGAGGAAGTGATTGCACACTATAAAGGAGACTCACGGGTTGTGGATGCAAACCATGATGTTTTCGATTATGTGATGCTCAGAAAGGAGTTTACAGAGGATAATCAAGGTAACCCCACCCCTGAAGGGCAGGGTTGATGTCGAATTACTGGCCTTTATTTTCCAGATTCTCCACCTGCGGCACCCCTGAAGCGGCAGAGGAGGAGAGCAGGCCAGTTTTGGCATAACCGAAAAGTTTCTCGCGGGTATCGGTGATATCCAGGTTACGCATGGTCAGTTGACCGATACGATCATCTGGCGAGAACACCGAGTCGCCTTTTTCCATCGTCAGACGCTCTGGCTTGTAGGTCAGGTTCTCTGAGACGGTATTCAGGATTGAATAATCGTTCCCGCGGCGCAGCTCCAGAGTAACTTCACCAGTGATCTGGCTGGCAACCCAGCGTTGCAGAGAGTCACGCAGCATCAGCGCCTGGGAATCAAACCAACGTCCCTGGTACAGCAGGCGGCCCAACTGACGACCATGCGCGTGATACTGCTCAATGGTGTCTTCGTTGTGAATACCGGTCAACAAACGTTCATACGCAATGTGCAGCAGTGCCATCCCAGGGGCTTCATAAATGCCGCGGCTTTTTGCTTCGATGATACGGTTTTCAATCTGGTCGCTCATGCCCAGGCCGTGACGACCGCCGATGCGGTTAGCTTCCAGCATCATTTCTACGTCGTCGCTAAAGGTTTTACCGTTCAGCGCCACCGGATGACCTTGCTCAAAGCGTACTGTGACTTCTTCTGCCGGGATTTTCACGCTCTCATCCCAAAACTTCACGCCCATAATTGGGTTGACGATTTTGACGCTGGAGTTGAGGTATTCCAGATCCTTCGCTTCATGCGTTGCACCAAGCATGTTGGAGTCCGTGGAGTAAGCTTTTTCGACAGACATTTTGTAGTCGAAACCGCAGGCAATCATAAATTCAGACATCTCATGACGGCCACCCAGTTCATCAATAAAGTCAGTATCAAGCCACGGTTTGTAAATCTGCAGTTCAGCATTGGTCAGCAGACCGTAACGGTAGAAACGTTCGATATCGTTTCCTTTATAGGTGCTGCCGTCACCCCAGATATTCACGCCATCTTCTTTCATAGCAGCAACCAGCATGGTGCCGGTCACGGCGCGGCCCAGCGGCGTCGTGTTGAAATAGGTCAGTCCACCAGTGGTGTTATGAAATGCGCCACACTGAATAGCGGCAATACCTTCGGCCACCAGTTGTTTGCGGCAGTCGATCAGACGTGCGTTCTCCGCGCCGTATTCCATGGCACGACGAGGGATCGCATCATAATCCTCTTCGTCTGGCTGGCCCAGGTTTGCAGTATATGCATAAGGAACAGCTCCCTTTTGTCGCATCCACAGCAGTGCGGCACTGGTGTCCAGACCGCCGGAAAAAGCGATACCAATACGTTGACCTACCGGGAGATGCTTGAGAATCGTCGTCATAAAATAACACCCTGCTTAATTAACTGATGATGAGCCTGGATTTCTGCTCTCACTGAATTTTTATGCAAAATAAATGAGTTTTCATTTAATCATCTTTTATCGGAGACAGGAAGAGTTTAGTGTGTTTTTTGTAAAATAATGCGCTTAAGGGAAAGCAGGAGAAGGTAAAAGTATTCAACAAATGAAAGTGAACTGGATATTCATTCACGTGATTAGCAATAAACGTTGACAAAATGTGGCGTGGATCACTACAATGCCTGCAGATTTTACGTCCCGTCTCGGTACACCAAATCCCAGCAGTATTTGCATTTTTTACCCAAAACGAGTAGAATTTGCCACGTTTCAGGCGCGGGGTGGAGCAGCCTGGTAGCTCGTCGGGCTCATAACCCGAAGGTCGTCGGTTCAAATCCGGCCCCCGCAACCACTTTCCCTTAGAGTCCTTTTTCAAATATACTGTGAAGACTTCGGCCTTCGTAGTGGGATTTGAAAAAATCCTTCTGGAAAGTGCTCCAGACCGCAGTTGCGGTTATAGGGTTCAGTTATATAAAGCCCCGATTTATCGGGGTTTTTTGTTATCTGACTACAGAATAACTGGGCTTTAGGCCCTTTTTTTATGTCTTGGGGGTGGGCTTGTCCACATTAGAGCAAAAATTAACAGAGATGATTACTGCGCCAGTTGAGGCCCTGGGTTTTGAACTGGTTGGCATCGAATTTATTCGCGGTCGCACATCCACACTGCGCATCTATATTGATAGTGAAGATGGCATCAATGTTGATGATTGTGCTGATGTGAGCCACCAGGTAAGTGCTGTGCTGGATGTTGAAGACCCCATCACCGTTGCTTATAACCTGGAAGTCTCCTCACCGGGTCTCGATCGCCCACTGTTCACGGCTGAACACTACGCCCGTTTTGTCGGAGAAGAGGTGACTCTGGTTCTCCGTATGGCGGTACAAAACCGTCGTAAATGGCAGGGCGTTGTCAAAGCGGTAGACGGTGAAATGATCACAGTTACCGTCGAAGGTAAAGATGAAGTGTTCGCGCTGAGTAATATCCAGAAGGCGAACCTGGTTCCCCACTTTTAATAGTCTGGATGAGGTGAAAAGCTCGCGATGAACAAAGAAATTTTGGCTGTAGTTGAAGCCGTATCCAATGAAAAGGCGCTACCTCGCGAGAAGATTTTCGAAGCATTGGAAAGCGCGCTGGCGACAGCAACAAAGAAAAAATATGAACAAGAAATCGACGTTCGCGTACAGATCGATCGCAAAAGCGGTGATTTTGACACCTTCCGTCGCTGGTTAGTTGTTGATGAAGTCACCCAGCCGACCAAGGAAATCACCCTTGAAGCCGCACGTTATGAAGATGAAAGCCTGAACCTGGGCGATTACGTTGAAGATCAGATTGAGTCTGTTACCTTTGACCGTATCACTACCCAGACGGCAAAACAGGTTATCGTGCAGAAAGTGCGTGAAGCCGAACGTGCGATGGTGGTTGATCAGTTCCGTGAACACGAAGGTGAAATCATCACCGGCGTGGTGAAAAAAGTAAACCGCGACAACATCTCTCTGGATCTGGGCAACAACGCTGAAGCCGTGATCCTGCGCGAAGATATGCTGCCGCGTGAAAACTTCCGCCCTGGCGACCGCGTTCGTGGCGTGCTCTATTCCGTTCGCCCGGAAGCGCGTGGCGCGCAGCTGTTCGTCACCCGCTCCAAGCCGGAAATGCTGATCGAACTGTTCCGTATTGAAGTGCCGGAAATCGGCGAAGAAGTGATTGAAATTAAAGCAGCGGCTCGCGACCCGGGATCTCGTGCGAAAATTGCGGTGAAAACCAACGATAAACGTATCGATCCGGTAGGTGCTTGCGTAGGTATGCGTGGCGCGCGTGTTCAGGCGGTTTCTACTGAACTGGGCGGCGAGCGTATCGATATTGTCCTGTGGGATGATAACCCGGCGCAGTTTGTGATTAACGCAATGGCACCGGCAGACGTTGCTTCTATCGTGGTGGATGAAGATAAACACACCATGGATATCGCCGTTGAAGCCGGTAACCTGGCGCAGGCGATTGGCCGTAACGGTCAGAACGTGCGTCTGGCTTCGCAGCTGAGCGGTTGGGAACTCAACGTGATGACCGTTGACGACCTGCAGGCTAAGCATCAGGCGGAAGCGCACGCAGCGATCGACACCTTCACCAAATATCTCGATATCGATGAAGACTTCGCGACTGTTCTGGTAGAAGAAGGCTTCTCGACGCTGGAAGAACTGGCCTATGTGCCGATGAAAGAGCTGTTGGAAATCGAAGGCCTTGATGAGCCGACCGTTGAAGCACTGCGCGAGCGTGCTAAAAATGCACTGGCCACCATTGCACAGGCCCAGGAAGAAAGCCTCGGTGATAACAAACCGGCTGACGATCTGCTGAACCTTGAAGGGGTAGATCGTGATTTGGCATTCAAACTGGCCGCCCGTGGCGTTTGTACGCTGGAAGATCTCGCCGAACAGGGCATTGATGATCTGGCTGATATCGAAGGGTTGACCGACGAAAAAGCCGGAGCACTGATTATGGCTGCCCGTAATATTTGCTGGTTCGGTGACGAAGCGTAATAAACTGTAGCAGGAAGGAACAGCATGACAGATGTAACGATTAAAACGCTGGCCGCAGAGCGACAGACCTCCGTGGAACGCCTGGTACAGCAATTTGCTGATGCAGGTATCCGGAAGTCTGCTGACGACTCTGTGTCTGCACAAGAGAAACAGACTTTGATTGACCACCTGAATCAGAAAAATTCAGGCCCGGACAAATTGACGCTGCAACGTAAAACACGCAGCACCCTTAACATTCCTGGTACCGGTGGAAAAAGCAAATCGGTACAAATCGAAGTCCGCAAGAAACGCACCTTTGTGAAACGCGATCCGCAAGAGGCTGAGCGCCTTGCAGCGGAAGAGCAAGCGCAGCGTGAAGCGGAAGAGCAAGCCCGTCGTGAGGCAGAAGAATCGGCTAAACGCGAGGCGCAACAAAAAGCTGAACGTGAGGCCGCAGAACAAGCTAAGCGTGAAGCTGCTGAACAAGCGAAACGTGAAGCTGCGGAAAAAGACAAAGTGAGCAATCAACAAGACGATATGACTAAAAACGCCCAGGCTGAAAAAGCCCGCCGTGAGCAGGAAGCTGCAGAGCTCAAGCGTAAAGCCGAAGAAGAAGCGCGTCGTAAACTCGAAGAAGAAGCACGTCGCGTTGCTGAAGAAGCACGTCGTATGGCGGAAGAAAACAAATGGACTGATAACGCGGAACCGACTGAAGATTCCAGCGATTATCACGTCACTACTTCTCAACATGCTCGCCAGGCAGAAGACGAAAGCGATCGTGAAGTCGAAGGCGGCCGTGGCCGTGGTCGTAACGCGAAAGCAGCGCGTCCGAAGAAAGGCAACAAACACGCTGAATCAAAAGCTGATCGTGAAGAAGCTCGCGCAGCAGTACGTGGCGGTAAGGGCGGAAAACGTAAAGGTTCTTCGCTGCAGCAAGGCTTCCAGAAGCCAGCTCAGGCCGTTAACCGTGACGTTGTGATCGGCGAAACCATCACCGTTGGCGAACTGGCGAACAAGATGGCGGTTAAAGGCTCTCAGGTCATCAAAGCGATGATGAAACTGGGCGCAATGGCAACCATCAACCAGGTTATCGATCAGGAAACCGCACAGCTGGTTGCTGAAGAGATGGGCCACAAAGTTATCCTGCGTCGTGAAAACGAGCTGGAAGAGGCGGTAATGAGCGACCGTGACACGGGTGCTGCGGCTGAACCGCGCGCGCCGGTTGTGACCATCATGGGTCACGTTGACCACGGTAAAACCTCTCTGCTGGACTACATTCGTTCAACGAAAGTGGCCTCTGGCGAAGCGGGCGGCATTACCCAGCACATTGGTGCATACCACGTTGAAACTGAAAACGGCATGATCACCTTCCTGGACACCCCGGGGCACGCCGCGTTTACTTCAATGCGTGCACGTGGTGCGCAGGCAACGGACATCGTAGTCCTGGTTGTTGCTGCAGACGACGGTGTAATGCCGCAGACCATCGAAGCTATCCAGCACGCGAAAGCGGCGGGTGTTCCGGTGGTGGTTGCTGTGAACAAAATCGATAAACCAGAAGCCGATCCGGATCGCGTTAAGAACGAACTCTCCCAGTACGGCATCCTGCCAGAAGAGTGGGGCGGCGAAAGCCAGTTCGTACACGTATCTGCAAAAGCGGGTACCGGTATTGATGAACTGCTGGATGCTATCCTGCTGCAGGCGGAAGTTCTGGAGCTGAAAGCGGTACGTAAAGGTATGGCGAGCGGTGCGGTTATCGAATCCTTCCTCGATAAAGGTCGTGGTCCGGTTGCTACCGTTCTGGTACGTGAAGGTACTCTGCACAAGGGCGATATCGTTCTGTGTGGCTTCGAATACGGTCGTGTTCGTGCAATGCGTAACGAACTGGGGCAGGAAGTGCTGGAAGCGGGTCCGTCCATTCCGGTGGAAATCCTTGGCCTGTCCGGCGTACCGGCTGCGGGTGATGAAGTTACCGTTGTACGTGACGAGAAGAAAGCGCGTGAAGTTGCACTCTATCGTCAGGGTAAATTCCGCGAAGTTAAACTGGCGCGTCAGCAGAAATCTAAACTCGAGAACATGTTCGCCAACATGACCGAAGGCGAAGTTCACGAAGTGAATATCGTCCTGAAGGCAGACGTACAGGGTTCTGTGGAAGCAATTTCCGACTCCTTGCTGAAACTGTCTACTGACGAAGTTAAAGTGAAGATCATCGGTTCTGGCGTAGGTGGTATCACCGAAACCGACGCTACCCTGGCTGCGGCGTCCAACGCCATCCTGGTTGGCTTCAACGTACGTGCTGATGCCTCTGCACGTAAAGTGATTGAAGCGGAAAGCCTGGATCTGCGTTACTACTCCGTCATCTATAACCTGATCGACGAAGTGAAAGCGGCGATGAGCGGTATGCTGTCTCCGGAACTGAAACAGCAGATTATCGGTCTGGCGGAAGTTCGTGACGTGTTCAAATCACCGAAATTTGGTGCTATCGCAGGTTGTATGGTTACCGAAGGTGTGGTTAAACGTCACAACCCGATCCGCGTTCTGCGCGACAACGTGGTTATCTACGAAGGCGAGCTGGAGTCCCTGCGACGCTTCAAAGATGACGTTAACGAAGTCCGTAACGGTATGGAATGTGGTATCGGCGTTAAGAACTACAACGATGTCCGCACTGGCGATGTGATCGAAGTATTCGAAATCATCGAGATCCAACGTACTATCGCTTAAGGTTTTTAGGGTTCCATGCGGGATAAGGCGTTTATGTCGCATCCTGCATGGATTGCCTGATGCGACGCTGGCGCGTCTTATCAGGCCAACGTGAACAGCCCTTCCACCTGAAATTAATTTTAAAAAGGGGCTAACAGCCCCTTTTTTGTCAGGAGAATTTATTATGGCGAAAGAATTTGGTCGCCCGCAGCGCGTAGCGCAGGAAATGCAAAAAGAGATCGCTCTCATCCTGCAGCGTGAAATTAAAGATCCTCGTCTGGGCATGATGACCACCGTTTCCGGTGTCGAAATGTCTCGCGACCTGGCGTATGCCAAAGTATATGTGACGTTCCTCAACGACAAAGATGAAGACGCGGTTAAAGCGGGCATCAAAGCGTTGCAGGAAGCTTCTGGTTTCATCCGCAGCCTGCTGGGGAAAGCGATGCGCCTGCGTATCGTGCCGGAACTGACCTTCTTCTACGACAACTCTCTGGTTGAAGGGATGCGCATGTCAAACCTGGTGACCAGCGTGGTCAAACATGACGAAGAACGTCGTGTTAACCCGGACGACAGCAAGGAGGACTAATGAGTCGTCCTCGTCGTCGCGGTCGCGACATTAACGGCGTTTTGTTGCTGGATAAACCGCAGGGGATGTCCAGCAACGATGCGCTGCAAAAAGTGAAACGGATTTATAACGCCAACCGTGCCGGGCATACCGGTGCGCTGGACCCGCTGGCGACCGGCATGTTGCCAATTTGCCTCGGGGAAGCGACGAAGTTTTCCCAGTATCTGCTGGACTCCGACAAACGCTATCGGGTCATTGCGCGTCTTGGGCAGCGTACCGATACTTCTGATGCCGACGGACAAATCGTTGAAGAACGTCCGGTAACCTTTAGTGCAGAGCAACTGGCGGCGGCGCTGGATACCTTCCGTGGCGATATCGAACAGATCCCTTCGATGTATTCAGCACTGAAATATCAGGGCAAAAAACTGTACGAATACGCGCGTCAGGGCATTGAAGTTCCACGTGAAGCGCGCCCGATTACCGTTTATGAATTGCTGTTTATTCGCCATGAAGGCAATGAGCTGGAGCTGGAAATTCACTGCTCAAAAGGCACTTATATCCGCACTATCATTGACGATCTCGGCGAAAAACTCGGTTGTGGCGCGCATGTTATTTACTTGCGTCGTCTGGCGGTAAGTAAATATCCGGTTGAACGGATGGTGACCCTGGAACATCTGCGTGAACTGGTTGAGCAAGCCGAACAGCAGGATATTCCGGCTGCGGAGTTACTTGATCCATTACTGATGCCAATGGACAGTCCAGCTTCGGACTACCCAGTGGTGAATCTTCCGTTAACGTCTTCTGTTTACTTCAAAAATGGTAACCCAGTTCGTACATCCGGTGCGCCGCTGGAAGGACTGGTTCGCGTTACAGAGGGTGAGAACGGCAAGTTTATCGGTATGGGCGAAATTGACGATGAAGGCCGCGTTGCGCCTCGTCGCCTGGTGGTTGAATACCCGGCGTAATGTTAACCGTCTTGCGATAACAGGTCGCTACGAGTAGAATACTGCCGCTTAACGTCGCGTAAATTGTTTAACACTTTGCGTAACGTACACTGGGATCGCTGAATTAGAGATCGGCGTCCTTTCATTCTATATACTTTGGAGTTTTAAAATGTCTCTAAGTACTGAAGCAACAGCTAAAATCGTTTCTGAGTTTGGTCGTGACGCAAACGACACCGGTTCTACCGAAGTTCAGGTAGCACTGCTGACTGCACAGATCAACCACCTGCAGGGCCACTTTGCAGAGCACAAAAAAGATCACCACAGCCGTCGTGGTCTGCTGCGCATGGTTTCTCAGCGTCGTAAACTGCTCGACTACCTGAAACGTAAAGACGTAGCACGTTACACCCAGCTCATCGAGCGCCTGGGTCTGCGTCGCTAATTCTTGCGAGTTTCAGAAAAGGGGGCCTGAGTGGCCCCTTTTTTCAAGCTGACGGCAGCAATTCACTGGAAACTAATGTATTGTTGCTATGAATGATCTTCCGTTGCAGAGGTTCGCGCGGCTAATGAGAGGCTTTACCCACATAGAGCTGGGTTAGGGTTGTCATTAGTCGCGAGGATGCGCAGAAGATCGGGTATTAACACCAGTACCGTAAGGTACTGTCTAAGAAAGAGAAAGGATATTACATTGCTTAATCCGATCGTTCGTAAATTCCAGTACGGCCAACACACCGTGACTCTGGAAACCGGCATGATGGCTCGTCAGGCTACTGCCGCTGTTATGGTTAGCATGGATGACACCGCGGTATTTGTTACCGTTGTTGGTCAGAAAAAAGCCAAACCAGGTCAGGACTTCTTCCCGCTGACCGTTAACTATCAGGAGCGTACCTACGCTGCTGGTCGTATCCCGGGTAGCTTCTTCCGTCGTGAAGGCCGCCCAAGCGAAGGCGAAACCCTGATCGCGCGTCTGATTGACCGCCCGATTCGCCCGCTGTTCCCGGAAGGCTTCGTCAACGAAGTTCAGGTTATCGCCACCGTGGTTTCTGTTAACCCGCAAGTTAACCCGGATATCGTCGCGATGATTGGTGCTTCCGCAGCACTGTCTCTGTCTGGTATTCCGTTCAATGGTCCGATTGGTGCTGCCCGCGTAGGTTACATCAATGACCAGTACGTACTGAACCCGACTCAGGACGAGTTGAAAGAGAGCAAACTGGATCTGGTTGTTGCGGGTACTGAAGCCGCTGTACTGATGGTTGAATCTGAAGCTGAACTGCTGAGCGAAGACCAGATGCTGGGCGCAGTAGTCTTCGGTCATGAACAACAGCAGGTTGTTATTCAGAACATCAATGAACTGGTGAAAGAAGCCGGTAAACCGCGTTGGGATTGGCAGCCGGAGCCGGTAAACGAAGCGCTGAACGCGCGCGTTGCTGCGCTGGCTGAAGCTCGTCTGAGCGATGCTTACCGCATCACCGACAAACAAGAGCGTTATGCGCAGGTTGATGTCATCAAATCTGAAACCATCGCGACACTGCTTGCTGAAGACGAAACCCTGGACGAAAACGAACTGGGTGAAATTCTGCACGCTATCGAGAAAAATGTTGTTCGTAGCCGCGTACTGGCAGGCGAACCGCGTATCGACGGTCGTGAAAAAGATATGATCCGTGGTCTGGATGTGCGTACTGGTGTGCTGCCGCGTACTCACGGTTCTGCGCTGTTCACCCGTGGTGAAACGCAGGCGCTGGTTACCGCAACGCTGGGTACTGCACGTGACGCGCAAGTTCTTGATGAACTGATGGGCGAACGTACTGACACCTTCCTGTTCCACTACAACTTCCCTCCGTACTCCGTAGGCGAAACCGGCATGGTCGGTTCTCCGAAGCGTCGTGAAATTGGTCACGGTCGTCTGGCGAAGCGCGGCGTGCTGGCAGTCATGCCGGATATGGACAAATTCCCGTACACCGTACGTGTAGTGTCTGAAATCACCGAATCCAACGGTTCTTCTTCTATGGCTTCCGTGTGCGGCGCGTCTCTGGCGCTGATGGACGCAGGTGTGCCAATCAAAGCTGCCGTTGCGGGTATCGCAATGGGTCTGGTGAAAGAAGGCGACAACTACGTTGTACTGTCTGACATTTTGGGCGACGAAGATCACCTGGGCGATATGGACTTCAAAGTTGCGGGTTCCCGCGACGGTATCTCTGCATTGCAGATGGATATCAAAATTGAAGGTATCACCAAAGAGATCATGCAGGTTGCACTGAACCAGGCTAAAGGTGCGCGTCTGCATATCCTGGGGGTAATGGAACAGGCGATCAACGCGCCGCGTGGCGATATCTCTGAGTTCGCACCGCGTATCCATACCATCAAGATCAACCCGGACAAGATCAAAGATGTTATCGGTAAAGGCGGTTCTGTAATCCGTGCTCTGACCGAAGAAACCGGCACCACCATCGAAATTGAAGATGACGGTACTGTGAAGATTGCAGCGACCGACGGCGAGAAAGCGAAACACGCGATTCGTCGTATCGAAGAGATCACTGCAGAAATCGAAGTGGGCCGCGTCTACAATGGTAAAGTGACCCGTATCGTTGATTTTGGCGCATTTGTTGCCATTGGTGGCGGTAAAGAAGGTCTGGTCCACATCTCTCAAATCGCTGATAAACGCGTTGAGAAAGTGACCGATTACCTGCAGATGGGTCAGGAAGTACCGGTGAAAGTTCTGGAAGTTGATCGCCAGGGCCGTATCCGTCTGAGCATTAAAGAAGCGACTGAGCAGTCTCAACCTGCTGCAGCACCGGAAGCTCCGGCTGCTGAACAGGGCGAGTAAGGTTGCCATTTGCCCTCCGCTGCGGCGGGGGGCTTTTAACCGGGCAGGACGCCTTGTTAGCAACCGGGAACAGGACGTTCATTCAACCGTGGTCTTCGGGAGTGGGAAATGAAGCCTTTTTTGCGCTGGTGTTTCGTTGCGACAGCACTTACGCTTGCAGGATGCAGTAATACTTCCTGGCGTAAAAGTGAAGTCCTCGCGGTACCATTGCAACCGACTTTACAGCAGGAAGTGATTCTGGCACGTATGGAACAGATCCTTGCCAGTCGGGCTTTAACCGATGACGAACGCGCACAGCTTTTATATGAGCGCGGAGTGTTGTATGATAGTCTCGGTCTGAGGGCATTAGCGCGTAACGATTTTTCGCAAGCGCTGGCAATCCGACCGGATATGCCTGAAGTATTCAATTACTTAGGCATATATTTAACGCAGGCAGGCAATTTTGATGCTGCCTATGAAGCGTTTGATTCTGTACTTGAGCTTGATCCAACTTACAACTACGCGCACTTGAATCGCGGGATCGCATTATATTACGGCGGTCGTGACAAGTTAGCGCAAGATGATCTGCTGGCGTTTTATCAAGACGATCCCAATGATCCTTTCCGTAGTCTGTGGCTTTATCTCGCCGAGCAGAAGCTCGATGAGAAGCAGGCTAAAGAAGTGTTGAAACAGCACTTCGAAAAATCGGATAAGGAACAGTGGGGATGGAACATTGTCGAGTTCTACCTGGGCAACATTAGCGAACAAACGTTAATGGAAAGGCTCAAGGCGGACGCAACGGATAACACCTCGCTCGCTGAGCATCTCAGTGAAACCAACTTCTATTTAGGTAAGTACTACCTAAGTCTGGGGGATTTGGACAGCGCCACGGCACTGTTCAAACTGGCGGTTGCCAACAACGTTCATAACTTTGTTGAGCACCGATACGCATTGTTGGAATTATCGCTCCTGGGCCAGGACCAAGATGACCTGGCAGAATCGGACCAGCAATAGCTGACGTACACATCAGCCCGTAATCTTTTTTGATTGCCATCACCTTAACGGGTGAGGGCGTTGTTGTTCGTTAATACACCTACTTTGAGCCGGTTCACACTTTTCAATGAAAATTGCTGATCAATTTCATGATGAGTTATGTAGACTGGCCGCCATTAATTTTGAGGCACACGTACTACATGGCTGAATTCGAAACCACTTTTGCAGATCTGGGCCTGAAGGCTCCTATCCTTGAAGCCCTTAACGATCTGGGTTACGAAAAACCATCTCCAATTCAGGCAGAGTGTATTCCACATCTGCTGAATGGCCGCGACGTTCTGGGTATGGCCCAGACGGGGAGCGGAAAAACTGCAGCATTCTCTTTACCTCTGCTGCAGAATCTTGATCCTGAGCTGAAAGCACCACAGATTCTGGTGCTGGCACCGACCCGCGAACTGGCGGTACAGGTTGCTGAGGCAATGACGGATTTCTCTAAACACATGCGCGGCGTAAACGTGGTTGCCCTGTACGGCGGCCAGCGTTATGACGTGCAATTACGCGCCCTGCGTCAGGGGCCGCAGATCGTTGTCGGTACTCCGGGCCGTCTGCTGGATCACCTGAAACGTGGCACTCTGGACCTTTCTAAACTGAGCGGTCTGGTTCTGGATGAAGCTGACGAAATGCTGCGCATGGGCTTCATCGAAGACGTTGAAACCATTATGGCGCAGATCCCGGAAGGTCATCAGACCGCTCTGTTCTCTGCAACCATGCCGGAAGCGATTCGTCGCATTACCCGCCGCTTTATGAAAGAGCCGCAGGAAGTGCGCATTCAGTCCAGCGTGACTACCCGTCCTGACATCAGCCAGAGCTACTGGACTGTCTGGGGTATGCGTAAAAACGAAGCACTGGTACGTTTCCTGGAAGCGGAAGATTTTGATGCGGCGATTATCTTCGTTCGTACCAAAAACGCGACTCTGGAAGTGGCAGAAGCTCTTGAGCGTAACGGCTACAACAGCGCCGCGCTGAACGGTGACATGAACCAGGCGCTGCGTGAGCAGACACTGGAACGCCTGAAAGATGGTCGTCTGGACATCCTGATTGCGACCGACGTTGCAGCCCGTGGCCTGGACGTTGAGCGTATCAGCCTGGTGGTTAACTACGATATCCCGATGGATTCTGAGTCTTACGTTCACCGTATCGGTCGTACCGGTCGTGCGGGTCGTGCTGGCCGTGCGCTGCTGTTCGTTGAGAACCGTGAGCGTCGTCTGCTGCGCAACATCGAACGCACCATGAAGCTGACCATTCCGGAAGTTGAACTGCCGAACGCAGAACTGCTGGGCAAACGTCGTCTGGAAAAATTCGCCGCTAAAGTACAGCAGCAGCTGGAAAGCAGCGATCTGGATCAATACCGTGCACTGCTGAGCAAAATTCAGCCGACGGCAGAAGGTGAAGAGCTGGATCTCGAAACTCTGGCCGCCGCACTGCTGAAAATGGCACAGGGTGAACGTACTCTGATTGTTCCGCCAGATGCGCCGATGCGTCCGAAACGTGAATTCCGTGACCGTGATGACCGTGGTCCGCGCGATCGTAACGACCGTGGCCCGCGTGGCGACCGTGAAGATCGTCCGCGTCGCGAACGTCGTGATGTTGGCGATATGCAGTTGTACCGTATTGAAGTGGGCCGCGATGATGGTGTTGAAGTTCGTCATATCGTTGGCGCGATTGCTAACGAAGGCGACATCAGCAGCCGTTACATCGGTAACATCAAGCTGTTTGCTTCTCACTCCACCATCGAACTGCCGAAAGGTATGCCGGGTGAAGTGCTGCAACACTTTACGCGTACTCGCATTCTCAACAAGCCGATGAACATGCAGTTACTGGGCGATGCACAGCCGCATACTGGCGGTGAGCGTCGTGGCGGTGGTCGTGGTTTCGGTGGCGAACGTCGTGAAGGCGGTCGTAACTTCAGCGGTGAACGCCGTGAAGGGGGGCGTGGTGATGGGCGTCGTTTTAGCGGCGAACGTCGTGAAGGCCGCGCACCGCGTCGTGATGACTCTACCGGTCGTCGTCGTTTCGGTGGTGATGCGTAATCATCGCTGAACAGCGAACACAATCTGTAAAATAATATATACAGCCCCGATTTTACCCATCGGGGCTTTTTTTCTGTTTTTTGTACTCATGTACTGGTACAATGCAATGCATAACAACGCAGTCGCACTATTTTTCACTGGAGAGAAGCCCTCATGGCAACACTAACCACCACCCAAACGTCACCGTCGCTGCTTGGCGGCGTGGTGATTATCGGCGGCACCATTATTGGCGCAGGGATGTTTTCTCTGCCAGTGGTCATGTCCGGGGCGTGGTTCTTCTGGTCAATGGCGGCGCTGATTTTCACCTGGTTCTGTATGCTGCATTCCGGCTTGATGATTCTGGAAGCTAACCTGAATTACCGCATCGGTTCGAGCTTTGACACCATCACCAAAGACCTGCTCGGCAAAGGCTGGAACGTGGTCAACGGCATTTCCATTGCCTTTGTGCTCTACATCCTGACCTATGCCTATATTTCTGCCAGTGGTTCGATTCTGCATCACACCTTCGCAGAGATGTCGCTAAACGTCCCGGCACGGGCAGCGGGTTTTGGTTTTGCACTGTTGGTGGCGTTTGTGGTGTGGTTGAGCACCAAAGCCGTCAGTCGCATGACAGCGATTGTGCTGGGGGCGAAAGTCATTACCTTCTTCCTCACCTTCGGTAGCCTGCTGGGGCATGTGCAGCCTGCGACATTGTTCAACGTCGCCGAAAGCAATGCGTCTTATGCACCGTATCTGTTGATGACGCTGCCGTTCTGTCTGGCATCGTTTGGTTATCACGGTAACGTACCGAGCCTGATGAAGTATTACGGCAAAGATCCGAAAACCATCGTGAAATGCCTGGTGTACGGTACGCTGATGGCGCTGGCGCTGTATACCATCTGGTTGCTGGCGACGATGGGTAACATCCCGCGTCCGGAGTTTATCGGTATCGCCGAGAAGGGCGGTAATATTGATGTGCTGGTACAGGCGTTAAGCGGCGTACTGAACAGCCGTAGTCTGGATCTTCTACTGGTCGTGTTCTCAAACTTTGCGGTAGCGAGTTCGTTCCTTGGCGTAACGCTGGGTTTGTTTGACTATCTGGCAGATCTGTTTGGTTTTGACGACTCGGCTATGGGCCGTTTGAAAACAGCGTTGCTGACCTTTGCCCCGCCTGTTGTGGGTGGCCTGCTGTTTCCTAACGGATTCCTGTACGCCATTGGTTATGCTGGCTTAGCGGCTACCATCTGGGCGGCAATTGTTCCGGCGCTGTTGGCCCGCGCATCTCGTAAACGCTTTGGTAGCCCGAAATTCCGTGTCTGGGGCGGCAAGCCGATGATTATGCTGATTCTGGTATTTGGCGTTGGCAACGCACTGGTGCATATTTTATCGAGCTTTAATTTGCTGCCGGTGTATCAGTAATCAGCGGTGCCTTATCCGACATTTCTGCTGCCTACACAATGCTTGATGCGCTTCGCTTATCAGGCCTACGTAGGACAGCGTTGCCAGCTCGGATAAGGCTTCCCGCGTTAAGACATACTATCCCAACAACTCTTCCTTAACATCCATCGCCAGTTCAAACGAATGCAGGCGCGCCTGGTGGTCGAAAATCTGCCCGTTAACCATAATCTCATCGGCGTCGGTTTCGCGCAGGATCGACTGCAAGCCATGACGCACTTTCGCTTTATCGCCCACCAGCGACATACTCAGCGCCTGCTGCACACCATACTGTTCGGACGGCGACCAGAACTGATCCATATTTTGAATCGGTGGCGGCAGTTGCCCGGTTTCGCCGCGGCGCAGCTTCACAAAGGCTTGCTGCATTGAGGTAAACAGGAATTCGGCATCGCGGTTGCTGTCGGCGGCGATAATATTGATGCACACCATCGCATACGGTTTCTCCAACCGTGCCGACGGTTTGAAGTTGCTGCGATAAAGATGCAGCGCCTGGAACAACATATCCGGCGCGAAGTGTGAGGCAAACGCAAACGGCAGACCAAGCTGCGCCGCCAGTTGCGCGCTGTAAAGGCTGGATCCTAACAACCACACGGGGATTTTCTCGCCATAGCCTGGTACCGGGCGCACATGCGGATTGGGATCGCGGGCGTCAAACCAGTCCACCAGTTCCGCGACATCGCGGGGGAAATTATCAATATCGCCGCTCATATGACGACGCAGCGCCATCATGGTTCGCTGATCGCTACCCGGCGCGCGGCCCAGCCCCAAATCGATTCGCCCCGGATAGAGCGTATTGAGCGTGCCGAATTGTTCGGCGATCACCAACGGTGAGTGGTTAGGCAACATCACGCCGCCAGACCCCAGATGCAGCGTGGTGGTATTCGCCGCCAGATAGCCAATTAACACCGACGTTGCAGCACTGGCAATGCCGGTCATATTGTGGTGTTCTGCCAGCCAGTAGCGATGATAGCCGCGCTTTTCAGCCAGACGGGCGAGGTCGAGAGAGTGGGAGAACGCTTCCCGCGCTGAAGAACCTTCGGGGATGGGGGCCAGATCGAGTAGTGAAAACGCAATGGTTTTATCAGTCATAACAGCTCACTTTGTTACCGATTAATCTTTAATACTGCATTAAAGGGTAGTTAAAGTTGTTAACAAAGTGAGCTATTTGCTTAGGCTTGCAGTTCCAGCCCAGCCAGCCGTCGCCAGTAGCCGTTACAGTCGCTGTTTGCCGTCAACGGGAGTGGTGCAGCGCCATTTTCATTAGCGCGGAAGGCGTCGAGCATCGCGAAAGTGTCAGTACCCTGCGGTGACAGGCGGACCACATCAACCAGCCCCTGCATGGATGCCAGCTCGTTACCGAGGTTGTACACGTAGCCGCTCATGGTCTGAATGCCATTGAGCACAAACACTTGTTGGTTTTCCTGCGACAGCACGTTGCGCCCGTTCGGATACTTAATGCAGCAGGTTTCACACTCATCTTTCGGGCGGTCTTCCGAACGCGCGGTAAAGCAGCGGGCGGAGTAGGCCAGCGGCAGATGACCGTAGCTCAGGACTTCCACTTCAAACTGGTTGCGAATGCCCAGCTCATCGCACTGATTAAGCAGATTCACCAGCCAGTCGCGGGAAAGCTCCACCGGCATACACCAGCGCATCATGCCCTGTTTGAGCAATATTTTCAGCGTCACCGCGTTGTAGCAGTTCAGCGCGTGTCCGGCGACGAACGGCAGTTTGCGCTCAGCGCACATATTCACCACGCCGAGATCGCTGGCTTCAATCAGAAACTCACCATTCTCAACATAGCGTTTCAGTTCGCCCAGTTCGGAGGATGCCTGCACCAGCGCCAGCGTGGAGAGCACAATCTGCTTGCCACTTCCGGCGAGCGATTTTGCCATCTCCAGCCAGTCGCCAACTTTGGTTGCCCGGCGTTTGCTACAGACCGCTTCACCGAGATAAATCACGTCTGCGCTGCTGGCGGCGGCCTGCTGATAAAAATCTTCAAGCGTCTCTTTTGGCCAGTACCACAGCACCGGCCCTAAGGAATATTTCATTGCTTTTCTCACTGCCATTTACGGTGATACGCGCCAAGGGTAGTTTGCGTGCCTTCGGACATCGACCCGAGCGTCTCCATCCACGCGCTTTGCGGCACGAAGTTTTGCGGATCGGCCTTACAACGGTCGATAGCCTGACGCCAGACTTTCGCCACCTGGCTGACATACGCCGGGCTACGCTGGCGGCCTTCAATTTTCACCGAAGCAATATTCGCCGCCATTAACTCCGGCAGCAGTTCCAGAGTATTGAGACTGGTTGGTTCTTCCAGCGCGTGATAGCGCTCGCCGTCCACCAGATAACGCCCTTTACATAGCGTCGGATAACCTGCGTTTTCGCCGTCCTGATAACGGTCGATCAGCACTTCGTTCAGGCGGGATTCCAGCCCCTGCGGCGTTTGTTGCCAGCGCACGAAACGGGCCGGAGAACACGCGCCCACGGTGTTGGGCGACTCACCCGTCAAATACGACGACAGATAGCAACGACCTTCCGACATAATGCACAGGCTGCCGAAAGCAAAGACTTCCAGTGGTACAGGTGTGACCCGTGCCAGTTGTTTCACCTGATGAATCGACAACACGCGCGGCAGCACCACGCGGGCAACGTCAAAATGGCGATGATAAAAGTTAATCGCCTCTTCATTGGTCGCCGAAGCCTGCACCGATACGTGGCGCTCAATATGCGGATAACGCTCGGCGGCGTACTCCAGCATGGCGAGGTCGGCGAGGATCAGCGCGTCGGCACCCAGTTGCGCCGCCATATCCACGGCGCGCTGCCAACGGGCGTAACCGTCCGGATGCGCAAAAGTGTTAATCGCGATGTGAAGTTTGCGGCGATGTTGATGGACAAAACTCACCGCTTCCTGCAATTTTTTCTCGGTAAAGTTAAGGCCGGCGAAGTGACGGGCATTGGTATCATCTTTTAGCCCGATATAAACAGCATCTGCGCCGTTTTCGATGGCCGCCTTAAGCGCCGGGAGATTTCCGGCAGGGCAGAGCAGCTCCATAATTTTTCCTGAAGGTTGCGCTATCAAAGCGCAAAAATGTTAACGAACTGGGATTTTAGTTAACCTTGCTGCGACAATTTTTGATTTAAGGCAGTTAAAGTTGTATTGGTGGTAGCAGCAATTTCATATGGAATTGTTGATTTATACCGCTATGTTATTTTTCTGATATGGCAAAATAGGATGATTGTTGAAACAGGGAGTAAAACTCGTGTTGGATAAACTGCGTTCCCGTATTGTGCATTTGGGGCCATCTCTGTTGAGTGTACCGGTAAAACTGACGCCATTTGCGCTAAAACGCCAGGTTCTTGAGCAGGTCTTAAGCTGGCAATTCCGTCAGGCGCTGGATGATGGCGAGCTGGAGTTTCTTGAAGGTCGCTGGTTAAGTATTCATGTGCGTGATATTGACCTGCAATGGTTTACCTCGGTGGTGAATGGCAAACTGGTCGTTAGCCAGAACGCGCAAGCTGATGTGAGTTTTAGTGCCAACGCCAGCGATCTGCTGATGATTGCGGCGCGTAAACAAGATCCGGATACGCTCTTCTTCCAGCGTCGGCTGGTGATTGAAGGCGATACGGAGCTGGGGCTGTATGTGAAAAACCTGATGGACGCCATTGAACTGGAGCAAATGCCGAAAGCCTTACGCATGATGCTGCTGCAACTGGCGGATTTTGTTGAGGCGGGAATGAAAACCGCGCCTGAAACCAAACAGACATCGGTAGGTGAACCATGCTAATTCGAGTAGAAATTCCCATTGATGCGCCGGGTATTGATGCCCTGCTGCGTCGTTCATTCGAAAGTGATGCGGAAGCGAAGCTGGTTCACGATCTGCGTGAAGATGGCTTTCTGACGCTGGGGCTGGTGGCGACAGATGACGAAGGTCAGGTCATTGGCTATGTGGCATTTAGTCCGGTTGATGTGCAGGGCGAAGACCTGCAATGGGTCGGCATGGCACCGTTGGCGGTAGATGAAAAATACCGTGGACAGGGGCTGGCACGCCAACTGGTCTATGAAGGACTCGATTCGCTTAATGAGTTCGGCTATGCCGCAGTGGTGACGCTGGGCGATCCGGCGCTGTACAGCCGTTTCGGCTTTGAACTGGCGGCACATCACGATCTGCGTTGCCGCTGGCCGGGCACTGAAAGTGCCTTCCAGGTACATCGTTTAGCGGATGACGCGCTGAACGGTGTAACTGGTCTGGTTGAGTATCACGAGCACTTCAATCGCTTTTAATCTCCGGGGTTTGCAGGCTGCTCAACAGTTCTGCAAACACTGCACCTTCCGCTACCAGACGCTCTTTTTGCCGTTTGGTCAGTTGCTTAACGCGATATTCTGCCCGTAACGCCAGCGAACGATCGCCCACTGGTGCGGAAAACGCCAGCGTTAGTTCTCCCTTCCCGCGCAGTGCTTTCGCCCCTTTGCCGCTTTGGTGCTGCTGATAGCGGCGTTCGACATCTGTGGTGATCCCGGTATAAAGCTTATTGTCGGCGGTACGGATCAAGTAAAGAAACCAGGGTGTCATCGTCTGCGTCGCATGTTAAGGTCAGGCCCACAGTATAAAAGAGAACAGCAATGGAAACACTCACCGCCATCAGCCGTTGGCTGGCAAAACAACATGTTGTCACCTGGTGTGTGCAGCAGGAAGGGGAACTGTGGTGCGCCAATGCCTTTTATCTTTTTGATGCGCAGAAAGTCGCCTTCTACATTTTGACGGAAGAAAAAACGCGTCATGCGCAGATGAGCGGGCCGCAGGCGGCAATTGCCGGAACGGTAAACGGTCAGCCGAAAACGGTAGCGTTAATTCGCGGCGTGCAGTTTAAAGGTGAGATCCGCAGACTGGAAGGCGAGGAAAGCGACCTCGCACGCAAGGCGTACAATCGTCGCTTTCCGGTTGCCAGAATGCTGTCGGCCCCGGTATGGGAAATCCGGCTCGATGAAATCAAATTCACCGACAACACGCTGGGCTTTGGTAAAAAAATGATTTGGCTACGTAACTCAGGCACCGAGCAGGCGTAACGCCTCGCGGTTAAACGCGGGCAGATCGTCCGGTGTCCGGCTGGTAACCAACTGATCTTTATCGACCACCACTTCCTGATCGTAAAATTCCGCGCCCGCGTTTTTAACATCAATAATGATTGGTTTAACGGCAGTCAGTTTGCGCCCCCGAATCACATCGGCGCTGATCAGCAGCTGCGGACCGTGACAGATGGCGAAAACAGGTTTGCCGCTGTTCACAAAATCGCGTGTGAAGGTGACAAAACGGTTGTCACCACGCAGATAATCTGGTGAATGACCGCCCGGTAGCAGCAGGGCATCGAACTCTGCGGGCGTCACTTCATCGATGGATTTATCGATGGCCACGCTGGCTTCTCCTTTTTTGCCTTTCACCGTTTTACCCGCTTGTTTTTCAATGGTAATCACTTCGTGTCCGGCTTTACGGAACTCGTCTGCGGGTGAAGTAAATTCTGAATCCTCAAATTCATCAGTGATTAAAACGGCGATTTTCTTACTCATGCTTCCTCCGCGTTGTTGCATTGGATGAGGCGAATTTTCCACAATCGGGGATAATTACCTCATGATCTATTAAGCCTGGTGCATGAGCCGTGGAGCGCAAGGCAGACAATTCTGTAAAGGAGCGAAGATGAGTCAGGTACTGATTACAGGCGCAACGGGGCTGGTGGGCGGTCACCTGCTGCGGATGTTGATTAACGAACCGAAAGTTAACGCCATAGCCGCGCCGACGCGACGTCCGTTGGGAGATATGCCAGGAGTGTTCAATCCCCATGATCCGCAACTGACCGACGCGCTGGCGCAGGTCACCGATCCCATCGACATTGTGTTTTGTTGTCTCGGCACCACGCGGCGAGAAGCGGGGAGTAAAGAGGCGTTTATTCATGCCGATTACACGCTGGTAGTGGATACCGCATTAACCGGGCGGCGGCTCGGTGCGCAGCATATGCTGGTGGTCAGTGCTATGGGTGCTAATGCCCACTCGCCGTTTTTCTATAACCGCGTCAAAGGGGAGATGGAAGAAGCATTAATCGCCCAGAACTGGCCGAAATTGACCATTGCTCGCCCGTCGATGTTACTGGGCGATCGTAGCAAACAGCGGATGAACGAAACGCTTTTTGCGCCGCTGTTCCGTTTGTTACCCGGTAACTGGAAATCCATTGATGCGAGAGACGTGGCGCGGGTCATGCTGGCAGAGGCGATGCGGCCTGAGCATGAAGGTGTGACGATTTTAAGCTCTTCAGAATTACGCAAAAGAGCTGAATAATTATTCCCAAGAATTGATAGTGAGCGTAATATTCACGCGCTCAATTATCATAACTTATTCCTGGGGAATGCTATGACTGGTCAGTCTTCATCTCAGGCGGCAACGCCCATTCAGTGGTGGAAACCCGCGCTTTTCTTTCTCGTTGTCATTGCCGGTCTCTGGTATGTGAAATGGCAACCTTACTACGGCAAAGCGTTTACTGCTGCCGAAACCCACAGTATCGGTAAATCTATCCTTGCGCAGGCGGATGCTAATCCGTGGCAGGCGGCGTTGGATTACGCGATGATCTATTTCCTCGCGGTATGGAAAGCGGCGGTGCTGGGGGTGATCCTCGGTTCGTTGATTCAGGTGCTGATCCCGCGTGACTGGTTGTTGCGTACGCTTGGGCAATCGCGCTTTCGCGGCACGCTGCTGGGAACGCTGTTTTCGCTGCCGGGTATGATGTGTACCTGCTGTGCGGCTCCGGTCGCGGCGGGAATGCGTCGCCAACAGGTGTCGATGGGCGGTGCGCTGGCATTCTGGATGGGGAATCCGTTGTTAAACCCGGCGACGCTGGTGTTTATGGGGTTCGTCCTCGGCTGGGGTTTTGCGGCGATTCGTCTGGTGGCGGGGCTGGTGATGGTGTTGCTGATTGCGACGCTGGTGCAAAAATGGGTGCGTGAAACACCGCAAACGCAGGCACCGGTCGAAATTGACATACCGGAATCACAAGGCGGTTTTTTTAGCCGCTGGGGCAGGGCGCTATGGACGCTTTTCTGGAGTACGATCCCGGTTTACATCCTTGCAGTACTGGTGTTGGGTGCCGCTCGCGTCTGGTTATTCCCCCATGCCGATGGTGCTGTCGATAACAGCCTGATGTGGGTGGTGGCGATGGCGGTGGCAGGATGCTTGTTTGTCATTCCCACGGCAGCAGAAATTCCGATTGTACAAACGATGATGCTGGCAGGTATGGGAACTGCTCCGGCGCTGGCATTGTTGATGACGCTCCCGGCGGTGAGTTTGCCGTCACTGATTATGCTGCGCAAAGCGTTCCCGGCGAAAGCCTTATGGCTGACGGGGGCGATGGTGGCAGTGTCTGGTGTGATTGTCGGCGGGCTGGCGCTGTTGGTTTGATTTGAGGGAAAACATGTCGGATGCGGCGTAAACGCCTTATCCGACCTACGGTTTGCATCGTTGTAGGCCTGATAAGACGCTGCAAGCGTCGCATCAGGCATTACAAGGGCTGCTATTTAATAAACGTAAACGCCGTAGTTACCCGCTTCACGCCGCTTACCCGGCTGGCAATATCTGCCGCCGCTTTCGCTTCACGTTCAGTCACCAGCCCCATCAGGAACACTTCACCGTTTTCGGTGGTCACTTTCACGTTGGACGATTTCACCAGGTCGCTGGTTAACAGCTGCGAACGTACTTTGGTGGTGATCCACGTATCGTTAGACGCTTCGCCCAGACCAATCGGCTGGCCCTGACGAATCTCGTTATACACTTCGTTGGCACCGTCTACGCCCATCGCAATCTGTTTGGCGCGAGCCGAAAGTTCAGCGTTTGGTGACTGCCCAACCAGCAGCACTTTGCCCTGATAGGCCGTTACATTAATGCGCGCTTCTTTCTTAATTTGTTCGTCTTTCGACAATGCGCTGTTCACGCGCACTTCCAGGGTACCATCGTCTACCTGGGTGCCGACACTGCGTGGGTCAGTTGCGGCTTTGGTACCCACAGCAGCAGTACCCACTACGGCAGCGGCAACACAACCTTGCAACAGCAGCGCGGAAATAAGGACTGCGATTGGCGATAATGCCTTCATGTATTCTCCTTAAACATCCTGGTGAGGGAAAAGCGTGTTATCGATCAGATCGCACAGGCAATTTACCGTCAGCATATGCATTTCCTGAATGCGAGCACTACGATGCGAAGGAATGCGGATCTCCACATCCTGTGGCCCTAACAAACCTGCAAGTTCACCGCCGTCATAGCCGGTTAATGCCACAATGGTCATATCACGCGTAACGGCAGCTTCTACCGCTTTTACAATATCGCGGCTGTTGCCACGGGTGGAAATGGCTAACAATACATCTCCCGCATGACCCAGCGCCCGCACCTGTTTTGCATACACTTCATCATGTAAGCGATCGTTGGCAATTGCCGTTAAGACAACATTATCAGTATTTAGTGCAATGGCAGGTAAGCTGGGCCGCTCCGTTTCGAAACGGTTGATCATGCTGGCAGCAAAATGCTGTGCATTGGCAGCGGAAGTTCCATTACCACAACAGAGGATTTTGTTGCCATTGAGCAGAGACTGAACCAGCGTCATGGCTGCACGGGAGATGGCATCCGGAAGCGCCTCTGCCGCCGCAATTTGAGTTTGAATGCTTTCAGTGAAGCAAGCTTTAATTCTTTCTTGCACGCTAATCCTTAAACCTTAATTATGAGTGGTCATTAAAGGCATCCTTAATCCACTCAACCTCATTCCCGGTGAAGGCTACCACATCGAACCGGCAATCCACAGTATCAAAACTCCCATTATGATGCGCGAGCCACAAACGGGCAGTCTGTAATAATTTGTGTTGTTTGCTGCGGGTCACACTGGCTGCCGCGCCGCCATAAAGCGCAGAGCGGCGGTAACGCACCTCGATAAAAACGGTGGTCCGGCCTTCACGCATTATCAGATCGATCTCGCCGCCACGCTCGTTCACGTTAGCGGCGATAAACCGTAGTCCTTTGCCTTCCAGCCAGCGACGCGCTTGTGCTTCCCACGCATCGCCGGTCTGTTTGGTGGTTAACTGGCGGGGACTACCTGACCTTGTTGGTACTGTAGCCATGATAACTTCCTGTTAATCACGCAATCCGGGTTTGCCGTCAGGCTTCCGGTATTACCGTTGATTTCAAAACCCTGAACCTGGCGCATTTGTGAGAAATGATTTGCCAACGACCAGGCATCGACGCCCATCGCATACATGCGAGCCAGCGAATAATCGTTGTTCACCGCGCTGAGCGCCTGCTGCATTAACGGCAGATTACCGCCTGCCAGCATCGGGATTTCGCTGTACTGCAAGCCTTCCATCTCCAGGCGGAAATCCGGGCCAGCGGTCCCTTGCGCACTGCGGGAGCTGGCGTACAGCGTTGCACCGCTCTGGCTACCGTTACGCATGGCGATCATTGGTTTGATAAAAGCGATTTCACCCGGCGTTGCCACAATGTACACCGCATCGACACGACCGCCATTATTGGTGAACTGATCATCGGTTGGCGTGGTTTGCAGCGTTGGATTGTTGGTCGTCATGCCGGAGTCGGTTGTTTCTCTGGGAGTAATCGGGCTACCCGTTAAAGCGATACCCGAACCGCCGTTAACACCCGCGCGTAATTCGCTGGTGGAACCAAATTTTTGTTGCAGAACGGTGCCGCCGCCCAGTTTCTGCCACTCTTGCGCAAACGCATTGGCTACGCGATCGCCCAATGAACTGCGTGGGATCAGCACCAGCGGCGCTTGTTTACCCTGGTCACGAATATGACGCGCTGCATCGCGCGCTTCGTCTTCCGGTGAAAGCGCGAAGTAACAAATATTGACGCGGTTTTCGATGTTCTCCGGCTGGTTCAGTGCCAGCACGTTCAGCGGGGTGTTGCTCTTCAGCAACTCTTCAACGTTATTTTTCAGCAACGGACCGACCACAATACTCGCACCATCCTGCTGAACCTGGCTTAAGATCTGGCTAAGTGGTTGTGATGAGGTATCGTAGATTTTCAGCTCTGCGGATGGATTTGCGGGTGCGCTTACCGCTGCGGTGCTTGTCGCCGGGGCGCTTACAGGCACCGGCTGGGCCGCAGGCTGTTCACCGGTCAGATCGCTAACCGAAGCTTGTGCCGGGCTGGCAACGCCATCCACGGTTTGCGGCTGAGGTTGTTCTGCTACGTCTGCGGCAGGTGCGGCTGCTACCTGGGCCACCACTGGCTGAGTGCCGATATTTTTCGCCGCTTCAAAGCCTTGCTGAATAGTGCGACCAAATACCGCTGCCTGGCCATTCAGCGGCAACAGCAGGGCGATTTTGTTGGTCGATGCTGGTTTAAACGCTTTTACGTTAACCAACTGCGTTGGCAGCATTTTCGCGCCCGGGTTGTTCGGATAACGTTTCTGCCAGTCGGCGATCCCAGCTTTCATCATGTCAGGATCGTTACGGTTATCAAACCAGACGCGCTGCAAATCCAGCCAGCCTTGCAGAATATTTTCGTCGGCGTTGATCACCAGCGTATTCGCCTGCTCCTGAGTCATGGAGGAGAGCGCCTGCCATGTGGCGTCAATATTCTGCTGCTTTTCTTTCGCACCGAGCAGCGGTTCCTGAGCAATTAACGCGCGCAGTAAATCAATGGAAGGACGCCCCTGGCTGGCATCGATTTTTGCCTGCCAGTAACGGGCTTGCTGGTTTTGTTCTAAATCGGCAGGTGTGATTTTCGCCAGCAAGTTTTGCGCGCCAGCAAAATCTTTCTGCGCCAGTTTAATCTCTGCCGCCAGCAGTGTTTTCTCGCGACGCTGAGTATCATTCAGTTCTTGCGGTAGTTGGTTAAACAACTCAACCGCCTGCCCGGTTTTACCTTCTTTCACCAGTGCACGAATGGCGAGTAATTGCCAGTTGATCCTGGTATCATCAGAACTTTGCTGCATCTGTTGCAGGTAAAAGGCAGAATCAGCCTGCGCTGTGCCCTGCATATAAGCAGTGGACTGATCGGGAGTATGGGTGCCACAACCGGCGAAAATCAGGGCTGCCAAAACAACAGGCAGACAACGCGCGGCTTTCAAACGAGAAAATGTTGAGGGTACCATAATGTATCCAGTGATATTTTTTTTACGCAATGCTCAATATTAAATCGGCAATACGGACGACACAATGAAACAACACCAATCGGCGGATAATTCTCAGGGGCAGCTTTACATTGTACCGACGCCAATCGGCAATCTGGCGGATATCACCCAGCGTGCATTAGAGGTATTACAGGCCGTTGATCTGATTGCCGCCGAGGATACGCGTCACACCGGTTTATTGCTGCAACATTTTGGGATTAATGCCCGGTTGTTTGCGCTGCACGACCATAATGAACAACAAAAAGCCGAAACGCTGCTGGCGAAGCTGCAAGAGGGGCAAAACATTGCGCTGGTTTCCGATGCCGGAACGCCGCTAATTAACGATCCTGGCTACCATCTGGTGCGTACCTGTCGTGAAGCGGGGATTCGCGTGGTGCCGCTACCAGGGCCGTGTGCTGCTATCACTGCGTTAAGCGCCGCGGGTTTACCATCCGATCGTTTTTGTTATGAAGGCTTTTTACCTGCCAAATCAAAAGGCCGCCGTGATGCGCTAAAAGCTATTGAAGCGGAGCCGCGCACGCTGATTTTTTATGAATCTACCCACCGTCTGTTAGATAGCCTGGAAGATATCGTTGCGGTATTAGGCGAATCCCGCTACGTGGTTCTGGCGCGTGAGCTGACCAAAACCTGGGAAACCATTCACGGCGCGCCCGTTGGCGAGCTGCTGGCGTGGGTCAAAGAAGATGAAAACCGTCGCAAAGGCGAAATGGTGCTGATTGTCGAAGGCCATAAAGCACAGGAAGAAGACTTACCCGCCGATGCCCTGCGCACGCTGGCGCTGTTGCAGGCAGAACTGCCGCTGAAAAAAGCGGCGGCGCTGGCAGCAGAGATTCACGGCGTGAAGAAAAATGCGCTGTATAAGTATGCGCTGGAGCAGCAGGGAGAGTGATTACAGGCGTCGCAGCAGGAATAGCGTTGCAACGCCTGTAGCAGGCGAGTTAACGACGACACATCTCATCAATCACGCATGTGAAATGGTTATGCAGCCATAAAAATGAAGCCGGGATAGCGGTGGAGACTTTAGCCGTGAGAAAACGTTCTGTCGCATCCTGTTTTCCTTCGCCAGTCACCAGTAACAAAACTTCGCGGGCATTGAGAATATCCTTCAGGCCTAAGGTGATCCCACGAGTCACAGGACGGCCCGCGGTTTTTAACATCTCATGTTGCTGTGTTCTGGCATCAAGTTGACTGATATGGCAGGCCGGTTGCAGGTTTTCTCCCGGTTCGTTCAGCCCAAGATGACCGTTTTTCCCCAATCCGAGAACGCATAAATCCAGACCGCCTTTGCGCGCAATCAGGTTCGTTACCCGTTCGCACTCTGTCTCATTTATCTCTTCGGAGCGAAAGCTGATGAGTTGGTCTTCACGCAGCCCCAGCGGCTGCACGATATGCTGTTGTAGGAAAGTTTCGCAGGTGCCAGGCATCGTTAATGGCAGATCCACCCATTCGTCGAGCTTCACGAAGGTGAGATGGCTGACATCAACCTGCTGCTGGTGGATTTTTTCTACCAGATAATGATACGTCAGTAATGGCGTGGCTCCGGTCGCCAGGCAAATCACGGCATCCGGTTTGCGACGGATCTCGGCCAATAAATATTCGCTGGCACGTTCACTTAATGCCGTATAGTTTTCAACTTGTTGAAGGGTTTGCACAGGATGAAATTCCTTAAGTAAAGAGGCACCGCCAGACGCGGTGCCTCGTTCCATTTACAAAATGCCGAATGCAGAACAAACAATAGAAAGAACAAACGTCACGCCGATTAACAGCACCGGATGCGCTTTTTTCACCCGCAGGAAGTAATACATCAGCAGGGTGTAGGCCATCGGTAAAATATTCGGGAAGACTTTATCGAAGAAATCCTGTTGCAGTGCGACGCTGTGGGTACTGTCGATGGCAAACGACGTCACCACGTTAATATGCACATACGAAGCGATCAGCCCGCCGATTACCGTGATCCCGAGGATGGTTGCCGAACGGGCAATCATCTGCGAGTTCTCTCGCACTTTATCGATAGCCTTCACGCCGACTGAATAACCGACGTGGGTCCAGCCGACGCGCAGGAAAAAGATAAGCAGGTAAACGGCGAAAAACAAAATCGGTCCCAACAGGTTCCCCTGACTGGCAAACGATGAGCAAATCCCCGCCATAATTGGCAACAAGGTAAACCAGAAAATCGCATCGCCAATCCCGGCGATTGGGCCAAACAGCGCCACTTTGAGGCCTTTAATGGTGTCTCGGTTTTCTCCTTTTTCTTCCATCGAAATTAATAACCCCATCAGGAATCCGACCAGATTAGGGTGGGTATTAATAAATTCGAGGTTATCTTTCATCGCCGCGCTTAGGCCCGGTTTGTCGTCCTTATAAATCTTTTTCAGGATCGGCAACATCGCCCAGGTAAAACCGCCCGCCTGCATCCTTTCGTAGTTAAAGCTTGCTTGTAGCAGTGACGAACGAAAGCCCAGACGGGTGATATCTTTTTTACTGATTTCAGATCCCATTGCTGTAGTCCTCTTCTTCATTTTTACTGGCAACGGGCTGCGGTTGCGCTTGCTGCCGGGATTTCGCATTGAAAAACTCATACACCGCAAAGCCTGCGCCCAGTACGGCAACCGGCAACAGGTTGCTGACCTGGATGTAGCAAACAAACAGGAAACCGGCGATCAGGTAAGGGATATATTGTGCTTTGAACATCACGCGCAGCAGCAAGCCAAAACCAACAGCAGGCAGAATACCGCCAGCCACTTCAAAGCCGTGGGTCAGCCAGGCGGGCATCGCTTTCACCAGCGCCTGCATCGCCCCTTGTGCCAGGTAAGTACAGAGGAAAGCAATCACCGCATACGCTGAAGCGACGATGAGCATCGTTGTCCAGTTAAGTCGGGAAAACGCTGCCGTATCCGCCTCTTTTGCGCATTTATCGGCTTTGGTCATAAATAATGAGAAAGCGGAATAGAAGAACAGAATGACGTACTGCATTAACAAACTAAACGGCAGGCCAAGACCAATTGCCGTTTTGGCATCAACGCCCGTAGACCATGCAATGACAGTGGTCATCAGACCCGCCATAATAGGGTTGGGCGGCTGAACACCACCTGCAGGGGTTAATCCGGCGAAAGCCAACTCTGTCAGGCCACCGGTAATTAAGCCAGTCTGAATATCACCGAGAATAGCACCTGTAAGGGTACAAACGATTATCGGGCGGAATAAAAATAAGGCTTCCAGCCAAAAATCAATCCCCAGAAAGAAAACTAACGCCGCCAGGGATAATCCCTGGAGTAGGGTTATTTCATGCATTTTTATTACCTCAAACCAATATTAAGGCTATTTTAGATTTAGTCAGGGATTTGTTCTTTTTGATCGCCAGGGACGTCCTGAATGAAAACATTTACGCCACGTTGTTTAATAAAACGTAAATCCGTGAGATCCTGGTCATCGACATAAACTTTACTGCTGATTTGCTTTTTCCCTTCCGAGAAATGCATATTGCCGACGTTGACATCTTTCAGGTCAATACCACCTTCTACCAATTTACGTACCGTTTGTGGCGTACGGCAAATCAGGAAGATCTTCTGATGTGGTGCAGCTTTGCCGATGACGTTAATGGTTTTTTCGATAGTAAAGAAACGAATGCCAAAGCCGTAGGTTTCTGCGGTAATACCCATTAATTTCTGTTGAATATCATCGTTAGCGACAACATCATCCACGACTACTAACAGATTCGCACCGATGGCGGATGTCCAGGTCACGCCAACCTGACCGTGAACCAGACGGTTATCAATACGGGTTAAGAGAATATTTGGACTGCTCATTGTGTAATCCTCACCATAAAGTTGAATAATATAATCTTTTTAAATATATTATTGTTGCGATATTGTACTGATGTATTTATTAAGGTTTAGTTATCTCCTTTACCATTAAGGCACTCCCCGATATTAATCGGGAAGTACATTGGGATAAATCATAAAAAACTAATGATTATGCTGAAATTCGATTCGCTGAACCACAGACATTAATTTTATTTCTGACAACTTCTTTCATCGCATCCATTCCGACGCGCATATAATAACGAGGATCATTACCCTGCGGATTTTCCGCAAACCAGGCTTTAACCGCGCCAGCGAAGGCTATTTTTAATTCTGTGGCAACGTTCACTTTTGTTACGCCAAGTTCAATAGTGCGACGGACAAATTCATCCGGGACATCGCTGGCACCATGCAGCACCAGAGGAACATCCACCACTTCACGAATTTCCGCCAGCCGCTGGAAATCAATCTTCGGCGTTTTGCTGTATAAGCCGTGCGCCGTACCAATCGCTACCGCCAGGCTGTCGACGCCAGTCAGTTCGACAAAGCGTTTAGCTTCTTGTGGATCAGTCAGGAATGCACTTTCGGCGTCAACGCTCATGTCATCTTCAACACCGCCGAGGCGGCCCAGTTCTGCTTCCACGCTGCAATCCTGGGAGTGGCAGAAGTCGACAACCGATTTCACCAGCTTCACGTTCTCGGCAAACGGGAAGTGACTGCCGTCGATCATCGCGCTGCGCACGCCTGCGTGGACTTTACGGCGAATATCATCCAGCGATTCGTGGTGATCAAGATGCAGTGCCAGCGGCATGTTATAGGTCGTGGAATAGGCGCTACACAGGGCGTAGATCTCTTCCAGCGCGATATGCTTAAAGGTCCCCGGCGTCCCGGCGAGGATCACCGGCGATCGCATTTCACTGCACACTTCGAGGATCGCCTGGATCGTCTCGGCGTTATGAATGTTAAAGGCAGGCACCGCGTAGCCATTGGCCTGGGCGTCCTGTAACAGATATTTGGTGGAGATAATGCTCATAATGCGATCCTCTTATGCCTGCCACGGATGAATGATTACGCCTTGCACCACGCGGTTAACGGTGCCACTGGCTGATGGGGTATCCGGCGTATTACCCATGTGCAGCGACTGCATCAGTGCAAATGTCTGGGCGTACATCAGGAAGCAAAATGCCTGCTCAACGTCGATAAAGTGACGGGATGGCGGCAGGATGATATGTGGACCGGCGGTAATAACGTCGTTGCTTTCCGCGGCGATGGCGATTACGCGCATTGCCTGGTTATCGCGGCGGAGTTCTGCCAGCAGATCAAGATCATACTGACGGGTGTAAGGGTGGCTGGAGACAAACACCACCACCAGCGTTTCGTTATCGACCAGCGATTTCGGGCCATGACGGAATCCGGTCGGGGAATCATAGAAGGCCGCCAGTTTACCCGCTGTCAGTTCCAGCACTTTCAGCGCCGACTCGCGTGCTGCGCCCTGTAAGCCACCGCTGCCGAGATAAACGATCCGTTTCCACGGTGCGTAACCAAACACACCTTCGCTGAAATCGCCCAGTGAGGTCAGGATCGCCTGGCAACGATCCGCCACGTCGCGGAAGGTTTGGCTGTTGATCATCTCAGGTGCGAAAACCGCGAGGCAGCTGGCCATCATGGTGGTAATGCTGCTGGTCATCGCGAAGCCGCGATCGTGCGTTTCTGCGGGCATCAGCAGGGCAAACGCGTTGTCGCTGTTGATCGCGTTTTGGTAAAGAGCGCCCGCTTCGTTGCAGGTGATCGGCAGGTGATAGCATTCTGGTACAAATTGATTTGCCAGTTTCACGGCGGCGACGCTTTCCGGGCTGTTGCCGGATCGACCGAAGGAGATCAATAGTAGCGGATGAGCTGGGTTCAGGTAGTCCATTGGATTGGTGACCAGATCGGTGGTCGGTACGGCGCTGAAGTTTTTACCGGTATGGCTGGCGAGCCACGGCGCGATGATGTCACCGATAAATGCCGATGTTCCGGCTCCGGTCAGGATGATCCGCAGATTCTCTTTGCGCAGTAACGGTTCAAGGAAGTTATTGAGCGCGGAACGTAGCGCGTCAATGTTGGTGAGTGAACGGATCCATGCGCGAGGCTGATGGCGGATCTCTTCTTCAGTCCATGTACCGGTTGCGGCAGCAGCAGGGGTGTAATTTTCTGGCATAACTCAATCCTTAGTCTGATGAACTTGACGTCGGCGTTGTCGCTTTCGCTTGCCTTTCGTTTCATTTCACTTGGTGATTTCTTTCGTTGGTTAAAATCTATAGAAAAGAAACTGAAAGTTCAATGGAGAAAAAGGAAATAAAACGAAATCTGTGATCGTTGAAAGAAAAGGTAAGGGAAGTAAAAGGGATTGCTGGATGCGGCGTAAATACTTTATCCGGCCTTACGCTCACCAACCGTAGGTCGGATAAGACGCATTAGCGTCGCATCCGACACCGCTACACAGATCAAAACGAAAGAAAAAGAAAGGCCTTACGGGGGAAGTGAAGGCCTAATAAAGGAGCAAACCATCAAAACGAAGCTAATTGACCCTGAATCCAGATTTGTTGCACATGCAGCCCGCTATCCAGCGCAACGACGCTGGCGCGTTTGCCCGGTTTAAGCGATCCCAGAACACCATCAACACCCAGCATTCGCGCCGGATGCAGCGACGCCATATGGATGGCTTCCGCAGGCGTTACGCCCGTCAACTCGACCATGTTGCGCACTGCCGCATCGACAGACAGCGTACTGCCCGCCAGCCCACCGGACGCGGTACGGACAACGCCACCGCGCATCTGCACTTCTTCACCACATAACGTATAGTGACCATCCGGCATCCCGGCTGCCTGCATCGCGTCGGTGATCAGTACGATCCTCTCTTTCGCACAGCAACAACAGAGCGACATTGCCGCCGGATGTACATGATGACCATCGGCTATCAGTTCCAGCCAGGCGCGCTTGTCTGTTAATCCCGCGCCAACCATTCCCGGTTCGCGGTGATGTAAACCTGTCATCCCGTTATAGCAATGCACCAGGCCGTCGGCACCAGCATCAAACGCGGCACGGGTTTGTTGCCAGGTCGCCGCGCTATGCCCCAGCATCACCCGTACGTTTTGCTGTTTAAGATGGCGGATGGCCTGCAATGCCCCTTCTTTTTCCGGTGCCAGCGCCACCACGCGCAAGGTATGCTGAGAAACGGCAATCAATTGATCCAGCTCGGCAATTTCCAGCTCGCGGAACAGCTCCGGTGGATGCGCGCCTTTATTCTGTGGCGTGAAGTACGGTCCTTCGAGATAACTCCCCAGCACTTGCGCACCAGGTCCGCCGCGTTGGCAACGTTGAGCAATACGTTCCAGCGCCGCATGAATGGTATTAAGCGGCGCGGTTACGGTGGTCGGTAACCAACTGCCGACACCTTCGCGTGCTTTGTGCATTGCCAGCTTGTCGAGCACATCCGGCGCGTCATCCATTACATCAACGCCCGCACCACCGTGTACATGGGTGTCGATGTAAGCGGGACAGAGCAGTTCCGCATCGCGTTCAGTCACGCCCACTGGAATCGGTTCGATTGCTGCGATTACACCGTCAGCAATACGCAACTGATGGTCATCGAGCCATCCCTCTTCAGTCAGCAGCCTTCTGGCGCGCAGAACGTGTGTCATATTCCTTCCTCGACCGGACATTCTTCATGGCAGCGGCCTAACTCGTCCACCAGACTGGTCAGCCCACGGTGTCCACACTCCAGCGCCTGCACACGGAACTCTTCACCGCTTAACCCTTCGCGCTCCAGCACCATTTCCAGTAGCAGTTGCAAATTGGTGCCGGTGATCACTTCACAGCCCGGTTTTTGCATCGCCAGCGTTGAAGCTACGCGAAACGGCGTGCCGCCCAGCAAATCCGTCAGAAAAACAATGCCGTCTTCACAATCCAGTTGGGCGATGGCCTCTTCAAGCTGCGATGTAAGCAGCGCGGTGCTTGAGGTTTCCGGAAAATCGATGGCGATAAACTGCGATTGCTCACCGAGAATTTGCTTCATTGCTTTTTCCATGCCGCTGGCAAATCCGCCATGCCCTGTCAAAATAATACTTAACATCTAATACCTCATTGTATTTAAAGGAAATGGCAGAGTTTACCGACGATGCCGAGAACCACGGTAATCGCAATCAGGCGCAGCGGACTCCAGCCGCGGCGTACCAGCCAGAACATGGTCAGGGTGTAGACCAGCGGTAAGAAGGCTGGCATCAGTTTGTCGATAACATCAGCCTGTAACTTAACCACTGCGTCGCCCGCGGTGATTTCCAGCGTGGTGCTTAAACGAACATAGGTTGCCACCAGCGCGCCGATTACCGTCATCCCAACGATAGATGCCGCATGGCCGACTTTTTTGGTATTTGCTTTAATGAGTGGAATCGCCGCCACGCCCATGCGGTAAGCATAATGCGCCAGACCAAAACGCAGCCCCAGGTGCACCACGTTGAACAGCACAATAAAGACGACAGCGCCAAGAATAGAGCCTTGTAGCGCGAGGCTTGCACCTATCCCGCCACAAATCGGCAGTAGCGTTAGCCAGAACATCGCATCGCCAATCCCGCCGAGCGGCGCACCGACGGCAATTTTGGTGCTCTGAATACTGTTAACGTCCTGCTTAGAACGCTCCATCGCAAGGATAATGCCGATAACAAACGTCACCAGAAACGGATGGGTATTGAAGAAACCCATATGCCCCTTCATGGCGCGCGCCAGGTCGCGTTTATTAGTGTGGATCTTTTTCAGTGCTGGCAGCAGGCCGTATAGCCAGCCGGAAGCCTGCATACGTTCGTAGTTGAAAGAAGCCTGTAACAGCATGGAACGCCAGGCGACGCGGTTGATATCTTTTTTCGTCAGCTCCGCGCCAATGCTCTGATCTTCATACACGTTTTCATTGACGCCAGTCAGCAGTGTTTCTTCATTTTCGCTGACGTTCGGCAGGGTGGTTTGATTAGATGCCATCTTCAAATTCCTCTTTCTGTGCCGCAGGTTGAGTCGGTTCAGGAGATTTACGCAGCAGGTCGATCAGCGCCATCGCCAGCGCGGCGGCAGCAATAGCCAGCACCGGTAACTTGAGCCAGGCTGCGGCAACAAAGCCCAGGATGAAGTAGGGGATGTAGACGTTTTTCATCATGATTTTCAGCAGCACGGCAAAACCGATTGCTGGCATGATGCCGCCCGCGACGCCGAGGCCGTCGATTAATCGTTGCGGCAGGACATCAATGATGGTTTTTGCATGTTCCGCGCCGAAGTAGATAGGCAGGAAAGCGCAGAGAAAATAGAAAGTGCCGAGTGCCAGCAGTGCCAGATAGTTCACGCGTTCAATGCCGCGAGTATCGGCGTTCTCCGCCATCCGGTCGCAGCGGGACATCACGCCGGACATCACCGAGAACAGGAAGGTAATCCCCATCTGTACTGCAACAGCGAAAGGTACGGCGACACCGACCGCGACATCGGGTTTCACGCCAGTAGTAATGGCAAACGCCGTGCCGACGATAGTACCGATAATCACGTTAGGCGGCTGTGCGCCCGCCAGCGGGGCCAGCCCCATCCACACCAGTTCCAGCGTACCGCCGGTTAAAATACCGGTATGCAGATCGCCAAGTACCAGTCCGACCAACGGGCCGAGGACCACCGGGCGGTGCATATGGGTTAGGCCGTTAAACATATCCAGGCCAGCGATAAAGGCGATAATGCCCAACGCAAATGCCTGCAACAGACTGATTTCCATGATGAATCCCTCAAAGTAATTTAAAGAGGTCCACAGCAGGCTCTGTTGGGACGCCCTGAACGAAGCATTCCACCCCAGCGGCTTTCAGGTCGTTAAATGCTGCGATATCACCCGCATCCACAGAAACCGTTTTGGCGATTTGTTGCTTGCCATTGGCGTAGTGCATATTGCCAACGTTAATGCGATTCACCGGAACGCCACCTTTCACCAGCGTCAGGAAATCGGCCGGTGTTTTACAAACCAGCAGGATTTTCTGTCGATCGGCGGCGCGATGAATGTTGTCGATGACTTTTTGCAGCGTCCAGAAACGTACGGCGATCCCTTCTGCCAGTACCATTTCCATCAGGTTTTGTTGTACCAGATCTTCGGCAACCTCATCGTTGGCTACCAGCACCAGATTTGCCCCCGCAAATCCGACCCACTGAACGCCGACCTGACCGTGAATCAAGCGTTCATCAATCCGACTTAAAACAATATTTGGCATAGCGTGTTCCTCTTTGTTTTGCTTATTGGCCTTCACAGGCTGTGTGGTACTGCGCCAGGATGTCCTGAATATGGTTGATAATGAGTTCCCGTGGCGTTGGCTGCAGCTCGCCGGAGCGAACTTTCACGTACTGCAGCGGCAGATACTGACTGATCAGCGGCAGCGGAATTGGTGAATCCGCCAGATTACGAATCAGATGAGCGAAAGCGTCATCAATCTGGCTGTCCGGCCAGTAATAGCGCACGCGATCCGAGTAGCTATAACCACGCGCCAGACGACGCGCGTTGCCGTCACCGTGGTAGTGGCTTTGCCAGTATTCCGGGCGGTCGAGCATCACGTTTTCCAGTACCTGACGCAGACCGGAACAGGCTTTCGCTGGCACCAGTTCTTCTTCAATCGCCGCCAGAGAGAACAGAGCTTCACGCAGGGCGAAGGTCAGCGCCGGGCCAACTTTCAGAATGGCAAAGTGGTCAATCACCAGCTGGCGCAGCGATTGCGGCGTTTGATAATCGGTAGAGTGCGCTTCGAAAATCAGCGTTTCGTAGTTTTCGACCATCTGGCTTAAGGCAGCGGCTTTGGCTGGCTGATAATCAATAACGTTGGTGTGATCGAATTCGACGCCGGGTTGAACCACCAGGGCAATGATGCGTGGCCAGATGGCATTCAGACCTTGCTTTTCAAAGGCGTGACGATGGGCTTCCAGCGTGGCGCGGGCGGCATCCGGCGTGGTGACCGCCAGCTCGCTTAAGGTTTCATGCGCGCCGCCAGGTACCGGCACTTCGGTACCAATGACATACTCCAGATCGGCTTCGCCAAAGTGTTCACGACAGGTTTCTTCCGCCACTTTCGCCAGACGGGCGGCGCGTTCAGCCACGATGTCATCAGTTAAGGGAATCGGATCGTCCTGACAGGACATGCTGCAATCAAGGTGAATTTTTTTGAATCCTGCCGCCACGTAGCTTTTAATCAAATCATCGGCATTGGCCATTGCCTGAGCGGCAGGCAGGTTTTGCCAGCGGTTTGGCCCCAGATGGTCACCACCCAGAATCAGCGCATCCTGCGGGAAATTCAACGAGTCGGCGAGCTGACAAACAAAGCCGCGAAAATCGGCGGGCGTCATTCCGGTATAACCGCCGAACTGGTCCACCTGATTGGAGGTTGCTTCAATCAGTAACGGCGTTTGGTTTGCACTGGCGTAGCGGATTGCAGCTTCCAGCACCAGCGGATGTGCGGAACAAACGGCATAAATCCCATTTGTTTTGCCCGCTTTGTGCTGTCTCACCATTTCTGTCAGATGTTTCACTTTCCTCTCCAGTTCAGATTACTGCGACATCAATCTTTCGTTTTGTTTCAGTTGATACTGCGTCATGGTGAGATAAAAATAAAACGAAAGATAATAGTTTTCTGATCTGATTCACAAAAGAAACATAATGAAAGCCACTGAAACGAGAGTAGCTTGCGCCAATGGGTAAGGTGGGCTTGCATTTGCTTAATAGAAAGGCGTTAATAGGCAAAACGAAATGAAACGAAAGTTTTACGAAAGGACTTACTATGAGTAATACCGACGCTTCAGGTGAGAAGCGAGTGACAGGCACCAGTGAGCGACGAGAGCAGATCATTCAACGCCTGCGCCAGCAAGGAAGTGTGCAAGTTAATGATCTATCGGCGTTGTATGGTGTATCTACTGTGACGATCCGCAACGATCTGGCGTTTCTGGAAAAGCAGGGGATCGCTGTGCGTGCCTATGGTGGCGCGTTGATCTGCGATAGCACAACGCCGTCAGTCGAGCCATCAGTGGAAGATAAAAGCGCGCTGAACACCGCGATGAAACGCAGCGTTGCGAAAGCTGCCGTTGAGTTGATTCAGCCTGGTCATCGGGTGATCCTCGACTCCGGGACCACCACTTTTGAGATTGCTCGTCTGATGCGCAAGCACACCGACGTAATTGCGATGACCAACGGTATGAACGTGGCTAATGCGTTGCTGGAAGCGGAAGGCGTTGAGCTGCTGATGACCGGGGGGCATTTGCGCCGTCAGTCGCAATCTTTTTACGGTGATCAGGCTGAGCAATCGCTGCAAAATTACCACTTCGATATGCTGTTTCTTGGTGTAGATGCGATCGATCTGGAGCGCGGCGTCAGCACGCATAATGAAGATGAAGCCCGTTTAAACCGTCGGATGTGCGAAGTTGCGGAACGGATCATCGTGGTCACCGATTCCAGTAAGTTCAATCGTTCTAGTTTACATAAGATCATTGATACTCAACGTATCGACATGATCATTGTTGATGAAGGCATTCCTGCGGATAGTCTGGAAGGACTGAGAAAGGCTGGGGTTGAAGTGATTCTGGTCGGGGAATGAGAAAGGATGCCCGCTGGTCAACACCAATGCGTTCGGCGGGCATTGTGAACACCATCAATGGCTTTCTTCTGTCTCTTGGGTGAGGCTTTCCCAGTCGGCAGGAGGATGTCCTCTTTTTAACATTTTACTGAATACGGTATAGGCATCTGTTTTTTTACCGTAGGTGCGCAGCGTGTTTTCATCGTTCATCCATCCCAGAATGATGACTTTCTCTTTTTCACTGTAACGAAAGAAGAGACGATAGCGACCAGCACCAAATTTTACCCGTGACCAGTCTTTATTTTTCCCAGAGCCTAACGACTTGCCATGACGGAATGCCGGTGATGATGGATTGACCGTGATATGCTCCTCAATCACTTTATGGACCACCGCCAATAACTTTGTGGCAGCTTTTCTCTGATAATTTTCAGGATCTTTTCCCTTTAATGCCTCGACTTCGGCAACTAAAGCATCGTAGGTTTCCTGAAAACAGGGATGAGCATATAGCGCCCAACCATTAACCCTTTGTGGAAAATCCATTATTCGTCGTCGCCAATCTCATCGTCAATGTTGACGTCCATGCCAGCGACAAGTTTCTTTCCTTGTTGAATGTCGAATGGACGAGTTTTTTGCGGGTTGTTCTGGATATCTGCATCCAGAAAACGCAAAAATGCATTCATAGTATGATCCTCCTGTTCATCTCCCAGTCGGCACATAAATACTTGCCCACCAGGCAGAATTTCGTAATGAATGCTGTCCAGGCCTGGCTTCAGTTTTAAGGCCTCACGCACTGGCGCGGGGATAGTTGTTTGTCCGCGTATAGTGACCTTTGATTCAGTGGTCAGTACAGCGTTAGAGCGAGCATTAGCGGGCATTATTTACTGTCCTTTTACAGCCTGTTTTCTGCTCAAATTATAAGCTTGAACTAAGGTAATGCAAATGCATTATTAATGGATGTGTGGACTTTAAACAATAAAAACATGGCACGAAGGCCATGTTTTGCGAGGGACGTTCCAAAAGAAATCAGGTCACCGGTGCCGGGTTAAACACTGCCAGCTGGTTATGCAGTCCCCATTGATCCGAGAGAGTTTTCTTCTTCCCGCTGGCGACGTCGAGAATAAAGTGGAACAACTTCCAGCCCACTTCTTCAATGGTTTCTTCGCCGGTAGCGATAGTGCCCGCGTTAATATCCATTAAATCAAACCAGCGGTTCGCCAGCTCGGTGCGGGTCGCCATTTTAATGACGGGTACCGCCATCAGGCCGTACGGCGTACCACGACCGGTCGTAAACACTTGCACGGTGATACCCGAAGCCACCTGTTGCGTGCCACAGACAAAATCGCTGGCTGGCGTCGCGGCGTAAATTAATCCGCGTTTAGTCGGGCGTTGGCCGGGCGACAGCACTTCAACAATTGCACTTTTACCCGATTTAGCAATGGAGCCGAGTGCCTTCTCCACCACATTTGCCAGACCGCCTTTCTTGTTCCCCGGCGAAGGGTTGGCGCTGCGATCGGTTTTTCCCATATTGAGATAGTTATCGTACCACTCCATCTCCTCCAGCAGCCGTTTGCCGACCTCTTCGTTCACAGCGCGTGGTGTCAGCAAATGTATCGCGTCACGCACTTCTGTGACTTCTGAAAACATCACCGTTGCGCCGCAGCGCACCAATAGATCAGACGCATACCCAACCGCCGGGTTTGCCGTTACGCCAGAAAACGCATCGCTGCCACCGCACTGCATGCCGACAACCAGTTCTGAAGCCGGACAGGTTTCTCGCTGACGTTGATTCAGTTTTTGTAGATGGCATTCGGCGACCTGCAAAATATCCTCGACCATGGACTGAAAACCGACATGCTTTTCATCCTGCAAACTGACAATGCTGGCGCTTTCTACTGGAATAGCTTGCACATCATCCGTTCCAGTCAGTAGGCGTTCAGGCTGCAACTTTTCACAACCCAGACCAATCACCATTACTTCGCCGCCAAAGTTAGGGTTCAGCGAAATATTGTGAATGGTACGAATAGGTACAACTGCCGCGGGTGCGTTAATCGCCACGCCACAACCGTACAAATGATTCAGCCCCACCACGCCATCGACGTTCGGGTATTTCGGTAGCAGATCGCGTTCAATGATTTTTACTACGTAGTCCACCACGCCTGCCACACAGTGGACGCTGGTGGTGATGCCGAGCAGGTTTTTGGTGCCCACGCTGCCATCGGCATTGCGATAGCCCTCAAAGGTGTATCCTTCCAGCGGCGGTAAGGGTTCCGGGACTTTGGTTGCCAGTGGCAGCGTATGTAACGGCGGCGCTTCCGGTAGTACAACCATTGATTCGTCGATCCAGCTTCCGCGTGGGATTGCGCGCACGGCGTAACCAATCACCTCGCCATAACGAATAATTTCACCATTAGCCGGAATGTCCAGCAATGCGACTTTATGCCCCTGGGGAATATGTTCAATTAATTCCAGCCCATCCGGAAAACGCGTTCCTGCTTTCAGGCCATTATCATTAACAATAATTGCCACATTATCTGTGTCGTGAACTTTTATATAAAACGCAGTTGGCGTTTCTTGTCTGATTTTGATGTTGGCCATTGTGCAATATTCTCCAGCCAGGGACTATTAAAATGAGGACCTGGTCTCATTTAAAAATAAATAACTTCATTGGGTGAAATAAGAATGTCAGGAGTTTAAATGCAGAAATGTAATCAATGTCAATCATTTCAGGGATTGCAGTACCTCCCGGCAAGGTAAAGCGCAAATCTGTGCTTTAGCGCGCAACCTTATGTGCATATGCTCAAAATAATATTTAAATAGTATTAATTAAATTAGCATTTGCACAATGATTATTATTCTCGCGCTGCTTATACTAATTCCCGAGTTCATTGTCGTAACGGCATAAATGAAACTCATAAATAACACCTTCCCCATAATAATAAAAATCAGCATAAGTACCCGAGGTAAATAAAATGATGCTGGACACCGTTGACGAAAAAAAGAAAGGCGTGCATACCCGCTATTTAATATTACTGATTATTTTTATTGTTACCGCCGTTAACTACGCCGATCGTGCAACGCTGTCTATTGCTGGTACCGAAGTGGCAAAAGAGTTGCAGTTAAGTGCGGTTTCGATGGGTTACATCTTCTCTGCTTTTGGCTGGGCCTACTTGCTGATGCAAATTCCCGGCGGCTGGCTGCTTGATAAGTTTGGCTCGAAGAAAGTTTACACTTACAGCCTCTTTTTCTGGTCGCTGTTCACCTTCCTGCAAGGCTTTGTCGATATGTTTCCGCTGGCCTGGGCTGGGATCTCCATGTTCTTTATGCGCTTTATGCTGGGGTTCTCGGAAGCGCCATCATTCCCGGCGAACGCCCGTATTGTCGCCGCCTGGTTCCCGACGAAAGAACGTGGTACTGCCTCCGCCATCTTTAACTCGGCGCAATATTTCTCGTTGGCGCTCTTTTCGCCGCTGCTTGGCTGGCTGACTTTCGCCTGGGGCTGGGAGCACGTCTTTACCGTTATGGGGGTGATTGGTTTTGTGCTGACGGCGCTGTGGATCAAGTTGATTCATAACCCGACAGATCACCCACGTATGTCTGCGGAAGAGCTGAAGTTTATCTCGGAAAATGGCGCGGTGGTCGATATGGACCACAAAAAGCCGGGCAGTGCGGCAGCAAGCGGACCCAAACTGCATTACATCAAGCAATTGCTCTCTAACCGCATGATGCTGGGCGTATTTTTCGGACAATATTTTATCAACACCATCACCTGGTTCTTCCTCACCTGGTTCCCAATTTATCTGGTGCAGGAAAAAGGCATGTCGATTCTGAAAGTGGGTCTGGTCGCCTCGATTCCGGCACTGTGTGGCTTTGCGGGCGGCGTGCTGGGAGGTGTCTTCTCGGATTATCTGATCAAACGCGGTTTGTCCCTGACCCTGGCACGTAAGCTACCAATTGTGCTGGGAATGTTGCTGGCTTCCACCATCATCTTATGTAACTACACCAACAACACCACGCTGGTGGTCATGCTGATGGCGCTGGCTTTCTTTGGCAAAGGATTTGGTGCGCTGGGCTGGCCAGTGATTTCTGACACCGCGCCGAAAGAGATTGTTGGCCTCTGCGGCGGCGTCTTTAACGTCTTTGGCAATGTTGCCTCCATTGTCACTCCACTGGTGATTGGCTACCTGGTAAGTGAACTGCACTCCTTCAATGCAGCACTGGTTTTTGTGGGATGTTCAGCGCTGATGGCGATGGTCTGCTACCTCTTCGTAGTCGGCGACATTAAACGTATGGAATTGCAGAAATAAGCAAAGGTATAAGCGATGAATAACGATGTTTTCCCGAATAAATTCAAAGCCGCACTGGCTGCGAAACAGGTACAAATTGGTTGCTGGTCAGCTCTCTCTAACCCGATTAGCACTGAAGTTCTTGGTTTGGCTGGGTTTGACTGGCTGGTGCTGGATGGTGAACATGCGCCAAACGATATCTCCACGTTTATTCCGCAGTTAATGGCCCTGAAAGGCAGCGCCAGCGCGCCAGTAGTGCGAGTGCCGACCAACGAGCCGGTAATTATTAAGCGTCTTCTGGATATCGGTTTCTATAACTTCCTGATTCCTTTTGTAGAAACAAAAGAGGAAGCAGAGCAGGCGGTGGCATCAACTCGTTACCCACCGGAAGGCATTCGCGGCGTCTCCGTTTCTCACCGCGCCAATATGTTTGGCACCGTGGCGGATTATTTCGCTCAGTCGAACAAGAACATCACTATTCTGGTCCAGATAGAAAGTCAGCAGGGCGTAGATAACGTCGATGCTATTGCCGCTACCGAAGGTGTAGACGGCATCTTCGTCGGCCCCAGCGATCTGGCTGCGGCATTAGGCCATCTCGGCAATGCCTCGCACCCGGATGTACAAAAAGCAATTCAGCACATTTTTAACCGTGCCAGCGCGCATGGCAAACCCAGCGGCATACTCGCACCAGTCGAGGCTGATGCGCGTCGTTATCTGGAATGGGGCGCGACGTTTGTGGCCGTCGGCAGCGATCTCGGCGTCTTCCGCTCTGCCACTCAGAAACTGGCTGATACCTTTAAAAAATAACCACCACCGCAATAAGAGAGATGATTGATATGACTATGAAAGTTGGTTTTATTGGCCTGGGGATTATGGGTAAACCAATGAGTAAAAACCTTCTGAAAGCAGGTTACTCGCTGGTGGTTGCTGACCGTAACCCAGAAGCTATCGCTGACGTGATTGCTGCCGGTGCAGAAACAGCCTCTACGGCTAAAGCGATCGCTGAACAGTGCGACGTCATCATAACCATGCTGCCAAACTCCCCTCATGTGAAAGAGGTGGCGCTGGGTGAGAATGGCATTATTGAAGGCGCGAAGCCAGGTACGGTATTGATCGATATGAGTTCGATCGCACCGCTGGCAAGCCGTGAAATCAGCGAAGCGCTGAAAGCGAAAGGCATTGATATGCTGGACGCCCCGGTGAGCGGCGGTGAACCGAAAGCCATCGACGGTACGCTGTCAGTGATGGTGGGCGGCGACAAGGCTATTTTCGACAAATACTATGATTTGATGAAAGCGATGGCGGGTTCCGTGGTGCATACCGGGGAAATCGGTGCAGGTAACGTCACCAAACTGGCAAATCAGGTCATTGTGGCGCTGAATATTGCTGCGATGTCAGAAGCGTTAACGCTGGCAACCAAAGCGGGCGTTAACCCGGATCTGGTGTATCAGGCAATTCGCGGTGGGCTGGCGGGCAGTACCGTGCTGGATGCCAAAGCGCCGATGGTGATGGACCGCAACTTCAAACCGGGCTTCCGTATTGATCTGCATATTAAGGATCTGGCGAATGCGCTGGATACTTCTCACGGCGTCGGCGCGCAACTGCCGCTCACAGCTGCGGTTATGGAGATGATGCAGGCACTGCGTGCAGATGGTTTAGGAACGGCGGATCATAGCGCCCTGGCGTGCTACTACGAAAAACTGGCGAAAGTCGAAGTTACTCGCTAATGACGTCGTGCCCGGATGGCGTATTGCAATCCGGGCCTGGAATCCAGGCCGAATAAGAGAAACGCCCTCCGGCGTCATGTGGTAACAGGCATAGGTATGAAAATCGTAATCGCCCCAGACTCTTATAAAGAAAGTTTATCTGCCAGCGAGGTTGCGCAGGCGATAGAAAAAGGATTTCGGGAAATTTTTCCTGATGCACAGTATGTTTCTGTTCCGGTTGCCGACGGTGGTGAAGGAACGGTGGAAGCGATGATTGCAGCCACCCAGGGGGCTGAACGTCACGCCTGGGTTACAGGGCCGCTGGGCGAGAAAGTGAATGCCAGTTGGGGGATCTCCGGCGATGGCAAAACCGCGTTTATCGAAATGGCGGCGGCCAGTGGGCTGGAACTGGTACCTGCGGAAAAACGCGATCCACTCGTGACCACTTCACGCGGTACTGGCGAGTTAATCCTGCAGGCGCTGGAGAGCGGTGCGACAAACATTATTATCGGCATTGGCGGCAGCGCCACCAACGACGGCGGCGCAGGCATGGTACAGGCGCTGGGGGCGAAATTATGCGATGCCAACGGCAATGAAATTGGTTTTGGCGGCGGTAGTCTTAATACTCTGAATGATATTGATATTTCCGGTCTCGATCCGCGCTTAAAAGATTGTGTCATCCGCGTCGCTTGTGATGTCACCAACCCGTTAGTCGGCGACAGTGGTGCTTCGCGCATCTTTGGCCCACAAAAGGGAGCCAGTGAGGCGATGATTGTCGAGCTGGACAATAACCTCTCTCACTATGCCGATGTTATTAAAAAAGCGCTGCATGTTGATGTGAAAGATGTCCCCGGCGCAGGAGCTGCGGGAGGTATGGGCGCGGCGCTGATGGCGTTTCTTGGTGCAGAACTGAAAAGTGGTATTGAAATCGTCACGACGGCGCTGAATCTGGAGGAACATATTCACGATTGTACGCTGGTGATCACCGGTGAAGGGCGTATTGACAGCCAGAGTATACACGGCAAGGTTCCGATTGGCGTCGCAAACGTGGCGAAGAAGTACCATAAACCGGTGATTGGCATTGCGGGTAGCCTGACCAATGATGTTGGCGTTGTACATCAGCATGGCATTGATGCGGTCTTCAGCGTACTGACCAGCATTGGTACGTTAGACGAAGCACTCCGCGGAGCTTATGACAATATCTGCCGTGCTTCACGTAATATCGCCGCGACACTGGCGATTGGAATGCGCAACGCGGGGTGACAAGGGCGCGCAAACCCTCTATACTGCGCGCCGAAGCTGACCAGACAGTCGCCGCTTCGTCGTCGTCCTCTTCGGGGGAGACGGGCGGAGGGGAGGAAAGTCCGGGCTCCATAGGGCAGGGTGCCAGGTAACGCCTGGGGGGGAAACCCACGACCAGTGCAACAGAGAGCAAACCGCCGATGGCCCGCGTAAGCGGGATCAGGTAAGGGTGAAAGGGTGCGGTAAGAGCGCACCGCGCGGCTGGTAACAGTCCGTGGCACGGTAAACTCCACCCGGAGCAAGGCCAAATAGGGGTTCATAAGGTACGGCCCGTACTGAACCCGGGTAGGCTGCTTGAGCCAGTGAGCGATTGCTGGCCTAGATGAATGACTGTCCACGACAGAACCCGGCTTATCGGTCAGTTTCACCTGATTTACGTAAAAACCCGCTTCGGCGGGTTTTTGCTTTTGGTGCCCAGGGTAAGATGAATATCTACGGTATTAATAACAGACTTTGTAAGAAGTTATTAAGTCTATATTGCATTTAAAAGGTCGTAATTATACATATATTTCTCTCATTAATTGTAAGTTCGCAGGTATTGTCCGATCGTTGAATCATTTGGGCGTTATAACCTAAATTTTTACCGTCCAATAATCAATATTTCTATTGTGATTGTTAACCACTGCGTGCATTGAAGGGTGAAAAATATGTGCAATTGAGAAGCCTTTCATTGATGCCAGCCTTGTCATCATGACAAACAATAATAGATGCTTATTTTCCTCGCAGGGTTCTTTCGCACTATCAAAAAATGCTCATTTACCCGGCATTACAGTCAACGAAGCAACATTCTATGGCCTACGCTGATGTAAAGCACAGCGAAAATCCTCCTTGTTGACTTCGTCTGACCTTATCGCGGCGACCAGCAATTATTCGTTTTGTGATCCTCAACACAAAATGCTATTCGTTGCCTATGAGGGGAGAAGAATTTATGGAAAACGATTGCATTCACAAAATGACGTCCTGTCAGAAGAGAAAAAGTTGACGTTAATCAATTGTTCGAGATGATCAATACCTGTATTCGAAATTTTAAAATATTGATAAAATAAATGTTTGTTCTCCAACAAATAGCGTGAAAAAATGTGACGTGCCGCATTATTTATCGCTGAAAATGGTTTGTTTATAATAAAATTTGAGAACTTACTCATTAAATTTAACTCAAATTTTGCCTGGTAATTATCCGGTAATTGCTTGAAATATAGTCTCAGCCCCTTTTTTTTATTAACCACATAAAGAATGATGTTATCGCCATAAAATATGGTTATCCCCGTCATTTTTTTTGACAAAAATCAGGGTTTATGCTGATTTTCATGCTTTAACTTGTTGATACTTAAAGGTATTTAATTGTGGTAACGATGCCATGGAAAGTATTGAAAGTTAATTTGTGAGTGGTCGCACATATCCTGTTCATTTCATTTTGATACACTTCATACCGTCAATGAGGTAATTAACGTAGGTCGTTATGAGCACTATTCTTCTTCCGAAAACGCAGCACCTGGTAGTCTTTCAGGAAGTTATTAGAAGTGGTTCTATCGGCTCGGCTGCAAAAGAGTTAGGGTTAACTCAACCGGCCGTCAGTAAAATCATTAACGATATTGAAGATTATTTTGGGGTGGAGTTAGTGGTGCGGAAAAATACCGGTGTAACATTAACACCTGCCGGTCAATTGTTACTCTCCCGTTCCGAATCCATTACCCGTGAAATGAAAAATATGGTTAATGAGATAAGCGGTATGTCTTCTGAGGCGGTGGTGGAAGTCTCATTTGGTTTTCCTTCATTGATTGGTTTTACTTTTATGTCAGGGATGATCAACAAGTTCAAAGAGGTGTTCCCGAAAGCGCAGGTTTCTATGTATGAAGCGCAACTGTCTTCGTTCTTACCGGCAATCCGCGACGGTCGACTGGATTTTGCGATTGGTACGTTAAGCGCAGAAATGAAGCTTCAGGATTTACATGTTGAGCCGTTGTTCGAGTCCGAGTTTGTGCTGGTAGCCAGTAAGTCCCGAACATGCACCGGCACCACCACGCTGGAGTCGTTGAAGAACGAACAGTGGGTGTTGCCACAAACCAATATGGGGTACTACAGCGAACTACTTACTACGTTACAAAGAAATGGCATCAGTATTGAAAACATCGTTAAAACCGACTCAGTCGTGACAATTTATAATCTTGTTCTCAATGCTGATTTCTTAACTGTAATTCCTTGTGATATGACATCACCTTTTGGTTCTAATCAATTTATTACTATTCCGGTTGAAGAAACATTACCTGTGGCACAATATGCCGCGGTATGGTCGAAAAATTATCGTATTAAAAAAGCAGCATCGGTTTTGGTGGAATTAGCCAAAGAGTATTCATCTTATAATGGGTGTAGACGAAGGCAATTAATTGAAGTTGATTAGTTATTTGTTTTAATTTAAACATAAATAATCCACCTGTCTGTTTTGCAGGTGTCGGTTACGGTTACCTACATATTTAATTCAGGCTAAGAGGTTTTATAATGCATATTACATACGATCTCCCGGTTGCTATTGATGACATCATTGAAGCAAAACAACGACTGGCTGGGCGAATTTATAAAACAGGTATGCCTCGCTCCAACTATTTTAGTGAACGTTGCAAAGGTGAAATATTCCTCAAATTCGAAAACATGCAGCGTACCGGTTCATTTAAAATTCGTGGCGCATTTAATAAATTAAGTTCACTGACTGATGCGGAAAAACGTAAAGGTGTAGTGGCCTGCTCTGCGGGCAACCATGCGCAAGGGGTTTCGCTCTCCTGTGCGATGCTGGGTATTGACGGTAAAGTGGTGATGCCAAAAGGTGCGCCGAAATCCAAAGTCGCGGCAACGTGCGACTACTCCGCAGAAGTCGTTTTGCATGGTGATAACTTCAACGACACTATTGCTAAAGTGAGCGAAATTGTCGAAATGGAAGGCCGTATTTTTATCCCACCTTACGATGATCCGAAAGTGATTGCTGGCCAGGGAACGATTGGTCTGGAAATTATGGAAGATCTCTATGATGTCGATAACGTGATTGTGCCAATTGGCGGCGGCGGTTTAATTGCTGGTATTGCGGTGGCAATTAAATCTATCAACCCGACCATCCGTGTTATTGGCGTACAGTCTGAAAACGTTCACGGCATGGCGGCTTCTTTCCACTCCGGAGAAATAACTACGCACCGAACTACCGGCACCCTGGCGGATGGTTGTGATGTCTCCCGCCCGGGTAATTTAACTTACGAAATCGTTCGTGAATTAGTCGATGACATCGTGCTGGTCAGCGAAGACGAAATCAGAAACAGTATGATTGCCTTAATTCAGCGCAATAAAGTCGTCACCGAAGGCGCAGGCGCTCTGGCATGTGCTGCATTATTAAGCGGTAAATTAGACCAATATATTCAAAACAGAAAAACCGTCAGTATTATTTCCGGCGGCAATATCGATCTTTCTCGCGTCTCTCAAATCACCGGTTTCGTTGACGCTTAATTAATTCGTTGAGGATAGGATATGAGTACTTCAGATAGCATTGTATCCAGCCAGACAAAACAATCGTCCTGGCGTAAATCAGATACCACATGGACGTTAGGCTTGTTTGGTACGGCAATCGGCGCCGGGGTGCTGTTCTTCCCTATCCGCGCAGGTTTTGGCGGACTGATCCCGATTCTTCTGATGTTGGTATTAGCATACCCCATCGCGTTTTATTGCCACCGGGCACTGGCGCGTCTGTGTCTTTCTGGCTCTAACCCTTCCGGCAACATTACGGAAACGGTGGAAGAGCATTTTGGTAAAACTGGCGGCGTGGTTATCACGTTCCTGTACTTCTTCGCGATTTGCCCACTGTTGTGGATTTATGGCGTTACTATTACCAATACCTTTATGACGTTCTGGGAAAACCAGCTCGGCTTTGCACCGCTGAATCGCGGCTTTGTGGCGCTGTTCCTGTTGCTGCTGATGGCTTTCGTCATCTGGTTTGGTAAGGATCTGATGGTTAAAGTGATGAGCTATCTGGTATGGCCGTTTATCGCCAGCCTGGTGCTGATTTCTCTTTCGCTGATCCCTTACTGGAACTCTGCAGTTATCGACCAGGTTGACCTCGGTTCGCTGTCGTTAACTGGTCATGACGGTATCCTGATCACCGTCTGGCTGGGGATTTCCATCATGGTTTTCTCCTTTAACTTCTCGCCAATCGTCTCTTCCTTCGTGGTTTCTAAACGTGAAGAGTACGAGAAAGATTTTGGTCGCGACTTCACCGAGCGTAAATGTTCACAAATCATCTCTCGCGCCAGTATGCTGATGGTTGCAGTGGTGATGTTCTTTGCCTTTAGCTGCCTGTTTACGCTGTCTCCGGCGAATATGGCTGAAGCGAAAGCGCAGAATATTCCAGTGCTTTCTTATCTGGCTAACCACTTTGCGTCCATGACCGGTACCAAAACAACGTTTGCGATTACACTGGAATATGCCGCTTCCATCATCGCACTCGTGGCTATTTTCAAATCTTTCTTCGGTCACTATCTGGGGACGCTGGAAGGGCTGAATGGTTTGATTCTGAAGTTCGGTTATAAAGGTGACAAAACCAAAGTGTCGCTGGGTAAACTGAATACTATCAGCATGATTTTCATTATGGGCTCCACCTGGGTTGTTGCCTACGCCAACCCGAACATCCTCGACCTGATTGAAGCCATGGGCGCACCGATTATCGCATCACTGCTGTGCCTGTTGCCGATGTATGCCATCCGTAAAGCGCCGTCTCTGGCGAAATACCGTGGTCGTCTGGATAACGTGTTTGTTACCGTGATTGGTCTGCTGACCATCCTGAACATCGTATACAAACTGTTTTAATCCGTAACTCAGGATGAGAAAAGAGATGAATGAATTTCCGGTTGTTTTGGTTATTAACTGTGGTTCGTCTTCGATTAAGTTTTCCGTACTCAATGCCAGCGACTGTGAAGTATTAATGTCAGGTATTGCCGACGGTATTAACTCGGAAAATGCATTCTTATCCGTAAATGGGGGAGAGCCAGCACCGCTGGCTCACCACAGCTACGAAGGTGCATTGAAGGCAATTGCATTTGAACTGGAAAAACGGAATTTAAATGACAGTGTGGTCTTAATTGGCCACCGCATCGCTCACGGCGGCAGTATTTTTACCGAGTCCGCCATTATTACCGATGAAGTCATTGATAATATCCGTCGCGTTTCTCCACTGGCACCCCTGCATAATTACGCCAATTTAAGTGGTATTGAATCGGCGCAGCAATTATTCCCGGGCGTAACTCAGGTGGCGGTATTTGATACCAGTTTCCACCAGACGATGGCTCCGGAAGCTTATTTATACGGCCTGCCGTGGAAATATTATGAAGAGTTAGGTGTACGCCGTTATGGTTTCCACGGCACGTCGCACCGCTATGTTTCCCAGCGCGCGCATTCTCTGCTGAATCTGGCGGAAGATGACTCCGGCCTGGTTGTGGCGCATCTTGGCAATGGCGCGTCAATCTGCGCGGTTCGCAACGGTCAGAGTGTTGACACTTCCATGGGAATGACGCCGCTGGAAGGCTTGATGATGGGTACCCGCAGTGGTGATGTCGACTTCGGGGCGATGTCCTGGGTCGCCAGCCAAACCAACCAGAGCCTGGGGGACCTGGAACGCGTAGTGAATAAAGAGTCGGGATTATTAGGTATTTCCGGCCTTTCTTCGGATTTACGTGTTCTGGAAAAAGCCTGGCATGAAGGTCACGAACGCGCGCAACTGGCAATTAAAACCTTTGTTCACCGAATTGCCCGTCATATTGCCGGACACGCTGCTTCATTACATCGCCTGGATGGAATTATATTCACCGGCGGAATAGGAGAGAATTCAAGTTTAATTCGTCGTCTGGTCATGGAACATTTAGCTGTATTAGGCGTAGAAATTGATACAGAAATGAATAATCGCTCTAACTCTTTTGGAGAGCGAATTGTTTCCAGTGAAAATGCGCGTGTCATTTGCGCCGTAATTCCGACTAACGAAGAAAAAATGATTGCTTTGGATGCCATTCATTTAGGCAAAGTGAACGCGCCCGCAGAATTTGCATAATTTAGTTGAAGTATTGTAGAGAGATTATTTTTCATGAAGGTAGATATTGATACCAGCGATAAGCTGTACGCCGACGCATGGCTTGGCTTTAAAGGTACGGACTGGAAAAACGAAATTAATGTCCGCGATTTTATTCAACATAACTATACACCTTATGAAGGCGATGAATCTTTTCTCGCCGAAGCGACGCCTGCCACCACGGAATTGTGGGAAAAAGTCATGGAAGGCATCCGTATCGAAAATGCGACTCACGCGCCATTGGATTTCGATACCAATATTGCCACCACAATTACCGCTCATGATGCAGGATATATTGACCAGCCGCTGGAAAAAATAGTGGGTCTGCAAACGGATGCGCCATTAAAGCGTGCGCTGCATCCGTTCGGCGGCATTAATATGATTAGAAGTTCATTCCACGCGTATGGTCGTGAAATGGATAGCGAATTTGAATACATCTTTACCGATCTGCGTAAAACCCATAACCAGGGCGTATTTGATGTTTACTCACCGGATATGCTGCGCTGCCGTAAATCTGGTGTACTGACCGGTTTACCAGATGGTTATGGTCGTGGGCGTATCATCGGTGACTACCGCCGCGTGGCGCTTTACGGCATCAGTTATCTGGTACGTGAACGCGAACTGCAGTTTGCCGATCTCCAGTCCCGTCTGGAAAAAGGCGAAGATCTCGAAGCTACGATCCGTCTGCGTGAGGAGCTGGCGGAACATCGTCGTGCGCTGTTGCAGATTCAGGAAATGGCGGCGAAATACGGTTTTGACATCTCCCATCCGGCGCAGAATGCACAGGAAGCGGTGCAGTGGCTCTACTTCGCTTACCTGGCGGCAGTGAAATCGCAAAATGGCGGCGCGATGTCGCTGGGGCGCACGGCATCGTTCCTCGATATCTACATTGAGCGCGACTTTAAAGCAGGCGTACTCAATGAGCAGCAGGCACAGGAACTGATCGACCACTTCATCATGAAGATCCGTATGGTGCGCTTCTTGCGTACGCCGGAATTTGATTCGCTGTTCTCCGGCGACCCGATCTGGGCGACGGAAGTGATCGGCGGGATGGGGCTGGACGGTCGAACCCTGGTGACCAAAAACTCCTTCCGCTATTTGCACACCCTGCACACTATGGGGCCTGCACCGGAACCTAACCTGACTATTCTGTGGTCGGAAGCCTTGCCGATTGCCTTCAAAAAATATGCCGCGCAGGTGTCTATCGTCACATCCTCTTTGCAGTATGAAAACGACGATCTGATGCGTACTGACTTCAATAGCGACGATTACGCGATTGCCTGTTGTGTCAGCCCAATGGTGATTGGTAAGCAAATGCAGTTCTTTGGAGCACGCGCTAACCTGGCGAAAACGCTACTGTACGCAATCAACGGCGGAATGGACGAGAAGCTGAAGATTCAGGTTGGCCCGAAAACGGCTCCGTTGATGGATGACGTGCTGGACTACGACAAAGTGATGGATAGCCTCGACCACTTCATGGACTGGCTGGCGGTACAGTACATCAGCGCGCTGAATATCATTCACTACATGCACGACAAGTACAGCTACGAAGCTTCGCTGATGGCGCTACATGATCGTGATGTCTATCGCACCATGGCGTGCGGCATCGCGGGCCTGTCGGTGGCAACGGACTCCCTGTCTGCCATCAAATATGCTCGTGTGAAACCAATCCGTGATGAAAACGGCCTGGCGGTGGATTTCGAGATTGACGGCGAATATCCGCAGTATGGCAACAACGACGAGCGCGTAGACAGCATTGCCTGCGATCTGGTTGAACGCTTTATGAAGAAAATTAAAGCTTTGCCAACCTATCGCAATGCTGTGCCGACCCAATCGATTCTGACTATCACCTCTAACGTGGTGTACGGTCAGAAAACCGGGAACACGCCGGACGGTCGCCGCGCCGGAACACCGTTCGCGCCGGGCGCTAACCCGATGCACGGTCGTGATCGCAAAGGCGCCGTGGCCTCATTGACGTCGGTGGCGAAACTGCCGTTCACCTACGCCAAAGATGGGATCTCGTACACCTTCTCCATCGTCCCTGCGGCGCTGGGCAAAGAAGATCCAGTACGTAAAACCAACCTTGTCGGCCTGCTGGATGGGTATTTCCACCACGAAGCGGATGTCGAAGGCGGTCAACACCTCAACGTCAACGTAATGAATCGGGAAATGCTGCTGGATGCCATTGAGCACCCGGAAAAATATCCTAACCTGACAATCCGTGTCTCTGGCTACGCCGTGCGCTTCAACGCACTGACCCGTGAACAGCAACAGGATGTTATTTCACGTACCTTTACCCAGGCGCTCTGACGCCGGAGGATGTATGAAAAAGATTATCGAAACGCAACGTGCCCCAGGCGCAATCGGCCCTTATGTTCAGGGCGTTGATTTAGGCAGCATGGTCTTCACCTCCGGGCAAATTCCGGTTTGCCCACAGACCGGTGAGATCCCGGCTGATGTGCAAGATCAGGCGCGTTTAAGCCTCGAAAACGTCAAAGCGATCGTGGTTGCTGCCGGGCTGAGTGTGGGCGATATCATCAAGATGACCGTGTTCATCACCGATCTGAATGATTTTGCCACCATCAATGAAGTCTATAAGCAGTTCTTCGATGAACATCAGGCGACCTACCCGACCCGGAGCTGTGTGCAGGTCGCGCGTTTGCCGAAAGATGTGAAGCTGGAAATTGAAGCCATCGCAGTACGTAGTGCGTAAGGCCTCGTGAGCGGGACGGTCGCTAGGTCGTTCCGCTCCACTTCACTGAACGGCAATCCGAGGGTGTGGATATGATTAGTGCATTCGATATTTTCAAAATTGGGATTGGTCCCTCCAGTTCGCATACAGTGGGGCCAATGAATGCCGGAAAAAGTTTTATTGATCGGCTGGAAAGTAGCGGCTTATTAACCGCGACGAGCCATATTGTGGTCGATCTGTACGGGTCGTTGTCACTGACGGGCAAAGGCCATGCCACGGATGTCGCCATCATCATGGGACTGGCAGGAAACAGTCCGCAGGATGTTGTCATTGATGAGATCCCTGCATTTATAGAGTTAGTGACGCGCAGCGGGCGGTTGCCGGTGGCTTCTGGCGCGCATATTGTTGATTTTCCTGTAGCAAAGAACATTATCTTCCATCCCGAAATGTTGCCTCGCCATGAGAACGGAATGCGGATCACTGCCTGGAAGGGACAGGAAGAGCTATTAAGCAAAACCTATTACTCTGTCGGCGGCGGGTTTATTGTCGAAGAAGAACACTTCGGCCTGTCGCACGATGTCGAAACACCCGTACCTTACGATTTCCACTCAGCAGGTGAACTGCTGAAAATGTGTGATTACAACGGCCTGTCTATATCTGGCCTGATGATGCACAACGAGCTGGCGCTGCGCAGTAAAGCGGAAATTGACGCAGGGTTTGCCCGTATCTGGCAAGTGATGCATGACGGTATTGAACGTGGAATGAATACTGAAGGCGTGCTGCCTGGTCCGCTCAATGTGCCGCGCCGTGCCGTAGCGCTGCGTCGTCAACTGGTTTCCAGCGATAACATCTCTAACGATCCGATGAATGTCATCGACTGGATCAACATGTACGCGCTGGCGGTTAGTGAAGAAAACGCAGCTGGCGGGCGCGTGGTAACGGCACCGACTAACGGTGCGTGCGGCATTATTCCGGCAGTGCTGGCTTATTACGATAAGTTCCGTCGTCCGGTAAACGAGCGGTCAATTGCCCGCTATTTTCTGGCAGCGGGGGCAATTGGCGCGCTGTATAAAATGAACGCCTCCATCTCTGGCGCGGAAGTCGGCTGTCAGGGGGAGATTGGCGTGGCCTGTTCAATGGCGGCGGCAGGGTTAACTGAACTACTGGGCGGCAGTCCGGCGCAGGTATGCAATGCGGCGGAAATCGCGATGGAGCATAACCTTGGGCTGACCTGCGATCCGGTTGCCGGACAGGTACAAATCCCGTGCATTGAACGTAATGCCATTAATGCCGTGAAAGCAGTAAACGCCGCGCGGATGGCGATGCGCCGCACCTCGGCACCGCGTGTTTCACTCGATAAAGTGATCGAGACGATGTATGAAACCGGCAAAGATATGAACGATAAATACCGCGAAACATCACGCGGAGGACTGGCTATTAAAGTGGTCTGCGGCTGACATTGCTGTCAGCTTTCATCCTTGGGTGCACAAATGTGCACCTTTTTTTTGTGATCTGCCGCAAATAGAGAATGAATATTCTCTTGCGATTAATTTAGTAGAAAATTCTTATCCATCTCCGTTATTTCAAAGTCTTGATTGTGAAGATTTTCTCTGACCTCGCGCGTATCATTTCTTTATTCTAATAACTCGCCTGCAAAAACGTAGACCGCATATCGCCTTGATGCGGCTAGGAAAAAAATAATAAGCCCTACAAAATATTGAGCGAGAAATTATGGAAATTGCATCGAATAAAGGCGTCATTGCAGACGCTTCGACCCCGGCGGGTCGTGCTGGAATGAGTGAGAGCGAGTGGCGAGAAGCGATCAAATTCGACAGTACTGACACCGGCTGGGTGATTATGAGTATCGGGATGGCGATTGGCGCGGGGATTGTTTTTCTCCCGGTGCAGGTCGGTTTGATGGGATTGTGGGTATTTTTGCTCTCATCGGTGATTGGTTACCCGGCAATGTATCTGTTTCAGCGGTTGTTTATTAATACGCTGGCAGAATCACCGGAGTGTAAAGATTACCCGAGCGTCATCAGCGGTTATTTAGGTAAAAACTGGGGCATCCTGTTAGGTGCACTCTATTTCGTAATGCTGGTGATTTGGATGTTCGTCTATTCCACCGCCATCACCAACGATAGTGCTTCCTACCTGCATACCTTCGGCGTGACGGAAGGGTTGCTGTCAGACAGTCCCTTTTATGGTCTGGTACTGATTTGCATTCTGGTGGCGATCTCCTCACGCGGCGAGAAATTGTTATTCAAAATTTCGACCGGCATGGTGCTGACCAAGCTGCTGGTGGTCGCGGCGCTGGGCGTGTCGATGGTGGGAATGTGGCATCTGTATAACGTCGGTTCGCTACCGCCGCTGGGGCTGCTGGTGAAAAACGCCATTATTACGCTGCCGTTTACCCTGACGTCGATTCTGTTTATCCAGACGTTAAGCCCGATGGTGATCTCTTATCGCTCGCGGGAAAAATCAATTGAAGTGGCGCGGCATAAAGCATTGCGGGCAATGAATATCGCGTTTGGTATTTTGTTTGTCACCGTCTTTTTCTACGCCGTGTCGTTCACGCTGGCGATGGGACATGACGAAGCGGTAAAAGCCTACGAGCAGAATATTTCCGCGCTGGCGATTGCCGCACAGTTTATTAGCGGTGACGGCGCAGCGTGGGTGAAAGTGGTCAGCGTTATTCTCAATATCTTTGCTGTAATGACTGCATTCTTTGGCGTCTATTTAGGCTTTCGCGAAGCAACGCAAGGGATCGTAATGAACATCCTGCGTCGCAAGATACCTGCCGAGAAGATTAACGAAAATCTCGTTCAGCGCGGCATCATGATTTTCGCCATTTTGCTGGCCTGGAGCGCCATCGTACTGAACGCCCCGGTGTTGAGCTTCACCTCTATCTGTAGCCCGATTTTCGGCATGGTAGGGTGCCTGATCCCGGCGTGGCTGGTTTACAAAGTACCGGCATTGCACAAATACAAAGGGATGTCTCTGTACCTGATTATCGTCACTGGTTTGTTGCTTTGTGTTTCTCCGTTCCTGGCATTTTCTTGATTTACCTGAAATTTTAAGGTTTTTAATATGTTTGATTCGACTTTAAATCCGTTATGGCAGCGTTACATCCTCGCCGTTCAGGAGGAAGTAAAACCGGCGCTGGGGTGTACTGAACCGATTTCACTGGCGCTGGCGGCGGCGGTTGCTGCGGCTGAACTGGAAGGTCCGGTTGAACGTGTAGAAGCCTGGGTTTCGCCAAATCTGATGAAGAACGGTCTGGGTGTCACCGTTCCTGGTACAGGAATGGTGGGGCTGCCAATTGCGGCGGCGCTGGGAGCGTTAGGTGGAAATGCTAACGCCGGGCTGGAAGTGCTGAAAGACGCAACTGCGCAGGCAATTTCCGATGCCAAAGCACTGCTGGCAGCGGGGAAAGTCTCAGTTAAGATCCAGGAACCTTGCGATGAAATCCTCTTCTCACGCGCCAAAGTCTGGAACGGTGAGAAGTGGGCGTGTGTCACCATCGTCGGCGGGCATACCAACATTGTGCATATTGAGACGCACAATGGTGTGGTGTTTACCCAGCAGGCGTGTGTGACAGAGGGCGAGCAAGAGTCGCCGCTGACGGTGCTTTCCAGGACGACGCTGGCTGAGATCCTGAAGTTCGTCAATGAAGTCCCGTTTGCGGCGATCCGCTTTATCCTCGATTCTGCGAAGTTAAATTGTGCGTTATCGCAGGAAGGTTTGAGCGGTAACTGGGGGCTGCATATTGGTGCGACGCTGGAAAAACAGTGCGCGCGCGGTTTGCTGGCGAAAGATCTCTCTTCATCCATTGTGATTCGTACCAGCGCGGCATCCGATGCGCGTATGGGCGGCGCTACGCTTCCGGCAATGAGTAACTCCGGCTCGGGTAACCAGGGGATCACCGCAACAATGCCCGTGGTGGTGGTAGCAGAACACTTCGGAGCGGATGATGAACGGCTGGCGCGTGCGCTGATGCTTTCGCATTTGAGCGCGATTTACATCCATAACCAGTTACCGCGTTTGTCTGCGCTGTGTGCCGCAACGACCGCAGCAATGGGGGCCGCTGCCGGGATGGCATGGCTGGTGGATGGGCGTTATGAAACCATCTCGATGGCGATCAGCAGTATGATCGGCGATGTCAGCGGCATGATTTGCGATGGTGCATCGAACAGCTGCGCGATGAAGGTTTCGACCAGTGCTTCGGCTGCGTGGAAAGCGGTGTTAATGGCGCTGGATGATACCGCCGTGACCGGCAATGAAGGGATTGTGGCGCATGATGTTGAGCAGTCGATTGCCAACCTGTGTGCGTTAGCAAGCCATTCGATGCAGCAAACGGATCGGCAGATTATCGAGATTATGGCGAGCAAGGCCAGATAAACGCCAGTTTTGGGTATCGTGCCGGATGCGATGCTGGCGCGTCTTATCTGGCCTACGAATTGCACAATTTGTTGATGTTGTTGGGTTTTGTAGGCCGGATAAGGCGTTTACGCCGCATCCGGCACCTGTCTTTACGCGGTAGCTTCATCCTCGGCTAAACGCGTTTCAGCATCCGCGACGATGGCTTCCAGCTCGCTCAACATCTCTTCATAGCCAAAATTTTTGGCGGTGCGAGCAGGTTCTTTCGCCACCACGGGCTTCACTGGCTGACGCTTTTTGGCCGATTTTTTACTCATCATCATCTCCCTGTAAAAACAACTAGACAGGCAAATCTATCAGCAAAGCGCGCAGTGGGGAATCGGCAACCAGCGTAATGTTAGCCTCGTCACGAATAAACGCCCCATCACCGCAGGTCAGCGCCGCTTTCTCTTCATGATGCGTAAGCGCATGAAATTGCCCGTGAATCGATTGCAAATACGCGCGTGGCCCATGCAACTGGAAATTCGCACTTTCGCCTTTGTCGAGCACAATATGATGCAGCCATACTTGCTGGCGCAATTGCAGGCTTCCCATCCCACCTTCTGGCGAGGCGATTAATTGCTGCTTGTCCATATTAAGCGCTAGTTTTTGAATCAGCGGATTCTCTCGTTGTGGGCAGGCATCCAGCCAAAGTTGCATTCGCGTTAACGATTTGTCTTTGCTGAGATTGTGTTCGCTATAGCTGACACCCGGCTGGGTAGAGAGCAGCAACGCCTCACCAGCGCTGGCCTGAACATGATTGCCTTCGCTGTCGCGATACTCAGCTTCTCCATCCAGAATCACATTTAAAATATCGACTTTGGGATAGGTTCGCGGCTGAAAGGCGGCACCTGGGGCCAGCACTTCCTGGTTAAGCACGCGCAGGGAGGCATAGCCTAACAATTTCGGGTCGAAGTAGTGTCCAAAGGAAAAAGTATACCGGGCCTGCAACCATCCGTAGTCTGCTTGTCCACACTGCCTGGCAGTTCGGGTAGTAATCATAATTCTTGACCTCTCTTTACTTCCTTTTATGGTAAGGGGCTGGACGCTACATTGTTAGCCAGATATTCTGCCCGGTATGTTCAAATTTCCTGAATGAGAACGAAATGGCCAAAGAAAGGGCATTAACGCTGGAAGCACTACGGGTTATGGATGCGATCGATCGCCGGGGCAGTTTTGCGGCGGCGGCGGATGAGCTGGGACGCGTGCCTTCCGCACTTAGCTACACCATGCAAAAACTGGAAGAAGAGCTGGATGTGGTGCTGTTTGACCGCTCGGGCCATCGCACCAAATTCACCAATGTCGGGAGGATGTTGCTGGAACGAGGGCGCGTTTTGCTGGAAGCCGCAGATAAACTGACTACCGATGCGGAAGCCCTCGCGCGTGGTTGGGAAACGCATCTCACCATTGTGACCGAGGCGCTGGTACCGACACCTGCCTTTTTCCCGTTAATCGACAAACTGGCGGCAAAAGCCAATACCCAACTGGCAATCATCACCGAAGTGCTGGCGGGGGCGTGGGAACGGCTGGAGCAGGGGCGGGCGGATATCGTTATCGCGCCGGATATGCATTTTCGTTCCTCGTCGGAGATCAACTCGCGCAAACTCTATACCTTAATGAACGTCTATGTTGCCGCGCCGGATCACCCGATTCATCAGGAGCCGGAACCGTTATCTGAAGTGACGCGCGTGAAATATCGTGGAATTGCGGTGGCGGATACCGCTCGTGAGCGCCCGGTGTTGACCGTACAGTTGCTGGACAAACAGCCGCGCTTAACGGTGAGCACGATTGAAGATAAACGTCAGGCATTACTGGCGGGGCTTGGCGTGGCGACGATGCCGTATCCGATGGTCGGAAAAGATATTGCGGAAGGGCGGTTGCGTGTCGTCAGCCCGGAATCGACCAGCGAGATCGATATTATTATGGCCTGGCGTCGTGACAGTATGGGGGAGGCGAAATCCTGGTGTCTGCGGGAAATTCCCAAACTTTTTAGCGGAAAATAATCGATTAAGCACCTTTTACAAGGTGCTTAATTATTATTCTTGTTCCAGTTTCGGATCTGGTCCAAAGCGGTTTTCGCCTGGCGTACCCGCCTGGCAGTTAAAGACGATGATAATAAGCCAGCCGATGAACGGGATTAAGAATAGCAGTGCCCACCACGCCGAGCGGTCGGTGTCGTGCAGGCGGCGGAACTGAACTGCCCACCATGGTAAAAACACCAGAATACCGTAGATTGTCGTCAGGATGCCTTCGCCACCGGCACGTTGCCAGCCTAACATTTTATCCAGTAGCCCCAGCACGAACGTAAAGATGATGTTGACCAGAATAAACATCCAGTACTCTTTGCGCCGCGCACGACCCCGGAAACCGACATAATTTTTTAGTACTTTCAGATACCAGTCCATTTTTGCCTCAATTTTGCTCAATCACTTGTTTTTAAAGCAGCAAATTAAGAATAGACGTGAATGAAATGGCAGTAAATATTATCGCGATGAATTAATAAGGCGCTGTGAAGGATAAGGGCAAGCGCAAAATTGCCAGATGCGCTACGCTTATATGGCCTGCGCGGTCATTGCAACATATTGAATATAAATGTTTTGTAGGTTTGATAAGGCGTTTACGCCGCATCCGACATGAACAACACGTACTTAGCTAATTATCAGAGGCACCTCGTAAGGTGCCTTTTTTTAACCGAAGCGAACATCTCGTCCATGCGGTTCATCGAGATCCTGCCACGGACCAATTGAAATAATCCCCGTAGGGTTGATGGTCTTATGGCTGCGGAAGTAATGATTACGGATGTGATCGAAATTGACTGTTTCGGCAATTCCCGGCATCTGGTAGATATCGCGCAGGAAGCCATACAGATTCAGGTAATCGCTGATGCGGTGCTTATCACACTTGAAGTGGGTCACATACACTGGATCAAAACGCACCAGCGTGGTCCACAGGCGAATATCGGCTTCGGTTAGCTGGTTGCCGGTCAGGTAACGGTGCTGACCTAAAATCTGTTCCAGTCGCGCCAGCGATTCAAACACTTTCGCCACCGCCTCGTCGTAGGCTTGCTGGCTGGTGGCAAAACCGGCTTTATACACGCCATTGTTAACGGTGTCGTAAATCCAGCCGTTAAGTTCGTCAATTTTCGGTTGCAGGGCTGGTGGGTAGTAATCTCCAGCTTTCGCACCCAGCGCATCAAACGCGGTATTGAACATGCGTATGATTTCTGCTGATTCGTTGCTGACGATGGTGTGGTTTTTTTTGTCCCACAGCACGGGAACAGTAACTCGCCCGCTGTAGTGTGGATCGGCGTGGAGATAAAGCTGATACAGAAATTCATGTTGATAGAGCGTGTCGCCGGTTGCTCCCGGAAAACTGTCATCAAAGGTCCAGCCGTTTTCCAGCATCAGCGGGTTCACTACGGAAACGGAAATAAACGGTTCCAGTCCTTTGAGCTTACGCATGATCAGCGTGCGGTGTGCCCACGGGCAGGCGAGTGAAACATAGAGATGATAACGATCTTTCTCTGCGGCAAAACCGCCTGTGCCAGTGGGGCCTGGCGCGCCATCGGCAGTGAGCCAGTTACGAAATGCGGAAGCTGAACGTTGAAATTTACCGCCGGTGGATTTGGTATCGTACCAGGTGTCATGCCAGACGCCGTCAATCAGTTGACCCATTTTTCTATCCTCCAATAGCAAAAACGAGGAGCTTCCCCCTCGTTTTTTATCGTTAAGTATAGCGCGTGCTTACCACTTTTTATTCAGCAGGCGGTCGATGCTGAATGCGCCTGGACCGGTAATTGCCAGCAGCAGGAATCCGCCAGAAATAGTCAGGTTTTTCATAAACATCAGCGAGTTCATGCCTTCTGCAAAGTTGCTGTGAAATAAAAATGCCGTCAGCAGCGTAAAGCCCGCAGTAAACAGGGCTGTGGTACGTGTCAGGAAACCGAACAGGATTGCCAGACCACCACCAAACTCAAGCAGAATAACCAGCGGCAGCATAAAGCCGGGGACGCCCATTGCTTCCATATATTGTTGGGTACCCGCGTAGCCAGTAATTTTTCCCCAGCCTGCCGTAATAAACAGAATCGGCATTAAAATACGCGCTACCAGTACACCAACATCTTCTAATTTTTTCATCATACTCTCCACTGCGCCGCTCAGGCTGCTGATTGTTTTTTTGTGCAAGGGCGCGCTATTAGCGTCGTTGCTGTCGATGGAGAGAATCATAAACGTGACGAAGCGTGATTGTTAGCAAGGAAAACTGTCAAATATTTTCAAAAAATTTGAGGGATAAGGCCGGAATTTCTCCGGCCAGAGAGGAAGTTAACCGCGAAGCTGTTGTTGCTTGAGGGTTGTTTTCACCAGACGCCAGGCGCTCCATACACCAAAACCGCGTCTGGCCCAGCGGACCAGCATATTAGGATGGCGAATCGTCCAGATAGCCATCACGCTACTGCCAACCAGCGCCCAGGAGCGCAGACTCAACAGCATATTCCAGCGACGATCGTAAGCGCCTGTTGCCTCCAGCCATTCACGACGAGTGGCGGAAAGATCCAGCCGTTGTTGCTGGATCTGGCTAAGCAGTTGCGCCTTACGTCGTTCACGTTCGACTTTACTGCTCACGGGACTCCTCCTCGAGCAGCTGCCGATCGTTTGCCAGCTCATGGCGCGTGTGGCGCAGCAACGTAGACTTACGCGATTTACGTAACGTCCAGATGCCGCCAATCAGTGCCAGTAGCAGCAACACCACGGTGGTGGCAATCATCGCATTCAGGCGATATTGCGGATCAACCGCCCAGATAACTAGCACCATCAGGCTCATAAGACCAAATGCAGCGAAAAGCATCGTCAGGCCCAGCATCAGTAAAAGTTGAAAGAGATTCGCTTTTTCCTCTTCCAGCTCCACCACCGCCAGCCGCAGACGTGTCTCCACCATTTCAACCATGATGGAAACAATTCGCTGCCCGATGCCCAGAACGCTTTTACCGGGCCCTTGCGCGTGATGAGTGTCCGCCATAATTAACGACGCGACAGCAGAACGCCGAGCACTACACCGATTGCTGCGCCAATGCCCACGCCCGTCCACGGATTTTCACGCACATACTCATCGGCACGCGCCGCCGCGACACGGGTTTGTTTGGCAATGGCATCACCGGTTTCACCCAGGCGATAACGGCTCTGTTTCAGTGCCTGCTCCGCTTTGCTACGAATCTTACTCAACTCTTCTTTTGACTTCTCGCCAGATGAGCTAAGCACCTCTTCCAGCGTATCGGAAAGGGATTTCAACTCAGCACGCAGATGTTCCGTAGTGTGTTCTTTCGACATAGTTTTCTCCAGGTGAGTAAGTAGTGACTATTGTGAGTTAGTAGTCGCGCGCTTTCAGCTTTTTCAGCTCTTCCTGCGCTTCTGCCAGTTTCCGTTCGCGTTTGGCAATCTTATCGGCATCGCCTTTTTGCTTCGCCTCGGCTAAATCTTGCTGGCGTTCCGCCACCTCATCTTTCTGCTTTGCGATTTTCTTCTGATGATCGGCACGCAGTTGGCTATCTGAACAGTTGGCCCGGACTTCACTCAGGGCTTTATTCAGACCGTCAATACGATTCTGGTTTTGGTGTTTTTCGGCATAGCTGATCTCCTTAAGGATATTTTGCTCCTTTTCCTGACACAGGGTAGTGGCATAACTACCGGCACTAAGAGCAAAGAGAGAAACAGCTAAAGCGATGCGGTATTTCATTCTTGAACCTTCCATTGTGATTCGGACCTATTACAAAGGAACGATTGTCCAGACAACGAAGCGGTAGTGTTAACCACCGCCTCATTAATCATAGACAGTTACGGTGAAATCACCAAAGTGAGTGATCTGTTTCGGATAACAGGAAGTTATCCGAAGCGATGAGAGTTATCCCGCAACCGGGTCAGCCACTGCATAGCCTGACTGTTATTGTCCTGCTGCGCAATGATGTAGCCATGGGGCAATGTTCTGTCGAGGACCGCTTTTGCGGCGGCGCTCTGGTCGCTGGAGTCAAAGGTAATTAACAGAGTGTCGTTTTTGGGGGTGATACTTTTGAAAGGAATGCCGTGAGCGTCAAGGTGATGCCAGATTGAAAAACCGTCTGGCATCGTTGTCCCTTGATGAACGGCACGAATCGCCAGCGTAGACTCTTGCTGGCGAACCGCGGACCAGGCCAGCAATAGTGTGCTGACCAGAAGTAAAACAGCGCCGGACCAGGCTAGCTGGCGAAGTGACATGCGAGGTATTTGCATCCCTTACCCCCGATTTCCATATTTCTTTTTCCATAACACGACCAGAGAACCTGCCAGGCCAAACACCAGCAGCACCACCGGGAGCAGCATCAGGCATGACATCAGCTGGTCCTCGTACTTTAAAAATACCGGCGTTTTGCCGAGCATGTAACCCAGAGTTGTCAGGATCAACACCCACAGCAGACCACTCATCCAGTTGAAGAACTGAAAGCGCGCGTTATTCAGCCCTGATAACCCGGCAATCGTCGGCAGCAGTGTTCTGACAAACGCAATAAAGCGACCAATTAACAGCGCCGATAAACCGTGTTTATGAAAAAGATGGTGTGCGCGTTGATGATAATGCGCGGGTAAATGAGATAGCCAGTTTTGTACGGTGCGGGTATTGCCCAGCCATCGCCCCTGAATATAGCTGACCCAGCAACCGAGGCTGGCGGCAACGGTCAGCAGCAGAATCGTTTGCGGATAGCCCATCGCGCCTTTCGCAATCAATACGCCGACCAGTACCAGTAAACTGTCGCCCGGTAAAAAGGCCGCCGGAAGCAAGCCGTTTTCAAGGAACAAAATGACAAACAAGACAAAATACAACATGCCAATCATCGACGGATTGGCCAGGGTTTCAAAATCCTGCGCCCACAGGGCTTGCAGCAATTGGGTCAAAAGTTCCATTCATTATTCCTGGTGAATCGGTTAACGCCACGCTGGTTTTAAATGATGCACTACCGCAATGTTATTGCTGTCTTGGTATGTTCTGCGGGTTTGATACATCAACACAGCCTGAACTATTCCCTGTTAAATCGTGAGATAAGAAAGCATTCAAAAGCATAAATTCAAATTGAATCTAATTGTAACAAAGGTCAACGTTGTTCGTTATCAAAATTACATGTCCGTGGAGTCTGATTTTGCTGAATGCAGGGGAGGGAGGCGAGAGGATTTACACAGGCTGACACTTTATACTTTTCGCTTACCGACGAGACAAACAGGCGCACTGTAGCGCCTGTCGGACAGGAATTTCATTTACTGCCGCTGGTGGCTGTATCGAGATGCACCACCGGGTTTTCGGCGAACAGATAGCGGTCGGCATTGAACTCGAAATCGTCGCTGGTTTCGTTAAATAACATGATCTTGGTGTTTTCCAGGTGCTGCCACATTGCCAGCTTAGCAGCATGAGGATCTTTGCGAATCAGCGCCTTGAGGATTTGATCGTGGTCATCACACCAGTTATCGACGGTACGGGCATCAATGTGTTCGTGCAGTTTTTTCCAGTACGGGTTATGACTACGCTGGGTCCACATTTTTTCAACGATAGCCGCCAGGGCGGAGTTCTGCGTCGCCAGGGCTACCTGAATATGGAACTGCAAATCCCACTCGGAATCACGGAAGCATTGTTCACCGCGTGCCTGCTCCTGAATGGCCATCAATTTCATGATGTCCTGTTTTGTGACCTGAGTTGCCGCGAACTCGGCAATATTACTTTCGATGAGCTGGCGAGCCTGGAGCAACTCAAACGGACCGTAATTGGCGAATTCCATATTATTGTCAGCCGCCTGCTGATGGCGCGGCTGGTTGGAAACCACATGAATACCTGAACCTTTACGCACTTCGACATAGCCTTCAACTTCCAGCATGATGATGGCTTCACGAACCACGGTGCGGCTGACGTTTTTTTCATCGGCAATAAAGCGTTCGGCAGGCAGTTTATCACCCACCAGATAGACGCCCTGTTCGATGCGCTCTTTCAGGTCAGCGGCAAGTTGTTGATACAAACGGCGTGGTTCAGTGATTTCCATATGCGTCTCCAGGAGTGGAATGCGGACAAAGTTATCATACCACTTTATGCATGCGTATGCCATTGTTAAAATATAAATGACGTAATTGAAATAATATTATTCATTGTTATTGTGAATGTTAATATATTCCTAAAATTGATTATGTTGAATTGTGAAAAAACATATTTTTCAGTAAGTTGTATTTTTTTGAGAATAAATAAATTTATCTAAAGATGCTTTTTTGCGTTGACTTGTAAAAAAGTATGATTTCTAATGCGCCAACTTTTTATGAAATAATTTAAACTGATTAAATGGTGGCGAAAATTAATCGATTATTACGGCTCGGGCCTGTCTTACTTCTGTGTACATCATTTTTCGCACAATCTAATATGACTGTCTACCCTATGGCTGTTTCCATTAATAGCCAGGGAGAAGGAAGTGTTCGTGTAATATCTAAAAGTAACGAAGTTCAATACATAAAAGCGACAGTATTCCGCATCGATAACCCATCAACGCCTCTAGAAAACGAAGTGGAAATTAAATCCGGTGATGCTAATCATTTGGTTGTTATGCCACCTAAATTCGCCTTACCAGCCGGTAGTAGCAAAACCGTGCGCTTTGTCGCAATGGAACCAGAGCAACAAGAAAAAAACTATCGTGTTAAGTTTGAAGCTGTACCCAGCATTGATGATGTTGCTACCGATAAAAAAGATCTCTCTATGCAGTTAACGGTTAATTTAATTTGGGGCATCGTTGTTAGTGTTCCACCTCAACAACCAGTTACTAAATTAGAAATTAATTCAGCAAAAAAACTACTCAATGCAGGAAATCAGCGTCTTAAAGTGTTGACAATCGCTTATTGTAAAAATAATAGCAAAGATAATAGTTGTAAGACTCAGACCGTAAATAAAAACATTTTCCCTGGTCAGGAAAAAAGTTTAGAAAGCATATCTGGCTACGATAAAATCGTTGTCAAATATAATAACTGGATCACCAAGGACAATGGCGAGTTTGAGCTGGCGGTCCATTAATTATCGTTGTGATAAACAAAGGAATAGTCATGAAAAAGGTATTCGTAAAATCTCTTCTGGTAGCCGCAATGTTTTCCGTTGCAGGTTCTGCATTAGCAGTACAAAAAGATATTACTGTCACTGCTAATGTTGATGCTGCTCTGGATATGACTCAGACCGATAACTCTGCGCTGCCGAAAGCAGTAGAGATGCAATATCTGCCGGGTCAGGGTCTGCAGTCTTATCAGTTAATGACCAAAATCTGGTCTAACGACGTCACTAAAGATGTGAAAATGCAGTTAGTTTCTCCGGCGCAACTGGTTCAGAGCCTGGACGCCAGCAAAATTGTTCCGCTGACCGTAAGCTGGGGTGGTGAAGAGATTAAAGCTGATGCAGCAACCACTTTTAGCGCAGTTAAAATTTTTGCGTCTGATGCTATAACCAACGGTTCTCTGGCTAAGAACCTGATGTTTGCTCAGACCACCAAAGGTGTTCTGGAAACAGGTATCTACCGTGGCGTAGTCAGCATTTATCTGTCTCAGGATATCTAATCTGGATATCTGAATTAACAGGTAATAAGGGGGGCAAGTCGTCCTCCTTTATTTTAACTATTCTGGTATTTATTATGGATAACAGGACTGCCATGGATAAAAAATTACTGGCTCTTTTGATCCTGGCGAGTCTCAGCCCGGCAAAGGCGACATTAACCAAAATTCCCGCTGGTTTCGAGGTTATTGCTCAGGGACAGCAGGAGTATATCGAGGTTTTTTTTGCAGGGAAAAGTCTCGGTAAATATTATGCGATGGTTAATCTTGATACCGTAACCTTTCTTGATTCAGCAAGTTTATACAGCAAACTTGAATTGAGCACTGACGATCAAAAAATCACTCATACAGTGAAAGAAAAACTATCGCAGCCCTTAGCTCGCCACGGTGAACTGGCTTGTGGTTTTGTACGTACTGATTCAGGATGCGGTTTTCTTAATACTGAGACAGTAGAAATAATCTACAATGATGAAGAAAGTTCAGCAACGCTATTTCTTAATCCGCAATGGAGTTCTGCGTTTAACTCGAAGTCATTGTATTTAAATCCAGACAAAAATACGGTTAACGCTTTTATACATCAGCAAGATATTAATGTGCTGGTACAAGATGATTACCAATCGTTGTCAATTCAGGGTAATGGCGCACTGGGAATAACAGATAATAGCTATATTGGTGCGCACTGGAATTTCGACGGTTATGATGCAGATGATGTCAGCGACAACAATGTCGATGTCAGCGATCTCTATTACCGCTATGATTTTTTACGCCGTTATTATGTGCAGGCGGGGCGGATGGACAACCGCACATTATTTAATGCGCAAGGTGGAAACTTTACTTTTAACTTCCTGCCACTCGGTGCAATAGACGGAATGCGTATCGGGTCGACACTCAGTTATTTAAACCAGACGCAAAGCCAGCAGGGAACGCCGGTAATGATCCTGCTTTCGCGCAATTCTCGTGTTGATGCTTATCGTAATGAGCAACTGTTGGGATCGTTTTATCTCAATAGCGGTTCGCAATTTATTGATACCAGTTCCTTTCCGCCAGGCAGCTATAGCGTGGCGTTAAAAGTCTATGAAAATAACCAACTCACCCGCACCGAGCTTGTGCCGTTTACCAAAACTGGCGGTCTGACAGACGGAAATGCCCAGTGGTTCTTACAGGCAGGTAAAACCACATCACAGGTTTCTGATGATGAAAGTTCAGCTTATCAGCTAGGGGTACGCCTGCCATTACATCCGCAATATGAGCTCTACGCAGGGCTGGCGAATGCCGATGATGTAAGTGCTTTCGAGTTAGGTAATAACTGGACGGCGGATTTAGGCGAGGCGGGGAATCTGGCCATCAGCGCCAGCGTGTTCCGTAACAATGACGGTGGCAAAGGCGATATGCAACAGGCCAACTGGAGTCATCCGGGATGGCCGACGTTGGGTTTTTATCGGACCAACTCTGACGGTGATGCTTGTACAACCGACAACAGAGAGAGCTACAACGCCTTAAGCTGTTATGAAAGTATTTCCGCGACGGTTTCACAGAATCTTGTCGGCTGGAATATGATGCTGGGTTATACCCGCACGCAAAATAACACTGATGATAGTTTGCGCTGGGACAAACAGTAGAGCTTTGAAAATAACTATCTTCGCCAGACTACGGCACAAAGTATTTCCGAAACCGTACAACTTAGCGCTTCTCGCGCTTTTGTGATGCGTGACTGGATTTTGAGTACTTCCCTTGGGGTTTTCCATCGTAACGACAACGGCAGTGGTAGCGATGATAACGGTTTGTATCTGTCATTTTCGTTATCTGATACGCCGACGATGGACAGCAATAACAACAGCCATTCAACCAATGTTTCTACGGATTATCGTTATAGCGATCAGGATGGCGATCAAACGTCATGGCAGTTATCGCATATCTTTTATAACGACTCATTCAGCCATAAAGAGCTTGGCGTGACCGTCGGCGGTTTGAACACCGATACCATAAACAGCGCGGTTAACGGGCGTTGGGATGGTCAATATGGAAATGTCTACGCTACAGTCTCAGACAGTTATGATCGCCAGAATCATGATCATCTCTCGGCCTTCACCGGGACATACAGCTCCACGCTGGCGGTGAGTCGCTATGGCATCAATGTGGGGGCCAGCGGCACAGATGATTTGCTGGGGGCGGTGTTGGTGGATGTGAAAGGTTTCTCTGAACAGGATGAACAGAGTCAGGATCTGCAACTCGAAGCGCGGGTGGCTGGCAGCAGAACATTGCAGCTTGGTCAACGCGACAGCGTGTTATTCCCCTATCCTGGATTTCAGTCTGGCTTTGTTGAAGTTAACGACAGTAATCAGGGTAACCAGCAAGGAACAACCAACATCATTAATGGCGCGGGAAATCGCGAGTTAATGCTGTTGCCGGGCAAATTACGTTATCGCGAGGTGTCGGCCAGTTTTAATTACAACTATATTGGTCGCTTGTTATTACCCGCATCGGTAGAGAAGTTCCCGCTGGTGGGGCTGAATAGCGCCATGCTACTGGTGGCTGAAGATGGCGGATTTACACTGGAGATTAACGGTAGTGAAAAAGAACTGTATCTGCTTTCCGGGCAGCAGTTCCTGAAATGTCCGCTGAGTGTTTTGAAGAAACGCGCCAGCATTCGCTATAGCGGGGATGTGAATTGTAGCGTGGTGAGTTATTCGCAACTGCCGGAGTCTATTCAGGTTCAGGCACAGTTAAAACAGCCTAAATTACGTGGAAACGTCCAGACGGCGCAAAGGGAGATTGCACCATGATAAATCGATTGATTGCCGTGGTTTTATGCTTATTTGGCATGGTCGCGTGGGTTCAGGCAACGCCCAATGTGACGGCTGAAATTACTTATGATTTGGCCGTCGGTAGGGCTGATTATTACTTCTGGAACGAGGAAGAGTCGGCTGGGAATAATGCATATATGTGGTATGAATGTTCGTACCCCAATCTCCAGCAAACCTGTACGAATTCTGGAAATATCTCGACAGTACAAATTTATTTAACGGAGCAACGTAGTGGTATGCGCTGGCCACTTAAGCTCAAAGGATTTAAAGAAGCTTATGTCGAGGGTCAGTCTGGGTGCACGGGACATGTTGATAAAACGCACCTCCAGGACTCTCATAGTTATGTATGTACGGTAGATGGTGATCCAACCAAATATCCTTCTGATAAAAAGTTTCTTACACTTTACCTTGAACAGGCAGAAATGAAGAAGCTGCCAATTGGTGGTGTCTGGAAAGGGCAGGTTAAACTGCATTCTAATCTTCCTGCTCAGGACTATTTTGCGGATATTACCCTGAACACCCTCGATCCCAATCATATTGACGTATTCTTCCCGGAGTTCGCCCACGCTACGCCATGGGTACAACTGGATTTGCACCCAACAGGCAGCGTGAATGCCAGTAATTATGCCCAGGATCTGACAACGTTGGATATGTGCCTGTACGACGGTTTTAACGGTAATGCCATCAGTTATGAAATTATGCTTAAAGATGAAGGGCTACCCGCGGCAGGGCGCAGAGATGGTTATTTTTCCATTTATCGTCAGGGAAGAACAACGACTGACGATGTAGAGCGTATCGATTACAGAGTAAAAATGTATAACCCGGAAACAGGTGGGCAAATCGACGTACGCAATAATGAAAATATGGTCTGGAACAGCATCAACCTGAAGCGAGTTCGTCCGGTGGTATTGCCGGGCATTCGTTACGCCGTAATGTGTGTGCCTACGCCACTAACCTTGGCGGTCGATAAATTCAGCGTGATGGATAAACAGGCGGGATATTACATGGGTAAATTGTCGGTCATTTTTACCCCGTCATTGCCGACGATCAATTAGCTCTGTAGGCCGGACAGACGTTTTCGCGTCGTCTCCGGTAATAAAAACGTTGAAGCCGCCTGAAAAGGCGGCTTCGTCATTACAACTTACATTAAGTGTTAATGTTGCGGTGCGGGATCGTTATGTGATTCCTGCGCCACCTCAATCGCCGGTTTGTTCTGCAACACGGTCCAGATAACCAGCGCACCTAACAGGTCGAACACTGCCAGAACTGCGAACAGCGGGCTGAAGCCGATGGTGTCAGCCAGTGCACCGACTACCAGTGCAAACAGCGTACTTGCCAGCCATGCGGACATCCCGGTTAAACCGTTCGCCGTCGCCACTTCGTTACGACCGAACACGTCAGACGAGAGCGTAATCAGTGCGCCAGACAGTGCCTGGTGAGCAAAACCACCGATACACAGCAGCATAATCGCGACATACGGGTTGGTGAACAGACCGATCATACCCGGGCCAATCATCAGCACCGCACCCAGCGTTACGACCATCTTACGGGAAACGATCAGGTTCACACCAAACCAACGCTGGAACAGCGGCGGCAGGTAACCACCGAGGATACAACCGAGGTCAGCAAACAGCATCGGCATCCAGGCAAACATCGCGATCTCTTTCAGGTTAAAGCCGTAAACTTTAAACATGAACAGCGGGATCCACGCGTTAAAAGTACCCCATGCCGGTTCTGCCAGGAAGCGCGGCAGCGCGATACCCCAGAACTGACGGTTACGCAGGATCTGACCAACGGACATTTTCTTCGCTGTGTCAACCTGGTGCTGGGCTTCCTGACCATTAATAATGTAGTCGCGTTCTTCATCGGTCAGATGTTTCTGGTCGCGCGGATGTTTATAGAAAATCAGCCATGCCATCGCCCAGATAAAGCTCAACGCACCGGAGATGATAAATGCCATCTGCCAGCTGTGCATCACGATTGCCCATACCACCAGCGGCGGCGCAATCATCGCACCAATCGAAGAACCTACGTTAAAGTAACCTACCGCGATGGAACGCTCTTTTGCCGGGAACCATTCGGAACTGGCTTTCAGACCCGCCGGAATCATCGCGGCTTCCGCGGCACCGACCGCACCACGAGCAACCGCCAGGCCACCCCAACTACCTGCCAGCGCAGTTGCACCACAGAACACGGCCCACAGTACAGCAAACATTGCATAACCGATTTTCGTACCCAGCACATCCAGTACATAACCCGCTACCGGTTGCATGACCGTATAAGCAGCAGAATACGCTGCGATGATATAGGAATACTGTTGGGTGGAGATGTTTAACTCTTCCATCAGAGTTGGCGCAGCTGCCGCCACAGTGTTACGCGTCAGGTAACCAAGCACGGTGCCGAGCGTCACCAGTGCGATCATATACCAACGTAACCCTTTAATTTTACGCATGTAAAACCTCATCGTTTTGTTATATCCGCAGGAAGCGCGGCCATCATCCCGCCAGAGGCTGAAGATGTTAGTTACGACCGGGTAACCGAAAAAAAACCGGCACGCCCCGAACGTTGCCATGAAAGTTTCGTGCTAATTCGGCTTCCGTACCGGTTAACCCAATTCATCTAACAAATGAATGAATCGGCAATTTGCATTCCGTCGACTTATGATTTGCGACGGCAGAAAGATAACTTGTCATACAACTTTAAAAGGTGAGAGCCATCACAAATGTGCGAATATTTGTAGGGACATTACCTGACGACGGCGAGGCCAGTGCTGGCGCGGCCTGCAGCGAGATTTACCACTTTGAGAGTAATTTTTTTAACTACGTTTATTGATCTAACTCACGAAAATATCTTCGGACTCTGGAAATTGGTGTGATAACTTTGTCAGCATCGCACCATAAGCAAGCTAGCTCACTCGTTGAGAGGAAGACGAAAATGACTCCGTTTATGACTGAAGATTTCCTGTTAGATACTGAATTTGCCCGCCGTCTGTATCACGACTACGCAAAAGACCAGCCGATTTTCGATTACCATTGCCATTTGCCGCCGCAGCAGATTGCGGAAGACTATCGTTTTAAAAACCTGTATGACATCTGGTTGAAGGGCGATCACTACAAATGGCGCGCTATGCGTACCAACGGTGTGGCCGAGCGTCTGTGCACCGGTGATGCGTCTGACCGTGAAAAATTTGACGCCTGGGCGGCGACTGTTCCGCACACTATTGGCAACCCGTTATACCACTGGACGCACCTCGAACTGCGTCGTCCGTTTGGTATCACTGGCAAATTGCTTTCTCCGTCAACTGCCGATGAAATCTGGAACGAATGTAACGAACTGCTGGCGCAGGATAATTTCTCTGCACGCGGCATCATGCAGCAGATGAACGTGAAAATGGTCGGCACCACCGATGACCCGATCGATTCTCTGGAGCATCACGCAGAGATCGCCAAAGACGGCTCTTTCACCATTAAAGTGCTGCCGAGCTGGCGTCCGGACAAAGCCTTTAACATTGAACAGGCGACCTTTAACGACTACATGGCGAAGCTGGGCGAAGTTTCCGATACCGACATTCGCCGCTTTGCTGACCTGCAAACTGCCCTGACTAAACGTCTGGATCACTTCGCCGCTCACGGCTGTAAAGTGTCTGACCACGCGCTGGATGTGGTGATGTTTGCTGAAGCGAACGAAGCGGAACTGGACAGCATCCTCGCGCGCCGTCTGGCAGGCGAAACCCTGAGCGAGCACGAAGTGGCACAGTTCAAAACTGCGGTGCTGGTGTTCCTTGGTGCCGAATATGCACGTCGCGGATGGGTACAGCAGTACCACATTGGCGCACTGCGTAATAACAACCTGCGTCAGTTCAAACTGCTGGGGCCGGATGTAGGTTTTGATTCCATCAACGACCGTCCGATGGCGGAAGAGCTGTCTAAGTTGCTGAGCAAGCAGAACGAAGAAAACCTGCTGCCGAAAACCATTCTCTACTGCCTGAACCCGCGCGATAACGAAGTGCTGGGCACCATGATCGGTAACTTCCAGGGCGAAGGTATGCCGGGCAAAATGCAGTTCGGTTCCGGCTGGTGGTTTAACGATCAGAAAGACGGTATGGAACGTCAGATGACCCAACTGGCGCAGCTCGGTCTGCTGAGCCGCTTTGTCGGTATGCTGACTGACAGCCGTAGCTTCCTGTCATACACCCGTCACGAATACTTCCGCCGCATTCTGTGCCAGATGATTGGTCGCTGGGTGGAAGCGGGCGAAGCGCCGGCGGATATCAACCTGCTGGGCGAGATGGTGAAAAATATTTGCTTTAACAATGCGCGTGACTACTTCGCCATTGAACTGAACTAAGGTCTGGGGTTGATATGCAATACATCAAGATCCATGCGCTGGATAACGTCGCGGTTGCTTTAGCGGATTTGGCTGAAGGCACAGAAGTCAGTGTCGATAACCAGACTGTTACGCTGCGCCAGGATGTTGCTCGTGGACATAAATTTGCGTTAACGGATATCGCAAAAGGGGCCAACGTCATTAAATATGGCCTGCCGATTGGTTATGCATTGGCGGATATTGCGGCGGGGGAACACGTTCACGCCCACAATACGCGCACGAATCTGAGCGATCTGGATCAGTATCGCTATCAACCTGATTTTCAGGATCTGCCTGCGCAAGCGGCAGATCGTGAAGTGCAGATCTATCGTCGCGCTAACGGCGATGTCGGGGTGCGCAATGAGCTGTGGATCCTGCCAACCGTGGGCTGTGTCAACGGCATCGCGCGGCAGATCCAAAATCGTTTCCTGAAAGAGACCAACAACGCTGAAGGTACCGACGGCGTGTTCCTCTTCAGCCACACCTACGGCTGCTCACAACTGGGCGACGATCACATCAATACTCGCACCATGCTGCAAAACATGGTGCGCCACCCGAACGCGGGCGCAGTGCTGGTGATTGGTCTGGGCTGTGAAAACAACCAGGTTGCCGCATTCCGTGAAACGTTGGGCGATATCGATCCTGAACGCGTTCATTTCATGATCTGCCAACAGCAGGATGATGAAATCGAGGCCGGGATCGCGCATTTGCATCAGCTGTATAGCGTGATGCGCAACGATAAACGCGAGCCGGGCAAACTCAGCGAACTGAAGTTTGGTCTGGAGTGCGGTGGTTCTGACGGTCTTTCTGGTATTACTGCTAACCCGATGCTGGGGCGTTTCTCTGACTACGTGATTGCTAACGGCGGTACTACCGTACTGACCGAAGTGCCGGAGATGTTTGGCGCAGAGCAGTTGCTGATGGACCATTGCCGCGACGAAGCAACGTTTGAAAAACTGGTCACTATGGTCAACGACTTCAAACAGTACTTTATTGCCCATGACCAGCCGATCTATGAAAATCCATCACCGGGGAACAAAGCGGGCGGTATCACCACGCTGGAAGACAAATCACTTGGCTGTACCCAGAAAGCGGGTTCCAGTGTCGTGGTTGACGTGCTGCGTTACGGCGAGCGTCTGAAAACGCCGGGGCTGAACTTGTTAAGTGCGCCGGGTAACGATGCCGTAGCGACCAGCGCCCTGGCGGGTGCGGGCTGCCATATGGTGCTGTTCAGTACTGGTCGTGGCACGCCGTATGGTGGATTTGTGCCGACGGTGAAAATCGCCACCAACAGTGAACTGGCGGCGAAGAAAAAACACTGGATCGACTTTGACGCGGGTCAGCTGATCCACGGTAAAGCGATGCCGCAGTTGCTGGAAGAATTTATCGACACCATCGTTGAGTTTGCCAATGGTAAACAAACCTGCAACGAGCGTAACGACTTCCGCGAACTGGCGATCTTCAAAAGCGGCGTAACGCTATAAAGTCGAAATGAGTTGTTAATAAAAAACGGCGTTTCATAATGTGAAGCGCCGTTTGCTTTTCCATACCTGCTAAGGATTTATCATGACCGCGTATTGGCTGGCCCAGGGCGTGGGTGTCATCGCCTTTCTGATTGGTATCACGACATTTTTCAACCGTGACGAACGTCGCTTCAAAAAGCAACTTTCGGTCTATAGCGCCGTTATTGGCGTACATTTTTTTCTTCTGGGCACCTATCCTGCCGGTGCCAGTGCCATCCTTAATGCCATTCGTACATTGATTACCTTACGCACGCGCAGCTTATGGGTAATGGCGATTTTTATTGTGCTGACTGGCGGAATTGGCCTCGCGAAGTTCCATCATCCTGTCGAACTATTGCCGGTAATCGGCACGATTGTCAGTACCTGGGCGCTGTTCCGCTGTAAAGGGCTGACCATGCGCTGCGTAATGTGGTTTTCAACGTGTTGCTGGGTGATTCACAACTTCTGGGCGGGGTCGATAGGCGGCACGATGATTGAAGGCAGTTTTCTGCTGATGAATGGCCTGAATATCATTCGTTTCTGGCGTATGCAGAGAAGGGGAATTGATCCGTTTAAAGTGGAGAAAACCCCTTCCGCCGTAGACGAAAGGGGCTAAGTATTAGTTACGCAGGGCGCTATTTGCCAGACGATCGTCTTCCGCCTGGCAAGCTGCCGCAGTGAACAGCACGTCAGTTGACGAGTTCAGCGCGGTTTCACAGGAGTCCTGCAATACGCCGATAATAAAGCCGACAGCAACCACCTGCATGGCGATATCGTTCGAAATACCGAACATATTACAGGCCAGTGGGATCAGCAACAGAGACCCCCCCGCCACGCCGGATGCGCCACAGGCACACAGAGAAGCCACTACGCTCAACAGCAGCGCTGTGGGCAGATCAACCGGAATACCCAGCGTATTAACCGCAGCCAGCGTCAACACGGTAATGGTGATTGCTGCGCCCGCCATATTGATGGTGGCTCCCAGCGGAATAGAAACGGAATAGGTATCGCGATCCAGATTCAGCTTTTCACACAGCGCCATATTCACCGGAATGTTCGCCGCAGAGCTGCGGGTGAAGAAGGCATACACGCCGCTTTCGCGCAGGCACAGCAGCACCAGCGGGAACGGGTTACGACGAATTTTCCACCATACCAGCAGTGGGTTAACCACCAGCGCCACCAGCAGCATACAGCCAACCAGTACCACCAGCAGTTGCGCGTAGCCCCACAGCGTGGAGAAACCGGTGGTTGCCAGGGTAGAAGAAACCAGACCAAAAATACCGATCGGTGCGAAGTGAATCACCAGTTTCACCATAAAGGTAACGGCATTCGACATATCGTTGACCAGGTTTTTGGTGGTTTCGTTACCGTGACGCAGTGCGAAACCGAGGCCAATTGCCCACACCAGGATCCCGATATAGTTACCTTTCAGCAGCGCGTCAATGGGGTTGGAAACCATGCTCATTACCAGCCCGCGCATCACTTCTACAATGCCTGACGGCGGCGAAATATCACCCGCGCTACTGGACAAGTGCAGGGTAGAAGGGAAGGCAAAACTGAAGATTACTGCGGCCAGAGCAGCAGAGAAGGTGCCCAGCAGATAGAGGAACAAAATAGGGCGGATATTGGTTTTCTGCCCGTGCTGGTGGTTAGCAATAGATGCCATTACCAGCATCAACACCAGGATGGGGGCAACGGCTTTCAGTGCGCCGACGAACAAAGTACCTAACAGACCAACAGCTTCCGCCGCGGGTTTTGAGATCCATGCCAGAAGAATCCCCAGAACAAGGCCGACCAGGATTTGTTTTACCAGGCTGCCATGAGCCAGACGCCGGAATAGCCCCGGTGAACGTTGCGTAGTCATTTTTCGATCCTTTCATTGTGTTGTCGCACATCCCTGGTGCGTTCTGTCGACGCATCTTTCAGGATGTAACAAAGTGTTTGCAAGGTCGAGTATAAGGAAAGTTACAGCTTCGGGAAGCGAAATATGCTGGATTTTAAAGAGAAGTCATATTTCGCAACTTAATGGTTACATCTGTTTGACATGAAAATAAAGCCCAACGTGCGGCTTCCAGACTGATGACAACGTCAAAAAAGTACTCGGTCAGTCCCCTCGCCCCTTTTGGGGAGAGGGAGAAAACGGTGCTCATGTTGATGACAGAGTACACGGCTTAGGCAGATTAAAAATTATTCTACCCGCTGCTTATCATGCCGATAATTCACCCAGGCGTTGATAATAAACGTCATCACCAGAATGCCAAACACCACGCCCAGCGAGACAGCGATCGGAATATGGTAGAAGTCGACAATCAGCATCTTGATACCGATAAACACCAGAATCACCGCCAGACCATATTTGAGCATCGAGAAACGCTCTGCCACACCCGCCAGCAGGAAATACATCGCACGCAGGCCGAGGATCGCAAACAGGTTTGAGGTCAGCACAATAAACGGATCGGTGGTCACGGCGAAGATAGCCGGAATACTATCCACGGCGAAAATCACGTCGCTCAACTCCACCAGAATCAGCACCAGCATCAGCGGCGTGGCATACAACAAACCATTCTTACGCACAAAGAAATGCTCGTTGTCGATGGTGTCGGTCATGCGCAAATGACCGCGTAGCCAGCGCACCAGCGGCTTGTCGCCAATGCCTGATTCATCTTCATGGGCGAGCGCCATCTTCACGCCGGTAAACAGCAGGAAGGCACCGAAGATATACAAGATCCAGTCGAACTGTGAAATCAGCCAGCTACCAGTGAAGATCATGATGGTACGCAGAACAATCGCCCCGAGTACGCCATACACCAGCACGCGGCGTTGTAATGCCGCCGGAACAGAGAAATAGCTGAACAACATCAGCCAGACAAAGACGTTATCGACCGCCAGCGATTTCTCAATCAGATAACCCGTGAGAAAGGCCAGTGCCTGTGGATCGGCAACGGCGCGACCTTCGGTTTGCACCAGATACCACCAGAAAGCGGCGTTAAACAGTAACGACAGCGTCACCCAGACCAGCGACCAGGCCGCAGCCTGTTTCATGGTCATGGCATGTGCCCCACGACGCCCCTGCAACAACAGGTCGATAGCCAGCATAATGGTGACAACAACAGCGAATCCGCCCCATAGCAACGGCGTGCCGACAGTATTCATAGAAGTTCCTTACACATAAAAAAACGGCCAACGTCGGAAGACGTCAGCCGCTGCTTTTTATGCATAGACCTCGCCTTCCGGCAAGGTCTCACTTACAACAAAAAAGGAATACGTCTGCGTATTCCTTTCGGGTTGCCCGGTGACCGGATGTGGTTTTTCACACATCGTAATGACGATCGACCGGCAATGAAGTTACTCCCCTTTGCAGGTAACAAAGTATGACAGACCATTCAGTCAGTCAATGGCCTGTTACATACCTTTTACACTGTTTTACTTTGGCAATTATAGTTTTACGTTATCTGCCGGAAAAATCACCCCAGTCTGGCGGCGGATCTCAGTCAGCAGTTTGGCGGTGATACGACTGACCGCCAGCCCTGGATGATTCACCAGATGCTCATCCACCAGGGTAGCGAACAGCTCTGCTTCGTAGAGCATGGTATTAATATGCTGTGGCTGGGTGAGATCCTGCATCTGGCTGCCACGCGGTACAAAGCAGACTTTCTGGCATTCAGAGAGTTTTTCAATCACCAGCGCTCCCGCTTCGCCCTGAATCTCGCTTGCCAGGACAGAATCGCTCACTTTTGAGTGCTGCAACGTAACGCTGAAATCACCGTAATCCATCACCACCACGCCGTGGGCATCCACACCACTTGCCAGCAAACTGGCGGTTGCCTGCACGCTTTTCGGTTCACCGAATAATGCCACCGCCGACGCCAGGCAGTAAAAGCCGATATCCATAATCGAACCGTTGGAGAATGCCGGATTGAAGGTGTTGGGATTCTCTCCGTCCAGGTAACGCTGATACCGCGAGGAATACTGGCAATAGTTGAAAAAGACTTTACGCAGTTTGCCGACTTTCGGCAGCGCCTGGCGTAACAGATGAAAGTTCGGCAGGTAGGCCGTTTTAAATGCCTCAAACAGCACCACCTGATTTTCCCGCGCACAGGCAATGGCGGCATCCACTTCCGCCAGATTCGACGCCAGCGGTTTCTCGCAAATCACATGAATTTTGTGACTAAGGAAAAGTTGTGTCTGGGAAAAGTGCAGGGAATTCGGGCTGGCAATATACACCGCGTCAATGGCATCGCTTTCTGCCATCGCTTCCAGCGACGTAAACAGATGCTCGACAGAAAAATCATTGGCGAAGTGCTGGGCCTGTTCAAGACTGCGGGAATAAACGGCGGTTAACTTGTATTTACCGCTCTCATGGGCGGCCTCGACGAACTGGCGAGTGATCCAGTTCGTACCAATCACAGCGAAACGTATCATAACGCGTGGATACTCCATAAAGGGATTCTCTCGTCACTGTAGCACGCCTTTTTTATCTTCGACGTGCGCAGATACGCATTATTCTTTTGCCGGACAGCCATGCTCACTAAACGGCCCAATCATAACCAACGGCCCGAGATATTTCGGCTGGCGATGGAGGATTTTCGCATCAATCACCGCGCTGACTCTGGCAAGTTTTTCCCGCAGTTGAGTATATAAACCGTGCTTCATATTCAGGTCTGGCGCGTTAAAACCGATAGCATCGATACCATACTGTTTTGCCAGCCAGATGGCGCGTTGGTTATGAAATTCTTGCGAGATAATGGTGATATGGTTTTCACTAAACACCTTGTTGGCACGCACCACCGAATCAAGCGTTGAGAATCCGGCATAGTCGCAGAAGATGGCTTTTGCCGGTACGCCTTTAGCGATCAAGGCTTGCTGCATTCCTGACGCTTCATCGTAATTTTTACGTCCATTATCGCCGCTCACCAATAGCCATTTCACTTTTCCGGCGTGGTACAACTCTGCTGCGGTATCAATACGTCGGGTAAAGTAGCGATTACCCGGCCTCGCCCCCAGCAATAAACCCACGTTACGCGCCGGAACGGCGTTGACATCGCTCCAGGTCAGTTGTTGGCTGGCGTTGACCATAACGCGATCGGCAATAAAAAGGGTTGCTCCTGCTATAAGCAACAATAAACAGCCAATTTTAAGAGTCCGGCGAGAAAAACAAATACGGAGAAGAAGGCGGGCAAATGCGCGCAGCATGGTCGTTATCCTTAACGAAAGGGAGGAGGTCGATTTTAGGCGCTAAAGGAGGAAAAAATAACGCCTGACATCATTTTCAGATTTTGTCCTGCCCAAGCGACAACTGCGTTAGCCACAGCCGGGTGTCGAACTCAAGCTGGTGGTACTGCGGTTCCATATGACAGCACAACTGGTAAAACGCTTTGTTATGCTCTTTCTCCTTCAGGTGCGCCAACTCGTGCACCACGATCATGCGCAAAAACGGTTCCGGCGCGTTGCGAAACACGGTAGCGACGCGGATCTCTGCTTTTGCTTTCAGCTTGCCGCCCTGCACACGCGAAACGGCAGTATGTAAGCCGAGCGCGTTTTTCAGCACATGGATCTTGTTGTCATACATCACTTTATTGATCGGCGGGGCATTGCGCAGAAACTGATTTTTAAGATCCTGAGTATATTGCCAGAGGGCTTTATCAGTGGCGTAGTCGTGTGTTCCCGGATAACGTTTTGCCAGCACATCGCCCAGACGCTGTTCGTTAATCAGCGTTCGCACCTGGGAAAGTAGCTGCTCGGGATAACCCTGAAGATAAGTAAGATTGCTCATAACCGCCCACGAAAAAGAGAAAAAGGGTATACTCACGCACCCTTTTCAGGGGCAACGTCGAAATTTTATCATTCAGGAGGGCCGATGAGCCACTTAGACAACGGTTTCCGTTCACTGACACTACAACGTTTTCCGGCGACGGATGACGTTAACCCGCTACAGGCGTGGGAAGCGGCGGATGAATATTTGCTGCAACAGTTGGACGACACAGAAATCCGCGGCCCGGTGTTGATCCTGAATGATGCTTTTGGTGCGTTAAGCTGTGTGCTGGCGGAACATAAGCCCTACAGCATTGGTGACTCATACATCAGCGAGTTGGCGACGCGTGAGAATTTACGTCTCAACGGCATTGATGAGTCGAGCGTGAAGTTCCTCGACAGCACCGCCGACTACCCGCAACAGCCGGGTGTGGTGCTGATCAAAGTGCCGAAAACACTGGCATTGCTGGAACAACAACTGCGCGCGCTGCGCAAAGTGGTCACGCCAGATACGCGCATTATTGCCGGTGCCAAAGCCCGTGACATTCACACTTCCACGCTGGAATTGTTCGAAAAAGTGCTCGGTCCGACCACCACCACGCTGGCATGGAAGAAAGCGCGCCTGATTAACTGCACCTTCAACGAACCGCCGTTGGCCGATGCGCCGCAGACCGTTAGCTGGAAGCTGGAAGGCACTGACTGGACTATCCACAACCATGCGAATGTTTTCTCCCGCACTGGGCTGGATATTGGCGCGCGCTTCTTTATGCAACATCTGCCAGAGAATCTCGAAGGTGAGATTGTCGATCTCGGTTGCGGTAATGGCGTTATTGGCCTGACATTGCTCGATAAAAACCCGCAGGCGAAAGTGGTGTTTGTCGATGAATCACCGATGGCGGTTGCTTCCAGCCGTTTGAACGTTGAAACCAACATGCCCGAGGCGTTGGATCGCTGCGAGTTTATGATCAACAACGCGCTCTCCGGCGTGGAGCCTTTCCGTTTTAATGCTGTGCTCTGCAACCCGCCGTTTCATCAGCAACATGCTCTGACCGATAACGTCGCCTGGGAGATGTTCCACCATGCCCGCCGCTGCCTGAAAATCAACGGCGAGCTGTATATCGTTGCCAACCGTCACCTGGATTACTTCCATAAACTGAAGAAAATTTTCGGCAACTGCACCACCATCGCCACGAATAATAAATTTGTGGTGCTGAAAGCAGTGAAGCTGGGGCGTCGTCGGTAAGATTGGCAGCTACCTGCCAGATAAGGCGTAAAAGCCTTATCTGGCATACGTTCAGCACATTACCCCCAGGTCGGATAAGACGCGGCAAGCGTCGCATCCGGCAATGTCTGCCCAGTTCTGGAATCGCGCTTCCATAAAACAAAAAATCCCTGTCACCATCCTCTACATTCTCTTGTTTAGCGTTGTTCAACGTTTATGCTACATACGTGAAGTTATGACGCATAAAGAATACGATTTCTTTACCGCCGTTCATCGTACTAAGGGGAAAAAATGATTGCGATTGCCGACATCTTGCAAGCAGGAGAAAAGTTAACTGCTGTGGCACCTTTTCTGGCGGGTATTCAGAACGAGGAACAATACACCCAGGCGCTGGAACTGGTAGATCATCTGCTGCTCAACGATCCTGAAAACCCCTTGCTGGATCTGGTGTGTGCCAAAATAACCGCGTGGGAAGAATCAGCGCCCGAATTTGCTGAATTTAATGCCATGGCGCAAGCCATGCCTGGCGGTATAGCTGTGATTCGTACCCTTATGGATCAATATGGTTTAACCCTTTCCGATCTTCCGGAAATTGGCAGTAAATCGATGGTGTCACGCGTTTTGAGCGGGAAGAGGAAATTAACGCTGGAACACGCTAAAAAACTGGCAACGCGATTCGGCATTTCTCCCGCCTTGTTTATTGATTAACGCGACGTGCCGGATGCGTCGCATCCGGCGCTTCAAACAACGATTTAAATCTCCAGCGCCAGCCGTGTTCCCTGGGCAATTGCCCGCCGTGCGTCCAGCTCCATAGCTACATCGCAGCCGCCAATTAAATGCACAGTTTTCCCACTATCAATCAGCGGTTGCGCCAATGCGCGGTTTGGCTCTTGCCCTGCGCAGATCACCACATTGTCCACTGCTAATATCTGCGTTTCGCCGTTGATCACTACATGCAGCCCGCCATCGTCGATCTTCTGGTAACTTACGCCTGGGATCATTTTCACGCCGCGTGAGAGCAGGGTGGTGCGATGGATCCAGCCGGTGGTTTTGCCTAACCCTTGTCCTGGTTTGCTGGCTTTGCGCTGGAGCATCACAATCTGCCGTGGGCTACGGGGGATTTGCATGCCTTGCGGACTCAAACCCCCGGCCTGTTGCAGGCTACTGTCGATTCCCCACTCATTACAGAACCCGGCGATATTCTGGCTGGTGGATTCTCCCGGCTGACTTAAATACATCGCCGTATCAAAACCAATTCCGCCACAACCGATGATGGCAACTTTGTTGCCCACCGGCGCTTTGTCGCGCAGTACATCGAGATAACTCAATACCTTCGGATGATCGATCCCGTCGATAGGCGGAACGCGCGGCACGATCCCACTGGCGAGGATCGTTTCATCGAACGCCTGTAACTGATCCGCTGTCACGGTGTGATTGAGTTTTAGCGTCACACCCGTCACTTCGATCATCCGGCGGTAATAGCGCAGCGTTTCGTAAAACTCCTCTTTGCCGGGGATCTGTTTGGCGATATTAAACTGCCCGCCGATCTCGCTGTGCGCATCAAACAATGTTACCTGATGCCCACGCGCCGCCGCGTTAATGGCAAACGCCAGCCCAGCAGGTCCCGCACCGACCACCGCCAGATTTTTTTTCTGCACGGCAGGAAGGATTGGCATTTTGGTTTCATGGCAGGCGCGAGGATTCACCAGGCACGAGGTGACTTTGCCAACGAAGATCTGATCGAGACAGGCCTGGTTGCAGCCAATACAAGTGTTGATCTCATCGGCTCGTCCCGATTTCGCTTTTGACAGCAGTTCCGCATCAGCAAGAAACGGTCGCGCCATCGATACCATATCGGCATCGCCGCGCGAGAGAATATCGTCGGCAACCTGCGGATCGTTAATCCGGTTGGTGGTCACCAGCGGCAGCGAAACGTGGCCTTTCAGTTTGCGCGTGACCCAGCTAAAGGCACCGCGCGGCACGGGCGTGGCAATGGTCGGAATCCGCGCTTCATGCCAGCCAATGCCGGTGTTGATAATCGTTGCGCCCGCCGCTTCAATGGCCTGCGCCAGCTCTACCGTTTCGGCAAAAGTACCGCCGCCTTCGACCAGGTCGAGCATCGACAGTCGGTAGATAATAATGAAGTCGTTGCCGACGCGTTCGCGCACCGCACGCACTACTTCTACGGCAAACCGCATCCGGTTGCGGTAATCGCCGCCCCACTGGTCACTACGCTGATTGGTGCGCAGCGTCAGAAATTCGTTGATCAAATACCCTTCGGACCCCATCACCTCTACACCGTCGTATCCTGCCTCCCGTGCCAATTGCGCGCAGTGGGCGAAATCGTCGATCAGTTGCAGGATCTCTTCATGGGTGAGTTCATGGGGAATGAAACGGTTAATTGGCGCCTGCAACGGAGAGGGTGCAACCAGGTGCGGCTGGTAGCTGTAGCGTCCGGTATGCAAAATTTGTAGGGCAATTTTACCTCCTTCCTGATGTACGGCTTCGGTAATGGTGCGATGGTGTGGGATCTGGTTGGCGTCATTGAGCATTGCACCGCCTTCCATGCCAACGCCTGTTAAATCTGGTGCGATACCGCCGCTGACAATCAACGCCACGCCGTGACGGGCGCGTTCGGCATAAAACGCTGCCAGCCGTTCAGCGCCGTTCGGGTATTCCTCCAGCCCGGTGTGCATTGAGCCCATCAACACGCGGTTTTTTAACGTGGTAAAACCTAAATCCAGCGGGGCGAACAGCGACGGGTAGCTCATAAAATTGTCCATTATGTAAAATAATTGTTATGTGGTCGGATGAGTTCTAATTTAGCCGTCGCCGGAGAAAAGGGAAAAGGGGAGTGCGGGGTTTGTGATGGGATTCAAAAAGAATACGCCCGGTGGTAACGCCGGATGCGACGCTTGACGCGTCTTATCCGGCTTGGGGGATTGCACATGTAGGGCGGATAAGGCGTTTACGCCGCATCCGCCAGCCGTTGCTAATTACTGCTTACGAAAAAAATCGTTATACAACATATACAAATGCGCGGCACTCCAGGAGAAATTTGGTGCGCCTTGCTGCGCGCCAGTGAGCGGGTTGTAATTCTCCTGAATTGGGCCATCGGCGGTTAATCCTTTGGTGTGCCGGAAGAACGTATCCGCCAGCTTCAGGGCATCATCACGATAACCGTAACGCTCCATCCCTTTCAGACCAAACCAGAACTGATCCACCCATACGCGCCCGCGCCAGTAGATATCAGCGCCAAAAGCCGGATTGGTTAACGCCGCCGTTCCCAGCGGGACAAAGGTGTTGAATTCTTTCGGATCCAGCATCACCTTCACCACCGCGTCGGCATTGGCCTGCGTTGCCGCACCGTTAAACAGCGGCGACCAGCCTTCCGGCCCTTTACCGCGCTCGACAATCGGTTTGCCCGCGCAGCCGTTCGCCAGCGGTTTATCTTCAATACGCACGTCATAGTAGAACTGTGTAGTCGGGTCGAACATACAAGTGTTGATGTAGTCCGCGAGCTGTTGTGCTAACTGACGATAGCGTTTGGCCTCTTCCGGCTTACCGAGAATCGTCGCCATCTCCGCCAGATAATGGTTATCGCTGTACATATAGCTGGCCTGATCCACCGACTCCTGCAATAGCGAGTAGCCCAGCAACGTTCCGTCCTGACTGCGGTTCTCGGCGAATTTCACCGTCCAGTCGCTACGTTTGCCGCCGTTAGCGACATATTTATCCAACTGTTCTTTGTCGATAAACCCAAAGACGGCGGCATCATCACGCCCCGATTCCCACGACGCCGCAACCTGTGCCGGAATTTCCAGACTGTCGTACTGGCCTTTCTCCACCACGCGGGCGTAGTTGTTCAGCCCAGACTGCGTCTCTTCTTTATTGCCTTTTTTCACTGTAAACAGCATCTCGCCATTATCAGTATTGTGGGCTTTATCGCGGGTTGCGCCATATTCCGGTACGCCGTTGCCGTTGTGATCGCGGTTACGTAGCCACCAGTCGTGATAGGCCACCAGTTTCGGGTACATCTCTGCCAGCCAGGTTTTATCCTGGGTGACGTTGTACACTTCCATCACCGACCAGGCGGCAAGGCTGGGTTTGGTGTTACGTTCGTTCCAGTTGCCGCCATCGCCGCCACGCTCGGGGCTAAGGTTCCACGCTATCAGGTCGGGGACAAAGCCCACATCCTGCGGACGCACGCTGTCGCCTGGCTGGATCTGCCAGGAGAAGACCGCGCGGATATTCTCTTTGGCGATATCCGGATTGAAATGCGCCATCGCAAACGCCTGCTTCCAGGTATCCCACGGCCAGGTCTGATTGCCGGAGAACCAGCGCCCGGTCACCGACGGCGTGACGGTGTTATATTTCACCGCACCGCCCGGCGATCGCCAGTTACCGTTGAGCGTTTCGGTGGCTTTCACCGCGACGCGCGTCTGTTCCGGCGTCGCATCCGGATTGGTTAACCCTTTCTTCAGATACTCTTCCCAGCGTTGCTGCGAGGCGGTGAGATAAAACGCCGGACGCGCCAGAATATCGCGGATCTGCATTTGCTCTTTGCTAACTTCCTGAGCGGTCAGCAGATGGGAATAGGTGGTGTAGAGCGTCGTCGAACCGTTGATATGCGCCATACTGGTAAAGCGATTACCGTTGATTTCAGTCTGCACCGGCAGGGATTTATGCACCTGATATTCTGATTCACCGGAGGTCAGCAGATCCCAGGTGGCGCGCACTTTGCCAAAGGTGACTTTCAGGCCATCACGGGTGGCGCTGATTTTGCGCTGATAGTCAGGGTATTCGCCAGCAATGGTTTTATCGGAAAGCGGTTTCCCTTCTTTCGCTTCCAGTTTTTCCAGCAGTTCGCCATCCCACACCAGATCCAGCGGTTTATTGCTGGTGATTTTGGTTTCCAGTAGTGACGTGCGCGGCGTGGCGAAGCGAAGAGTCATTTCGACCTGCACATCTTTTGCTGTCAGTTTTTGCACCAGCGCGCCGGGAATACTGTATGCCTCCAGCGTGAAGTCGACTTTCTTGCCGTCCTGCCAGACGGTCAGGCGGTCGAAATTGCTGGCCATAAAGTTGATGTACTCTTCCGTCAGCAGCGCAACGCCCGGAAAGCCGCCCATGGTGTTCGGGCCGTCTGGCAACAGATGACCATGCCAGGCTCCGAGATCGAAAAACGGATTAAAACGCTGGTGATCGTCGTAATCGTAATCCTTCATGTACTGCGGCGCGCCAGTACGGTTAATCACGTTTTTATAATTGTCAGCGTTAGCGGCATGGGCGGAAAAGCTCATCAGCAGAGCACAGGCTACTGGCGTTAAAATGGTTTTTATTTTCATGAGATTACTGTCCTTATTACCAGTAAAAATATTGCATCAGGAAGAGTTGGTCGCTGGGATCGTGAGAGGCATTTTTCATGTAGAAGCGGCTATCAAAAGCCGTTGCGAAACGTCCGCCGCCGTATTCGTACCAGATACCAAACTGCATGAAAGAGGTGGTTTCATCGTCAGCGTGGTCAGGGCGATGTTTGGCGTAGGTGTAAGCGGTGGAGAGATAAACGCCCTTTAACGCTTCATACATGGCGCTCACCATCATCCCGCTTTCACTTCCCGATACGTCCAGCCCGTCGGCGCGTCCGGTATGGTGCCAGGCGCGAGCGGCAAAGTTAGGGGTAAGCAGGCCCGTGAGATAGAGTTGGCCTGTGCCGTCGGTGATTTCCAGACCGTTCATCCAGGTGATACCTTCTGCAAGGTCATACTGGATGTAACCGTTCATCATTGCCGGATAGGTGTATTTGTCGTCGTAGCGATCGTACTTGCCAAAATGTAGCCAGGCTTTGCTTTCGTCATGATGTCCGGCAGGTGTGGCGGTAACGCTATAACGAAAGTTGCCGCTTAAGTTCTGTACCTTCAGCGCAGTCATAATGTCGCGGGTATTGGGAATGACGTAGCCCAGATCGGGCGTGAAATCGCCCCACCATTGCAGGTCATCCAGCGAGGAATCCTGACGCAGACTGAGCATGATTTCGGTGCCATCATTGGTACGATAACCGCCATAGAAACGGTTAATCCCACCTTCGAAACCACCCCAGCTATGGTCAGGCACCCAGGCATTACCGTCGTGGTCGGCCTGCACGGTCCAGCCTTCGCCGTAAATCAGGCCGAACCAGGAGCCGTACTTCATCTCCAGGCCACCTTCAATATAGGTGCCGTCGCTATATTTATGTTTATTCTCACCCTCTAAATCCATATACCCACCAACCCCTAATTCGCCGTAAAAACGAAATGAAGGAGAAGATGTCGAGGTCATTGCAGGGGTTTTTGTGTCGTCATGTTCTGCCGGACGTGCTTCATCAGCGGTCACAGAAAAGGCGTAGCAAAACGGCAGCGCAAGTAATGCTCTGCATGGTGCAGTGATTAATTTCATTGTGTTAATCCATGAGCTAAAGAAAAAGTACAGCCTTTTATCGTTGTAATTATAAAAATATAAAGGCAGAAACTATTTTCCCTCTCCCCATCCAGGAAGAGGGAAAATGCCTGCTCATTTTTTATTATTCTGCTTAATCAACATTGCTGGCTGGCGTCGCTTCAATATGGCGCTCTTCAGCCGTTAATCCCTTTATATATTTACTGTATTTCCACCACGCAAAGCCGAGGAAGATAACAATACCGCCGACGTTATAAAAAATGATGGTCAGAATATTCGCGCCAGTCGGGAATGTCGAAGCGACAAACCCTACGGCAAATATCGCAATCAGCATTGAAACAACGATAATACCGGTGCGGCGGGAGCCCATACGGAAATCGCGTGGCAGGTGATCTAATTTGGCGCGTAAATTCAGGTAAGCCAGCATGATGAATAACGGCGGAAGCATGGACGCAGCGGCAGTCATATTAATAATAGTATTCATCAGATCCTGCACGGTATTGGAACCGAGCATCGGGATAATCATCAGCGGGATGACGATCAGGAACTGGATCCACGCTGCGCGCGCCGGAACGCCGTTTTCGTTCAGTTCGACGGTTTTCTTACCAAAGATGCCTTCCGGGATTTCGGAGAAGAAAATTTTCACCGGCGTTGCGGTCCACATCAGCAGGGAACCGAACATCGCGGTAAAGGACACCAGACCGACAAAGCGATTCATCAGTGCTTCCGGTAGACCAAAATACGCCGCCATGCCGTGGAATACCTGTACCGATCCGCCGGTAAATTTCAACTCTTTGCTGCTGACGAAGACGTTAATCAGCACCGAGGAGACGGAATACAGTACGCCGATAAAAATCCCGGCGAGGATGATCACTTTAACGAACGATTTCGAACCGCCTTTGACGTCGTTAACGTACACCGCGACGGACTCCGCGCCACCTGCGGCCATAAAGATCCAGGTGGTCACGCCGAGGAACGCCCAGTTGAAGTTCGGGATCATCGCGTCAACAGTGATGGGGTCAGCAGGCTGTACGCCGCCAACCAGTGCCGTACCTGCCAGTAAAATGTAGGAGAGCGTTAACAGCAGCATCAGCGTTGAAGTGACGGAGGTGATTGGCCCCAGCATTTTCGCCCCGTTGGTAGAAACCCAGGTGGAGAAGGCGAACAGCACCATACTGATAATGGTGGTGGCAACCGGCGTCATAATATATTCGTAGCCGAGGAAGGCATACGAAGCATAAGCAATAACGCGCGGTAACAGCGAGGTGAAAAAGAACAGGTTTACGAACCAGTAGGTATAGGCAGTAATAAATGCCCAACGTCCGCCCAGCGAACTTTTTACCCACGCGTAGACACCGGCTTCTGAGTTTTTATTTAACGAAACAAATTCTGCGATGATCAGACAGAAGGGAATAAAATAAAAAATCGTCGCGAGGAAAAACATCGGTGCCGAGGCCAGTCCAAGCTCAATATTATTATTGATGACGTTGTTAAAGCTGTAAACGGCGGCAAAAGTCAGTGAGAGCAAGCCGAATTTGCCGATTGTATTACGTTTGGTATCAGACATAACACATCTCCGAAAATGAGTAGGGTAGCGGTGGCGGCAAACTCCTTTTGCCGCCGTAGTTGTTATTTGTTATGGAAATAACCATCTTCGATGGTGACTTTGAGAACCACTTTTTTGACCGCGTTATTGCAGATAAACCGATACGCTTCATGGATATCGCAAATAACGATTTGCCCTTCGTGGACCTCTACGGTTTCTCCGCAGCCTTTTAAATATTCACGGTCAGTTTCATCACGATAATATTCCACTACCTGTAATGTCTCTTTCGGCGCATATTCAATTTTTTGCTGCCCTTGCAGGTAGTAATGCACTTCAAAATAGCGTCGATGCCCGGTAAATAGCGCATCGGTCGCGGAGTCCGTCTCCACGCGGTAAGTCAATGAGTCACCGATGGAGTGGGCGACGCCAGGCTGAATGTTGTCGATATTTTCAATCGCTTCAACGCATCGTTGCCACTTCTTGCCAGAGGCGTAAATCTGGCGGAACTGTTCTAAGTTATCGATGATCCTCATTGCTTATTCTCGCTGTGCAAATTCGTGGAAAAGAACCCTGCGCCGAACTCATACGACGCCAGGCTTTGCGCGGTAGCTTCTCCGCCAGAAACCGGCAGCAACGTAAAGCCGTAGCTGAAGTCACGGAACCAGACGCGCCAGGAGTCCAGCACCTCGCTGCCCCAGGAGTTGGAGCCGAGGCCAGGCAGCTGGTGGTCGAGATTCAGAGTGATGTCATCACTGCGCTGCAGCTCGTTGCAGTGCTGGGCAGCGTGGATGTTTTCCTGGGTATAGTGCCAGGCGCTGAAGTTAATTGGTCGCTGCGGAACCACCAGCAGACCGTTGCCGTGGCGGTTAGTCAGTGCCGTCCAGCGGACATGCTGACGGTTACCGTTGTTCTGCGGGAAGGGATAGTTCTCGAACATGGCATCGACGGTGCTGCGCCAGATATCGATGATGTTAGCCTGCTGGCTGTCGGCGTAGTTTTCGCCCGGTCCACGTCCGTAATATGCTACCTGGTCGTATTCGCCGTTAATCCCCATGGTGAAACCGATGCACGGAATGATGTGCGGATAGTCGCCGTAACGTTCGCCGGAAAGCGCCACATTAACCTGACCATCGGCAGCGATGCGCCAGATGTAGGTACAACGCATCCCGAAGTCAAACACCGGTGGGGCAATAACCGTGCGGCTGACTAGCAACACTTCATCATCACTTTGCTCAACGACAAAATCGCGCAGATGCTCCTGCATGATCTGCAAATGATTTGGCTGCCACAGCCCTTCGTACTCCTGCTTATGGTTGTCGATCATCGGCTTGAAGAAGTTGATCTTTGGCTCGCGGGTCAGCAGCGACTCGCCATTCACCTGCCAGGATGTCGGTTTGCCACTCATTTTTGAGAAGGTGATCGCGAAGTTGTAGCCGCGAACGGTGCAGCTCAAACGATCGTCTTCCAGCGTCAGCGGACGCGCATTATTTGGCGCGAAAGGTACAGGCTGCGCGGTGTTTTCCTTCAGCGGGAACTGATAAGTGGCGATAGAATGCCCGGCTTCGCTGTAGCGGGTGCGGGAATCTTTGGTCACTGTAATGTTGAGGAACGCTTCGCGGGCGTCCAGCTGCGGCAGCGTGATCTGTAAGGGGGCTTCGCTGTTCGGCGCAACGTCGCGCAGTTTAATCTGTTGCGTCGCGAGTGTTTCACCTTCGGCGCGCACCTCTGCGTGCAGGGTGTAGTCATCTAGCGTGGTAAACCACAGTTTATTTTCGACTTTCAACTCGCCGCGAGTCAGATCCAGCGCGTGGATTTTTACTGGCGCGATAACCTGTTTGTACTCTTTCAGGCCCGGTCCCGGCGTCTGATCGGAATAGATCAAACCATCAAGACAGAAGTTATAGTTGTTGGGATAGTCGCCGTAGTCGCCGCCGAATTTATACCAGACATTGCCGTTGTCATCCTGCGCCTGGATCCCGTGGTCGCACCATTCCCAGACATAATGTCCCTGAATGCAATCATGCTTATAGAAGACGTTCTGGTACTCCGTCAGCCCGCCCGGTCCGTTCCCCATCGCATGAGCATATTCACAGATGATGCGCGGCTTCGGATGCGGGTATTCACCAAACTCATTCATCAGCGGCACGCGGGTGTACATGGTGGAAATAATATCGACCACTTCAGCATCGCGATCTTCTTCGTAATGCACCAGTCGCGTGTCATCCAGCGCCTTCGCCGCATGGTACATCGCGCGGATGTTACAGCCATAGCCGGATTCATTGCCCAGCGACCAGATGATGATCGACGGATGGTTTTTCTGCGCGTGAATATGGCGAACAATGCGCTCTACGTAAACTTTTTCCCACTGCGGATCGTCGGTAATGCGGCTGATATCGCCGACGTTAGCAAAGCCGTGCGATTCGACGTCGGTTTCCGCCATCACAAACAGGCCATAGATATCACACAGTTCGTAAAAACGTGGATCGTTCGGGTAGTGAGCGGTACGCACGGAGTTGATGTTGTGCTGCTTCATCAACTGGAGATCTTTCTCGACGCGATCCATTCCAACGGCGCGGCCTTTGCGATGATCGTTGTCGTGACGGTTGACGCCGTGCAGCATCACATAACGGTTATTGATCCAGAACAGACCGTCGCGCACTTTGATATCACGGAAGCCAACGCGTTGTGGCACCACTTCCAGAACGTTGCCGTCGGCGTCTTTCAGCGTCATGACCAGATGGTAAAGATAAGGGGATTCTGCTGACCATTGCTGCGGCTGTTCGACAGTAAAAGCAAAGCGGGCGCTGGTCAGTTTTTCAATTGCCAAATGATCAATGGCACTGTTATGCACCACGCGTTCGCCATCAAACAGGGTATATTCCAGCGTCGTTGCGACAGGGGAGGCGGTGAGATTTTCCAGCACCACTTCGCAGGAAAGCGTGGCATCGCAATAGGCTTCGTCAAAGTCGGTACGAACGGTGAAATCGTTAATATGCGTGAGTTGTTTTCCGATCAGATAAACATCGCGGAAAATCCCCGCCGACCACCACATATCCTGGTCTTCCACGTAGGTAGAGTCCGCCCACTGCATCACGCGCACACACAACAGGTTGTCGCCGGTTTTAACCATCGCGCTGATGTCAAACTCTGCGGTCAGGCGACTGCCTTTGCTGAACCCCACATACTGACCGTTAACGTAGACTTCAAAATAGGTTTCGACACCGTCAAATTTGATCAGCGTCTGTTTACCCTGCCAGCCGTCGCTGAGGGTGAAAATGCGTTGATAGGCACCGGTTGGGTTATCGCTGGGGACAAACGGCACATCGATGGGGAACGGAAAACCTTCGTCGGTATATTGCAGTTTGCCGTGACCTTCCATTTGCCACATGGCGGGGACGGTAATATGCCCCCAGTCAGCCATTAACTCAGAGGTGAAGGCTTCTGGCACTTGCAGCGGATGGTCAAAAAAGTGGAAATTCCACTGACCGCTTAAGGGCAGAAACAGGCTGCTGGTTTCACGGGCAAAAGTACGAGCCTGCGCAACAGAATCATATGAAAAAAAGTACGCACGCGGCGCAAGTCGGTTTTCGTGGGTGAGCTGAATGTTTTCCCAGCGATTCATAGGGCCTCCCGGTAGAGAGAAATCGGAACCATTTATGGTGATGGTAGTTTGTGTAATTGCTGGGGAGTTTAGTAAAAGTTTTACTAAAAAGTAGCGGATAAATGCATTTACTTTAACTGGATCACGAAAATAAACGGCAGCACTGTCCGGCAAAAACGATTGCCGGACAGCGTGCAAGGGGATTTAACGGGTCGTGCCGCGCAGTTTTAATTTGCTGGGAACGAAGACCAACAGCGGCAGCGCGCGACCATCGCGGGCTTTTTCATACACCAGGTTAACGCCCTGACTTCCCATCATCTCGGAATGGATGCGCACGGTGGAGAGCGGTGGAAAGGTAAATCGCGCGGTGGGGATATCGTTAACGCTGATAAGCGAAATATCCTGTGGGATGTTCAGGCCACGTTCATGAATTGCCCGCAGTACGCCGATAGCAATGGAATCGGAAGCAACAAACAGTGCCTTCGGATAGTCTTCCCGCGCCAGCATCTGTTTTGCCAGTTCATAGCCCGACGAACTGGAAAAACCGCCGCGCCAGATATCCTCTTCGCGTACCACGTGTTTCAGACGACCATATTCCGCAAAGGCGACCTCACGAATATCCGCCTTGCCAGGCAAGTCTTCACCGCCAATAAAACCAATACGATTAACGCCCTGATTGATATAGAAATCGATGATTTCTTTACTGATACGTGCCAGATCGATATCCACCGCATCGTAACCGCTGCCGGGTTCGTGAAAGTCGATAAAACAGATATTGTCGGTCAACGCACAGGCGGCGGCGCGCAGGGCGGACGTGGGTTTGCCGACAATTAAAATACCGGTGACGTTTTTAATGTCTGGTAAGCCGTTGTGTTCATAACAGTTGGTCAGTTCGATCGCCAGCTTTTCGCACTGAGTTTCAATGCCGTGGCGGATCGCCAGATAGTAAGGATCGTTGATCTCCAGCTCCTGTTGGTAGCTGTAGATAGCCAGAATATGGTGTTGGTTGACTGCGCCTGTCTGGAGTTTACGGGCGCTACTGGTCTTGTACTCCAGCTTTTCGGCGATCTCGAGAATGCGATGTTTCGTCTCTTCTTTCACATTCAATGTCGGATCGTCATTCAAGACCCTGGATACTGTCGCCAGGGATACGCCAGCTTCGATTGCGATGTCTTTTAGTGTTGCCATGTTTACCTTTTTTACTTTCCCTGATGTGCGCCCCCATTGTAGAGGAAGTGCTTATCGGGTCACCTGTTTTCAGTAAATAAAGCGCGTTTCTTTGACGCTGTAACGGTAACACAGCGGCTTGCGAATGTGATCACGCCTGCATTCTCCATTTTTAGCCTACAGGATTGAGAAAAACTTTTGCTATAATTTAGTAAAATTTTACTCGAAGGGAGGAAACAATGGAAACCGTGGCTTACGCTGATTTTGCACGTCTGGAAATGCGCGTCGGAAAGATTGTGGAAGTGAAACGCCATGAAAACGCCGACAAGCTGTACATCGTACAGGTTGATGTGGGGGAAAAAACGCTGCAAACCGTGACCAGCCTGGTGCCGTACTACAGCGAAGAAGAGCTGATGGGAAAAACAGTGGTGGTCTTATGCAATTTGCAAAAAGCGAAAATGCGCGGTGAAACGTCGGAATGCATGCTGTTGTGTGCGGAAACCGATGACGGCAGTGAAAGCGTGCTGTTAACGCCGGAGCGGATGATGCCTGCGGGCGTACGTATCGTATAAAAAGATCGGATGGCGACGTCGTATCGCCATCCGATTTGATATTACGCTTCTTCGACACTGACTCGCATGGCCGCCAGCGCCTTACGCGCCGCTTTGATCACCAGTTCACACTGTTCAATGGTCAGTGTCAGTGGCGGTTCAATGCGGATCGTTTTAGCGTTGTTGAGTGTTCCGGCCACCAGTACGCGCTGGCGGAACATCTCGCTGGCAAAGTTATAGCCGATTTCGTTATCAACAAACTCAATCGCCATCAACATCCCTTTACCACGCGCTTCCTGTACCAGATCGGGATATTCCCGCGCCAGTTGACGGAAACCGTCCAGCAACATATCGCCTTTTTGTTTAGCCTGAGCCGGTAAGTTCTGCTCCAGCAACACATTGATGGTCGCCAGCGCCGCCGCACAGGCCAGCGGGTTGCCGCCAAAGGTGGTAGTGTGCAGGAACGGATTGTCGAACAGGACTGAGAACACCTCTTCAGTGGCGATGGTTGCGCCAATCGGCATCACGCCGCCGCCGAGCGCTTTTGCCAGACAAAGGATATCCGGCTGTACGTTCTCATGCTCGCAGGCGAACATCTTGCCCGTGCGCCCCATGCCCGTTTGTACTTCATCGAGGATCATCAGTGCGCCGAACTCATCGCACAGCTTACGCACGGCGGTGAGATAGCCTGGCGGCGGCAGAATTACGCCACCTTCGCCCTGAATCGGTTCGAGGATCACCGCAGCAACATCATCACCGGTTTTTTTGCACTCGTTAAGAGCCGTGCGCATGGCTTCGATATTACCAAACGGTACATGACGAAACCCTGGCAGCAGTGGCATAAAAGGTTTGCGGAAGGTCGATTTCGCCGTGGCCGACAGCGCGCCAAGTGATTTACCGTGGAACGCGCCGCTGGTGGCAATAAAAGTAAACTTGCCGCGCGGTGACTGATAAGCCTTCGCCAGCTTCAGCGCCGCTTCAACGGATTCGGTGCCGCTATTACAGAAGAAGCTGTATTTCAGTTTACCGGGCGTTAGCGCCGCAAGGGTTTTCGCCAGCATCGCCCGTAACGGATCAAGCAGCTCCTGGCTGTGAAGCGGTTGTTTCGCAAGTTGATTCTGTACGGCGGAAACCACAACTGGATTACGGTGCCCCACGTTGAAAATTCCAAAACCTCCCAGGCAGTCGATAAACTCCTGTCCCTGGGTGTCGACAAGCGTATTTAAACCTCCCGCTTGCCACTCTACGGCTCCGTAATCCCCGCCGGCGGTAACAGATTTGCGATACTCTAAAAACCCCGGATTGACATGCTCTTTGAAGTATTCAATCACCTCCCGGTTAAGTGCTTTCATCTCCTCATGATCCAACGTTCGCTTTTCAATGAGATTCAGGGCGTGGGCGCTGCACGCTAAAGCTGATGCGCTCGAAGGTAACCTGTTCAAAATATGCTCCGGAGGCTCGCGTATCACATGATACCGATTTAAGTATTGCAGGGATTGCGCCACTCTGGCTGCGATCGCGAAAATCGGGATAAACACAAATGTGGTTATCATTTGCGCAATATTTAATGCTATTTGCTAACATTTGCTGTTATTTTGCACGGTTTTTGTCGGGTATGGATTTGATGATTGCTGCGCAAATGCACGCTTTCAGGGCAATAATTGCCTGATTTTTGGGCAAGATAATTAACGTTTTCGTATAGTAACAGAGTGAAAGTATTTTAAATCAAGGAATTAGATTTGTGCTTTAATCGCAAATTGCGATCTAAATCAAATTAATTGGTTAAAGATAACCACAGCGGGGCCGACATAAACTCTGACAAGAAGTTAACAACCATATAACCTGCACAGGACGCGAACATGTCTTCTCATCCGTATGTCACCCAGCAAAATACCCCGCTGGCGGACGACACCACTCTGATGTCCACTACCGATCTGCAAAGCTATATTACTCATGCTAATGACACTTTTGTGCAGGTGAGCGGCTATACCTTGCAGGAGTTACAGGGGCAACCGCACAACATGGTGCGTCACCCGGATATGCCAAAAGCGGCGTTTGCGGATATGTGGTTCACCCTGAAAAAAGGGGAACCCTGGAGCGGCATCGTGAAAAATCGCCGCAAAAATGGCGACCATTATTGGGTGCGGGCCAATGCGGTACCGATGGTGCGCGAGGGAAAAATCAGTGGCTATATGTCGATTCGTACCCGGGCGACGGATGAAGAGATCGCGGCGGTGGAGCCGCTGTACAAAGCGCTGAACGCCGGACGTACCGGTAAGCGTATTCATAAAGGCCTGGTGGTGCGTAAAGGCTGGCTGGGTAAACTGCCTTCATTACCGCTTCGCTGGCGGGTGCGTGGAGTGATGACCCTGATGTTTATCGTGCTGGCGGCCATGCTCTGGTTTGTCGCTGCCCCGGTGGTGACGTATTTCCTCTGTGCGTTAGTGATGTTGTTGGGAAATGCCTGTTTTGAATGGCAAATTGTACGTCCGATAGAAAATGTCGCCAGCCAGGCACTGAAAGTGGCGACCGGAGAACGTAATAGTGTTGAGCATCTGAAGCGCAGCGATGAGCTGGGGCTGACATTACGTGCGGTAGGGCAGCTTGGCCTGATGTGCCGTTGGCTAATTAATGATGTCTCAAGCCAGGTGTCCAGTGTCAGAAACGGCAGTGAGACGCTGGCGAAAGGCACCGATGAACTGAACGAACATACCCAGCAGACAGTTGATAACGTTCAGCAAACGGTGGCGACCATGAACCAAATGGCGGCGTCGGTGAAACAGAACTCTGCCACGGCGTCGGCTGCCGATAAACTTTCTATCACCGCCAGTAATGCGGCAGTGCAGGGCGGGGAGGCGATGACTACGGTGATCAAGACAATGGACGATATTGCCGACAGTACCCAGCGCATTGGCACCATTACTTCGCTGATTAACGATATTGCGTTTCAGACCAATATTCTGGCCCTGAATGCAGCGGTGGAAGCGGCGCGTGCCGGCGAACAGGGCAAAGGTTTTGCAGTGGTGGCGGGGGAAGTGCGTCATTTAGCCAGCCGCAGCGCCAATGCTGCCAACGATATTCGCAAGCTGATTGATGCCAGTGCTGATAAGGTGCAATCTGGTTCGCAGCAGGTACACGCCGCCGGACGGACGATGGAAGATATTGTGGCGCAGGTAAAAAACGTCACCCAGTTGATAGCTCAGATTAGCCATTCAACGCTGGAACAGGCCGATGGGCTTTCCAGCCTGACCCGTGCAGTGGATGAGCTTAACCTGATCACCCAGAAAAACGCCGAGTTGGTGGAAGAGAGTGCGCAGGTGTCGGCGATGGTGAAACACCGCGCCAGCCGACTGGAAGACGCGGTGACGGTGCTGCATTAATCGGTATGCCGGATCCAGCGGTTGGAGCACAATGCCTGATGCGATGCTGGCGCATCTTATCAGGCCTACGGGGTGTGTAGGGTACGCCGCATCCGGCAATCGGTGATTAATCCAGTTGGGTAATATCAAAAGCGGCGCGGTCGATCACCGCAATGATCTTTTTTATTTGTGCATCAGTGATATCGCTCTGGTTGACGCGTAAATCCAGCACCGCTTTAAAATTATCCAGTGCCCGCTTCATTTGCGGGTTCTGGCGCAGCGCAGCGCCAACGCAACGCGCTTTGATGCGTTCTTCAATCATCTCTACCTGTTCGCGGTTTTCTTCCAGCCACTGCGCGCCCTGTTCGGTCAGCGCAATCTGCTTCTTACCACCTTCCTCTTCGCGGATGGTAATCAGCGACTGCTCCTGCAGAAAATCCAGCGTCGGGTAGATGACGCCCGGGCTTGGGGTGTAATTCCCCTGGGTCAGATTCTCAATCGCTTTAATCAATTCGTAACCGTGGCTGTCATCGCGCGAGAGAATATCCAGAATCACCAGACGCAATTCACCGTGACCAAAGAAACGTTGCCGACGACCGCCGCCGCGACCTTGGCGACCACCGCAGCATTGACCGTGTTCATGCTGGTGACCGTGTCCGCAGTGCTCGTGTTCTGACTTCTCACCTTTGCAGCAGCCCTCATGGCGTGGCTGGCCTTCATGTTTACAACACCCTTCGTGATGATGGCTCATATCAGCCTCCTTTTGCTTAATTAGATATATCTAATTTATATCTGATATAAGCATTACTGCAAGTACAAAAATGATTTTTAAACGCAGGTTTACTCAACATGTAGGCCGGATAAGGCGTTCACGCCGCATCCGGCATTGAGCAATGATGCTTGATAAGAGGTTGCGCGTCTTATCAGACTACAGATATATCAGTGCTACAAATCACTTGCATTTATCATGATTAACAATCATTATCATTTGTGGAATTTATTTAGATATATCTGATTACCATCACGAAGGCGATAACAATGAATAACACCCCCCGCTACCCACAGCGCGTTCGCAATGATCTGCGCTTCCGTGAACTGACTGTGCTACGCGTTGAGCGTATCAGCGCCGGTTTTCAGCGCATTGTCCTTGGCGGCGAGGCGCTGGACGGTTTTACATCGCGCGGCTTTGACGATCACAGCAAGCTCTTCTTTCCTCAACCAGGCACTCACTTTGTGCCGCCAACGGTAACGGAAGAGGGCATCGTCTGGCCGGAAGGACCACGCCCACCGTCGCGTGACTATACGCCGCTGTATGACGAACTACGCCATGAACTGGCGATCGATTTCTTTATTCACGACGGTGGGGTCGCCAGCGGCTGGGCGATGCAGGCGAAACCGGGCGATAAACTTACGGTGGCAGGTCCGCGCGGTTCGCTGGTGGTGCCAGAGGATTACGCGTATCAGCTGTATGTCTGCGATGAATCCGGAATGCCCGCACTGCGCCGCCGCCTGGAAACGTTGAGCAAACTTGCCGTTAAACCGCAAGTTAGTGCGCTGGTTAGCGTGCGGGATAACGCCTGTCAGGATTATCTCGCGCACCTTGATGGTTTTAATATCGAATGGCTGGCACATGATGAGCAGGCGGTAGATGCGCGTCTGGCGCAGATGCAAATCCCTGCCGATGATTACTTCATCTGGATAACCGGCGAAGGCAAAGTCGTTAAGAATTTAAGCCGTCGCTTTGAAGCGGAACAGTATGACCCACAGCGGGTACGCGCGGCGGCTTACTGGCACGCAAAGTAACTGATATATAAAAAGAAAAAGGCTGACGATTTCTCGTCAGCCTTTGCTATGTCTGGTGGCCCCTGCTGGACTTGAACCAGCGACCAAGCGATTATGAGTCATGAGGCAAGTTCGTTCTATATTGTTTTTGTTTGTTCGTGATTGCTTTATTAGTTGTTTATAATCAATAAATTATGTGATTTTCCCTGTCTCCGCTTGGTTCCGTTTTTTCTTCATTGTACGATCGTTACCTGACCCATTACCTGACCCAAAATCACGAGTTATTCTGATTGTTACTGGTTTAGAAAAGAGGTTCTATGGCCGTCAATCTTACTGAAACAGCCATCCGAGCATTGAAAGCAAAAAAGACATCGTTCTATGTCTGGAGCAACAGCTCTCAACGTGGCACTGGACGACTTGGTGTCAAAGTTCAGTCTTCTGGCAGCAAGATTTTCTATTTCCGCTATTACGTGGAAAAAGGGAAAAAAGAAAGATTCATTCAATTGGGTATATGGCCTGAGATGAAACTGGCCACAGCGAATGAACTGGCAAAAAAGTATGGTGCTTGGCTCATTGAAGGAAAGGATCCCCGGGCAGAACTGGAACGACAACAGTTTGCAGAACAGCAGCGGATACAACTCCATCAATCACAGGGCTCATTTGAAGCATTGATTCATGGTTATGTTAACAAAATGAAAATTGATAATAAGAGGACATGGCAGGATGTTCTGAAACGCCTTGAAAATGAATGCTATACAGTGATCCCCCGTGAAACTAAAGCTAAAGATGTGACTTCCGGACAGATTAAACATATCTTGGCCGGGATCATTCAGCGCGGTGCTGTGGTTCACTCTAACCGGATCCGTTCTTACCTGATGGCTGCATTTAACTATGGACTGAAAGCAGATAACGATCCGATGAACACAAGTGTAGGGATTACTTTTGGGCTGGAGGCAAATCCAGTGTCAGTGATACCGAAACAGTCATCTGCTGAAAAAGTCGGTGATACCTGGCTGACACTTGAAGAGTTGCGTTTTCTAATGGAACATTTTGCTGAAGCAACCAACGTTGGATTATTGATGCAACATTTGATCCGATTCTGTATCTATACCGGAGGGCAACGTCCCTTCGAAATGATCGCCAGTCAGTGGTGTGATGTTGATTTTCAACAAAAAACGCTGCTGGTGACTGCTGATGTCTCTAAAAATAAACGAGAGCATTTGATACCGTTGACTGAATCAGCATTACAGGAATTATCCTGTGTGCAGGAGTTAACAAAAGAAAAATCCAGCCCTTACATTTTTCCACTTTCGACTAATGGTAAGCGTCCGGTTCGTACGGACAGTCTGGCTCGCGCTATCATGTATTTCCGGGCTTTTAATCCTGACTTTAAAATTTTTACAGCACGTGACTTACGTCGGACCTGTAAAACGTTAATGGGAGAAGCTGGGATCAGTAAGGAAATCCGCGATCGTATTCAAAATCATGCGTTGAACGATGTCAGTTCAAAACATTATGATCGATACGATTATTTGCCAGAAAAACGCAGAGCACTTGAGATCTGGGAGGACCGGGTTAATAACTATCAACAGCAAACAGGCAATAATGTTGTCAATCTGTTTGGCAGAAGGTGAGGGAGTTCCTGGTTGCTGTACGAATTGTGTACAATTGATGGGTATTGTTGATGCACTTGGTTCTTGTATTGTTTACTATAATTATTGAGGTAAATTTTCGTGCCGGTATTACTCAGAGGGGATTCAAAAATGGCTGTAATTCCAATGTCTTACTCCCCTGCTACTGTAGCTCGTCGTTTTTCGATACTGGATGGAGTAACTATTCAGGGCGTGCTTTACCAGATCATCTGGGATCCAAAGACTCCGTTTGCTGCGGTAATCGAAGCTGCACCTTCTGTTATTGATGGTGATGTTCGCCATAAGGTTGTTGCCACTCTGGAGCTTCAGCGTCGTCCCCGGCTTGAAGGCGTGTTTGTCCAGAAATTCTGGGAAGAACAGGATGTTGCTCAGATTGAAGGGATTGTTGTCGATGGCGCTGTACGTGATGTTGGTCTTGCAACGTTTGTTTATGAAACGATAGTCACAAAAGCGGGCGTTGTACTATTAAGTGATAACGAGCAATATGAAGGAGGTAAAGCTCTCTGGCAGCATATTGCGCGTCGTTCAACGAATCTGAAGGTGTTTATTTTAGATACTGATTCCGCACGGTATTACCCGTTTGATGGCGAACGGATCAGTTATGACGGGAAAAGCATCCCGGAATCAGAAATCTGGAGTGAACATCCTGAGCGAAACAGACACGCTGTCGTTCTTGTGGCTGAATCTGTTAATGGTAAAGCCGCATAATTTGCTGAGTGTCTCGTTTTTTGAGATCTTGCTCGAAAGTCTCCTTTGGGGATAGCGAACTGCTATCCCCTTTCTCAGTGAGTTACTGTTCGACCAGACATTTTCCCCATAAAGGTCGTATCGAGTATCTATCTTCGCTATATGGATTTATTTTATTTTTTTCCCTCTGTGCTGTCAGCAACGTGTCGATCTCGTCCTTAATAATGTGTTGAACTGCTTGACGGTAACGGTTAAGCGAAGTGTCACTGATATCTTGTGGAAGTTGTAGACTGCCATCTGCCTTGACGAGTTCATTCACACCATCTTTAATTCTGCGTCCCTGACCATCAGGTATACCTTCATTCAGATCATAGCCTTTCAGTCCTGCAAGACGAATATTCACGTCAATCTTTTCTGTACGTATCTTTTTGTTACTTACCAACAGAATTTTATTGGCGTTATACCATTTTTCAAATATTTCCAGTTGTTTCATGATGTTTGTGAAGTTATTCAGTTCGCTCCTGAATTCAATAGATTTTCTAATTTTACGCTCTTTTGCATCAATGTTTATTCCTGGATAATTTATTTCCCTTTTTAACGGTTCTATGTATGCCTGTTGCAGGCAATCAGCAAGATTCATTGCTGCATCCTGCAGGGTATTGGTATAAATCAGTTTCAGAAGTTCATCACGCTGTATAGTGATTTGACAATAGTCTTTTTCCCATGCGGTGGTGTTTTCAATCGTGTCACTTTCATCGGAAATAATTGTTGTGAACTTCCAGGTGTAACGAATAAAATCATTTCCTTTAAAATATTGCACTAATTTATTTAACCATTCATATATTTCCAGAGCATAAAGTTTAACGTATCCATCATATATTATCTTTGTTGCATTTTTGTTGGCTAGCGAAAACATTTTGTCCACGAATTCTGTACGCCCGATTGTTAGCAATTGTTTTCTAAGTTTACTCACATCGTTCGTATCTGGTTTCTCACAATTCCAGGGACTTTTGTATTCATTTTCAAAAGGAGAAAGCCATTCAGGAATCTCTGTTTCTGAGTGATAGCAGTTGTTAATAGCCAAACCAAGGGTTCTGGCAAGTATCGCAGATTCATTAATTTGATGGTATCGGTTCAGTTGTTCCAGTAATTCTTTAGTACATGAGTGCGCAACAGAAAGATCCTGATGGCAATATCCTTGTCGAACCAGAGCGGGAAGTGGTGAGCAATGAGCTTTACAATCTGTCAGAATATTGAACAAATCGTTTCTGACGAATTCTTCCATCTCAGGTGTTTTCCAGCCACCACTATTTTGGCCGACAAATTTTGCTGTTGGTTCCCTGTTCATATCTCCCCAGGTTTTCAGGCTGACGAGTCTGTTATCAAAACCATTGTATAAATGGCACATAACCTGAAAAGCAGCATACAGCTCTTTAGATAGTGGATTATCGGTCTCACTTATGGAGTAGTTCTCTCTGTTTTTCTCTAAAATACTTTGGAGTTTTGTGTTAGCGCGTAATGCCGAGAGAATCCGATGTTGTTCATCAAACCAAGGACGATATTCTGGATCCAGATACAATCTGCGTGCTTTGAAAATGAGTAGAAGCAACTGTTCGGAAACAGCTTCATGTATGTGGGGAAACGGCATGGAGGTGCCGGATAAAACACGATAGTACGGGTGGTTTGTTTTTACCTTTTTAGTTACCATAATGTTAAATTCTTCCGTCTATTGCATAGCTGTTTCCAGTAGAGAAACTTGATACAGTCCTTTGTCAGGACATTGATACAGAGTTAACAGCCTCTACGAAATGGGAATCAGTTATGCAGTGGCATTATACGATGCTGAATCTAATACGATATCCTTAGCGTTTATTCCTGATTTTTTTACGAGCATTCCCTTTTGTTGCATATTGCTCAGGACGCAAATGATTTTACGGTTATAGCCCTCTACAGTCACGTCACTTTCATCTGAAAATATGTATCGTTTTCATTCAATTATTATCTTTTGTCTGCACTTTAGCTTTAGCAAGTTGGCAAAAATCAACTCCCTCTTACAAGTTCTATTATCGCCAGAAGATAATTTTGTGAACTTCGTCACATTTTCAAACTAATGTTGTGGGGGCTTTTCTGGGGAGAATTTTTGGTCACTACCCCTCCTCTTGATATCATAGATTATAACAAGATTTTTTTTGTTTTTGTCTGCATAAAATAACCTACGAAGATTATGATTTTGATTTTTATTTTGTATATCAAAAAGTATTGTTTGAATTATTTTTATATTGTGACTTTCTTTGTTGTTATTGTGTTATTGGAAGTCAGTTAATTAAATCATTTCTCGTAATTTGATTTCTTGGTTGTGCAAATGTATTGTTTTGCTCGTGAGTTGCTGGTGCTGTTCAACAGCATACCACTACAGATAGATGTAGTGATTTGAGCAGCTCACATGCATATACAATCTGAAAATCATGAATATATAAGGAGAGCAATATGTGGAAGCCGTTAAGAGATGAGAACCGTTTATCAATTTTGAAGATCTATGGATACACCTGTGACAGACTGGTACGAGAAAAGGAACGCCAGAAAATTACGTCTATTTCTCGTTCACAAGCCTGGAAACTGGAACGTGAAGGAAAATTCCCGCCACGTAAAACTATTGGAAAGAAATCCTGTGGGTGGTTATTAAGTGATCTATTGTGGTGGATTAGTCAGTATTAACCTTATATTATCAGAATAATATATATTTCTATATTTTAATTTTATAATTAAAAAGGAGTTTCATGATGAAACGTATCTCTTTCTCTCTTGCAGAAACATATGAAGCTGATGTAATTAAAAAGTATCAGCATTTAAAAAAATGCTCATTTTCAGCAGCGATTAAAGAGTGTTTAAAGCTAGGGGCTCCTGTTTTAAACAGGATAAATGAAAATATTGCTGCTATAACTGATATAGAGGATAAGCTACGTCAGTTTTTTAATGAGGAACCATTTGTGCAACGGACAAAGCCTGAAATAACAAAAGGAGAGTTTTTTCATAGCATTTATAAATCGCATATCAAATATGAATATGATGTTCTCGATAGAAAGATATTTCCTCATCAAAGCACCAGAAATGCTATGGGAGTTGCAGAGAAAAAGGGAATTAAAGAGAATGCGAACTTAATGCTGGAATATTATAAAGTTGAGAAGGCAATTTGTATTTACACGAACAGAAAAGTTTCCCATGCCCTGAATCGTGCAGGAGGGTTTTATAAAACCATTCTGATTAAAACCAGTGTTTTTGGGGATTATTTTTTTGACTTTTGCAATTCAGTTTGCCTGCCGATAGATGAGTTGATTGAGTATGGTACGAAAGAAACAGTGAGGCGACATCAGATTCGTAGTACAGGATTTTGTACTTTTCATATTCCGATTTTTTATATCAATAATAAGGCTGTAATAGTGCCTGTTCTGAGAACAGAGGAAGTTTCACAAAGTTCCAGAACAGGTGGAGATGTTATTATTATTAACCCATTTGAAGATGAATGATTATGGCCCGCGTAGATTTATTCATAACCCAGAAATCGTGGTGTAAATGATGAACAGAAACCGCTTTCTGAGGTTAAAGAGAGCAATCATTACCCGGGAGTGGCCGACTCTTTTATCGAGTACTTTTCCGATGTATCTGGAGAGTCTCCCTTAGAAAAGAGTAATGCGACTCAGGAAAAAACAGGTTCAATAATTAATTCATGACACCAGTTTGAGGCATTATGGCGAGTTTTGCATACATAGACTCTGAAAAATGGTCAAAACTTAATCGATTAAAAACCATGATTCAGAGATATTTTAAAGAACCACTATTGCAGTTAACAGGCGAATTGGGTCGCCCGGCTTATACTCTGGCAGACAGAAAACGGTTAGTTCGACTCCTGACGCAGGATATGCAAAGGGGTGATATTCTGATTACTAAATCGTTAACTTGTTTTGGTAATACGCCGGAAAAAATACAGGAGGTTTTATCTTTAAGTATCAGACAAGGTATTAATATTTGCTTTTTTACGTCATCAGAGTTGCCGGATGGTGATGATATTCCTGTGGTACTCACCGGGATGATTTTACCTACAGATATTAGAGGAAAAATCCCCGACATTAGTATCCGGAAAATTAAAAGAAAACCAGGAAGGAAAGAAGGGAGTATTCATAGTAAAAATATCAGACAGTTGAAATTGCAGGGGTTCAGTCAGTCACAAACAGCCAGAAAATTAAGCATCAGTTTATCCACTGTAAAAAGACACTGGGATAAAGGTATTGTTGATCTAACTGCAGAGTAATATTTTATAGTCCTTGTGGCTATTGGCATTGGAGTTATAAATACATGTGTGTTGGATAGGTAATATATATTGTATCTGTGATGTATATTGTATCTGGTATCTGTGTAATGATGGATATGATGTACTAATAGAGCTAATGGTATTCTGATACCAAATAATTAGTTGTGTGTAGATCATAACTCTGTTTAATGTTTTAGAACGTTCTAATGTAACTGTGTAACATCATCCTGTTCTCTAATGTAACAATAGGCAGTAGCGTTTTTCTTAATTGACGCCCAGAGGGTTATATATCCCTCTGGGAACTACTGATACGAATATTAATATCTGCTTCTGTTGTGTATTGGGTAGGTTAACTATTAGCTTATCCCTGAAAGCAAAAGGAATATTAACATGATTACGATTGAAACTCTTTACGGTGAATGTCATGAGGCTCACGGGTTAAAAATAAGAAACTTGGTGGATAACCTCTTCCAGAAACATCCCAGAATAACGGCAATACGGGTGGATCTCCATTATCCTCCCGTGATTGACAACGGGGATACCATTACCTGTTTTCCTAACCTGAGTCCCGGAGAGATATCTCGTTTCCGTAACTCGCTGAATGCGAAAATTAATGCAGATCAACACCGTAAAAAACAACAAGGCAAACGCACCTACGCAACGTCGGTTTGTATTATCTGGGCGAAAGAATATACGCAGTCCTTTAAATGTCATTATCACGTCTGCCTTTTTTTTAACAAAGACGCCTATTACCACCTGGGAGACTATGAGCGCTCTGACACCCTGAGAGGGTTAATTACCGGAGCCTGGTACAGTGCCTTAGGGTTAGAACTGGAAGATCACCAGGGACTAGTTCATTTCCCTGCTAATGGACGTTACATCCTGGATATTAACGATCCTGATTTCCCTGAGCAGTATCAGCGCTTATTGGCACGTCTGGATTATCTGACGAAGCTCGACACTAAAGCATCAGGCCAGCGTAACTTTGGCTACAGCGGTTTTTGACCTATTGTAACTGTAAGGTGATTTATTATGTATACAGAATCAAACGTTAAGCTTTCCTGTAATGCCCTCTGGCAAAAGTGTGTCCTTGCAACTCTGTATCGGGCTGCAGCTACACATCCTAAAATTAAATTATTACAATTTAAATTAATACCTTACCCTGGTATGAATAAGGCAATTCCATCTCTGATGGCTGATTTTACTGGTGAACTGCATAGACTAATTTCTGAATATTTGCAGTGTAAGCGACGTAAAGATAAATCTGTTGAGCCCACCCCTTTATATTATCTCTGGAGTAGGGAAGCTGTGGCTAACGATACCACTCCTTATCTTATGGTGCTGCTACTTAATAACGATGTCTGGTGTAATAGTCGTAAGGTGGTGGTTCTCAGAAATCTGATTGAGCAGGCGTGGGGAAAAGTATTGGATGAAGATAACTCTGTTACACATCTGGTTGTGTATCCTGAAGTGCTGTCGTTGGTATTTGATGCAGCTAACACATATAACGCTGAGCTTGGTGTACTGGAACAGACGGCCCAGGCTTACATTGAATCGCATGGTGCCATTGAACGTCATCTTGGGTGTAGTGACTTTTAACGTCAGGTGATGCATAAGGGCCTTTCGCTGAGAGGCCCTGTTTACACAATTAAATAAATCGAGCCCGACCAACAATTTTGACGTTGACAGCAGGATTATTGAGGGGTAATCAATGTGTTCTTCGGCAGCGATTACGGTAGTGAACGGACCTGCTGTCTGAATGGTATCGATCCGCAAGCGTATCTGCGCCATATTCTGTGCGTACTACTGAAATGGCTAATGGCAGTAAAGAGAGACTTTACATATATTTGCATAAAGCAGGATTTTACGACTAGTCAACATTTTTTATAATTCTTCAGGTTCAGAGTATCTGACATACAGGTTATGTATTGGGGAGACATTTAATGTTTGGCCATCTGCTACGATACTTTAGTTTCTGTAAAAAAGATTTATTAGTATTTCATCCTGAATCTGATTATTCAGATAATTTACGTAAAGCCTTCTCTTTTACAAAAAGGCTGGGATTTAATGAAGAATGGAATGGAGTCACAAAAAACAAAGAATACGATTATCAGGATGTATTCAGTCATGTCTGTCTGCAGTCTGGTGTGACAGACTTTTCCGCTTCAGCAGGACAATGCTTAAAGTGGAGTCATTATTTTCAGCCATATTTTGAGAATATCCTTGAATGTCGGGTATGGCTTACCGTCGGACAACTCTGGAAACAGGAAAGATTTATTTACAATCCGTCAGTTGCGGATTTTCAGCGCTGGTCTGAAAAAGGGATTCAGCCTGAAGATTTCAGACATCACTCGGGGTTTAATTTTCATGCGTGGTTGACGACGGAAAATGGTGTGATTGTGGATGTTTCCTTTATGAGTACGTTATCGCGGCGATTACCTGAACACCTGAGTGAAGTCAGTGGAAGTGTGATTATTGGCCCGCCAGAGACGGTTCTTCCTGAGCATAAATATGTTCCCATGATTGTCGGCCAGAGGATTGTTGAGAAAATAGAAAAACGCTCTTTCATTGATTTTCTGGCGCACGACGATATTGATTTATATACAGTGCCTGCAATCTTGGTTCCGGTATGGAAAGAATGTTAAAGCACGGAATAACACTATGCACTTACCGCTTTCCGGAACTCAGCTTGTTACCTGAGCGGTCAACAGAGCAGTCTTTTAGTGTTTGCACTTGGTTGCCACTAAACCGGAGTCATTTATCAGAAGTATATTTTCATGGAAGGATATTGTCAGCGCCAGTGATATAAGACAGTAATGCGGATAACCGTCCCGCATAAACACCACCCAGATTTCCTCAACACTGGTCACGGTGACAAGCGCACCATGATCGTCTTTGTATCGCTGATTGACTTTCGGTAATGGAACATCTTCTGACATAAATTTTAGTACGGTAACAGTTAACTAAATTTTCATGTGGTAGCACTGAATCAGGAGACTGCGTTTCCTGATGTACGCTGTTAATTTTCTGTTTTTACAAAACATTTTCCCCTTCTTCCTGTGTATTTTATTGCGTTCCTCCTTTCATGCCCTTCCCATATCCTGAAACTCACTTAAATGCTGTTGAATCGTCACGCATTGCAATTTTCAATGACTGAAATCAAAAAATGATATTTTTTTAGCTAACCAACTGTATTAAAAGCATTCAGTGGAATAATTTTCTGCACTTTTCCATTAATTATGGTTATAAATTTTGCAATGTGCTGTTTTTGCGATATGTGACAGAATAAAGAACTGTTCATTTGTGTTATATCGATCGATAAATCTGTCATATTGCTGTAGTTCAGATCATTATTCTATAATGATCAAAAATAAGTCAGCTAAAAATTGGCAGATTTATTGCTCAGCATTCTGGTACCGGTTGATGCGGGTAAATACCGGAAGGGCGGTAGCGTGCCATCGCAAAACATGGTGGGAGGTATCGTCAGGAGGCTGGTGATTGTTGGTATGACATGAATAAAAGGTTTTTCGTTTGACTGGAAAATTATGTTGCAGGAACGAGAGGGCTGAGGAACAAAGCTTATTCCGGCGCTGTCCGTCCTTGCTGTCACTGACACTGATGTCTGTTTTATTATTGCCTTTATCTCTTCAGGCCGCGGATATCCGGCGTAGTGGAGAGGATACATTTATCATTCAGCAGCAGCGTCAGGAAGCCCTTGAGCAACAACTGACGCCTTCAGCCCCTGATGTTCGCCTTTCTGCACCTGGCTCTTTTGCCCATAAGATTAATTTTCCTGTTGAAACGCCCTGTTTTCAGATTAAACAGACGGAACTGAAGGGGGCTGATGCGTTACCACACTGGCTGCCTTTACAAAAAATCGCCAACGGGGCGGTCGGGCATTGCCTGGGGGCGAAAGGAATTAATCTGCTGATGAGTGCATTGCAGAACCGTCTGGTCGATCATGGTTATGTCACCACCCGTGTTCTGGCACCTTCGCAGGATTTAAAAAGCGGTATCCTCCGGCTGGTTATTATTCCCGGTGTTGTGCGACATGTGCGTCTGACACCGGACAGTGATGACTATATTCAGTTGTATTCCTCATTCCCGGCACACGAAGGTTCTCTGCTGGATTTACGGGGCATTGAGCAGGGGCTGGAGAATATGCAACGACTGCCGGGTGTGCAGGCTGATATGGAAATTGTGCCCGGTGAGCAGCCAGGGGAAAGTGATATTCTTATTACCCGTAAACAGGATAAATACTGGCGACTGGGGTTTTCGCTTGATGATTCAGGTACCCGCAGCACAGGGCGTTATCTCGGTGGTATAACATTTTCTCTGGATAATCCTTTTTCCCTGAGTGACCTGCTGTATGTTTCTGCCACCCATAATTTTCCACATTACGGGGGTAAGGGCAGTAAAAACTACACGGCCCATTACTCTGTGCCTTTCGGTTACTGGCAGTTTTCCGTCACCGCCAGTGATTACGATTACCATCAGACGGTAGCTGGTGCGGTTGAGGATTACCAGTACAGTGGCGAGAGTCAGAATCTGGGCATGCAGCTGAGCCGGGTACTGCACCGTAACGGGACGCAGAAAACGGTGCTGACTTACGATGTTCAGGCCCGCAGGTCGCGTAACTACATTAATGATACGGAAATCCAGGTCCAGCGCCGGCAGACGGCGGCCTGGCGACTTGGACTGCAGCACCGTCATTATATTTCTCAGGCCACACTGGATGCTGGTGTCAGCTGGCAACGGGGAACCCGCTGGTTTGGCGCACAGCCGGCGCCGGAAGAAACGTTCGGTGAGGCAACGGCGCTCAGTAAGATCCTGCAGATGAATGCGTCCTTTAATCTGCCCTTTACACTGGCAGGGCAGCCCTTCAGTTATTCCTTCCGGTATCAGCGCCAGCTGAGCAATACCCCGCTGACCCCACAGGAACAGTTTGCCATCGGTAACCGCTGGACGGTTCGTGGTTTTGACGGGGAGCGAACGCTGAATGCCAGTAACGGCTGGTATATCCGCAACGACCTGGCCTGGCGTACGCCACTGCCGGAGCAGGAGTTATATCTGGGAATGGATTACGGCGAGGTGGGGGGAGCCGGCAGTGAATACCTGGTGGGACGTCATCTGGCCGGTGGTGTTGTGGGGCTGAGGGGGCAACTGTTCAGTACGGATTATGACGTTTTCATCGGTCGTCCGTTTTCAAAACCGGCGGGTTTTATGACGAGTGATGTGACAGCCGGTTTTAATCTGTTCCGGGATTTCTGAGAAAGTTTCATGCGTAACGGGAAATATGACGTTCTGAGTCCCCTGTATTCCGGTGAGCCGGTCAATGAAGCGGAAGTCCTGGGGGCGGCCGTCTGGTTGTGGATGCACTCCCCCCTGCATCGTGATGCGCCACTGCATACCCTGCCGGACCTGCTGCTGCCGGTGATTAAGCACCGACAGTATGTGGTGGCAACAGAGCAGGGGCGACCGGTTTTCTTCATGAGCCAGGCCTGGCTCAGCCCGGAGGCAGAGGCGCGTTTTCTTACGCAGCCGGCAATTCTTATGCCTCAGTCGGACTGGAACAGTGGCGACCGGATGTGGGTCTGTGACTGGGTTGCCCCTTTTGGACATACCCCGGATATGAGTCGTCTTGTCCGGCAGGATATTTTTCCCCGTCTGTGCTGGCGTTCGCTGTACCACCGTGGGCAGCAGACCGGGTTGCGGGTGATGAATTTCCGGGGTGCACAGCTCAGTCGTGAAGAGGCGCGCCAGTGGCGTGTGCAGCACCCGCTTGCTGTGGATGTGCCGGAGAGATAAGTCAGGTTTATCAGAATGAACAGAAATTGTTACCGCATTATTTTTAACAAAGCCCGGGGAATGCTGATGGTGGTGGCAGATATTGCCCGTTCCGGTCGCGCCGGTGCATCACTGTCCTCCCGCACAGGATATCCACACAGGCAACGTATCTGCCGTGTCACGCCGCTTGCATTCTCTTTTTGGCTGGCGTCGGGGATGGTGCATTCTGTCAGTGCTGCAGGCATTGTCGCAGACCATGGCGCACCGGGGCATCAGCAGCCCACGATTACGCAGACGGCCAGCGGCATTCCGCAGGTGAATATTCAGACGCCTTCTGCCGGCGGGGTTTCACATAATACATACAGCCAGTTCGACGTCGGTAACCAGGGCGTCATTCTGAATAATGCCCATAACAATGTGCAGACTCAACTGGGTGGCATGGTGGCCGGGAACCCGTGGCTGGCTAAGGGAGAGGCCAGAATCATTCTTAATGAAGTGAACAGTCGCAATCCCAGCCAGTTGAACGGTTTTGTTGAGGTTGCCGGGAAAAAGGCGCAGGTGGTGATTGCGAACCCGGCCGGCATCAGTTGCGACGGGTGCGGTTTTATTAATGCGAACCGGGCCACGCTGACCACGGGGCAGCCTCAGATGAAAAACGGCAGTCTGACCGGATTCAGTGTTGAACGTGGTGAGATTCAGATTACGGGCAAAGGGATGGATGCCTCGCGCACGGATTATACCGATATCATTGCCCGGTCTGTGAAGATTAATGCGGGTCTCTGGGCGCAGGACCTGAAAGTGACCACAGGACGTAACAATGTGGATATCGCGCACGGGCAGATTGAGAAAAAGACCGGAGATGTCTCTTCACAGCCTCAGATGGCACTGGATGTGGCCAGTCTTGGCGGAATGTATGCCGGAAAAATTCGCCTTGTCGGTACGGAAACGGGGGTGGGTGTTCGTAACGCCGGTCATATTGGTGCACAGGCAGGGGCGGTTACCCTGACGGCTGACGGACGTATTGAGAACAGTGGCAGTATCAGTGCGAAAACGGATGTGCATCTGGCGACAACCCGGGAGCTGCATAACAGTGGTTCTGTTTATGCGGGGCAGGATACGCAGATACAGAGTGATGGTGCATTCACCCACATCGGTTCAGTGGCATCCCGTCGTGATACCCGTATTCAGGCTGCGCGCCTGACAGGGAGTGAGCGGAGCCTGCTGGCTGCCGGTGTAAAAGATGACGGGCGCCTGGCAAAAACGGGAGAATTGGTCATCAGTGCCTCTGGCGAACTGGCGGCACATGGACAGCTCCTGGCTGGCGGAAATATGCATCTTAAGGGAAAGGGGCTGGATTTAAGCAGTAGCCGGATACAGGGACAACATACTGAGCTGGATGCGACCAGCGGAAACCTGTCCACACAAAATGCGCAACTGAGTGCCGGTATCCTCTCTGCCCGGACTGTTGGGCAGTTCAGCAATAATGGCGGTACGATAAATGCTGACACTCTGCAGATATCGGCACAGAGTCTGTCAAATCATAAAGGCAAGCTGATTCAGACGGGAGCGGGGGACTTTTCACTGAGCCTGCCGGGAAGCGTGGATAACCGGGAAGGGCTGCTTGCGGCAAATGGCACGGTGCATCTGGATGCCCGGAGCCTTGATAATCGCAAGGGGAAAGTACAGGCGGCGCAGTCAGGCAACCTGCAGGTGAAGACAACCGACGCCGTGAATAACCGCCAGGGAAGTCTGATCGCCAGCCGTGACGTCCGTATTAACACACAGACGCTGAGTAACGATAACGGGCTGATTTCAGCCTCCACCGGGACGGGCAGGATAAAAACACAGCAGACTGTCAGCAATATTGAGGGACGAATGGAGTCTGCCGGCAGGCTGGATATTTCGGCAGGGAGTCTGAATAACCACCAGGGTACGGTGGTGTCTGACGGGCTGTCTGTGACGCTGGATGGTGCGCTGGATAATGCATCCGGCAGACTGCTTTCACAGAAAACGCTGTCTGTGTCAGGCAGCGAACTGGTCTCTGATGATGGTCTGATTCAGTCCGGCAGTGACATGACGCTGGATGTACAGAACGGGCTACTCAGTAATCGCAACACGAAGACACGGGGCGGTATAAGTAGCGCCGGTACCCTCACGGTGCGGGCCGGTATCCTGAATAACCAGCAGGGATTTATGGCGGGTCAGAAGGATATGACCCTGAACGCCGGAACGCTCGATAATCGTCAGGGTGTGCTGGGAAGCCAGACGTCACTGCGGGTATCATCCGACACGTTGATGAACCAGAAAGGGACTCTGAAGGCCGGGACGGATATGTGGCTGAGTGGCGGCGATGTCAGGAATCAGGAAGGGACACTTGCCGCTGGCGGAAACCTGAATGCTCGCCTGAATGTCCTGGAAAATCAGCAGGGGATGGTGGTCAGCAACGGTAACAGCAGGCTGGATGTCACACGGTTTGATAATCAGGGCGGCAGACTGGTGGCGCGACAATCACTGGCATTCACCGCGAAAGATATCAGCAATGATGCCAGTGGGCTGATACAGAGCGGAGCATCGTTGAATCTCCGTGCTGACACGCTGAGTAACCGTAACAGTGGCGACCGGGGCGGGGTTATCAGTCAGGGCCCGATGACACTGAATGCCGGAACACTGGACAACACCGTCGGTGTGCTTTTATCGGGAGATGCTCTGTCTCTGACCGCAGGCGTTGTTAACAATACATCAGGTCAGGTAGTGGCGAACGGTCTGCTTGGCTGGAACAGCCTGGCGCTGAACAATCAGTCCGGTCTTATTCAGGGGAAGGGTATCAGCATTAATACCGCAGGCCAGACGCTGGATAACAGACACGGTACGCTGAACAGCCTGCAGGAACTGACCGTCAGTACCGGAGCAATGGATAACCGGGGCGGAACCGTGGGCGCGAAAACGACGGGCGACCTGAGCACCACCTCGCTGGATAACCGTGATGGTGGTCGGCTGGTCAGTGAAGGTGAACTCTGTCTGCATACGGGAGGCCTGCAGAATAGCCACGGACAGGTACAGTCTGTGGGCGACATGCTGCTCGACAGTGTGCGGGGCGTTGTAGATAACGTTTCTGGTCTGATTCGCAGTGGTTCTGCCATTACGCTGAACGCCCTGCAATTTATCAACCGTCACACGCTGAATACCGATCAGGGACTGGAAGCGCAGACGATACGTATCACGACGCAGGACCTTGATAACCAGGAGGGCAGTATTCTGGCAGACAGGGCGCTTACGGTTATGGCAGACAGGACGCTCAGTAATAATGACGGCGTGCTCTCTTCCGGCGCGACATTGTCTGTCAGTGGCCGTCAGCTGGCGTTTTCGAACCGTGACGGTGTGGTTAAGGCCGGGCAGTCAGTATCTGTGGATGCCGGTCAGCTTGGTGGTGACGGGAAACTGCTTTCGCTGGGCGATATGACGCTGAAAAGTAACACAACGTTCAGCAACAGTGGTCAGACTATTGCGAACGGAAACCTTACGCTTTCCGTTAATGGAGATGTCACTAATACCGGCAGCCTGCTGGCGGGCGGGCGGCTTGACCTGAACAGCACCCGCCTTGAAAACACAGAGAAAGGTGAAATCAGTGCCGGACAGACCAGGCTTAAAGTGACGGACACACTGCTGAACCGTGGGCTGATAGACGGGAAATATACCCGTCTTCAGGCGAACACCCTGACGAATTCCGGTACCGGGCGAATCTACGGCGATGCTGTCGGTGTCAGTGCTGCCACATTTAATAATCTGGAAGAAAATGGTGTGGCGGCGACGCTGGCCGGGCGTGAGCGTGTGGATCTGGGCGTTCAGACGCTGAATAACCGGACGCACAGTCTGATTTATAGTGCGGGAGATATGCATATCGGTGGTGGACTTGATGCGAGCGGAGCAACCATCGGTAAGGCCGATGTACTGAATAACCACAGTGCCACCATTGAAGCTGCCGGAAACCTGGCGCTGAGTGCCGGGCACATTAATAACGTGAATGACCATTTCACCACGGAGCGCGTGGTGGTCTCCACTGAAAAGGTAACGGAATATCAACTCAGAGGTTCAGATAAACGCTGGAGCGCTGGTGAACCGGGCGTTTATGTGGGTAACGATTCCAGTAACTCACTGAAAAAGCTGCATACACCGGAAGGCGCCAGAGATAAATTCACGCAGTACGATTACACCCGTACCGTAGAAGAAACCCGGGTAAAAGAATCTGACCCGGGAAAAATTCTGTCCGGTGCCGGCATGACGATTGTGGCAGACAAACTGCTTAATGATAAAAGTCAGGTTGTTGCAGGTGGTCTGCTGAATATGCGGGCCGGTGATGTGGAAAACGTCAGTATTAGCGGAGAGCGACATATTACGGATTCAGGGACATCCACGTATTACTACCGTATAAAAAAGAAGGGAACGGATAAGCAGGGGAAGAAAACTTCTGAATACACGCCACCCACCGTGATTCAGACCATCACGCTGAGGCCGGGGGAACTCACCAGCCATGGACAGATTCAGGGCAGCCAGGTCACGCTTTCTCCGCTGAAGCCACAGGGGACAGATGTACAGACAGGACAAGCCGGAAATGTGGATGCGACGGTAGCCGGTATTGACCGGATACCGCTTCGTCCGGTGGTGTCAGCCGGTGAACCGGTCATTCTGTTGCCGGGGCAGCAGTTTGAAGTCAGCGCACCTCAGGGCAGTATCCATGTTGCCGGGCCGGATACCCGTCTGCCGGACAGCAGCCTGTTTAAAACAAACCCGGCAGTGAATGTGCCATATCTGGTTGAAACGGACCCGCGTTTTACGAACCAGAAGACGTGGCTGGGCAGTGATTACATGCAGAAGGCGTTTTCTCAGAACGGGGATAACATGCTCAAACGCCTGGGGGATGGTTTTTACGAACAGCGTCTGATTCGTGAGCAGGTTGTCGCTCTGACCGGGCAACGGTACCTGGACGGATACAGTAATGATGAAGAGCAGTTTAAGGCGTTAATGGATGCGGGTATTGCATTTGGTAAGCAATACAACCTGACACCAGGTGTGGCGCTGACTGCTGAGCAGATGGCGTTACTGACCGGTGATATTGTCTGGCTGGTTAACACCACGGTGACACTGCCGGACGGCAGCACGCAGACGGTTCAGGTACCTCAGGTGTATGCCCGTGTAAAACCCGGTGATGTGAACAGCGCCGGTGCGCTGATTGCCGGCAGGGACATGGTGATGAAGCTGGATGGTGACCTGTTTAACAGCGGTAAACTGGCCGGGAAGCAGACCGTGCAGCTCAGTGCAGAAAACATTCACAACCAGGCCGGCACCATTCAGGGAGCAAATGTCAGCCTGACGGCCCGGACGGATATTAACAGTACCGGCGGGCTGCTGCAGGCTACGGACAGCCTGCTGGCGATGGCCGGACGGGATATCAGTCTGACCACCACCACCCGTACGGCACAGCGCGACGCCGGGCAGAACCATTTTGAACGTACCAGTATCGACAGTGTGGCCGGCGTGTATGTGCAGAACGACCAGGGAAGACTGGTGCTGCAGGCCGGACGGGACATAAACCTGACGGCTGCAACGGTGGTGAATCAGGGTAAGGACAGCCTGACGCAACTCAGTGCGGGCAGGGATATGACGCTTTCCACAGTGACCACATCCGCGCAGGACAATATTACCTGGGACAAAAATAATCGTCTGTCGCAGGGTGTCACACAAAGTACGGGCAGCACGCTTGCCGGTAACGGTGATGTCACGCTGACCGCCGGACGGGATATGACGTCACAGGCGGCATCGCTGTCAGCTCAGAAAGGCCTGGCCCTGATGGCGGGTCATGACGTGACGCTGACCGGTGCACAGAATACCAGCTCGCTGGATGAATACCATAAAGTGACCGGCAGCAGCGGGATGTTATCGAAAACCACCACAACCACTCATGATGTCACTGACCGCCGGACCATGACGGGCAGTGAACTGAACGGGGATACGGTCAGTATCAGCGCCGGACATAATCTGAACGTCACGGGCAGCAGTGTGGCCGGGGATAACCGTGTCTCCCTGGCTGCCGGAAATAACCTGAATATCGGTACGCTGACAGAAAGCAACCGTGAAACACACCTGAAACAGGAGAAAAAATCCGGGCTGATGAGCTCCGGAGGTGTGGGATTCAGCATGGGCAGCCAGAGTCTGAAAGTCACGGACACCGCAACAGACACCACACAGAAAGGCAGCACGGTGGGGAGTGTTCACGGTGATGTTTCCCTTCAGGCAGGTAACCGGTTGACCGTCAACGGCTCTGACCTGATTGCCGGCAGGGACATGGCACTCAGCGGTAAGGAGGTCAGCATTACCGCCGCCACAGACCAGCATGTACAGACACATACGGTGGAGCAGAAAACCTCCGGTCTGACGCTTGCCCTGTCCGGCACAGCGGGCAGCGCCCTGAATACGACGGTGGAGACCGTACAGGCGGCGAAATCTGCCGGAAACAGCCGGCTTGAAGCCCTGCAGGGGGTGAAGGCCGCGCTCTCGGGGGCTCAGGCCGTGCAGGCCGGACGACTGGCAGAAGTACAGGGCAACCAGAAAGAGAATAACAATACCGTGGGTATCAGCCTCTCTTACGGCAGCCAGTCTTCGAAATCAGAACAGCAGTCAGAGCAGACGGTGGCGAAGGGCAGTACACTGACCGCAGGTAATAACCTCAGTATTCAGGCCACCGGCTCCGGCGTGAAGGGCGTGGATGGTGACCTGACGATACAGGGCAGTCAGATAAAGGCCGGGAACAACATTCTGCTGCAGGCAAACCGTGACGTGAATCTGGTATCAGCAGAAAACACGTCAAAGCTGGAAGGAAAGAACACATCCAGTGGTGGCAGCGTGGGTGTCGGTGTTGGTGTGGGCTCCGGAGGCTGGGGTATCAGTGTTTCAGCCAGCGCAAACCAGGGTAAGGGCAGTGAAAAAGGCAACGGTACCACCCATACAGAAACCACGGTGGATGCGGGAAAACAGCTGACCATTATCAGCGGGCGGGACACCACGCTTACCGGCGCGCAGGCTGGCGGTGAAACAGTGAAAGTGGATGCCGGTCGCCATCTGACACTGACCAGTGAGCAGGACAGTGACCGTTATGACAGTAAGCAGCAGAATGCCAGTGCCGGAGGCAGCTTCACTTTCGGGTCCATGAGCGGTTCGGCGAGTGTGAGCCTCAGCCGGGATAAAATGCACAGTAACTACGACAGTGTGCAGGAGCAGACGGGGATTTTTGCCGGCAGGGGCGGGTTTGATGTCACCACCGGACAGCATACACAACTGAACGGTGCGGTGATTGCGTCCACGGCAACGGCAGATAAAAACAGGCTGGATACCGGCACACTGGGCTTCAGTGACATTGAAAACCGGGCCGACTTTAAAACGGAACATCAGAGTGCAGGGCTCAGTACCGGTGGCAGTGTTGCCGGAAATTTCCTGGGGAACATGGCAAACAATCTGCTGGTCGGTGCAAATCATGAAGGCCATGCGGACAGTACCACGCAGTCGGCAGTGTCTGCAGGGAATATCACCATCCGGGATACGCAGAGCCAGAAACAGGATGTGGCAGACCTGAAGCGTGACGCAGCACATGCAAACCAGACGTTGTCCCCCATCTTTGACAGGGAAAAAGAGCAGCAGCGACTGCAGCAGGCGCAACTCATCGGTGAGATTGGTAACCAGGTGGCAGATATTGCCAGAACGGAAGGACAGATAGCCGGTGAGAAAGCGAAGCGGGACCCGGCAGCACTGAATCAGGCCCGCGCAGAGCTTGAGGCAGCAGGAAAACCGTTCACGGAACAGGATGTGGCACAGCGGGCCTACAATAACGGTATGGCAGCCTCCGGTTTTGGAACGGGAGGCAAATACCAGCAGGCGATACAGGCTGCAACGGCAGCGGTACAGGGACTGGCCGGCGGTAATCTGAGTGCTGCCCTGGCAGGTGGTGCAGCACCGTATATTGCTGAAATTATCAAACAGACTACCCCGGACGGTGCGGGACGTGTGGCCGCCCATGCCGTGGTGAATGCCGCACTGGCGGTGGCACAGGGTAATAACGCTCTTGCCGGTGCCACAGGTGCAGCCACCGGCGAGGTGGTGGGAATGATGGCCACACAGATGTACGGTAAGCCGGTGAGTGAACTGAGTGAGACAGAGAAACAGACGGTCTCGACACTGGCAACGGTTGCTGCCGGCCTGGCCGGTGGTCTGGTGGGAGACTCGGGGGGGGCAGCGGTAGCCGGCGCACAGTCAGGTAAGACAACGGTTGAGAATAATGCGCTCAGTCTGCCATCAGGAATGGTGAGTTATGGTCAGGCGGTTGCCTCCTGGAATCAGTATGCTGATGCCAATAATCTCACCCCGGAACAGAAGCTGGCAGGACTGGATAAACTTGCCAAAGGTGAGTTACCAGATGGAGCCAATATAAGCAAAGTTATAGTTGATGGTTATAAAGATGGTGTATTGATTGCAGGAGCCTGGTATTTGGGACCTGCAGCATCAACAGGTAAAGTAGTCAGTGGCGCAGTCATCTCAGCTATTGCCAATGGTACGTATCAGTGGTACGACCTGAGCAAACCAGGCAATGAAAACAAGAGCTGGGATTACTGGGGAAGTGCCTCGGCAGGCATTACCGGAGCGCTGGCTCCTGGGCGTAATGTATGGCAAAACGCGGGCATTGTAGCAGGAGGAACGTTATTTACCGATGGTCTTGATAAAGGCGCTTTAGTTGGTGCAGGCACAGGTTGGGCTGTAGGTGGTATGGTTAGTGTTGTTGCGCCACCTGTATTGAATCCAGTTTTGGGTACTAATTCTGGTTTTGTTAGTGATGTTATTGGTTCCGTAGGCGGTGAATTTGTTGGTAATAAAGTTAAAGATAAGATAGGAGGAAGTAATGTTAATAAATAAAAAACATCCTGACATAAACTTGAAACTTTTATTATTAAGTATTGTTTATCTTATTGCTTGTTGTTGCGTGTTTTTTCTTATTGCCAGTATCGTTATTGACGTGGTTTTTAATGATAAGGTAAATGTAACACGAGAAGTTATTATAGATATCATAGTTGTAAGTACGATAGCTGGTATTGCTGGGGGCGTGGGAGCATGGATCTTTGCCAAGATAGATGAACGAAAGACTCGTAAATCGCAACCTTCTGATCCAGATTAAACCTTTAGGATGCTTTACAGAGAGTGGCAGGTGGTGCTGCGCCGTATATTGCTGAAATTATCAAACAGACTACCCCGGACGGTGCGGGACGTGTGGCCGCCCATGCCGTGGTAAATGCCGCACTGGCGGTGGCACAGGGTAATAACGCTCTTGCCGGTGCCGCAGGTGCAGCCACCGGCGAGATGGTGGGGATGATAGCCACACAGATGTACGGTAAGCCGGTGAGTGAACTGAGTAAAATATATGATAAAAGTCACCCGGTTGGAGAGTTAACGGTGGATGGGCAGACTATCAGGCAGAGTTCGGTAAACTTGGTCCTTTTCGCAAAAAGAGTCAACTGCGTATCACTATACTGCTCTTGTTAGAATAGAAACTGTGTTTGTTGTTGTCGATTTACTGTTAGGCTACTACTCATTTGGACGAAGAAGATGTAAGTTTATGAAAAAATAATTTCTACTCACATTTTTTAATGTCTTATTAAAAAGTTAGACTACTGATTAATATAAAAGGATATAATTAAATTATATGAGTCTTGAAGAAAGAGAACTGCTAGATTTAGAAAAAGCTGTAAAATTGTTGGAGCAGGCTACAATTACAGAAAAAATGACTCAAATGGTTGGAAAGCCAATAGATTACTTGATGAATAAACTTCCCAAAGGGGCAGAAGCACAAATTTACAGTCTGGTGGAAAAGGCTCTTCATAAGGCTGCTGATGCTGCTTTATGGAGTTTAAACAATGAGCCCAATCGAGAAGCGTCAACTAAGACAAATAAGTTTTTTGCCGCGGTATCAGGAGCCGTCGGTGGAACTTTTGGCTTTTCTGCATTAGCGATTGAGTTACCGCTTTCAACAACAATTATGCTTCGTTCAGTTGCTGACATAGCAAGAAGTGAAGGTTTTGATCTGGATAAGGTGGAGACAAAACAAGCTTGTTTGGAGGTGTTTGCCTTGGGAGGACCATCTGAGAATGATGATGCAGTCGATACTGCATACTATGCAACAAGGAGTTTCACTGCTGAGGCTATGCAAATTTTATCTAAAGAGCTTTCTGAAATTGCTACGAAGAAAGCATCTGTAAATGCAGCCATGAATCTAACTCCGACACAAACAGGAAAATGGTTAACCACTTTAATAGAAAAAGTTGCAACAAGATTTGGTATAGTTATTACGGAAAAAACAGCGGCTCAGGTTGTTCCTATTATTGGGGCGTTTGCTGGGGCCACATTAAATATAATGTTTACCGACTATTATCAAGATATGGCTCGCGGGCATTTTATTATTAAAAGACTCGAAAAAAAGTATGGTTCTGAATTGATAAAATCTGAATACATGAAAATTTTAAATTTGGTGAGATCTTAATTAGTAGATAAAGAGTATTTTATTGAAAATACATAGCGTTAACGTAAAAGGTTTCATTGTATTTACTGTTTACTGAAATGAATAACGGTCACGGGTACGTAATCTTTCAACATTGGCTACGACCAGAGTTGGCCTGTCGATTTTATGTGTGGTGTGCTGACATGTGTTCGCCGTTTTCGTACATTCAATGTCGTTGATGACTTTAATCGTGAGGCGTTATCGATTGAAATCGATCTGAATCTGCCAGCTCTGCGAGTGGTCCGTGTACTTGACAGGATCGCGGCAAACCGCGGTTATCCGGTCATGTTGCGCATGGATAATGGTCCGGAATTTATCTCTCTGGCGGGCGATATACACGCATCATCCAGCCGCCGGGTAAGCCGATGCAGAACGCTTTCATTGGTATCGTTCCGGTTAACTCATATTGACGCTTTTTCGGGGGGGTGCCCCTATTAAGTTGTCAAGCATGTTATGACGCCTGCGGGGTATAAAA
>OAVM01000040.1_pt1 | contig 143417 bp, 136 predicted proteins | sample 1476421 | NCBI WGS metagenome assembly OAVM01 (sample SAMEA2580099, study PRJEB22360) | human gut metagenome | biome: human gut; feature: human-associated habitat; material: faeces | place: Denmark | collected 2008/2010
ATTTTTGAGCTATGTACAAGAAGCATTTTATTCTAACTTAATTTGACAAATCATATTATCACAAATTATTAATCAAAGAATATATTTTTTTATTAAAGAATGGTTGACATTAAGTTTGCGTATTATTAGAATTTAATTAGAATGACAGTTGTTTATCTTTTAATATGGAATCTCGTTATGTCGATATTTAACGTAAAATTTTGAGATTAGTAAGGCCGATAAACAGAAAGAACATAATTTTATAAGACCAGAAGTTAAGTATTCAAGTGAATAATTTGGCTAAGTATGTAATTGAATATTGTTTAGAACACTATCAGAATGGCCTGTAATGTAAAAATGTCGAGCTGTTTTATTCAAATTCATGGACTAGGGTTAACTAAATCAAAATTAGAATTAATCAAGATGTTTTACAATGATTATAAATAATTAGCCATTTTGGTAGAAAATGCCTCACTAGGAATGCGATTGGAAGCAGTAGGTGCATTTAATTATTTTAGTTTTACATAACGAATCAGAATATAACTATTTTGCTATAAACTTAGATGAGGTAGGTGAGCCAATTGAATACGAAGAAGTGGAACTGGTCGATACTTGCATTTTTTATACCGTACCTTGTTTCAAATATTTTTTTATTTTTTACTCTTACAGAAAAAGATAATAAGCTATTAAAAATGATTGAAGAGTCGTCAAAACTATTAAATATTTCAAACGGAGAATTTAATTTTTTTATGATAGTTATTGTTATAATCGCTAATTTGTGTATCTTTTTTGTTACGTTCATAATTTTGAAAATTGTTTTACTTATTTTTGGGTTTAAAAAAAATTATAATCAAGATATATTTATAAGTCTGCTATTGTCAGTAAGCGTAGTTAATCTTCTTGTTCTTTTTATATCTGAAATAGTAACAATTGATAGATTACCGTTATCAATTAGTACTTCTTCTATTGAAGTGATAATCTTTTTATTGCTATTTTACAGTAATACCAAAGATGTAAAAGCAACTAAATTGTTGTTTTTTGGTAAATTATGGTTGCTTTTATTTAATATAGTGTCATTAGTAGTTTAAATGGAAATCATAGGAATTACATAAAAAAATCAAATTAATGTTTGTCTTGTTGGATAAAATTAGCAATTTGAAATTAAAAGGTTGAGGAAGCATAGATATTTCATAGAATAAACGAATATCTATTTTAACTGCCTAAATCATTTATAACAAAAAAATCTGAGACAGAATGAATCCCATTCTGTCTCAGATTTTGTTTTTCACAACTCATCAGACCTTATTGATAAAGAGTCATTTTAATAATAACCCTTAAAATCAACCTTAGTTTTTTGTGAAAGATTTTTTATTTGTCTTCTTTTTTACGGTTTCGTCTAGCAGGAATCAAGGTTACGTATGCAACGAAACCACCAGTACATAGAACGAATAACACGATGCCAGGAATCAATCCTTCTGGTAAATAAGAGAACTGAATAGTATGGGTTCCAGCGCTGACAGGAACGCTTAGAAAGGCATCTTTAAAGGCTTTTGGGGTAACTTTTTTGCCATCAATTTTGACACGCCAACCTTTGTCATAAGGAATTGTAGTGACGAGTACTTGATCTTTGTCGGCGGTAAAGGTACCTGAAGCAGAGCGTTTGCCAGTGGTTAAATCAACGCCTTTTTCTTGCACGGCGGAAATGGCTTTTTCAAATGCATTGGTATTTAAGCCAACTACTTGCGGCTGAACAAAACTTACTGCTTTGGTTCCATAAAAACTTACTTTGAAGTTAACAGTTGTATCTTTTGGATAGTAGCCTAAATTATAATATTGGCCAGTAATGCCAATTTGTGATTGCTGACTCGAGCCGTTCACGGTGACCGTCGCAGTGGAACTTTCCAATTGAGCAAAATCCGTTGGGAATAAACTCAAATAAGCTTGCGTATTGGCGGGCACATTGACTGTATAAGAAATCTCTTTGGCTACGTTATGTTGTTTCTCCGTAAAAGTTACGCCAGCTGTATTTTGCGTAATTGTCACGTTATTTTGAAGCGTCATCGTTGGTTGATAAAAGGTAAAATACCGTTCATTGGTATTGGCTAAAGCATTTAGTAAATTTGTTTGACTACCTAAATTATCATTGATAGGTTGCCGGACATTGTAAATCTCTTTGTCTGCTAAAAATCCTAACGGCAAAGCATTTTCGTTACGATAAAGCTGATATTTACCAGCAGCTGCTTGTCGCTCAAAGCCGAATTTCATTGGATTGTTTTCAGCAATATTGTATTTAATGCCCATCAAAGCATCCATTAACAAGGTATTATTTTGGTAACGAATATTTAAATTCGTGCCTCGCGAGCGGAAACCTAAGGCGTTTAGGTATGTTGAAGAATGTCGGTTCCGTACGGAAGAAAACATGCTAATGCCACTGTAGCCATAGTTAATGCCGTCATTGGCCGAAACACCATTTAAATTTTCCAAGCGATAAAAGGTATCATTTTCTTTTTTTGTTTGATCGACTAGATTTTTTAAGTCAGGGTAAGGCTCAGAATACAAGCTGCGTGATGCGTAGTTCCAATCATCTAAAATACCAGTGACCATCGCTCGTGTATTAATGATTGCTTCACCAGAAACGAGCAGCAATAGTAAAATCACTAAGTATTGCATAGGCGCTTTTTTCAATTGATAAAAAGCAATCCCGAAAAAGTATAATAGTAAAAAAGTTGCCGTTAATACGAAAGAGGTTAAAGTCACATACGTATAACTAGTAGCACCTTTTGTGCCCATTGCAAGAGCAAAAATTGCTAAAAGAATCAAAATCAAGCCGCTTAAGACGCCGAGATCATCCTTTTCAAATTTTTCCCAACCATAACCAGCAAGCAAAATAACTAGGAATGAAAAGAGGAAACTATAGCGGAAAAGAAACATGTTCGGCGCATGCATACCGTGCCAGAATAAATTTAAGGGCGTGATGTAAAAGCTAGCAATCAATAGGACAAACAAACTGCCAAAAAGTAGTTTGTTTTTCAATGGAATTTCTTTCGTAACGAAATAGAAGAGACAAAAAATCAAAGGCAACAACCCAATGTAAATAAAAGGAATGGACCCATATTTGGTTGTATCGTAAACGCCAATCATATTTTTCATAATAATATCTAAAAAGGCAGTCGCTTCTGTTTTAAAGGTTGTAATTTCAGAAAGAGTTTCACCATTGGTTCGTAAATCTAAGACAGCAGGTAAGACCATAATCATGGATGCTCCACCAGCTAAAAGAGAAGTAGTAAAATACGCAACGATTCGAGATTTATATCGTTGCCAGTCTGTAAACGTTCGTGCAAAATAGTACAGGAAGGAAAACAACCCAATCATAAAGCCAAAATAATAATTTGTAATGAAAAGCAAGAAATAACTGACAAACAATAATGTCGGTTTTCGTTGGTCCATTAAACGATGAATTCCTAAAATTACGAGTGGCAGATAAATAAAGGCATCCAGCCACATAATTAATTCTGAATGGGCCACAATGAAGGACATTAGCGCATAAGACACACTTAAAGTCACATGGGACCATTTAGGAATCTTAAAGGTTTGTTTTGCCAAGAACCAAAAACTCAAGCCAGCACTCCCAATTTTCAACAACGTTAGGAAATAGAGCGCATCAGGCATGTTTTGATTGTTAAAGAAAAAGACGAGCGGCGTAAATAAGCCACCAAGATAATAGGAAATTAAGGACAAGTAGTTTAGTCCCAAAGAAGCATTCCACGTATAGAAAAGACTTTGTTTTCCATGAAGAACATTGTTAAAGCTTGCGTGAAAATTTGAAAATTGAGAAAAGGCATCGCTGGCTAAAACACTGCGACTACTTCCTGGATAAATCCCAATACTCAAATAGATAATTGCCATAATTAAAAATGGAATGAAGAAACTGGCTAACATATAAGGCCAGTTGTTTTTTAAAAACTGCCTACTTTTATTTTTCATAAATAACCTCACCTGATTTTTCGAAAGTACCTATAGTTTATCATACTCTTTATTTGATGTACCAATAGAAGAAAAACTTTAAAATTTTATTAGGATCCTAAGGGTGGAGTGAAGAAGAATTAGTAGTAAGGGATTGACATTCAAATGCTAAATCACCAGATTAAACAACGAATATTCTCCGAAAAATTGCTGAAAACGCCCTGTGGATAACTTTGTGCATAACTCTGTTGAAAACCACAAAAAAGCTTTTTATCTCGGTTTATCCACAAGGATAAGTTTTCGAGTTGCTAAAAAAAATAAACGCAAGTTCAGAAGGGCTGCTTGCTAAAAGTAAAGGAGCCCCTAAAGTTGAAAGAAGATGAAAACGTTATTAAAACAACGTTTTCATCTTCTTTTTTCTAGAATTTACAAAGATTTAATGTCGAACAAATAAGCATTGTGGAAAAGTTTTTTGGAAAAAATAAGAAATTTCATCCACAAAGTTTTCTGTAGAGAATTTAAAAATGCTTGTCAAGCTTTTTTTGAAAAAATGTGGATAACTTTTTAAAGACACGCTTTTTTCCATTTGCGAATTTGCGTTCGGAAACTAGTAAAAGGGGCAACGCTATTAATGTGAATCCATTTCCAAAGAGGCCATTGTGCTTTGGTGGTCGCCCAAGCCCGTTGTTGAGGTAAAAATAATTCGTCTTCGGAAAGCGAGTCAATCCAATGAAGTAATTTTTCTAAGGTGTCTTGCAACGCAATCAGCTGACTTTCTAAACTCATTTGTCCATAGGTTTGATAAAATGATTGATAGAGAGCACCCAGTTGATTCCATTTATAACCTTCAGCTGGCGTTTGAACGGTCAGGCCACGTTGTTCTTGTTCTTCCCAAGAAAGCAGCAAGTTGAGCCAGCCTAATTGATAGGCTAAGTTCTCTGAAGGTGTTTTAGCTACTGTTTCAATTCGGTGATCTTTAAGTGTTTCAGGAATTTCTGCAAATTCAGCTAAATATTTTTGTGAAGCTATTTGAATGGCCTCAATCAAGGCTTCTTTTGATTCATAGGTTCGCATTCTTCGGCTAACTTCCTTTCTTGGTAGGATCTGCTTGTTTTTCTTGAGTAATTTGAGTGACTAAACCAAAAGGATCTTTCACAATCGCATAAAATGTTGCAAATTCATTTTCAATTGGTTCTTGGATAATACAGGATTCGGGATGGCACGTGAGTTTTTCAAAAATTGTTTTGGCAGAGTGACGGCTCTCGACGGTTAAGCTGAGGGTCAATTGTTCTGTGGGCGTGGTATTCATTCCTGCAAACAAAGGATTATCAGCTAGTTGTAATTGAAAAGTGTCCATTTGTAAAATCGAGTGAGAAAGCCAGTGTTCTTCGCCAGCGGGAATTGTCAAAGAAGGATTTAAACGCTCTTTAAATTCTTGATTAGTAATTTTAAAAAGAATATCACCAGCAAAGGCTTCTTGGTAAAACGTCAAGGCTTCCGTTGCTCGTCCGTTTAAGACCATAAAAAGGGCAAATTGTGTGTTTTTCATTGTTTGAACCTCCTAAGATTGATAAGATAAGCATAACAATAAAAGGTGTCAAAAAGTGACACCGATGGAGGGAAAAATGAAAAAATCAGAACGTTTAAATCAGGAACTTTTTTTCTTGAGAACCCATCCTCAGTTTAATTTAAATCAGTTAATGAAAACTTTTGGGATTTCTAAAAGCACAGCTTTGCGGGATATTGAAGCTTTGGAAAATTTAGGCGTGCCGCTATATGTGGAGAATGGTCGTTATGGTGGCTATCGAGTTTTAAACAAACCGTTGTTGCCGCCGATTTATTTTAACGAAAATGAAGTGTTAGCAATCTTTTTTTCGTTACAATTACTGAAATTAGTCGCAGAGTCACCGTTTGGTCATTCCTATCAGCAAATTCAGCAAAAATTATTGCATTCTTTAGATGAACCAACCCAATTTAAAATCAGTCAAATGAGTAAGGTCGTCTATTACGAAGGAATTGAACAAGTAGAAGCACCAGGCAATTTAGAGCAGCTGTTTCATTGTATTTTGGCGCAACAAGTAATTCAGTTTAACTATACCAGATATGAAGCAACAACGAAAAAAATCTTACCAACCCGGTTAACTATTTTAGAAGGGTATTGGTATTGTTCAGGCTATGATGTGACTAAAAAGGCTTGGCGTACTTACCGCTGTGATTTTATGGAGGCTATTCAGCAGTTAAACCAAACACTGGATTTTACGACTGAGGAACTGAAAGAATCGTATCGCCATCAACAAACGACAGCACGTACGATTCCATTTAAAGCAATCATTACAGAAAAAGGCAAAGAATTTTTTTATAAACATCGCTTTGACAATATTCAGTTGGAAGAAACGCCCACGCAGTGTTTTTTAGTTGGACAGATTCATCCAACAGAAACACAATTTTTAGCCAACTATTTTATGGGCTTTGGTGAAGAAGTGACAATTTTAGAGCCAGTCCAAGTGAAACAAGCATATGTAGAAAGTATAATGAGGATTCAAAAAAAATATCAAGAATAGATTGTGGAACTGTGAACAATCTCATGTGTAAAAATGCACATTGGAGAAGAGAAAGAAAAACCCTTGATTTTTAAATCAAGGGTTTTTCTTTCTAAGAACGTGCTTGCCCATTTCCATAAATAACATATTTTGTCGAAGTAAGCTCTGCTAAGCCCATAGGTCCACGGGCATGTAATTTTTGCGTACTAATGCCGATTTCGGCGCCAAATCCAAATTCAAAACCGTCCGTGAAACGAGTTGAAGCATTCGCATAAACAGCGGCTGCATCCACTTGTTGTAAAAATTGTTGTGTGGCAAAGTAATTATCACTAATAATACTTTCAGAATGTTTTGTATTGTAGCGATTAATATGCTGGATGGCTTCGTCTAAAGAATCAACGACTTTCACTGCTAAGATAAAGTCGAGAAATTCCGTTTCCCAATCTTGTTCAGTCGCTGGAATGGCTTCTTCAAAAATTGCTAACGCACGTTCATCTGCCCGAAGTTCCACGTGAAACTCCTTCAAGGCTTTTTCAATTGTTGGTAAAAAGGCTTCAGCCACCTCTTGATGAATTAATAACGTTTCGGCGGCGTTACAGACAGAAGGACGTTGACATTTAGCATTGACAATAATTTCAGTTGCCATTGTTAACTGGGCGTCTTTGTCCACGTAAATATGACAATTGCCTGTGCCCGTTTCAATAACAGGAACAGTGGCTGTTGTCAAAACAGTTTTGATTAAGTTGGCGCCGCCACGCGGAATGAGGACATCCAAGTAGTCATTTAAGCGCATAAGTTGTTGGGCTGTTTCTCTAGAAGTATCATCAACAAATTGAATGAGATGGGGAGAAACGGCTTCTTGGATTAGCGCTTCTTGTAAAATTGTCACCAATATCTGATTGGAGTGAAACGCTTCTTTTCCGCCTCGAAGAATAACAGCATTTCCCGATTTGAAACAAAGGCTAGCGGCATCTGTTGTCACGTTCGGCCGCGATTCATAAATGATTCCAATAACACCTAAAGGCACGCGTTGTTGCCCAATTAACAGCCCCGCTTCATTGCGCCACATTTTATCTACTTCCCCAATTGGATCGGGTAAAGTAGCGACTTGGCGTATGCCCTCAGCCATCGCTGTGATCCGTTCTTCTGTTAAACGTAAGCGGTCTTGCATTGTTTCAGAAATCCCGTGGGTAGCGGCTTGCTCTAAATCTAATGCATTTGCTTGTAAAATGCGGGGTGCATTGGCTTCAATGGCTGCGGCCATTTTGTTTAACAAAGTATTTTTTTGACGAGTATCCATCAAGCCTAGCGTATAAGAGGCTTCTTTAGCTTGTTGCCCTAGTTGCTTTAAATCAGTCACTTTCATGCCCTCCTTTAATAAATAACGTACCGATATCTTTTCCTTCTAAAATTTCAAAGATGATTTTTGGCTGCTTTCCGTTTGCTAAAATCATCGCCTGTTGATTAGCTAACACACGTTCAGCAGCTTTTAATTTACTAGACATCCCACCAGTGCCAAAGCGGCTCCCCTTACCACCGGCTAATTGGAACAAGTCTTCATTAATTTCATTGATTTCAGAAAATAACGTGGCTTCTTTGTTGACAGTAGGGTTATCTGAAAAGAAACCATCAATATCTGATAACATAACTAACAAGTCAGCTTGAACAATTTGGCAGACAATGGCTGACAATTGATCGTTATCCCCGAACTTGGTTAAGTGATCCAATTCTTCAATTGCGACAGTATCATTTTCATTGACGATAGGAATAATATTCATTTTTAACAGTTGTTCAAAAGTATTGGTAACATTATTGCGACTTTCAGGATATTCAATAACATCACGAGTTAATAAAACTTGTGCCATTTGTTGGCTATAGGTTGAAAACCGCTGATTATAAATGTTCATTAATTCTGCTTGGCCGACTGCAGCGACTGCCTGTTGTTCGGGAATTGTCGTTGGGCGTACAGATAGATTTAATTTATTCAGTCCGACACCAATTGCGCCAGAAGAAACTAAAATAATTTCTTTGCCTTGGTTGCTTAAATCACTCAAAGTAAAGGCTAATTGATCAATTGCTTTTAAGTTAATATTGCCATTGGGATAAATCAGAGAACTGGTTCCGACTTTGATCACAATTCGTTTGGCCTGTTGGAGTTTGTTTCTCATAAGTGCCTCGTTTCTTTTTACAGTAAAATTTGACACTCATTATAACAAAATCAGCGGCTACTAGAAAGTGCTAAATAATGAATAGTAAAGAAAGTTTAATGAAAGTGTGAACTTTTTGAGGGAATCTTGGGACTTTTTGGGATTTGGTCTGTTTATTTTAAGAGAAGATGATAGACTAAAAGAAGGAAAATAAACAAAAATTCTCCTCTTTTTTGCGTAGTCTAGATTAACTGGGCTTTTAGAAATGAGAAACTTACTAAAAACAACCAGAGTATCAGAGATTATGGTAAAATAGGAGTAGTTTAGACAGTAGGGGAGAATGAATATGAAACAACGTGGTTTTGAGATTATTTCTAAGTATCAAGAAGAGGGCTTGAGTGTCCCACAACGAGCAACAAAAGGTGCCGCGGGGTATGATTTTCAAGCAGCCGAAACGGTCGTTGTACCAAGTCTTTGGAAGTTACAACAAGCTGGAGAAAATCCCAAACCAATTTTAGTTAAAACAGGAATTAAGGCGTATATGCCTGATTCTGAATATTTAGAATTGGTGAGTCGTTCTTCGAACCCGCTAAAACGGTTCCTACTTTTAGCGAATGGTGTCGGAGTCATTGACAGAGATTATTATAATAACGAGAATAACGAAGGACATATCATGTTCCAATTTTTAAACTTTGGATATGAAGATGTTGTCATTGAAAAAGGTGAACGAATTGGCCAAGGGATTTTTAAGCCGTTTTTATTAGCGGATGATGACCAAGTCGAGGCAGAAAGAACGGGCGGTTTTGGTTCGTCTGGACAAAAATAAAGCCCATTTTTTCAGTAGGCAACGTTATTCAAACCATTTAATAAATGTTAAAATAAACAACAGATAAGGAGATTCTACATGGCAAAAAAAGCAAAAGTTCAATTTGAATGTCAAAGCTGTGGGTATGTGTCTCCAAAATATCTCGGCCGCTGTCCTAATTGCGGACAATGGAATTCGATGGTGGAAGAGGTTATTCAAGATACTTCTGATCGTCGTGCTAGAGTAAGTTTGACTGGTAAAAAGACACAACCACAACGGCTATCTGAAGTCGTACCTAAAAAAGAGCCGCGTGTAAAAACTGAATTAGTGGAGCTGAATCGGGTTTTAGGTGGTGGCGTTGTTCCAGGTTCGTTAGTTTTAATCGGTGGCGATCCCGGAATTGGTAAGTCAACATTGCTCTTACAAGTATCGCAACAATTAGCAGCCACAGGTGGCACGGTTTTATATGTTTCTGGTGAAGAAAGTGCTGAGCAAATTAAATTACGAGCGGAGCGTCTAGGCACCGTCAACGAGACATTTTACTTATACGCAGAAACAGATATGCACGAAATATCACGAGCCATTGAAAAATTAGAACCAGACTATGTCATTATTGACTCGATTCAAACAATGACGCAGCCAGATGTTACCAGCGTTGCTGGTAGTGTCAGTCAAGTCCGAGAAACAACTGCCGAATTATTGAAACTGGCAAAAACGAATGGGATTGCCATTTTTATTGTCGGACACGTAACGAAGGAAGGGTCTATCGCAGGGCCACGGATGTTGGAACATATGGTAGACACGGTTCTTTATTTTGAAGGAGATAAGCATCACACCTTTAGAATCTTACGGGCTGTCAAAAATCGGTTTGGCTCAACGAATGAGATTGGTATTTTTGAAATGCAGACACATGGATTGGTTGAAGTTATGAATCCTTCTCAGGTCTTTTTAGAAGAACGTTTAGAAGGAGCCACCGGATCTTCAATTGTGGTAGCAATGGAAGGTTCACGCCCCATTTTGGTGGAAATCCAAGCGCTAGTTACCCCAACGATGTTTGGCAATGCCAAGCGAACGACCACCGGGTTGGACTTTAATCGCGTTTCTTTAATCATGGCGGTTTTAGAAAAACGGGCAGGCCTTTTATTACAAAACCAGGATGCGTATCTAAAAGCGGCTGGTGGAGTCAAAATTAATGAACCAGCTATTGATTTAGCGTTAGCAATCAGTATTGCTTCTAGCTATAAAGAAAAAGGAACCTCATCTTCGGAATGTTTCATTGGTGAGATTGGTTTAACTGGTGAAATCCGCCGCGTGAATAGTATTGAACAACGAGTGCGTGAAGCGCAAAAACTAGGCTTTACAAAAGTCTATGTCCCTAAAAATAACCTTGGTGGCTGGGAAGCGCCTGAAGGGATTGAAATTATTGGCGTTTCAACAATTGGTGAAACGTTAAGAAAAGTTTTTAAATGATGAAAGTAGAAATAATCCGTTTAGGTTGTTGGTGGCGTATGATTTTTGTACGCCCCACAACGCTAGACGTCTTTATTAAATAAACGAGGAGGATGGCTATATGCAAAAACGAATCATCACGTTGCTGATGATCATTGCTGGTGCAAGTTTAGGAATTTCTCTTTTCCCAATGGCTTGGGAAATGGCTAAGCAAGGCAATAACAGTTGGTTAAACAATAACTTTACGAACGGATTAATTGGTGCAATTATTTTCTTTATTTTATCTTTAGGGTTAGCAAAGTATATTGTTTCCGCTGTCAAAAAAATCGAAGCAGCTTTAAATGAAATGAGTTTAACCTATTTATTATTTGGAAGTATTGGTGCCATCATTGGTTTAACAATTGGCGTCATTATCTCCATTCCAATGTACAACTTACAAATTCCTGTCGTGAATAGTTTACTGCCAATTCTAGTTATGATTATTCTGGGTTACTTAGGTTTCCGAATGGGAACAACACGGATTGAGGAGTGGAAAAAAGTTTTTACACCTCGCCAAAAGAAAGCAAATACGGAAGACACCGAAGGACAAATGTTGGAACGTAAAGTGGAAGACAACTTCCATAAATACAAAATTTTAGACACCAGTGTCATCATTGATGGCAGAATCTACGATATCGCTAAAACAGGCTTTTTAGAAGGTGTTTTGCTCATCCCTAACTTTGTTTTATATGAATTACAATACATTGCTGATTCTGGAGACAGTTTAAAACGGGTGAGAGGTCGTCGTGGCTTAGATATTTTAAATGCTTTACAAAAAGAAGAAGGTATCTCCGTTGAGATGTATGACGGAGATTTCGAGGATATCTCTGAAGTAGACAGTAAATTAATCAAATTAGCAAAATTATTAGATGGCGTGGTTGTGACCAATGACTACAACTTAAATAAAGTCTCTGAATTTCAAAATGTGCCTGTTTTAAACATTAATGCTTTAGCTAATGCTGTGAAACCAGTGGTGATTCCAGGTGAAACGATGAATGTGATGGTTGTAAAAGCCGGAACAGAGCGTCAACAAGGGGTCGCTTACTTAGATGATGGCACAATGGTTGTGGTAGAAGATGGCCAGCATTACATGAATGAGCAAATCGAAGTGGTCGTCACAAGTGCTTTACAAACCGCAGCTGGGCGTATGATTTTTGCCAAACCGGCACACGCGGGTCGCGGGATTAATGATCGCAAGGATAACCATCCTAAAAACGATAAAAATTAAGCAAAGTGAGGACTTAGTATGATTCGAATCGGTCAAGGTTTTGATGTTCATCAATTAGTTCCGCAACGACCTTTAATTATTGGTGGGGTTACTCTTCCTTATGAAAAAGGTCTGTTAGGTCACTCAGATGCCGATGTTTTAACACATGCAATTATTGATGCAATCCTTGGTGCCGCTGGTCTGGGTGATATTGGGCAACTGTTTCCCGAAACCGATCCACAGTTCAAAAATGCGAATTCTGTAAACTTATTAAAAAAAGTAAATGAAAAAGTTGGGCGGTCGGGCTTTACTATTGGCAATATTGATTGTACAATTTTAGCGGAAGAGCCAAAGATGAGCCCATACTTGGCAGAGATGAAAAAGAATCTAGCCGCGAGTTGCCACTTAGCGGTCACACAAGTGAACATTAAGGCAACGACCATGGAAACGATGGGCTTTGTTGGTAAAAAAGAAGGAATCGGCGCAATTGCCGTTGCTTTATTGGAAAAATAACTGAAAACGACGTTAAACCGTCTGTTTTTAAAAAATGGAAAGAGGAATGAACATGACGAAAGTTCGTGTGCGTTACGCACCAAGTCCAACTGGACACTTGCACATTGGGAATGCAAGAACAGCATTATTTAACTACTTATTTGCCCGCCACAATGACGGAGAATTTATCATTCGTATCGAGGATACCGACCAAAAACGGAACATCGAAGACGGCGAGAAAAGTCAGTTGGAAAACTTAGCATGGTTAGGGATGGAATGGGATGAATCACCTGCTCATCCGGGAGAATATGGTCCATATCGTCAATCAGAACGTAAAGAAATTTACCAACCATTGATTGATCAATTATTAAGTAGCAATCGTGCGTATAAGTGTTATTGTACGCCAGAAGAATTAGAAGCAGAACGTGAAGCACAACAAGCTCGTGGGGAAATGCCTCACTACGCAGGCACTTGTGCGAATTTAACACCTTCTGAACAAGCAGCCAAAGAAGCGGCTGGTCTAGAACCAGTGATTCGTTTCCGTGTGCCACGTAATACAGAATACAAATTTGATGACATCGTGAAAGGTGAAATTACTTTTGAGTCAGATAACATTGGTGGCGATTTTGTCATCCAAAAACGCGATGGGATGCCAACGTATAACTTTGCCGTTGCAGTAGATGATCACTTAATGAAAATTTCTCACGTTTTACGTGGCGATGATCACATTGCGAACACACCAAAACAATTAATGATTTACGAAGCGTTTGAATGGACACCACCTGTCTTTGGCCATATGACCTTAATCATTAATTCAGAAACTGGCAAAAAATTGAGCAAACGTGATGAAACAATTTTACAATTTATTGAACAATACCGTGAATTAGGTTACTTACCAGAAGCCATGTTCAACTTTATTGCTTTACTAGGATGGTCTCCTGTTGGCGAAGAAGAAATCTTCTCACAAGAAGACTTGATTAAATTGTTTGATGAACAACGCTTAAGCAAGTCACCAGCGGCCTTTGATGCGAAAAAATTAGAATGGATTAACAATCAATACATGAAACAAATGGACTTAGGTGAACTAACAGATATGTGTATTCCTTATTTAGTCGCTGACGGTCGTGTTGAAGAAAATCCATCTCCTGAAAAAATCGAATGGTTAAAACAATTAGTTAGCTTGTATCAACCACAAATGAGTTATGCAGCTGAAATTGTGGAACTATCAAACTTGTTCTTTAATGAACATCCAGTTTTAGATGATGCTGCGAAAGAATTCTTGCAAGGAGAAACAGTGCCAACTGTGTTACATGCGTTTAAAGAACAATTAGAAGCCTTGGACGTTTTCGATGTCCCAAGTATTAAAGCAGCGATTAAAGCCGTCCAAAAAGAAACCGGCGTTAAAGGCAAAAACTTGTTTATGCCAATTCGAATTGCTGTTTCTGGACAAATGCATGGTCCTGAATTAGGCGAAACCATCGAATTATTAGGCAAAGAAAAAGCATTAGATCATTTAAATAAAGTGTTATAAAAACACAAAGAATAGAAGAAGTAGACAAGCAGATGGATTTCAGAGACGCTGTGGGTGGTGAGAACAGCGAGCATCTTTTGTCGAAATGCATCTATGAGTGGCTTTGGTGAAAAAAGTAACCGAAGACGTCGGCAGGCGTTAACTGTATCGAGGCAAGAGCTAGTTCTTGTGAAGAAAAGTGGAACCACGCATGGGCGTCTTTTAAGCAACGTTTTTTTGTTGCTTAAAAGACGTTTTTTATTTTTGTATAATAGAAAGGAGTTCACCATATGAGTTGGTTGAAACGTAGCGTCGCAGCTGTTAAAAGAAACGATCCTGCAGCGCGGACCACACTAGAAGTTCTTTTAACGTATCCTGGCTTGCACGCCCTGTTTTGGCATCGCTTGTCTCATTTCTTATATAGGCATCAGTTGTTTTTGTTGGCGAAGATTCATGCACAATTTTGGCGTTTCATAACGGGCGTAGAAATTCATCCTGGGGCCACAATTGGTGCGGGGGTTTTTATCGATCACGGCATGGGCATTGTGATTGGGGAAACCGCGGAAATAGAAGAAGATGTTGTTTTGTTTCACGGAGTGACGTTAGGTGGGACCGGTCGTGATACGGGTAAACGCCATCCAACAGTGAAAAAAGGAGCGATGATTTCGGCACGAGCTCAAATTTTAGGGCCAGTTGTGATTGGTGAACGTTCAAAAATTGGGGCGGGTGCTGTTGTTATTTCAGACATCCCAGCAGATGCTACAGCTGTGGGTGTTCCTGCGAAAGTCGTTCGTCTAAATGGAAGAAAGGTGGAAAAAGGGCATGATTAAAATTTATAATACATTGACCAGAGAAAAAGAAGTATTTACGCCAATTGAGGCGCATAAAGTTCGGATGTATGTCTGCGGACCAACCGTGTATAACTATATCCATATCGGTAATGCGCGCAGTGCGATCGCCTTTGATACAATTCGTCGTTATTTTGAATATCGTGGGTATGAAGTGAATTATGTCTCGAATTTTACAGATGTCGATGATAAAATTATCAAGGCAGCCAAAGAATTGAAAATTACTGCGCCGGAAGTGGCGGATCGTTTTATCAAAGCCTTTGAAGAAGACACGCAAGCATTGAATGTTCAACCAGCAACGTTACATCCTCGGGTGATGGACCACATGCCTGATATCTTAGCTTTCATCGAAGTTTTAATTGAAAAAGGTTTTGCTTATGAGGTCGCAGGTGATGTGTATTATCGCACCCGTAAATTCCCTAATTATGGTAAATTAAGCCATCAATCGATTGATGAATTAGAAGTGGGGGCAAGTCAACGAACTGGCGTTGAACAACAATTAAAAGAAGACCCATTGGATTTTGCTCTTTGGAAAAGTGCCAAAGAAGATGAAATTTCTTGGGATTCTCCTTGGGGGAAAGGACGTCCCGGCTGGCATATTGAATGCTCTGTCATGGCGACAAAACACTTGGGAGAGACGATTGATATTCACGGTGGTGGACAAGATTTAGAATTTCCACATCATGAGAATGAAATTGCACAGAGCGAAGCCAAAACAGGCCATACCTTTGCCAATTACTGGATGCATAACGGCTATGTCACAATTGGTGAAGACGATGAAAAAATGAGCAAATCCCTAGGTAACTTCATTACTGTTCATGAAATGATTCAAAAAGTGGATCCGCAAATTTTACGTTTCTTTATGTCCACCACCCAGTACCGTCGCCCGATTCGTTATAGCGAAAGCACTCTAAAAGAGGCAGCAGCCAATTATCAAAAATTGAAAAATGCGTTTGAAAATTTACGTTTTAGACAAGCAGATGCGGTCGCAAGTTTGCCAGAGGATGAACACTATTTGGCTCAATTAAACGAATTAGAACAACGTTTTATTACGGAAATGGACGATGATTTCAATGCAGCTAACGGGATTACGGTCGTTTATGAATTAGCGAAGATGATGAATCAGTACAGTGAACAAGCGACAGTTTCGGAACCAGTTCTAGTGGCGATGGATAAGCTTTTCAGTGGCTGGTTAGCTATTTTTGGTTTATTCTTTAAAAACGAAGAATTAGTGGACGCACAAGTCGATGCGTTAATTGAAGAACGGAACCAAGCACGGAAAGACCGTGATTTTGCCCGAAGTGATGAAATCCGCGATTTATTAAAAGAACAAGGCATTGTTTTAGAAGATACTCCGCAAGGAACGAGATGGAGAAGAAGTGAATGAGAGATTACAAACAATTAAACGGTTTAGCTTTGGCCTATGTTGGCGATGCGATTTATGAAATTTACATTCGTGATTATTTAGTTTCCTTGGGACAAACGAAACCGAATGTTTTGCATCGCATGGCGACACATTACGTGTCAGCAAAAGCCCAAGCAAGCTTAATGCAAGCGATGTTAGCGGGAGAAATGCTAACGGAGGAAGAAGAAGTGATGTACAAACGCGGTCGGAATGCTAAAAGTCACACCTTTGCCAAAAATGCTGATGTGACGACCTATCGGGTAGCGACCGGTTTCGAATCCTTGATGGGTTATTTACATTTGACACAACAAAAAGAACGTTTAGAAGAATTAATTAACTGGTGTATCAAGAAAGTAGGTGAAACCAATGAAAAATGAAAAATCTCGTCCTTTTAAAAAAGGTAAGAAACGTCCAGAACGTTCAGATAAGCGTTCAAAAGAACGGAACCCACGACCAGCGACAGCAGGTGCTGATGGAACCTCAGAAGAGCTAGCAGATAACTTTGTCTTTGGTTTCCATGCCACTGTTGAGGCGTTGCAGCAAGGACGCGGGAATAAATTGTTTTTACAAGAAGATGCTCGTGGCGAGAAAATTGAGCAATTAAAACAAGCAGCGAAAGAACAGGCTGTTCCAGTCAAATGGGTGCCTAAAGCAAAATTAGATACGATGAGTGATCACGGCGTGCATCAAGGCATGGTTTTAGCAATCACGGCGTATCAATATTTAACTTTAGAAGAATTATTGGAACAAACAAAAGAAAAGACAGAAACACCATTCTTCCTAATTTTAGACAGTCTAGAGGACCCACATAACTTTGGCTCAATTTTGCGAACTGCTGATGCGACAGGCGTGGACGGTATTATCATTCCGAAACATCGTGCAGTGGGAATTACACCAACCGTAACCAAAGCATCAACAGGGGCCGTGGAACATATTCCAGTGGCTCGTGTAACGAATCTAGCGCAAAGTATTGCAACGCTAAAAGAGAATCAATTTTGGATTTTTGGTACAGATATGTCTGGGACGGATTATCGTCGCTGGAATACACAAGGCGCAATTGCCTTAATCATCGGAAATGAAGGCCGTGGCATGAGTCAAGGTCTTCATAAAGAAGTGGATGAATTATTAACGATTCCAATGACTGGACACGTTCAAAGCTTAAACGCTGGTGTGGCTGCAGGCTTGCTAATGTATGAAGTCTATCGTGGCCGCAACCCATTATAGAAGCAGGCGATTGTATGAAAAAACAATTGTTAATCGTTGATGGCTATAATATGATTGGTGCTTGGCCAGAATTGGTCCAGTTGAAAAAGCAAGAGCGTTTAGAGGATGCGCGTGAACTGCTTCTTAGTCGTCTGTCCAATTATGCCAAATATGAAGGGTTGGAAATCATTGTGGTCTTTGATGCCCAATTAGTCCCAGGTATTCAGCAAACGTACAAAAAGTACCTTTTGACCGTGGTTTTCACCAAAGAAGATGAAACAGCAGATAGTTATATTGAACGTCTAGCTGGTGAAAAAAATGATCGTTTAACGCAAGTAACAGTCGCAACGAGTGATTTGGCTGAACAATGGGTGGTCTTTTCACAAGGTGCATTGCGGACTTCGGCCAATGAACTTTACAAAGCTGTCCAGAAAACAGAAAAGACGATTGCCATTCATGCAACGGATATCCATTTCCAGCAATTTCGTCGAAATTCTCCATGGAACGTGGAGCAGTTATCAAAACTTTCTGAGAAGCTAGAAGAATTGTCTCAAAAAAAAGATTAAACAAATGTTCGCTTAAGTCATAAATTTCTAACATGCTATGCTCTCCTAAATCATTCGATACGTTTATCGAAAAGGAGGGCTTTTTATGTTAGAACAGATTCAACAAGCATTAGCAGGAGACCAAGAACAATTTCAAGCCTTATATGGGCAATATCAGCCAGTGATTTATAAGTGCATGAAAAAATACTATTTAAAAGATTATGATACTGAAGACTGGCTTCAAGAAGGACGAATTGTCTTCTTTCGGACGTTAGAACGATTTGATTCAGAAAAACAAGCATCATTAGGAAAGTTTTTTAAACGAAATTTTGAAAATCACGTACATAGCTTAATTCGCCATCAATGCGCCTATAAGCGGCGAACAGATACCTTGTCTATTTCTCTGGAACAACGATTAGAAAGCGCTGGTGAAGAGTTAGTGGACTATTTAGGGACAGCGGCTACCGACCCATTAGGTCAATTAATGATTCAAGAAAAATTGGCAGCTTTTCCGACACGTCTTTCCTCGTTGGAACAACAAATTTTAAACGCATACTTAAAAGGCTACACGTTAGAAGAAATCGCTAAAGTGCGTGGGGGAACTTTTTCAGCTGTCCGAAGTGCCTATGATCGTGCCAAAGCAAAAATGAAATATACATTAGAAAATGAATAAAAATTCGACAAAACAGCCGGTTTGTCGAGCAAAAGTAGTTGCAAACAGACTTCTAGTATGATAAACTTGAAATTTTTTAAAAAAAGTGATATAATGTTTCTCGAGGTGAATGCAATGCCAACAACGTTATCGTCAATTAAGAAAGATTTGGAAGGCCGTATCGGCAGTGAAATTATGTTAGTTGCTCAGACTGGAAGAAAGCGCCAAACAGAACGTAAAGGAATCTTAACGGAGACTTATCCATCTGTTTTTGTTGTTGACTTGGATCCAGACGAGAACTCATTTGAACGTGTATCTTATAGCTATTCAGATGTTTTAACACGCACCGTTGAAATCGAATTCATCGGTCAAGCCGTATAATTTAGAAAGTCCGCTTAGGAGTGAAGGAAGAGCCCTTCGTTCCTAAGCTCTTTTTAATTTCAGCCATCTGTCGTCAGAGAAAGAGCAATCTTCGGTGTACTTCTTCATGGACATATGATAGAATCTAAAAGATTAAAATGTTGGTAGACAAAAGATTAAGGAAGGTGAATCAGGGAACCGATGGAAATAATCGAACGAGCTCCTGCGAAAATTAATCTTGGGTTAGATGTTCTGCATAAACGTGTGGATGGCTATCATGAAGTTGAATCTATTTTTGCAAGTGTAGATTTAGCCGATCATTTAACTTTTGAAAATCTAGAAGAAGACATCATTCGTATTGAAACGGACAGCTCTTTTTTACCCGTGGATCGACGGAATCATGTCTATCAAGCAGTTGACTTATTAAAGCGTACCTATAATATTCATAAAGGAATTAAAATATATATTGAAAAACGTATCCCCGTGGCAGCTGGTTTAGCAGGGGGTAGCAGTGACTGTGCCGCAGCATTACGAGGCTTGAACAAACTGTGGAATCTGGGGTTGACGATGGACGAACTCTGTGAAATTGGTAGCCAAATTGGTATGGATGTTCCTTATTGTTTAAGGGGTGGAACAGCCTTTGCAAACGGACGTGGGGAGAAAATTGAAGCATTACCGACCATGCCTCAATGTTGGATTGTGTTAGTTAAACCAAGAATTAGTGTATCCACTAGTACCGTTTTTAATGATTTAGCGGTAGATGAATTGCACCATCCAGATATTGCTGGACTAAGAATAGCTATTGAAAATGGTGATTATACTGGGATGACCCAAACGGTTGGCAATGCGTTGGAAAGTGTCACGATTGCCAGACATCCAATCGTGCAACAAATCAAGGATCGCATGCTGAAGTACGGCGCTGATGCAGCGTTGATGAGCGGCAGTGGACCGACAGTCTTTGCTTTATGTGAAAAGAAAACACGAGCACAACGGATTTATAATGGACTTAAAGGCTTTTGCGAAGAAGTTTATTTGGTTCGGACATTGAAATAAATAAAAACAACAGAGCGTGGAGCAAAAACCCAAAGTGATTTTTGTCCCACGCTCTGTTGTTTTTTTAAATTTATTCCTTGACGTCCCGTGATCCATTTGGTACATTATTCCTGGCAAATCGTAAATATTACGGTTTATAATAGGTAAATCGAAAAGAGGACAGAACATGACGAAAATCTACCGCCGTTTGATAATCGGCGTTACTTTAGCAATCAGTGCTTTTCTTTTAGCTAGCTGTGGGCAAACCACACAATCGCCAAAAGAGAAGAAAGAGCTCACGGTAATGACTACTTTTTATCCGATGTACGACTTCACAAAACAAGTCGTTGGTGATGAGGGAGAGGTTGAGCTGTTGATTCCAGCTGGAACGGAACCACACGATTATGAACCAAGCGCAAAAGACTTAGCGAAAATTACTGATGCGGATGTCTTTGTTTATAATAGTAAAGAGCTAGAAACTTGGGTTCCGAATGTTATTGAAAACTTGGACACGAAAAAAGTTTCAATCGTGGAAGCCAGTCAATCCATTCAATTGATGCAAGGAACAGAAGAGGAAGAATCTGGCGAAGAAGGTCATGAAGGCCATAACCATTCCCACGAACTGGATCCGCATGTCTGGTTAGATCCCGTGTTAGCGCAAAAAGAAGTAACAGCGATTCGGGATGCGCTTATCAAAAAATATCCTGAGAAAAAAGCCGTATTTGAAAAAAATACCGTTGCTTATTTGGAAAAATTGACTGCGTTAGATAAGGAATACCAAGCTGCGTTTGCAGGCGCTAAAAATCGGACCTTTGTGACGCAACATGCTGCATTTGGCTATTTGGCGAAACAATATGGCTTGACCCAAGAACCGATTGCTGGGATTTCTCCAGACCAAGAACCTTCGCCAAGTCGTTTAGCCGAATTAAAAAAATATATTAAAACAAACAATGTTTCTGTGATCTATTTTGAAGCATCGGCTTCTACAAAAGTAGCCAAAACATTGGCAGACGAGACAGGCGTCGAATTAGCCGTATTGAATCCTTTAGAGAGTTTAACTCAAAAAGAACAAGAAGCAGGCGAGAACTACGTGTCTGTCATGAAAGAAAACCTCGCTGCTTTACAAAAAAGCATTCATTAATCTGGCAACAGAAAGGAGCCAACTTATGCATTATATTGAAGTCGAAAATTTAACCTTCTATTATGATGATGAACCTGTTTTAGAAGATGTTTCTTATTATGTTGATCCAGGGGAATTCGTTATTTTAACAGGAGAAAATGGCGCTGCCAAGTCAACGCTGATCAAAAGTACCTTAGGGTTATTAAAACCAACAAGTGGCAAAATTACGGTCGCTAAAAAAAATAGTGCTGGTGAAAAAATCAGTATTGGCTACATTCCACAACAAGTCGCTTCTTTCAATGCGGGCTTTCCTAGCACCGTCATTGAATTAGTACGTTCAGGTCGCTTTCCCAGAAATCGTTGGTTCAAACCGTTGACGAAAAAAGATCATCTTCATGTGGAAAAAGCTTTGAAATCAGTGGACATGTGGGAAATGCGCCACAAACGAATTGGCGAGCTTTCTGGAGGGCAAAAGCAACGAATTAGTTTAGCACGAGTGTTTGCGACCGATCCAGATTTATTTATTTTAGATGAGCCAACAACAGGTATGGATGAACAATCGCGAAACGAATTTTATCAATTGTTGCAACACAGTGCGCATGAACATGGAAAAGCTATTTTGATGATTACGCATGATCATGAAGATATCAAAACCTATGTGGATCGTCAAATTCGTCTTGTCCGCAAAGAAGATTCGAAATGGCGTTGTTTCCATATGAGTGAAGAATCGTATACGTAAATTTTCCAATAAAACGTTATCTGGCTCGATCATAACGAAAGCCTAGGAACGGCTTAAAGAAATGTGGGAAAAATTTAAAAAATAAGCAGGAATTAAAAAAATAATTCGCTTAAACGTCGCTACAATGGTAGTGTTCATTTTAGCGGTAAGGAGTGAATCGTATGGCAGAAATGCTTTCTTATGCATTTATGCAAAAGGCCTTTTTAGCAGCACTGTTTATCTCAGTGATTGCCCCAATGCTCGGCGTCTTTCTAGTTATTCGCCGACAATCTTTAATGGCAGATACCCTTTCACATGTGTCATTAGCCGGTGTGGCACTAGGCTTCTTTTTTAATTGGAATCCTAATTTAATGACCTTAATTGTCGTGATTGTGGCTGCAATCATTCTAGAATATTTACGAATGATTTATAGCACCTATTCAGAAATTTCGATTGCTATTTTAATGTCAGGCGGTTTGGCTTTGGCGTTAGTTTTGATGAATTTAACAGGAGGCAATTCAGCTGCTAGTATTCAATCGTATTTATTTGGTTCCATCGTCACGATTACGTGGGATCAAGTGGTTATGTTGGCAATTTTATTCGTAGTTTTAGTTCTATTGTTTATGTTATTTAAACGTCCAATGTATGTTTTAACATTTGATGAAGATACTGCTCATGTTGATGGGCTACCTATTCATTGGATGTCGATGCTTTTTAATGTAATTACTGGTGTGGCGATTGCTGTGATGATTCCGATCGCGGGAGCCTTGTTAATTTCAGCAATTATGGTCTTACCAGCTGCAATAGGTATGCGAATTGGTAAAGGCTTTAATACGGTGATTATTATCAGTGTGTTTATGGGCTTGATTGGCATGCTAACAGGGTTGACTAGCTCGTATTATTTGGAAACACCACCGAGTGCAAGTATTACCCTAATTTTTATTGGTTTATTCTTATTAGTCAATATTTATCGCCGAGTGGTTGTCATGGTCCAACGAAAACAAAAAATGCAAAGAAACTAAGGAGAAAAACGAAAGTTTTTCTCCTTTATTTCTTTTTTTTAAAAGAAATGGCGAACTATTTTCAGTTATTTGAAAAAAATCCTCGAATTTTTCGGTTAAACCCCTTATAATAAGGAACGATAGAATGAAAAGGAGTGACGAATTTGAAAATTCGGAGAAGTGAACGATTAATCGATATGACCCAATATCTTTTAGATCATCCCCATACATTGGTTTCTTTGACATATTTTGCTGACCGATACCAATCTGCCAAGTCTTCCATTAGTGAAGATTTAGCAATTGTTAAAAAAACATTTAAAGAACGTGGAACAGGTATTTTAGAAACGATTCCAGGCGCTGCAGGCGGTGTCCGCTTTATCCCTGAAATTCCTTATGAGGAAGCGGAGCAGTTGATTATGGATTTATGTGATCGTTTGTCAGAACAAGATCGCTTATTACCTGGGGGCTATGTTTATCTTTCAGATTTACTTGGGGAACCGAATTTATTAAGACAAGTGGGCCGGATTATTGCTTCTAAATATTTAGGCAAACAAATTGATGCGGTAATGACCGTTGCGACTAAAGGAGTGCCAATTGCGCAAGCTGTGTCTTATTACTTAAATGTTCCGTTTGTGATTGTTCGTCGCGATTCTAAGATTACTGAAGGTTCAACGGTGAGCGTGAACTATGTATCAGGGTCTTCAGAACGTATCGAAAAAATGGAACTTTCAAAACGCAGCTTAAAACGCGGCTCAAAAGTTTTAGTCGTGGATGACTTCATGAAAGGCGGCGGCACCGTCAATGGTATGAAGAGTATGATTGAAGAATTTGAAGCAGAACTTGTGGGCATTACCGTTTTTGCTGAGTCAAAATTCAATGGCCGTCGTGCAATCGATGACTATACTTCGCTATTGTACGTGGAAGATGTGGATACACAAACAAAAACGATTAGCGTAGTCCCAGGAAACTATTTCACAGAGAAATAATTTGAAAAAGAACCTGAAAATGGTCCATTCCATTTTCAGGTTCTTTTTTTCTGTTTTATTCCTTTAAAAAAAGATGAGAAAATAAATTGGTCTACCTTTTAAATGCCTTATTTTGTTGAAAAAGACAAAAGAGTAAGATAAACTAGAAAAGGTATAATGAGGACGATTTAGAAGAAAATCAAACAATTTAGTTAATTTGAGGTGGCAAACGTGGAAAATAGATACGCAATTATTTTAGCAGCTGGTAAAGGAACACGCATGAAATCTAAACTTTATAAAGTATTGCATCCAGTTGCTGGTAAACCAATGGTCGAACATATTTTAGATCAAGTAGAACAAACAGAACCAACAGAAATCGTGACAATCGTTGGACATGGGGCGGAAATGATTAAAAGCCATTTAGGCGAACGTAGTCAATATGCCTTACAAGCTGAACAATTGGGAACTGGGCATGCAGTCATGCAAGCACAAGAGTTATTAGGTGGTAAACAAGGAACAACATTAGTTATTACAGGGGATACGCCGTTATTAACTGCGGAAACCTTGAAAAATTTATTCGATTACCATCAAGGTAAGAATGCAAGTGCGACTATTTTAACAGCGCATGCAGAAGACCCAACAGGCTATGGTCGAATTATTCGTGATCATGTGGGCATTGTTGAACGAATCGTGGAACAAAAAGATGCCAGTGAAGAAGAAGCACGTGTTCAAGAAATTAATACAGGAACCTTCTGTTTTGATAATGAATCATTGTTTGAAGCGTTAGCGAAAACAGATACAAACAATACACAAGGGGAATACTATTTAACAGATATCATTGAAATTTTGAAAAAAGAAGGCAAAGCTGTCGCTGCTTACCAAATGGCAGACTTTGACGAAGCAATGGGTGTAAATGATCGTGTTGCTTTATCCACTGCTAATAAAATTATGCATCGTCGTTTAAATGAAATGCATATGCGAAATGGTGTTACATTTATTGATCCAGACACAACGTATATTGATGAAGGCGTGGTAATTGGTTCAGACACAGTCATTGAAGCGGGAGTCACTATCAAAGGAAAAACAGTGATTGGCGAAGATTGCTTGATTGGCGCACATTCAGAAATCGTTGATAGTCATATCGGCAATCAAGTGGTTGTTAAACAGTCTGTGATTGAAGAAAGTGTGGTTCGCGAGGGGGCCGATGTGGGTCCGTATGCACATTTACGTCCTAAAGCAGATGTGGGGGCAAACGTACACATTGGTAACTTCGTGGAAGTAAAAAATGCAACAATCGATGAAGGAACAAAAGTGGGCCATTTAACATACGTTGGTGATGCAACATTAGGCAAAGATATTAATGTCGGTTGCGGCGTTGTTTTTGTTAATTATGATGGCAAAAATAAACACCAAACAGTCGTGGGTGATCACGCGTTTATTGGCTCTGCAACGAACATTGTTGCGCCAGTCACGATTGGTGATCATGCGGTGACTGCTGCTGGTTCAACCATCACAGAAGATGTCCCTTCAGAAGATTTGGCGATTGCCCGGGCACGTCAAGTGAATAAAGAAGGCTATGCTAAAAAGTTACCTTACATGAAGGATTAACCTCAAATAAAAAAGAACGCTCTTTTGCTTAAGCAAAAGAGCGTTCTTTTTCCTCCTTAAAGACTAGACCAATTTCTGCTAATATTTGTTTAGAGGCATTCAAGGACTAGACCAATGCTGTTTATTCGGTATTTTTAGTTATTTTTTTCAAAAAAATAGTTTTTGTTCTGCTTTTCCAATATAAAAAGACTTTCTTTTTTTATAAAGTTCGTGTTTTGGTCAAAATTACTATTTTTTTCACAAACAAATCCGCTGTATTGTCCAAAAATAAAAACAATTTACAGGAAAAACATCTTATTTTAACGGAATTTACTGTTTTTTATTTAACGGATATATTATGATAGGAAAAGAAGAGCAACGTGATGGGGGAAGGCTCTTTTTGTTGTTTGTTACTTTGACAATTGTTTGTTGCAAATGGGTTGAAACACAAGGAGGAAATTTGTGAAAAAGTTGAGCTTTAAAAAAGTGAAGTGGGGCATGCATTTTTTAATGGCTGTTGCGTTGATAGCGCCAAGCGTTACTAGTACGGCATATGCAGTAGAAACAACGAGTCAACAAAGTTCAGAAGCAGTAACAAGTACCACCGATTCAAGTAGAAAACAAGAACCAGTCATTACACAGGAAACAACAGACATCAAACAAGAAGCACCAAATCAGGCTACGAGTGACAGTGTCAAGCAGTCACAAGAAACCACAGCACCAACAGAGACGACGAATTTAGAAACGTCAACCGCTGAAAAAGAAGAAACGAGCACGCCGCAAAAAATAACAATTTTAGGTACGTCAGATGTTCATGGTCAATTATGGAATTGGTCTTATGAAGATGATAAAGAACTACCAGTTGGTTTGTCCCAAGTAAGTACAGTCGTCAACCAAGTCCGGGCGCAAAACCCAGCAGGCACCGTTTTAATTGATAATGGCGACAATATTCAAGGCACTATTTTAACAGATGACTTGTATAATAAAGCGCCTTTAGTGAATGAAAAGACCCATCCAATGATTACCGCCATGAATGTGATGAAGTATGATGCAATGGTTTTGGGAAATCATGAGTTTAATTTTGGTTTACCGTTAATCCAAAAAATTCAACAAGAAGCCACTTTTCCAATCTTGTCTGCGAATACCTACAATAAGGAAGATGGTCGTCGTTTTGTTAAAGGGACTACCACGAAGGAACTTGATTTTAATCAAGATGGGCAGCCAGATTTAAAAGTTGGGATTATCGGCTTAACAATTCCGCACATTCCTTTGTGGGATGGCCCTCGTGTTACTTCGCTTAATTTTTTACCTTTGAAAGAAGAAGCAGAAAAAGCAGTTACTGAGTTGAAAACTAACGATCAGGCTGACATTATTGTTGCTTCGATTCATGCGGGACAACAAAATAGTGATCCGGCTGCCAGTGCCGACCAAGTAATTGAAAATGTCGCGGGGATTGATGCGTATATTCTGGGTCATGACCACCTTTCTTTTACCAAGCAAGGAGCAGCGCCGAATGGAAAAACTGTACCGGTAGGGGGACCTAAAGATACAGGGACAGAAGTTGTTAAGATTGATCTTTCAGTTGCTAAAAATGCCGATAAGTGGGAAGTGCAAGAAGGTACAGCAACGATTGTACCAACAACGAATGTTCCAGCAGATGAAGCAGTTAAGGCAGCGACAAAAGAATACCATGAAAAAACGCGAGCGTTTATTCAGGAGGAGATCGGCACAGCAACAGCTGATTTTTTACCAAAACAAGAAATTAAAGGAATTCCCGAAGCGCAATTACAACCAACAGCGATGATTTCTTTAATTAATAACGTTCAAAAAGAAGTGACAGGTGCACAATTAAGTGCGGCAGCGCTGTTTAAATACGACAGTAAATTACCTGCGGGGAAGATTTCCTATGCCACGATTTTTGATATCTACAAATACCCGAATACCTTAGTGAGTGTTCCTATTAACGGTGAAAACTTACTGAAGTATTTAGAAAAACAAGGGGCGTACTATAACCAAACACAGCCAGATGATTTGACCATTAGTTTTAATCCAAACATTCGTGTATATAACTATGACATGATTTCTGGAGTGGACTACAAGATTGACATTTCAAAACCAGTGGGTGAACGAATTGTAGATGCGAAAATTGACGGACAACCGTTGGATCCTGCCAAAGAATATACGATTGCTATGAATAATTATCGTTACGGCGGTTTAGCTAGCCAAGGGATTCAAGTAGGGGAACCTATTAAAAATTCTGATCCAGAAACCTTACGAGGAATGATTGTTGATTATATTAAGAAAAAAGGAACTCTTGATCCAGAACAAGAAATCGAACGAAATTGGTCAATTATTGGGACAAATTTTGATGAAAAATGGCGTGCCAAAGCAATCGAATTAGTGAATGACGGCACTCTTCAAATTCCGACTTCTCCTGATGGACGTACACCAAACGCCGCTGCTATTACGAAACAAGATGTCCGTAATGCGGGCTTTGATTTAGATAATGCATATACCATTATGCACACAAATGACGTTCATGGCCGACTAGAAGCAGGGAAAGGCGAATTAGGTATGGCGCGTCTAAAAACCTTTAAAGACCAAGAAAACCCAACCTTGATGGTGGATGCAGGGGATGTTTTCCAAGGATTACCAATCTCCAATTTCTCCAAAGGCGCGGATATGGCCAAAGCAATGAATGAAGTTGGTTATGATGCCATGGCGGTGGGAAATCACGAGTTTGATTTTGGTTTAGAGATTGCACTAGGTTATAAAGACCAACTGAATTTTCCGATTTTATCTAGTAATACGTATTACAAAGATGGCAGTGGACGGGTTTTTGATCCGTATACAATCGTAGAAAAAGCCGGGAAAAAGTTTGCCATTGTAGGTGTGACGACCCCAGAAACAGCAACGAAAACACACCCGAAAAACGTGGAGAAGGTGACATTTAAAGACCCGATTCCAGAAGTAGAAGCAGTGATTAATGAAATTAAAGAGAAGTACGCGGATATTCAAGCTTTCGTGGTTACTGGGCATTTAGGCGTAGATGAAACGACGCCGCATATCTGGCGTGGTGATACGCTAGCAGAAACCCTTAGTCAAACATATCCTGAGTTAGATATTAATGTGATTGATGGACATTCGCATACAGCCGTCGAAAGTGGCAAACGTTATGGCAAAGTGATCTATGCTCAAACAGGTAATTATTTAAATAATGTTGGAATTGTCACAGCACCAGAGAATGAACCAACTAAGAAAACAGCAAAATTGATTCCAGCAGAAGAGTTGCTAGGATTGCCAGAAAACCCGGCAGTTAAAGCCATCGTTGATGAAGCACGTACGAATTTTAACGCTGAAAATGAAAAAGTAATTGTCGATTATATTCCATTCACATTGGATGGACAACGAGAAAATGTGCGCACACGAGAGACCAACTTAGGGAATTTGATTGGTGATGCGATTATGTCATATGGCCAAGACGCGTTTAGCCAACCTGCTGATTTTGCAGTAACTAATGGTGGCGGCATTCGCGCTGATATTAAACAAGGGCCAATTAAAGTTGGGGATGTCATTGCTGTGTTACCTTTTGGCAATAGCATTGCGCAAATTCAAGTAACCGGCGCCCAAGTTAAAGAAATGTTTGAAATGTCTGTTCGTTCGATTCCACAAAAAGATGAGAATGGCACAATTTTACTAGATGATGCTGGCCAACCAAAACTTGGCGCAAATGGTGGTTTCCTACATGTTTCAAGCTCCATTCGTATCCACTATGATTCCACAAAACCAGGTACTCGCTTGGCTAGTGACGAAGGCAATGAAACAGGACAAACGATTGTCGGTAGTCGCGTATTAGGAATAGAAATTAAAAATCGGCAAACACAAAAGTTTGAACCATTGGATGAGAAGAAACAATACCGGATGGCTACCAATGATTTCTTAGCTGCTGGTGGTGATGGTTACGATATGCTAGGTGGTGAACGAGAAGAAGGGATTTCACTAGATTCTGTCTTAATTGAATACTTGAAAAGTGCAACCAGCTTGCGGTTGTATCGTGCAGCAACGACGATTGATTTAGCACAATATAAAGAACCATTCCCAGGCGAACGAATTGTTTCTATTTCGGAAGAAGCTTACAAAGAGTTAATCGGTGGAGGAGAGACGCCAAAACCAGATCCAAAACCAGATCCAAAACCAGATCCAAAACCAGATCCAAAACCAGATCCAAAACCAGATCCAAAACCAGATCCAAAACCAGATCCAAAACCAGACCCGAAACCAACACCAGAAACACCAGTAGCAACCAATAAACAAAACCAAGCGGGAGCAAGACAGAGCAATCCATCCGTAACAGAGAAGAAAAAGTATGGCGGCTTTTTACCTAAAACGGGTACAGAAACAGAAACGCTTGCATTATATGGTTTACTGTTCGTTGGACTTTCTTCTTCTGGCTGGTATATTTATAAACGACGTAACAAAGCTAGTTAGTCATTTTTTAAGAACCGTCCTTCGGGATTGGTTCTTTTTTTATTTTAATGCTTGCCATTTGTTTTTAATTTTAGTATTATAAGAATATTCTAAAAATTAAAAAATGAAGAGTTTTTTCTGTGAAGGGAGAAAGGCATGAAAAGTAAACGTATAAAAGGACTTATCGGGTTAAGTTTAACAACGCTGTTAGTTTTAGCTGCTTGTGGTGGTGATGGGGGAGCTGGCGCCGAAAAAGCAAAGGGCGGATCAGAGAAAACTGCCGCTAAACAAGAATTTAAAGTAGTAGTTCAACAAGAAATGCCTTCTGCAGATTTATCTTTAGGAACAGATACAATTAGTTTTACGGCACTGAATAATGCGTATGAAGGAATTTATCGTTTAGATGATAAAAGCAAGCCGCAACCAGCAGGGGCTAAAGAAAAAGTGCAAGTCAGTGATGATGGTCTGACGTACACAGTGAAACTAAGAGAAGAAGCAAAATGGTCCAATGGTGATCCTGTCACAGCTGCCGATTATGTTTTTAGTTGGCAACGTACAGCAGATCCTCAGACTGGCGCTGAGTATGCTTATTTTCTAGAAATGATTGAAAACGGTGCAGACATTGTAGCTGGTAAGAAACCAGTCTCTGAATTAGGCATTAAAGCAAACGGAGATTACGAGCTAGAAATTAAACTGGCAAAACCAACACCATATTTTGATTATTTACTGGCCTTTCCACTATTTTTCCCGCAACATCAAGCAACCGTAGAGAAATATGGCAAAGATTACGCTGCTTCCAGTGAAAAAGCAGTCTATAATGGTCCGTTTGTCTTAGCTAACTTTGAAGGGGCTGGCTCAGATACCAATTGGACTTTGGAAAAAAATGAAAACTATTGGGATAAAGACAATGTCAAATTAGATAAAATCAATTTTGATGTTGTCAAGGAGGCGCCAACCGCCTTGAACTTATTCCAAGATGGCCAGGCAGACGATGTTATTTTAAGCGGCGAATTGGCCCAGCAAATGGCGAAGGATCCAGAATTGGTTATCGAAAAAGAAGCACGAACCAGCTATTTGGAATTTAATCAGCGAGATAAAAATTCACCGTATAATAATGTGAATTTACGCAAAGCAATTTCAGCAGCGATTGATCGCAACGCATTAGTAGATAAAATTTTAGGCGACGGCTCAGTAGTCGCTACCGGCTTAATTCCAGAAGGGATGTCGTATTCGCCGACAGATGACACAGATTTTGCTGATGAAAATAAAAAAATTGTTGAATATAGCCCAGAAAAAGCAAAAGAATATTGGGCAAAAGCGAAGAAAGAATTGGGCATAACAACACTCAAAATGGATATTGTTGCCGATGATGTCGATTCTACGAAAAAGTTAGCGGAATATATTCAAGGTACGTTAAAGGATACTTTAGAGGGCATTGATGTAACAGTGAGCCCAGTGCCGTTTTCAGTTCGAATTGATCGAGGTAGTCGCGGCGATTTTGAGACAATCTTAGGTGGTTGGGCTGCGGATTACGCAGATCCCAGTAGTTTCTTAGATCTTTTTGTTACTGGTAATAACTATAATCGCGGGCGTTTTTCAAGTAAAGCCTACGATGAGTTGATTGAGGCTTCAGCTACAAGAGATGCTTCAGATCCTGAAAAACGTTGGGAAGACATGGTTAAGGCTGAGAAGTTATTGATTGGTGAAGAGACCGCTTTAGCACCACTTTATCAAAAGGCGACTGCCCATCTACGCAGTAAAGAAGTGAAAGGCGTCGTTGCCCATGGTGCTGGCGCACAATATGATTATAAGTGGACATATGTGACAGAAGAGTAGTTAAAAAGAGACACAGAATAGTCAAATCGACTGTTCTGTGTCTCTTTTAATCAAAATATTTCTGCTGTTCTTCTTTTAATTTTTCTGGGGTTACATCTTCACCAGTAGGATCATAAATAGTGACGCCCATTAATGTTTTATTGAATTGTTCACGAATGGTCCGCAAATATTCTTGTCGCAAATCGACACGAAGAGCTTGTTCTTCAGATGTTAAACCTTGTTCACGCTCTTTTTGTGCAAGCGTATTAATTCTTTTTAAAACCTCTAACATTTCTCATTTCCTTTCTATAATAATTCTTTTGCTAGGCGTTCAAACGATTGAAAGCGCGTTTGTTTGTCATAACCTGGGGTGATTAGCATTGCTTCTGTCAACCCTAGTTCTTCTTGTTGGTGGAAAAACTCCGCAACTTCTTGGCTACTGCCAATGACAAAGCGTTGTTTATTTTGTTCTAAAACCAGTTTGTCCATTTCACTGTAAGGGAAAGCTAGGGCTTCTTCTGGCGATAAAAATTTATTTGGAAGCCCATGTTCGGTGGCAAAGATATAATGCTCGAAACTAGCCGCATGGTATTCTGCTTCTTCTTTCGTGTCGGCGGCGAAAGTGAAATACGCAGCGCTCACTTGCGGCTCTTGTTGTTCAGTTACTGGTCGGAAATGCTTGTAATATGCGGACAATACTTCTTTGGGCAAATGTCCATGAATAAACTGCGCAAAGGAAAAATTAATGCCATATTCACCAGCTGAACGTGCGCTTTCTTTGCTAGCACCTAGTAACCAGGGTTGTGGTAATAGAACTTCCCGCGGAACAGCTGAAATTTTAGAATATAAATGATCTTCAGGAAATTCCTCTCTTAAAAAGAGTAAAATTTCAGGTAATTTATCAAATTGGTCTAGCTGTGGTGGCTGACCATTATTTAACGCTAACGTAGTCAAAGGGCTGCCGCCAGGCGAGCGGCCCATGCCTAAATCGATTCGATCAGGATATAAAGCTGCTAATGTTTTAAACGTTTCTGCGACTTTAAATGGCGCATAATGCATGGTCATGATGCCACCCGCGCCAACACGAATTTTTTCGGTGGCACTAGCAATATGTGCAACTAAAATTTCTGGCGTTGCACTGGCAAAGGCGTCTGAACCGTGATGTTCGGCATACCAAATTCTTGTGTAACCAAGTTTTTCCGCTAATTGAGCGAGCTCTTTGGCTTCTTGTAATGTGTCGCTTGCTGATTGATTTTTAGGAACCGTTAATTGATCTAAGATACTTAATTTCATGTATGTAGTCTCCTTTTTGGTTATTTTTTTGAAGCTACCGCTATTATTACGCAAGCATGTCAAAAAAAACAGTACGCACTTTTTAATTCCCTAGTGAGCGAAAAGTAACAAATAGATGTAGCCAAGGTCGATGATAAAAAATTCTCCGCTATGGCTTTTTGATGCTTTGTGTTAAAATGGAACATATGTACGCAATCAGCAATTGGAAAGGTGACAACATGTACGAATATATTATTGGAAAAGTAACGTTTGTTAGCCCATACTATATTGTCGTTGAAACAAATGGCATTGGCTATCAGATTTCAGTCGATAACCCGTATCGCTATTCAGGAAAAATGGATACGGATATTAAACTATATCTTCACCAAGTCGTGCGGGAAGATGCACAGCTATTATTTGGTTTTGGCAGTTTAGAAGAAAAACAATTGTTCTTAAAATTAATCAGTGTCTCTGGAATTGGCCCTAAAAGTGGTTTAGCTATCATGGCTTCTGTGGCTGATCATGGTGGTTTAATCAATGCAATTGAAGGGGAAGATGTTACATATTTAACGAAGTTCCCAGGTGTTGGCAAGAAAACAGCCCAACAAATGATTTTAGATTTAAAAGGAAAACTAGGCGAATTAGAGTCTTCCGAAGCAGCGGTTGCGGCCATGACCGCAACCGAAGTGGTGACAACAAGCAATCAAGCATTGGCAGAAGCGTTAGAAGCATTAAGTGCCCTAGGCTACAGTGACCGAGAGATTAAGCGTATCACTAAGCAATTGGAAGCGTTAGGTGAGACAACGACAGATGTTTATTTGAGCAATGCGTTAAAATTCATGATGAAACGCTAAGGAGGAATAACGATGACAGAAGAAGAACGGTTGCTTTCAGCTGCAAGTCAAGAAGCAGAAGCTTCAATTGAAAAATCGTTACGTCCACAATTTTTAGCACAATATATTGGTCAAGATAAAGTAAAACAAGAACTAACGATTTATATTGAAGCGGCGAAAAATCGGAATGAAGCGTTGGATCATACTCTTCTTTATGGTCCGCCAGGTTTAGGGAAAACGACAATGGCGATGGTCATCGCCAATGAAATGAATGTGAACATTCGTACCACAAGTGGACCAGCCATCGAACGGGCGGGAGATTTAGTCGCTATTTTGAACGAATTAGAGCCTGGTGATGTGTTATTTATCGATGAAATTCATCGTTTGCCGCGAGTTGTGGAAGAAATGCTGTATTCCGCAATGGAAGATTTTTACATTGATATCATGGTCGGTCAAGGAACCACGGCACATCCCGTTCATTTTCCGTTACCGCCTTTTACTTTAGTGGGCGCTACCACACGGGCAGGGATGCTTTCAGCGCCATTACGAGATCGTTTTGGGATTATTTCTCACATGGAGTATTATCAAGAGCAGGATTTAAAAGAAATCGTTCTCCGTTCCGCGGATATTTTTCAAACGGAGATTTTTGAGGAAGGTGCCTTTGAAATTGCGCGCCGCTCAAGAGGAACCCCCCGAATTGCTAACCGTTTGTTAAAACGTGTCCGTGATTTTGCCCAAGTCCAATCAGATGGCAAAATCGACCGAGCGATTGCAGACAAAGCGTTAACCTTACTGCAAGTGGACCATCAAGGCTTGGACTATGTCGATCAAAAATTGTTGAAAACAATGATTGATTTATACGGCGGCGGTCCGGTTGGTTTAAGTACCTTGTCTGTAAACATCGGTGAAGAAACCGAAACGGTGGAAGATATGTATGAACCCTATCTTATTCAAAAAGGTTTCATTAAACGAACACCGCGAGGACGAATTGCAACGCCATTTGCGTATGCACATTTTGGGTATGATTATTTAGAGGGTCGTAAAAATTAAAGGATTAAATAAGAGAGAAGGGCCTTCAACAGGATAGAGTATGTTGAAGGTCTTATTTTTCATTTTTTCAAAGTTTATGTAACGGAATAAATATTCTTTTTTTGATAGACCACTATAAGTATATTAACGAATAATTTTTAAAAGTTTCATCTCTTGATAATATAAATCTTTGTAAGATAAATCAGACAGTTTGCGAGTAACTGTTTTTGATATCGGTTTGTTTTCAAAACCATTTAAAGCGGACAAAATATATAACTTAGTTGTGCAGGTATTTTTAAAATGATTTCGGATGTAGCCAAGAAGAGCGACTGCTGAGGGTGTTTCAATATTTTGATTATCTGACGGTAGAGAACACATAGAGCAAACCTGATAATTCAATGTTTTTAAATAGTTGCTGTATGAAAATTTACCTGGTGGATCACCTTCAAAATCATTTATAAAAAAGAAGAACGCTTTATTTAATAGATTGCCAGTGAGCTTGCTCAGTCCATTTAAAGTTATACTGCCTGTAGATAAAGGTTGCTCGCTAGCTAAGTAGATGTATTCTGTCAATTTTATCACCTCTTTCTTATCGATATGAATTATCGTATCATGATATAATCAAATCCGCTATATCTTAAGGTGAAATGCTAAATGGAAACAAAAGAAAGCAAGCGGTTAAGGCTTGCTTTCTTTTGTTTCACGTGAAACGTTTGTTCTTATTTAGAAGAGTGGCATATTTCAGCTGTTGTAGGTATACTGTGTTTGTAATCGCTTTTAAATTGGAGGGATCAATGTTGAATAAAGAAATCAAAGGGGCATTAATTGTTTCTTGCCAAGCGTTGGCAGACGAACCGTTGCATAGTTCCTTTATCATGTCCAAGATGGCTTTGGCCGCTAAACAAGGAGGGGCTAAAGGTATTCGAGCAAATTCTGTGGTAGACATTCGAGCAATCCGGAAAGAGGTTGATTTACCAATCATTGGGATTATTAAACGAGATTATCCTGACGCAGAAGTATATATTACCGCAACTATGCGTGAGGTAGATGAATTAATGGCTGTTCAGCCAGAAATTATCGCTCTCGATGCAACCCATTCGAAACGACCAAATGGCGAAACGTTAGCCACATTTTTCAAAAGAATAAAAGAAAAGTATCCTAACCAAGAATGGATGGCGGATTGTTCCACACTGGAAGAGATGATTGAAGCGGCGGAGTTAGGTTTTGATTATATTGGCACAACGTTAGTCGGCTATACGCCGCAAAGTGAAAATCAGCGGATTGAACAAAATGATTTTGAACTGTTAAGAGAAGTAAAGAAGCATTTTACTACACCAATCATTGTAGAAGGAATGATTGATACGCCAGCAAAAGTCCAACGTGTTCTGGAGCTAGGTGCCTATAGCGTGGTGGTGGGATCTGTTATTACACGACCGCAAAAAATTACTGAAAAATTTGTGGAAGCTACGAAAATAAAACAGAATCAAGCATAAACTAAATACACTATCGATACACTCGTTATTTTTTGATCAATACACTTCGATACGGTCGCTTTTTTTCTAGAGAAAGTTGAATCTTTCAATAATAAAAAGGGATACACTCCATTTGGCATAGTCCTTGCTGATAATAAATCAGTGTATAAAGCGCTATCATTTTATAGGAGGGGTTTTATGAAGGGTTTATCAAAAAAGAAACGGGTGTCTACTTGGTTAGCGTTAGGAATCACCGTAGTCAGCTGTTTTGCGTTAAGCGGGGAAGTGCAAGCAAGTGTTGAAAGAACAAAAGTTGATGAATTTGCAAATGTTTTAGATGTGAGTGCATCACCAACCGAACGGACGAATGGCGTATACGATACCAATTATTTTAATAATTTTTCTGATTTAGGTGCATGGCATGGCTACTATTTACCTGAAAAAAGCAATAAAGAGCTACTGGGTGGTTTTGCGGGGCCATTGATTATTGCGGAAGAATATCCAGTAAACTTGGCGGCAAGTTTAAACAAATTAACGGTCAAAAATAAAAAAACGGGAGAAACCTATGATTTAAGCCAAAGCAACCGCATGGACCTGTCTTATTATCCTGGGCGCCTAGAGCAAACCTATGAATTAGACGATCTAACGATTCATTTAGCTTTAATTTTTGTCAGCAATCGAACGGCGCTTATCCAAACGACACTTGAAAACACTGGTGAAGAGCCCTTGTCACTTGAAGCAAGCTGGACAGGTGCGGTCTTTGACAAAATTCAAGAGGGAACGGAAACCTTAGATATTGGCACTCGTTTAACTGCTAAAGACAATGACATTCAAGTGAATTTTGGTGAAGTCAGAGAAACGTGGAATTATTTTGCTACGAAAGACACAAAATATACGATTCATCACGCGGATAAAGTTTCAACAAAAATTGATAATCGGAATTATACAGCGACCGCTGAACCTATTGAATTGAAGCCTAAACAAACGTACAACACCTATACGACAGAAAGCTATACTTTTACAAAAGAAGAAGAGGCAAAGGAACAACAACAAGCACCCGAATATACCAAAAATGCGGCGCGCTATTTCAAAGAGAACAAGCAAAGATGGCAAGGATATCTAGATAAAACGTTTGATCAAAAGAAAACAGCAGAATTTCCTGAATATCAAAATGCGCTAGTCAAATCGATTGAAACGATTAATACCAATTGGCGAAGTGCGGCAGGTGCCTTTAAGCATGACGGGATTGTTCCGTCCATGTCTTATAAATGGTTTATTGGTATGTGGGCTTGGGATTCGTGGAAAGCGGATGTAGCAACGGCTGATTTTAATCCTGAGTTAGCTAAAAATAATATGCGGGCCTTGTTTGATTATCAAATTCAAAAAGATGATACCGTACGTCCACAAGATGCAGGAGCGATCATTGATGCTGTCTTTTACAATCAAGACAGTGCGCGTGGTGGTGAAGGTGGCAACTGGAATGAACGAAATTCTAAACCACCATTGGCTGCATGGGCAGTTTGGCATATTTATCAAGAAACCAAAGATAAGGAATTTTTAAAAGAAATGTATCCCAAACTTGTGGCTTATCATAATTGGTGGTATACCAACAGAGACCACAATAAAAATGGGATAGCAGAATATGGAAGCATGGTCAGTGATGCTCACTGGCAAAAAGACGACAAGGATCAAATCATTAAAGATAAAAATGGCCAACCTAAAGTGGATGATGATGCTGTTATTGAAGCAGCCGCGTGGGAAAGTGGCATGGATAACGCTACACGGTTTGACAAAGAAGGTGTGGGCAAAGGCGACGTTGGAGTTAAAGTTTTTGAAAACAAAAATAAAGGAAAAGTAGTGGGGTATTCGATTAATCAAGAATCAGTGGATTTGAATGCGTATCTCTACGCTGAAAAGGGCTATTTAGCTTCGATAGCAGAGGAACTAGGCAAAAAAGAGGACTATAAGAACTATCAAAAAGAAGCGAAGAAACTAAAAAAATATATTCAAGAAAATATGTTTGATGAAAAAACGGGCTTCTTCTATGACTTACAAATAAATGAAGACGGCTCGAAAACAAAATTGTTAGTCAATCGTGGCAAAGGAACAGAAGGCTGGTTGCCGCTCTGGGCAAAAGTAGCGACCAAAGAACAGGCGGCGGCAGTTAAGAAAAACATGATGAATCAAGAAATGTTCAATACCTTTATGCCATTCCCAACAGCATCCAAAGACAATGAAAAATTTGCTGCAACGAAATATTGGCGGGGACCAGTTTGGCTTGATCAAGCCTTGTTTGGTGTAGAAGCTCTTCAAAACTATGACTATACAAAAGAAGCGAAAGAAATGACACAAAAACTCTTCTTACATGCCGAAGGATTGATGGGAGAAGGACCTATTCATGAAAATTATGATCCACTAACAGGGAAGGGCCTAAGTACGAAAAACTTTAGTTGGTCAGCGGCAGCGTACTATTTACTGTATAAAAACACCTTATTAAGTAATAACCCCACAACGCAAACCGCTTTTGAAATAAAATAGAAAAACAGCTCTTGAGAAAATATCTCTCAAGAGCTATTTTTTTTCTTCACTTGCTACAATCTGTTTCCTTCTGATTTAATTAAATGTAATTTATTTGTTTAAATAAATATATTTAATATAATTAAATAAAATATCTAAAAATAAACGATATGTACTTTTATTAAAAATGTTATTTAATAAAAATGAAATAGATATTCAATGAAATTGATTGTACAATGGTTAATGAAGAGTGTGTTTAACGGAATAGTGTAATAAGGAATAAGCTGATATCAAAATCAAACATATGCAAAACCTCCTTCTCTGTTAGCTATATTGACTTCTATTATAGAACATTTCTTTTGGTTTTTTCAAGGGAAGTTAAGTATATAAGTTTTTATGATTATCAAAATATTACAATATTATAATTACTGAAATAATAAAAATGAATATTTTGAAATATTTATTAATTTTTTCGCTGATTTTGTTTAATTTGTACAGGTATTGTTGGATCTTTAAGTTAATAAAAAAATAATATTTAATATTATTTTCATTATAAAAGGGGGATATTATGGATGTGCTAGGTGCTCTAAAATATTTTAGAAAAAAGAAAAAAATTGCTCAGAAAGATGTTTTGCCAAAAAAGGGGAAACAAACCTATCGAAGAATCGAAATTGGTGAAGCCAAGCTAAGTTACGAGGATTTAATGACGGCGTTGCAGTCACTGGGGATTACCTTTAATGAATTTTTTTTTATGGTATCTGATACGAGAATCATGGCTTCTTCAGAAGTCAAACATCAAATTGAGTGTTGTCAACTGGGGTTGAACAATACAAGTGAAAAAAAGAATCTCATTCATTATTTTTATCAATTAGAGCGCAATCCTCATAAAAATGCGTTGGAAATGTCTATTTATACAGATATTAAATTAACGTTTAGTAATGATTGGGAGGAAATTCCAGAATTTGATGAAACCGATCGAATGGTAATTCTCGCGCTTATCTCTAGCAAAAGCTACTATACATACTACGATTATCAAATGGTGACTAATCCTGCCGCCTTGTTTTCTGAAAATGAAGTCCTTCAGATTCTTGATCAGATGTTTCCTGTCAAAGATGCTGAATTACGTGATACCCAAACACTAAATGTTGCCTATGGTTTTTACCTAAATATCATTACTGGGGAACTTTATAAGAAAAATTATGCGAAAGCCCGGGAATATTTAGCGCTAGTGAGTGTTACCACGATTCCTGCTGAAATCTACTATATTCATTTTAACTTACGTTACTTAAAAAACCTTACGTATTATCTGTACACTGGCAAAATGAGATATTATAAAGAAGTAATCGCCGTTATTGATATGATTGAAAGCTTTGGGGATGTACGTTTGGCGGAAGGCATGAAAAAAGAAATGCTTCAGCTGACGGCTGGTCGGACATTTAATTTAGAAAAAGGTCAGTTTCCATTGAATATTGTCACTGAAAAATAAAAAGCACCCCCCGCAAGGTCAAACTTGCGGGGGGTGCTGATGTTAAACAATAATGTTATCTCTAATCATATCTAAATCTTTAATCAAAATTTTGCGGTTACGTAGTTCAATTGCCCCTAACTCTTTTAGTTGCTGCATCATCCGGTTAACGCTACTAGCAGAAGTTATCCCACAAAAATGTGCAATTTCTTCATTGGTCACCACGAAATCAATTAAAATACCTTCCTCTGTTTCTACGCCAAATGAATCGTACATTTCATAGATTTGTGTACAAACGGCCCCAAATTTGCCATTCATCAACATTTGCTGCATCTTTTTCATGGAATGCATTAAACGGTCCCGATAGTATTCTTTGACATACATTTGCAAGTCTTTACTATTATTGATATCCCGCCAAAATTGAACACGGTCGATTTGGTAAAGTTCTGCTTGTGGAGATTCGATGCGAATATTAAAAGGTGCATCAATAAATTCTGAATATTCATCACGTAGCAATGAAACAATTTCCAAATTGTTGATATAACGTAAATTAAATTCACGACCGTCTTTGGAAATAACGCTAGTTTTGATGATGCCACTTTTTAAAATATAGGCATAACGATCTTGCAGTCCTTCATAAGTTAAATAATTTTTCTTCTTTTTTACAACGACTCGAAAGGAATGTTCATCTAAGTAGTCTTGTAAAACATTTCTCATTGGCGGTAACTCCTCAATTATCTCTAAATATTTTTGTTTTTGCCTGTTGGGCTTCTTTCTTATTTAAGCGAATTGGACATCATATGTCAATAACAAATGTTGATAAAAAAGGTCAATTAAACGCTATTTTGAAAAATAAAATCAGCTTTTAGATAATTTTGCCAAAAATTTCGCTTAATGAGTATTAAAAATATTTTTTTTATTTTATGTGCTCAAATATTTTTCAAAAAGAAAAAATTGTATTAAGATAATAGTAGAAAGGGAGGAGATTTAATGACAGAACCAAACTTAAAAGACCCAAGAAAGTTATTTTATAGTGATGGATTTCCGCAACAAGATCAAGAAACTCCCGCATTACAGGACAAAATGGTCCCTAAACCAGATTGTGGGGAAGACAGCTATGTCGGAAATCACAAATTAGAAAATCGTCGGGTATTAATTACAGGCGGTGATTCTGGGATTGGACGAGCTGCGGCGATTGCTTTTGCTCGCGAAGGCGCAGATATCGCCTTACATTTTTTCCCAGGTGAAGAAAAAGACGCCGAAGAAGTGGCGCACTATATACGAGAAGCTGGCCGAAAAGTCGTTCTTTTGCCAGCAGATTTAAGAGATAAACAGGCACCTGAAGAATTGGTTGCACAAGCTCGTGAATCTTTAGGCGGCTTGGATACCCTCGTTTTAAATGCAGCCCAACAAATTTCCTGTGCTGCTATTGAAGAATTGCCAATGGAACAAGTGATAGACACTTTCCATGTCAATATTATTGCGATGTTTGGCATTGTCAAAGCAGCAGTGCCTCACTTACCTGCCGGAAGTAGCATCGTGACAACGACTTCCGTCCAAGCCTTTAATCCCAGTGAGCATTTGTTGGATTATGCAGCAACGAAGGCATCAATTGCCAACTTTACCGTTGGTTTAGCAAAACAACTGGCACCAAAAGGTATTCGGGTAAATGGCGTGGCTCCAGGACCAATCTGGACACCGTTACAGTTAGATCATGGACAACCAATTGAAGAGTTGCCAGAATTTGGGCAACATTCTTTACTGGAACGTGCGGGTCAGCCTGCTGAATTAGCCCCTGTTTATGTTTTCTTGGCGTCCAATGATGCAAGTTATGTTACGGCTCAAGTTTATGGCGTAACTGGTGGAGAAGCAATTAATCTTTAGGAGGGATGTTCCGTGAATAAAGTTGTTAAAATACTTTTGCTTCTAGGTTCACTGATTTTAATGGCATTATTTGGCGCGGTGGCCATCACCACTTGGTCAGCCGATACAGCTTGGCAACCACCAGATAATGTCCAATGGTTCTTGCAAGACAACGAGTACGCACGTCAAGCAATCTTTTGGGTAGCGCTAGTTTTACTAGGAATTATGCTCTTTCTCTTTTTATTCATTCTTTTATTCCCAAGAAGAAAAGGCACGTTTGAATTAAAAGAAGAGCAAGGAAAGTTAGTGTTACACCGTAAAGCCATCGAAGGATTTGTACGCTCTAGCTTGCAAGACAGTGACTTTCTGGAAGCACCAACCATTCGTGTAAAGGCGACAAAACGGCGCATTAAGGTCAATGTCAAAGGCACACTGAAACGAACGGCAGATTTAATTGGACAAACAGAAGCTTGGTCAAAAACAATGGAAGAACGGCTTGCTCGTTTGGTGGGAACTGGTCACAAGATTACGATTGATGTTCATTTTGAAGATATTCAATCAATGAAACGACCACAACAACAGCAAACACAAGCACGTGTGGAGTAGGAGGGATGTACAATGGTTGAATGGATAAAACAATATGCCGTTCCGTTAATTGGTGGCCTAGTCGGCTTGGTTTTTGCAATCTTGTTTCTGTCAATCGGCTTCTTTAAAACATTGTTAGTAGTACTCCTGACAGGACTAGGTATTTGGCTAGGTTTGTATCTGGAACAGACAGGCATTGTCAAAAATTATTTTCATCATAAATAGGAGGTTTTGGCTATGGAAAATGCAAATGTATCGATTGTTAAAGGTGAGTTGACGTTTGAGGATAAAGTAATCCAAAAAATTATTGGCATTGCTTTGGAAGAAGTCGACGGTTTGTTAACTGTGGACGGTGGTTTTTTCTCGAATTTACGAGATAAAATGATTAATAGTGAAGATGTTACAACAGGCATTCACACCGAGGTCGGCAAAAAACAAGTCGCAGTGGATATGGACATTGTAGCCGAATACGGGAAAGATATCGAGACCATTTATGATCAAATGAAAGAGGTTATTACTCGCGAAGTCCAACAAATGACTCACTTGGAAGTAATCGAAGTCAATGTCAACGTAGTAGATATCAAAACACAAGCAGAGTACCAAGAAGAAAGTGAAACAGTCCAAGATAAACTTGGCAACGCCGCTGAAGCGACAGGTAGTTTTATGTCAAAACAAACCAATAAAGCCAAACATGCGGTAACTAAAGGCAAGACAAAAGTCAAAGAAAACACGGCACCTCGTGTTCAATAATTGGTTATTATTTTATTAAAAATAAAGCAATAATAGAAGAAACTAGGAGGAATGAACCATGAGTAACGAAAAATTCAATAATGTACCAAAACCAGCAGGAAACGGACCACACACACCAGAAGATCATGCAATCAAAGGTGAATTAACATTTGAAGATAAAGTCGTTCAAAAAATTATCGGTTTAGCCTTAGAAAATGTCGATGGTCTATTAACAGTCGATGGCGGCTTTTTCTCAAATATTGCTGAAAAATTAGTAAACACAGATAACGTCACAGCGGGTATTGATACCGAAGTTGGTAAAAAACAAGTCGCTGTTGATATGGATATCGTAGTAGAATACGGCAAAGATATTCAAGACATTTACGAAAAAATGAAAGAATTAATCAGCCGTGAAGTGAAAAAAATGACCCACTTAGATGTGATTGAAGTGAATGTTAACGTAGTCGATATCAAATCAAAAGAAGAATACGAAGAAGATAGCGAAACGGTTCAAGATAAAGTCACAGGCGCTGCCAAAAGTACCGGTGAATTTGCTTCTGAACAAACAGAAAAAGCAAAAAAAGCTGTGAATAAAGGAACAGAACAAGTCAAAGAAAATATGGAACCACGTGTAGAATAAACAGTTAAAGGGAGGAAACAATCATGGGCTTTATTTGGGCATTAATTGTCGGCGGGGTCATTGGGGCAATCGCTGGAGCAATTACTAAAAAAGGATCATCAATGGGCATTATTGCCAATATCATTGCAGGGTTAGTTGGTTCAACAATTGGTCAAGCCATTTTAGGCACATGGGGACCAAGCTTAGCTGGGATGGCTATTGTGCCATCGATTATCGGGGCAGTGATTTTAGTTGCCATCGTTTCATGGATTTTAGGACGAAAATAGAGAAAGTTTAAAAAAATAGGGCATAAGTCGTTTCGACTTATGCCCTATTTTTCTTTTTCTATGTATGAGGAAGTTTCGTATGAAAAGTAAATTTTGAGCAATTAGCCAAGAGCTTATTTTAATTAAAATCATTAGTCATTTTGGCTTTTCAACAAAAATCAACAACATTTGTTGAAGTTATTTGTAGATAACGTTTATCATTCACAAATTTACATTTTTTTGTAACGGATATCTCGTATAGTAATAACTGCAAATGAATTTCAGAAAATTTTTTGATAAGTCATCAAAGTGAGGGGATAGCGGTCTTTTATTGAAAAATAGCAACACAAAATAAACAGAACAAAAGAGAGAGGAATTCAAAGAATTATGACAGAACAAACACCAACAAAGCTTTTGAATAAAGGCTTTATCAGTATTACAGTGATTAATTTCATTGTCTATCTTGTTTATTATTTATTAATGGTTATTATTGCGGTGATTGCGCAAGATAGCTTACACGCTACTTTAGGTCAAGCGGGTTTGGCCTCAGGAATTTACATCATCGGGACATTGCTTGCACGACTTTTCATGGGGAAACTCCTTGAACTGATTGGGCGCAAACAAGTCTTACGTTATGGGGCTTTGTTTTATCTTTTAACGACTGTTGCGTATATGTATATGCCAAGTATGGGCATTCTTTATCTGGTCCGTTTTTTAAATGGGTTTGGTTACGGAACCGTTTCGACAGCGACCAACGCAATTGTTACCGCCTATATCCCTAAAAACAAAAAAGGGGAAGGGATCAATTATTATGGTTTGAGTACTAGTTTAGCAGCCGGCATTGGGCCATTTATTGGGATGTTATTGTTAAATGTTTCCAACTTCCATGTCATTATTAACTTTTCAATTATTTTAATTTTGTTAACAACCATTGCTTGCTTCATTTTCCCAGTGAAAAATATTGAGTTAACACCTGAACATCGTGAAGCTTTATCTAAATGGAATTTTGATAGTTTTGTTGAAAAGAAAGTTTTATTTATTACATTTATCGCCTTTTTAATGGGTCTTGCTTATTCAAGTGTCTTATCTTTCTTATCTTCTTATGTCAAAGTAATCGATTTAGTTGACGTCAGCACCTTCTTCTTTATCGTCTATGCGGTCGTGATTACCTTAACACGTCCATCGACAGGTCGGATTTTCGATGTCAAAGGTGAACGCTACGTCATGTATCCGAGCTACATTTTCTTAACACTAGGCTTATTCTTATTAAGTATGACTACGTCTGGTTGGATGTTATTAGTTTCAGGTGGGTTAATTGGCTTAGGTTATGGTACTTTCATGTCAAATGGCCAAGCGGTTTGTCTTCAAGAAAGCCCAAGTCCTCACCGTATCGGGATTGCTTTATCGACTTATTTCATCGGTTTAGACCTTGGATTAGGGGTTGGTCCGTACGTTTTAGGTGAATTACGTAACTTTATGTCATTCCAACAAATGTACTTCTTAGCAGGCTGTATCCCAATCGTTTGTACCATTTTATATATGGTCTTCCACAAAGCTAAAAATGATGCCAAAGATTTGTCTCTTGAAACGATTGAAGAGATTGAACACGGCTCAGAACTATAAATGGACAAGGAGTGATTTCAATGCCTAACGATGAACGGATTTTAAACGTTTTACAACAAACACTAACGGAAATTCAACGCATGAACACGCGTTTAGCTAAAATTGAAACAGAGTTAGCCGATGTCGATCAACATCACGCGACTTTGGATCATTACTTGCAAGAGCTAGAATTGGTGACAGAAAATAACAACGTCATGTAAAGTGAGTAGTTAGTAAATGAATGTTCTACGTTTCGGTATCACTAGAGTGGAACATTGAAAATTTTCGTAAAAAACGTCAAAAGGTAGCAGTTTTTCTGCTACCTTTTGGCGTTTTTTGTAATTTTTATCACTTAAAATGTTTCACGTGAAAACTTTTAAAAGTGGCGTGGACTTTGTTTGGTGACAATTTGTGTATTTAAATTTTCTAAGCTTTGCGCTAGTTCACCAATGCTAGCGGAAAAATCAACATAATAAGTGGGAACCGTTGATTTGACACTAACTTCTGAAAAGATATCTGTAATAATTACATCGAAAGGCTTTTCTGGTGAAGCGACAAAAATTAATTTTTTATCCACGGCTTTACTTAGCTTTTCATAAAGGGTATCTAAAATTAAGTTACTTTGATTGGTCCTTACTAAGACACGAATCGGTGGTAAAGATTTCGTTTTCAGTGTACAAAAAAGAATAAACAAGCAGTCAACTAACAATTTTTCATTGCCAATCAATGTCGGAAGCATTTCAATTGTAAGGCGCTTCACATCTTTGTAGAGACTTGGATTTTTTTGAAGTGCTTCTTTTAAAAAGCTTTCTTGCACAAATGGATTGGCAATCGTGACAAAGGTCTTAAAAAAGACACTTAAATTTTGGATAGAAGTATATAGATAAAGATACTCGTGAAATGTCAATTTAATTTGATAAAAAGACGTTAGTTGATAAATGATCTCTTTAATGGGTGAGCCTAATAGCTGGACCATATGCATCCGTGCTGCTGGAATTTCCAAGACATCTTGTGTGGCGTAGCTGACACTAATCGTCAATAAGAAAAAGGCAAAAAGGCCTTCTTTTTGTATAAATTTTGTTGGAACTTGGTGTAAGGCTTCTTCTTTAAAAAACAATTCAAATTCACTCAGATTAACAAAGGGATTAACAATCGCTTCTTCCTCCACGAAAGTTTCTTTGATAAAAAAGCCCTCTTTCCAACGCGCTAAAATCACCGCAGAAAAAATTAAGTCTTTTGTAAAATCTTGTGTTGTATTGAAAGAAACAGAGTGTTTTAAACGTCGAAAGAGACTATGGACTTCTTTTTTAGTAATCGTGTGCAACGGCCAATCCCCTTCAGAGTAATTGTTCCAAAAAAGCATCATAAAGAAAATCCGGATATCTTTTTCTTTGCCCACCAACACATTGGTACGTTTTAAATTGATTTCAATCTGATATTTTTGGAGCCATTGGTTTAATTGTCCAATTTTTCGTGTAAAGGTTGATGAAGAAATCTCTAGGACTTTTTCAAAATGTTTGCTATCAATTGCATTATGGTTAAAGGCATAGGTCAGTACTTGATACGCGAAACTTTTTTTTACAAAGTAGGGCATCAAAAACGACAGTTGGAAATAGGGTGCAAACCAAAATGTGATTTCTTTGGCATTTGCTGATAAAGAAAATAAGTTCTCCCAGCCGTTTTTTTCAATTTCTGTTTGGAGCAAAGCTACAGATTGTAGAATGGTATTTTGTTGCATTTTTAATTGAGTCGCTAAAGTAGAAATCGCCAATGTTTGTTCTTCTGCTTCACGACGTTCGAGTAACTCTTCTAAAAGAGCAAAACTTTTACGATAAGGTACATCAAGTAACCCTGTTAACATCCGATTCCCTCCAAACTGTTTTCCCCACGCAATTTAGCAAAATAAATTTTGCGAACTACTTGTTTTAGGTTATAGTATTCATCTAAATAAGGAACGGGATGCCAATAAAAAGTTTTACTGGCGTGAAAAAGCGGATTATTTTTGTCAGTAATGACTAAGTCAGGCACTTCTTGAATATGATTAACAAATTTCAAAGGAACATCGCAATAATTATTGATTTCCTTCGCTAACCAATTTTCTTGTATCTGATTAATAGATGAATGAAGTAAAATTTTAACAGGAATTTGTTTATTTAATAAAACACTCCGAATAATTAAAAAAATGGTTTCTTTAAATAACGCATCTAGTGGATGTTGTTTGTCAAAAGGCAAACGCTTTAAGAAATAGTTGGTTGTTCGTGAAACATTTGGGTATTGTTTTTCATACAAAGAGACATTAGCAACCTCATAGCTCAATTCCTCTTCCACAGGGAAATGAATCAGTCGTTCACTGGCATTGGATAAATTAACCAACAAAAAGACCACTTCTATTGCGCTTAAATCCAACTGTAATTGCGTACATTTTTCAAAAATCCAAGTAGCGTGTGGACTGTTATCCATTCCCATGATCGCTAAGTTGGCAAAGTTGATGGTTTCCATTTGGACCAGAGAGTACATCGTTAATGTGCTGAAGAAATCATAATAAAAATGAATCTCAGCTTGCCAAGTGTCAGGCTCTTTTTGTTCATCAATAAAACAATCATTCACTAATAGTTGGAATTCTGAATAAGGAAAGGCCAAATTAATAGCAGCAACTTCTGGATAATTGGTGATTGTAAAACCGGATTGATAACGGAGTAAACCTATGGACATAATTAATTTTAATTTGCGTAAATCAGTATATGTAAAGTAAGGGTAACGGTTTTTGATGATTTCAATGAAGTTCTGCAATTGTGCTTGATTAGTCTTAGATAGAAATGGTACTAGAGAAGTTCCTGAAATGAAGAATAAGGAATAAAAGAAACTGCGAAAATCTTTCTCGTTACCACAAATTTTTTCTCGTCTTTTTAAGTTTAAATAACAATTAAATCTAGCTAGATGATTATTTAAACGGTCACTGACTTGTTTAAAAATAGAAAAGTTAATAAAGTGCTCTTCACAAAAATCTTTGGCTGATGTGTAGCGTTTTAAAAGTAAATCCAGGGCTAACATATAGGTTAGTGACCCGCGGACAACAGCTTCTTTCATTAACTCAATCGGGATATTTTCATCGGCAACTAATTCTATGGACTGTTGATTATTAATGATGCGAATATGTACATTTTCATGTGTATTGACTCGAGAAATTAACAAAGTTAATTGATTCAATAAATTGTTGATATTGTAATGGGAAAATTCATATTTTCGTCGGAGTACTTGCATGGGGACTTTTTCTTTACTGTCATACAAGTATTCAATTAGGGAAAGTAACTGAATTTCCTGTTTGGTTAATAAGTTATACATAATAACCACCTTTCTAATTGGTTATGATTGTTTGATTTTTCAGATAATACAGATAGGGCATTCTTTTCTAAATGACATTTGACAATTGCCAGTGAAAGAACTAGTTGTTCTTATGCTACTGTATCTATTCTTAAAAATCAAGAAGAACTGAATGTGTCAAATGGAAGAAAACATGGACAAAAAATGATAGAGCAAAAAATTATTAAGAAAAACAACCAGTTTATATAAAACATTTAAATAACAAGAATGATAATTTGAGTCTATTGATTTTTTAGCTTAAATAGCTTATACAAATAGGCTTTTTTGTCTGGTTAGTTCTTATGAAAAAAATTAAAAAAAACGGTATAGTGGAAGAAGGAATAGTAAAAATAAGAAAGGATAAGGACGTGTTTTCATAAAGATGAAAAGGGTTTCTGGGATTTCATCAACTTTTTCTATTTGGAGGAGAAGTTGTTGATAATTTTTGCTGAAAAATCTCGTTATACTCTTCTTATTCTTATAGAAGAGTCTATAGGAAAAAGCAGAAAATGAATCCGCATTCGAAGCAAGAGTGCGTTTTGAGGAGATAAAAAGAAAAGGTGTGTTGGCTGTCTGTTTTAGCAAGGAAGAAAGACAACAGAAGAGCACTCACTTATTTGGTTTAAAATAAAAAATTGGTACGAAGTGAACGTTCTCTTCTATGTGTCGTTAGTAGAGGAAGGATGAAAGAAATGAGAAAGAATGGACCAATGGTAAACCGTTGGCTCTACGGGTTGATGTGTTTGTTACTTGTTCTAAATTATGGCACACCACTCATGGCTTTGGCGGAAGATGTTAACAGCGATGGCCAGTTAACGTTAGGAGAAGTGAAGCAAACCAGCCAACAAGAAATGACCTTAGCGCTTCAAGGAAAAGCACAACCAGTAACACAAGAGGTTGTAGTGCATTACAGTGCCAATGTGTCAATCAAAGCTGCACATTGGGCAGCGCCCAATAATACGCGCAAGATTCAAGTGGATGACCAGAAGAAACAGATTCAAATTGAATTGAATCAGCAAGCGTTAGCAGATACGTTAGTCTTAACGTTGAACCCTACAGCTACAGAAGATGTGACGTTTTCTTATGGACAACAGCAACGAGCGTTGACGTTAAATACTGGTACTGATCCGACAGAATCAACGGCAATCACGAGTTCGCCAGCCGCATCAGCGAATGAAGGTTCAACAGAAGAAGCATCTACAAACTCCTCTGTTTCTCGTTCGTCCGAAGAAACTGTCGCCAGCACGACAAAAGCGATAGAAAGTAAAACAACCGAGTCTACGACTGTCAAACCGCGCGTAGCAGGACCAACAGATATCAGTGACTATTTTACAGGTGATGAAACAACGATTATCGATAATTTTGAAGATCCGATTTATTTAAATCCTGATGGCACACCAGCAACACCGCCGTATAAAGAAGATGTGACCATTCATTGGAACTTTAACTGGTCGATTCCAGAAGATGTGCGGGAACAAATGAAAGCAGGCGATTACTTCGAGTTTCAATTACCTGGCAATTTGAAACCTAATAAACCAGGTTCAGGTGATTTAGTTGATGCAGAAGGCAATGTCTATGGAACCTACACAATTAGTGAAGATGGTACGGTTCGTTTTACCTTTAATGAGCGAATCACGTCTGAAAGTGACATTCACGGGGACTTTTCTTTAGATACTCATTTGAATGATTCAGATGGGCGGGGTCCAGGAGATTGGGTGATTGATATTCCTACACAAGAAGATTTGCCGCCTGTAGTGATTCCAATTGTCCCAGATACCGAACAACAAATTGATAAACAAGGCCATTTTGATCGAACGCCCAATCCTAGTGCGATTACTTGGACGGTAGATATCAATCAAGCGATGAAAGATCAAACAAATCCAACTGTGACGGAAACATGGCCAACAGGGAATACCTTTAAGTCCGTGAAAGTCTATGAGTTAGTGATGAATCTTGATGGAACAATTAAAGAAGTGGGTCGCGAACTTAGTCCAGATGAATATACCGTTGATAAAAATGGCAATGTGACGATTAAAGGTGACACCAACAAAGCGTATCGTCTTGAGTACCAAACGACGATTGACGAGGCGGTTATTCCAGATGGCGGCGGCGATGTGCCTTTTAAAAATCACGCGACGTTAACAAGTGATAATAATCCAAATGGGTTAGATGCTGAAGCAACTGTTACCGCCACATATGGCAAAATGTTAGACAAGCGCAATATAGATTACGACGAAGCCAATCAAGAATTCACTTGGGAAATTAACTACAACTATGGTGAACAAACCATTCCAAAAGACCAAGCAGTCATTACAGACACAATGGGCGATAATTTAACGTTTGAACCAGATTCTTTACATTTATATTCAGTGACATTTGATGACAAAGGAAATGAAGTCGTTGGAGCAGAACTTGTGGAAGGAAAAGATTACAAAGTGGTAATCAACGGAGACGGTTCCTTTGCAATTGACTTTTTACATGATGTGAATGGCGCAGTCAAGATTGATTATAAAACCAAAGTTGATGGAATTGTCGAAGGCGATGTTGCCGTGAATAATCGTGTGGATGTCGGCACTGGTCAGCATTCAGAAGGTGATGGCACAGCCAGTCAACAAAACATTATTAAAAACACTGGTGCAGTTGATTATCAAAATTCAACGATTGGTTGGACGTTAGCTGTGAATCAAAATAATTATTTGATGGAAAACGCCGTGATTACGGATACGTACGAACCAGTTCCTGGCTTAACTATGGTACCCAATTCGTTGGTTGTTAAAGATACAACCACTGGTGCTCAGTTGACGTTAGGTAAAGATTACATGGTAGAAATAACTCGTAATGCAGATGGTGAAACAGGCTTTAAGGTAAGTTTTATAGGGGAGTATGCCAAAACAAGTGATGCTTTCCACATAACCTATACTACCTTTTTCGATGTTACCGAGTTAGACGCTAATGATCCCGCGTTGGACCATTACCGAAATACTGCTGCCATTGATTGGACGGATGAAGCAGGAAACAATCATCATTCAGAAGATAGTAAACCGTTTAAACCTTTACCTGCTTTTGATTTAAATGCGCAAAAAAGCGGTGTTTACAATGCCGTCACCAAAGAAATCACTTGGACGCTTGCGGTTAATTTAAGTAATAATCGTTTAGTCGACGCCTTTTTAACGGATCCAATTTTAGCCAATCAAACCTATTTGGCTGGGAGTTTGAAGGTCTATGAAGGCAATACGAAGCCAGATGGTTCGGTTGAAAAAGTGAAACCAACGCAACCGTTGACGGATATCACAATGGAAGAACCAAGCGAGAAAAACCAAAATACTTGGCGTGTTGATTTTCCTAATGATAGTCGTACGTATGTGATTGAATTTAAGACGTCTGTTGATGAAAAAGTTATCGAAGGTTCGGCTAGTTATGACAATACCGCATCTTATACAAACCAAGGTTCTTCACGTGATGTGACAGGAAAAGTTTCTATTCAACATGGTGGCGAATCAGTGAAAAAAGGTGGCGAATACCACAAAGATGATCCAGATCATGTGTACTGGCATGTAATGATCAATGGCGCCCAATCGGTTTTAGACGATGTGGTTATTACTGATACACCCTCACCAAACCAAGTGCTAGATCCCGAGTCATTGGTGATTTACGGTACCAACGTAACAGAAGACGGAACTATTACGCCAGATAAATCTGTTATTTTAGAAGAAGGAAAAGATTACACACTGGAAGTTACCACCGATAATGAAACAGGACAACAAAAAATTGTCGTTAAAATGGCCCATATTGAAGCACCTTATTATATGGAATATCGTAGTTTAGTGACTTCTTCAGCAGCGGGGAGTACAGACACGGTATCCAACCAAGTGTCAATTACTGGAAATGGTTCAGAAGTCGTTCATGGGGATGACAATGGCGATGTGGTCGTTGACATTGATCACAGTGGCGGGCATGCCACAGGGACCAAAGGCAAAATTCAGCTGAAGAAAACAGCCATGGATGGGACGACTATTTTAGCAGGCGCCCATTTCCAAATTTGGGACCAAGCTAAAACACAAGTCCTACGTGAAGGTACAGTAGACGCCACTGGGGTTATCACATTTGGTGGGTTGCCGCAAGGGCAATACATTTTGGTGGAGACGAAAGCACCAGAAGGTTATACAGTTTCGGATGAATTAGCTAAAGGTCAAGTCATCACTATTGATGAAGAAACTTCAGCAGATGGTGCACAACCAACTATTATTAAAAACAATGTCAATAAAGTAATTTTAGAAAAAACAGATGAGAAGGGCAAAAAGTTAGTCAATGCACGCTTTAAATTAGAGCATGCCGTAACCACGCCGTTTACTCATTGGGAAGAAGTTCCCCTTGCGCCGGATCGAACCAACGCAAATGGCCAGTTAGAGGTGGATAGTTTAAAACCAGGGCTTTATCAGTTCACAGAAATCGAAGCACCGACAGGCTATCTTTTAGACACGACACCCAAACGGTTCATTGTGACACAAAACACGAGCGGACAAATTCGTGATGTTCATGTTAAAATGCTTAATTACCAAGGTTCTGCTGAACTAATTAAAAAAGACCAAGCAGGCAATCCATTAGCAGGTGCTGAATTTTCAGTCCTTGATACTACAGGACAAGCGGTTCGAGAACACTTAGTTTCGGATGCAAACGGAAAAGTCACAGTGACGGATTTAGCCCCAGGCAAATATCAATTTGTGGAAACCAAAGCGCCAGCAGGGTACCTTTTAAACACTGAACCAAGTGCTTTCACGATTGCAGCAAGCGATCGGGGCAAACCAGCAACAGTTATAGCAACGGCTAACTTTGTTAACTATCAAGGCGCAGCTAAATTAATCAAAAAAGATGTGAATGGACACTTATTAAGTGGTGCGACATTTAAAGTGCTTGATGCGAAGGGACAAACGATTCAAACAGGCTTGACGACAAATAGTCAAGGGAAAATTATTGCAGAGCACTTAGCCCCAGGTAAATATCGCTTTGTAGAAACCAAAGCGCCAACAGGCTATTTGTTAAATACCACGCCAGTCCCATTTGAAATTGCTGAGAAAAATGCTGGTAAACCAGCGGTCGTTGTTGCTAGTGACAACTTTGTGAATTACAAAGGGGCTTTCCAAATCGTGAAAACGAATAGCGCAGACCAACCATTAGCAGGTGCTGTTTTTGAACTATATGATCACAATAAACAATCATTAGGGATTACAGCAACGAGTGGCAAAGATGGCAAAATTATCTTTAGAGACTTGGCGCCAGGTACCTATTATTACAAAGAAATCAAAGCACCAAAATTACCAGATGGCGCAGATTATATTATTTATCCTGAATTAGTAAAAGTAGAAATTCGTGGTGATTTCAAAGGCGACCCGGAGATCTTCCAATTAGGGGCCTTCGCCAATTTCAAAGGACGCGCCGTCTTTAAGAAAATTGATGCCAATGCGAATCCACTTCCAGGAACGATTTTTAAATTGTATCGAATCGAAAACGGGGAAAAAATCTTTGAAAGAGAAGTAACTGCTGAAAAAGATGGTTCATTGGCTATGGACGATTTAGGCGCTGGTAGTTATGAATTAGACGAAATGGATGCAACGGATGGCTATATCGTCAATAAACAACCCATTTATTTTGTAGTGAAGAAGAATTCAAATGATAAACAACCACTAGATGAGTTAGAGTTTGTAAATTATCAAGCGGAAGTAATGGGACGTAAAGTCAACGAGCAAGGTCAAACCTTAGCGGGTGCAGTTTTTGCAATTTACAATGCCGATAAGCAGAATCAGCCCCAAGGTTCACCGATAACATTCTTGAATCGTGCAGGAGAAAAAGTTTCTGAAATAACAACGGATAAGACTGGCGAAATTTACGCTAAAGGGCTAAATGAAGGGCATTACGTTTTAGTGGAAACGAAAGCACCAACAGGCTATCTGTTAGACACAACGCCACATCCATTTGATGTAACCGCCCAATTAGGAAAAGAGCAGCCAATTGCTTTAGGCGATCTTATCAATTATCAAGGAACTGCTCAATTAACCAAAGAAAACGAAACAGGTGAAGCATTGGCAGGTGCGGTGTTTAAGGTCATTGATGAAACAGGGCAAACCGTAGATGGACAAACCAATCTGATGTCTGACAAGCAAGGCAAAGTCATTGCGAAAAACTTAGCACCGGGAACGTATCGTTTTGTGGAGACACAAGCGCCAACTGGCTATCTTCTTAATGAAACGCCAAGCGCAAGCTTTACGATTGCCAAAGACAACCAAGGCAAACCAGCCACTGTGGGACTTAAATCACCTTTTATTAATTACCAAGGTGCTGCCAAGCTGGTGAAAATTGATCAGCAAAAGAATGCCTTAGCAGGTGCTGAATTTAAAGTGACAGATGCAGAGACAGGTAAAACTGTCGCTCGTTCATTACGTTCTGACAACCAAGGGTTAGTTCAAGTGAACCACTTACAACCAGGAAAATATACCTTTGTGGAAACAAAAGCACCGGATGGTTACCAACTGTCTAAGCAAGCTGTCGCATTCACTATTGCAGCAACAGCGAAAGACAAACCTGAACTCGTGGATGCGGGCACGTTTGTTAACGAGAAACAACCTTTATCCAAAAAAACAAAACCAAATCAGCCAACAACGAAACAAGCAGCTAGAGAGACAGGTTGGCTTGGTTTACCGAAAACCAACACACAAGTCAATTACTTCTTTGTCTTTATCGGCCTCCTGTTGGTCAGTTTGGCAAGTTGGCTCTTCTATAAAAAGAGCAAGAAATAAGCAAAAGCTATAAAAAAACAGGCCATCCGTTCTTTCGACGGATGGCCTGTTTTTTCATCTTAAGCTAATCAACTGAACAAAAGCAGCTCCTTCTTATTGACATTCTCAGGTAACCCTTCATCGCAGTTTAGCCTTTGAACAGAACTTACTGAGTTCTTGGAGCAAACCGCTTGTGCCTCAGCCTTTGTTTTTCGATGCTATCTTTAGGTATTTTGGCTAAAATATTGTACACTTTACATGTGCAAGAAATTTAGTTAGAGATATGAGGATAGAATGATGGAAAAGATGATGGTTTTATACAACGAAACTTCAGGAAGTAGTGAAAGTAAAGAGATTGCAGAACGCTTTAAAAAAGCTGCAGAAGCGAAAGGGGAAGCGGTTATTTTGCAACCTTCCAATCCAGACATTGATCCTGAAGAAATGCGGAAAAATGCCAAAGAAAATCAAGTGGGTGTCTTGGTCGTCATTGGTGGTGACGGGACCATTCATCATGCCGTTCAAAATTTTAAAGACACCATTCGTGACTATCAAATAGGGATTATTCCAGGTGGAACAGTCAATAATTTTGCGCGTGTGTTAAGTATTCCTTTGAAAGAAGAAGACGCCTTTGAGACCATTTTGGCAGGACAGACCACGCCAGTTGATTTTGGGATGGTAAATCAAGATGTGATGATTTCGACCTTAACGATTGGACTATTGGCGGACACAGCAGCAAATGTGACCCAACAGGAGAAACAAAAATATGGTCCTTTAGCCTTTACAAAGCAATTTTTCCGCTTATTAATGAAAAAGAAAAAATACAAACTAAAAATTGATGGCGATGAAAGACGTTGGCATGGCAAAGCCCAATTATTAACGATGACCATGACGAATTCTGCTGGCGGCTTTACCAATTTCGATGCCAATGCCACGCCAGATGACGGCGAAGTCCACATTATCATTTTACCTAAGTTAGTTTTTTACAAGTTTGTCTATTATTTACCTAAAATTATCAGAGGACAATTAAATGAAATTCCTGGTGTCGTGTATTTCTCTGGGAGTCAATTTAAAATTAGTGGCGAAAAAGACAAGAAAGTCCAAACACGAACAGATGGCGACCCTACCGATGATTTACCGATTAAAGTAACGGTGGAAGCTGGGGGACTCAACGTGTTTGTTCCTGAAACGTCCACATCTACGAAAGAATAAAAGAAACAACTGTTATTTTTTCGTGGAATAGATTTCTCATTTTGTGTACAATAGAACAGAAGAGAGGCAGTTGAGTGAACAGTGAAATGGGATGAATATGTTGATATATTCGATACAGATGTCGTTTCTAAAATTATTATTTTAAGAAACTTGCCAATTAATGAAGGCTGGATTGACATCAATGAGTTAGCAGAAGAATTACAATTAAACAAAAAATCAGTCAAAAAATACGTAGAACTTCTAAAAGATGACATTACGTATTATGCTGTGGATAATGATGCTTCTTTGGCTTTTGAAAAGGGGCATGGCTATCGCTTGAACTTGGCGTCCAGTCAAGCATTCCAGAAACTTTATACAGCAATTTTTCGGGATAGTTTAACTTATCAAGTAATGGAAGATTTATTCTGGGGTCGATTTAATGGAATTGTGCCAGCGACAGCAAAGTATCATACCAGTGATGCCACGATTCGGCGCTTGCTTAAAGGGTTTACAGAAATTTTAGCGCCATTGGGGTTAGTGATTAATAAAAGCACCTGGAAAATTGAAGGCAATGAAGCGTATTTGCGCCATTTTGCTTACACTATTTTTATGGACTTAATCCGTGATACTTGGCCTTTTGACTATATACAAGAAACGGAAGTCGCACAAACCGTCCAAAAAATGATGGCTTTTTTCAACGTAGAAGTTGCGGAAACGGTGACACGCCGAGTTAAATATATGGTCGCTATCTCAAAAGTCCGGAGTGCGCAAGGCGCCGAATATCGACCTTCAGCCGAGCAAGAAACTTATTTAGAAGGTAATAAACATTACCAAGCCTTTATAGAAGAGATGACAGCTACAACCCTTTTCCTTAACAAAAACGATTTAACTTTTGTGTACTTTTTCTTGTTAGCCAATGACCAATTTTATCAAGATGAAGCCACTGCACAAGCAATTTTAGCGCATTTTGATGAGACTGAAGCACCTGTTTACATGTTGACTCATTTAGTCCAACATTTCTTATTAGAAGAAATACACATGACGCCGCAATTGGAGAAAATTCGTCCGCAAATTTTTTATTATTTGTTTGCTACACATTTATTTGCCGAACTTTACTATGTCCAAAATGTGAAAATGTATAATGTCTTTTGGAATAAAGTCAAAGAAAAATATCCAGTTCTTTTAGAAGAATTAAGCCAAGGCTTAAATCAACTTTACGAACAAACAGGCAATGAATTATTTACAAATAAAGAATTTTTGGCTTTGCGTTATTCTAGTGTTTTGGCGCTTTCTAATGATTTAATTCATCGTGAACAAAAAATTGTTTTAGGGTTAAAATCAGGCTTGCCAGTACTGGAAGAAGAACGGGTGAAACTTTCGATTGAAAATAATTTTCGTCGGTTTTATGCATTGGAAGTCTTACGATACAGTGAAGCAAGCAAAGAAGAATGGCAAAATATTGATTTACTATTAGTGACTTCTTTGGCAGATGTAGAAACGGGCCATCCAGAGATCTTTTTACTTTCAAGTGAGTTAACGTTTGAGCAATATAATCGTTTGAACCAAAAAATAGTAAAAATTAACGAGAAAAGAACCACGTCACTTTAATAAAAAATCAAAAAAATGGGTTTTTTTGAGGTATATGTCCGATAAATTGTAAAAAATTTTTTCTAAAAAGTAAAAAAAGACAAGAAGAAAACGTCAATAAGTAGGTAATCAACACCTACTTATTGACGTTTTCTCGTTGTTTTTTAATAAATACTGCGTCAATTCTTCTGAAAATTATGTCAAAAAGGTACTTTTTTTGCTTTTTTTATCGTAAATAATAGATGATTAGCTATTGATAGTAAAGGAACTACTACTTTTTTTAACAGTCAGTTAAAAAATATTGAGGGTTCTCACAAGAATTTTTCTATATAATAGAAAGAGCAAGGGAAGGAAGGCGGGATAGAATGAAAAAACGGATGGAACAAATTGAAGAAATCTTAAGTTGTGAAGAAAATAGTGCCGGTGTTCGATTAAAGGAATTGGTTGAGGCCTTAGAATTAGAAGTCACAAATCAAAACTTGTTAAAGGTAACAAGTATCTTACATATGAATCCAAAATTCAAAAAAATTTATGCATACGAAGACAGTCGTGTTATTACGCTGTATCAACTTTTACAAAATAAGCCGTTGGAAGTAACGGAATGAAAAGAGGAAAACACATGAAGAAAACAATACTTATTCTTCTATTTGGTTTATTGACGGTGGTGGGTCTACCAATGGTGACTGAAGCGGCTGAACCAGTTGATGCAACAGATGCAACAATTTTTGGCGCGCAAGCGATGGTACCTAATAGCACAGAGGATCAAACAGAGAAGTTACAGACATTACTGAGTCAGACAGCAAAGGAAGGACGGGCATTATTTTTACCACAGGGAAGTTATGCTTTGTCAAAAGATATTACGATTTCTTCAAATTATCAATTAATTGGCGATACAACAGGAGCCACTATTTTACATAATGCTACAGGTACACCGATTCAACTGAAAGACACTACGTACGGAACGAAAACCAATGTACGACTTCAAAATATTGCTTTTGATGGCATCAATGTGACCTTGAAATTGATGAATCAATTAACGCTAGCAAACAATATCTTCTATAATCCATTAAAAGGATTTGTGGTCAATTTAAATGCAGACATTGGCGTTAAGATTTCAGGCAATATTTTCATGCGAGACACAGCACACATGCAACCCAAGATTGATTTTAACCGAGCGATTTACATTGTTGGTTATTCAACACCAAGTCGCTTCCAGTATATGTCAGATGTAGACATCGTGGACAATCTATTTGGGTTAAAAGTGACAGAATTAGATGCAATTAAAAGTACCAGTCGTTCAGATTTAGCAGCGACTATTACACGTTTGCAAACAGCCATTGAAGCTGGTGCTATTTCAGTACCTAATGAACAAAATTATCTATCCACCGGGGTTAATTCTTTTAATATGCTGAAGGATGTAACTGTTCAACATAATTTTTTCTATTCACCTTATGATAATGAAGACTTGAATGGTCTGGTGGGAGATCATGCAATTTATTTCCGTGGTGCTCAAAACATCACGGTGGTGGGGAATCATTTACGTGGACTACAAAATGGTCCAGCTGGCGGATTTAAATTTAAATCAGGCCGTAATATTACGATTATGAATAATTATTTGCGAAATACAGGTCTCATTATGTATGGAACACCAGAGATTGGTTTGGCAGAAACACAAGCAGAGGGAGCTATTTCAGAATTATCCAACTGGCTAGTGGCTAATAACATTTTTGATTGGAAGTATTGGGACAATCAATATGCAATTGGAATGGAATACAATCGACATACAGGAAATAACAATGTGTTCAATGGCGTATTTATCAACAATCAGTTTGTTAACTACCACAATATTCCGCAAAACCGACGTCGGGAATTGTTAATCGCTAGTGGCGGTGGTTTCCGACCAGAAACGAGTTTTGTGAAAGACAATACTCGAGATGATGGCCTTAAAAACGGCCAATTATTGGTAGAAAATTGGACAGAGGCCGACTATCGCTTAATGCCAGCAACATGGGAATCATTAATTTCACCAACGCTTTATGAGCAATATAAAAATACGCCAATTCCGGTTAGAAATACTTTAGCAACCCCTGTGGCTACAACGATTGTGCAAGGACAATCAATCGATCCGCAGCAACTGGTTGCAAATACAAATGACGCGGATGAAGCAGTCCCAGCCGCTAAAATCGTCAATCCAGAGGTCTTAAATGAAATCGGCCAACAAAAAGTGACTGTTCAATTAACTTATGAAACAGGGTCATTGGTAACAGTGAACGTACCGGTGACGGTAGAGGCCCCTGCAAAAAAGCTTGATTTGTCCCAGCTACAAACCGTTTATGCTTCGATTGGTGAAGCAAACCAATATACAGTTTACTCTTGGCAGCTATTCACTGCCATTGGGCCTAAAACGATTGTTCCTTCCTATTATCAGCAGGCGACACAATTGTTAGCAGAAGGTCAGGTGAGTGGGGACAAAACTCAAGAACAAGTGGATCAGTTAACAAGTAATTTGCAATCTGCAATGAAAGTATTAGTCAAAAAAGCCGATATCACGCTAGAGCGTGCAGAAGCAGAAAATGAACTGGCAAGCGTCCATAAATTAGACGAATCTGTATATACCACAGACTCTTGGCAAGCCATGCAAGAAGCCTTAATAGATACAACAACTGGCGAAGGAAGCTCTAAGCAGTTACAACAACTGCTTGCTTGGTCAGATGAAGAATTATTAGAGCCAATACTTGGTGGCTTTAAAACGCCTGCAGATGCACAAAAGCGTATTAACCAATTAACACAAACCATAAAAACGGCGTTACTTCTGTTAGTTGAAAAATCAACAGAGACAACTAGTAACACAAGCGAAAGCAGCACCTCAAGCACGACAAGTGAAAGCAGTAGTACCAGCGAAAGCAGCACCTCAAGCACGACAAATGAAAGCAGTAGTACCAGCGAAAGCAGCACGCCAAGCACAACAAGTGAAAGCAGTAGTACCAGCGAAAGCAGCACCTCAAGCACGACAAATGAAAGCAGTAGTACCAGCGAAAGCAGCACGCCAAGCACAACAAGTGAAAGCAGTAGTACCAGCGAAAGCAGCACGCCAAGCACAACAAGTGAAAGCAGTAGTACCAGCGAAAGCAGCACCTCAAGCACGACAAATGAAAGCAGTAGTACCAGCGAAAGCAGCACGCCAAGCACAACAAGTGAAAGCAGTAGTACCAGCGAAAGCAGCACGCCAAGCACGACAAGTGAGAGCAGTAGTACCAGCGAAAGTAGTACCTCAAGTACGACAAGTGAAACAAGCAATACAAATGAAAGCAACACACCAAGTACAACCAGTAAAACCAGTAGTACCAGCGAAAGTAGTGCTTCAAGTACGACCAGCGCAACCAACAGTACAAGTGAGAGTAGCACCCCAAGCACTTTAAACGAAAACAGTCAAAGCAAAGGCCAGAATTCTGTCATTTACGCGGTAGAGTCTAATCAAGATCCTAATGACGCTCAAAGTAATTCAAAGCCCTCTGCCAAGGCTAGTCAAACAAAGGAATCAGTAGCAGAAAACCAAGCAACTAAACAGATACAGACAAATAAAGAATCGTCAGGAACAGTCAAAAAAGCGGATAATACGACTAAAATTGCCAAGAAAAAATTCCCCAAAACAGGGGAACAATCTTCAGCAGTTGGGAGCTTCCTAGGCCTGAGCTTTTTATCGTTAGCCATAGCAACCTATTGTTTTAAAGTGAAAAGATAACTCTTTAAAAACGGATAAGTAAACATCCTGAAACAAGAAATAGGACTTGTTTCAGGATGTTTTCTTATAAAATTAAAAGAACTACAGTTTTTAGTGAAAAAAGACACAAAAGTACTTGAAATTCTGTGATATAAGGGTAAAGTAAAGGAGGACAAAAAACAAAGGAAGTGAAATGTTTGTATACACCAGATGAAATTTTAAGTATTAGTATTGAAAATGGTCAGAAAAAAATTCAAAAGCCTTTGGTAGCAAAACTCATTTTAGGATTTATCGGCGGGGCTATGATTTCCCTCGGCTATTTGGCTTATGTGCGTGTTTCCGCCTCTATTCCAGCAGATTTAGCCAGTGTTCAAGCTTTAGTGGGAGCTGCGGTTTTCCCAATTGGTCTAATTGTTATTTTAATGGCTGGTGGTGAGTTAATCACAGGAAATATGATGGCGGTGAGTACGGCTTGGTTTGCTAAAAAGGTTTCTTTCAGAGAATTACTCGTGAACTGGGTCACAATTACATTGGCAAATATGGTTGGCGCCCTATTTGTTGCCTATTTTTTTGGCCATTATTTAGGTTTAACCAGTAGCGGCGCCTATTTAAATCAGGTTCTTTCTCTTGCAGAACATAAAGTTGCAGCAACTTGGCTTCAAGCAATTATTTCAGGTATTGGCTGTAACTGGTTCGTAGGTCTGGCCTTATGGCTTTGTTATGGTGCGAAAGATGCAGCGGGGAAACTATTAGGCATCTGGTTTCCAGTAATGATTTTTGTTGCAATTGGCTTTCAGCATAGTGTGGCGAATGCATTCATCATTCCAGCCGCAATTTTCGAAGGCGGCGTTCAGTGGGGGGATTTTTTCCGTAATTTTGTTTTTGTTTATTTAGGTAATATCATTGGTGGCGCTATTTTTGTTTCTGGCTTTTACTATTTAAGCTATCGCAAACATTAAATCCATTTAGCAGATAAAAACCTACACAAAGGCTAAATACCTTTGTGCAGGTTTTTTCTTTTTAAACAAAAAGGAAAACGGTTGAAAAATTATTGCTAGATTTTTAAAACAATGTTACATTAATGTTACAAAAAGATTTCTGGAGGTAACGAAAAATGAAAAAAATTGCTTTGTTCAGTATGTTAACGTTCAGTGTATTGTCTTTAAGTCTAGCAGGATGTGGAAACAAAAAAACAGCAAGCACAAATGATTCTAAGCCAAAGCAAGAAACAAAGAAAGCCACGCAGAAATCCTCTAGCCAACAAGAAATGAAAAGTAGTCATTCGTCTGTCACGGGTCAAAATTCTAATGTGACAGGGGAAAATCCGTCAGAAAATGCCACGCAGCCTTCTGCAGGAACTGATGAAACGAATGAAGTCCCTCAAAACCAAGCACCTGATACAAACATTACAATTACCAATGTTGTTTTCAATCCTGAAAGAAATGAAATTAATGGTACTACATTACCTAATGCAACCATTACAGCAACGGTAGTCGGTGATGCTTCTGCACAAGCAGGTGTTTTTTATGCGGATGCCAATGGCAATTTTACAGTAATTAGTCCCAGAGCGGGAGCGACTACTCAATTAATCGCAACCGTTGATCAACGGAATAGTGCACCTGTCCAAATTGATATTCCAAGTTCAGGACGAGAAGCAGCGCTTTCTTTTAGCAATATTACGATTGATCCGAAACAAGGGACAATTTCTGGTAAAACAGCACCGAATGCAACTATTTTAGTGTCACGTGCAGATGATGCGCGGGTGATTCTAGCAAGTTTTACTGCGGATGCCCAAGGGAATTTCACAGCCAGTAATTTAGTTCCCGGCACAAAAAATCGCTTAGACGTTACGTTAAATGGAGAAATAGGGACACCTTACTTGTTTGATTTACCAAATTAAAATAGAAGAGAAGTGATCAAAGCCACCAACGCTAGTTAGCGTTGGTGGCTTTGATGGTTTAAGCTTCTTCTTTTTTATGATTGCGGATATGTAAATAGATGGTATTTTTTGAAATACCTAATCGATCGGCAATCTTTATGACAGAATCTTTGAGATTAAAAATTCCTTGATCATATAAACGAATAACAATTTCTTTATTTTGATTCAAATGTGATACATTTGGATCGCTTTCTACTGCTTGTTTTACTTTTGTCAGTGAAGTAGTGATTAATTCGTCAATATTGTCAGAAAAATGTTCAGAATTTTTAAGCTCTTGGGACATATCATTTTGTTGTCCTGAAGGTAATAAGTCTTGCAAGTAATCAATTAATGGCATTTCTAAATGCATATTGATACAGATCAATCCAATAATACGATCATTTTCACCGATAACTGGAATGGTGGAAGATTTTAAAATAACCCCTTTTTGATTTTTATTGTAGTAGGGTTTCACAGCGTAATCATGTTCCGACTCTACTTGACTTAACATTTTTAACGCCATATCAGTAATGGGGGCACCTTCCTTGCGGTTACTGAAATGGCCATTGATGACTTTGATAGCTGAACTTTCCAAATTTTCTAAACTATGAAGAATGACTTCATGGGTACTACCAAAGAAGTTCCCTAATCCATCAAGCATTAAGGCATGTGAATGTAAGATTTGTTTATCTACTTCACTTAAACGTAAATATGACTCCAAGTGATATCCTCCCCTACACTGAAATTAATTTTAGTGTAATACTTTTTTAATGGAAAAGCAATAAGATTCTTTACGTTAAAAAAATACATTGACTAAACTTTTGTTTAGTCGTATACTCTGAATGTGGAATGAAATTTTTGTTACTCATTGTACTTTAGTTCATCGGAATGCTCGCTCATTCTTTCACTTGTTGAGCAATAAAAATTTTATTCAGGAGTACCATCCGTTATAAAAAAATATAGTTGGAGGCAAAGAAATGAAAACGTTATCAGGAATCTTGATGTTAGTCTTAGTTTTATGTGGCATGTCCCTATTCTCTTTTAAAGCACCGCGAGGGAAAAAATCTTTAAGTGCTTTGTCTGGTGCAGCTTGTGCCACCTTTCTACCAGAGGCGTTTTTGCGGTATGCAGTAGGCGGCGTTTTTCATTTAGATTATGTGTCGCAAATTGGTGAAACTATGGGTAGTCTAGGTGGTTTAGCAGCTGGAGCTCTTGTGCCGCTTGCTTTCGGGATTAGTCCAGTTTTTTCAATTATTTTAGGTCTGTCATTGATTAAAGTCAGCTTGTTACCAGCCTTTATTACCGCATATCTTTTATCTTTTGTTGTTGAGCAGATGCAAAAACGTATTCCAGAAGGGATTGACTTATTAGTCGTTATTTTAGTCATTCCAGTCGCTGCTTCGTTAGTTGCTGGTTTTATTCAACCCGTTGTATTAGGTGTCCTAGAAGTTATTGGGGGCACGATTTTAAGTGCAGTAGACGGCAATCCATATGTGATGGGCGCAATTTTAGGTGCTATTATCCCGATTGTTGGTATGACACCGTTAAGTTCAATGGTTTTAACTGCCTTGATTGGTTTGACTGGTGTACCAATGGCTGTCGGTGCGTTGACTTGTTACGGCAGTTCCATTGTCAATGCGGCGCTATTTAAAAAGTTAAAACTAGGCACAGCTTCAACCCCGTTAGCTGTGGCAATTGAGCCATTAACACAAGTCGATATCATCAGCTCCAATCCAATACCTATTTACGCAACGAATTTATTTTCAGGAATGGTTAGTGGTATTGTAGTGACTTTCTTTGGCTTAAAAGTACCTGTGACAGGAATGGCAACGCCGTGGGCTGGTTTACTTGTGACATTAGGTAACAATGCCATTCAAACGACTTTACTAGCAGTAGCGATTATCACAGTGGTCAGTCTGATGTTTGGATTTTTAGGTGCGCTGGTCTTTAAACGTTACAGAATTGAAGCGGTGGATAATACACCAGAATTTGAAGGAACGACGGAAGTAACCAGTGAAAAAGAAAAAGAAGCAGTAAAAACCAAAGGAGGAGTTACGTATGAACACAGCTATGGCCATCAATAAACCTAAAAAAGTGAACAAAGTAATGAACTACAAAAGTTGTTTTGACATTATTGGTCCTATTATGATTGGTCCTTCTAGTTCGCATACAGCTGGGGCCTTAGCAATTGGCTTAGCGGCAAGAAAGTTATTCGGCGGAACACCAGAAAAAATTGTGATTAAATACTATGAATCTTTTGCAGACACGCATAAAGGACATGGGACTGATTTTGCAATTATTGGCGGAATTCTTGGACTAGCAGCAGATGATGCCAACGTAACACAATCCATTGAACTTGCGGAAGAACAAGGAATTGAGATTCAATTTTTAGAAATGAGTGAAGAAAGTCCAGTGAAGCATGCTAATACAGCATGTGTGACACTCAGTGATGCAACGCACGAAATTCATTTAACAGGAATTTCTGTAGGTGGCGGCACTATCGAGGTGAAATACATTGAATTAGACGGTTTCAATGTCCAACTACATGGTCCTTTACCTATTTTGTTAGTCATTAATCAAGAAGAGCAGGCGATGCAAGCTTTTAAAGATACGTTACAAAAAAATAATATTCAAGTGAATGCGGTGTCTCGTTATGTGGAAGGGAATCAAATTTTATTCATCTTTGACTTAGATTCGGCACCAATTTCCTCGGTGAAAGAACAACTGTTTTCACTAGATGACACATCGAAAATAATCTTATTATGATAGGAGTTTGACATATGTACCTTTCGATTGAAGAATTTATCGATAAAGCTGAAAAAACAGGAAAAAAAATCTCTGATTTGATGATTGAGCAAGAAATGGAGCGTAGCCAAAAAAGCTATGAAGAAATTTGGACACAGATGGGTCAAAATTTGGATGTTATGGATGCTGCTGTCAAACGCTCGCAAGAAGGAGCAGGCGTTTTTTCTCCTACTGGGTTAACGGGTGGTGATGCGGCTCGTTTAAAAAAATACCGCGCAGCTGGCAAAACGTTATCAGGTGATTTAATGATGTCTGCAGTTCAAGCCGCACTAGGTACTAATGAAGTCAATGCAGCAATGGGCGTTGTTTGCGCAACGCCAACTGCTGGTGCAAGTGGCACCTTACCAGGGGTTTTAACAGCGATTAAAAATACCTTGAATTTAACGCGTGATCAACAAATTCGTTTCTTGTTTACCAGTTCTTTATTTGGGATGGTCACAGCCAACAATGCGATGATTGCTGGTGCTGTTGGTGGATGTCAAGCCGAAGTAGGCAGTGCTTCAGCGATGGCCGCCGCTGCAGCTGTTGAAGCGGCTGGCGGAACACCACGCCAATCTTCTGAAGCTTTTGCTATGGCTTTAGGGAATTTATTAGGTTTAGTTTGTGACCCAGTGGCTGGGTTAGTCGAAATTCCTTGTGTCAAACGAAATACAGTAGGTGCAGGCAATGCGTTAATCGCTGCAGATATGGCTTTAGCTGGAATTGTAAATAAAATACCAGCAGATGAAGTGGTGGAAGCCATGAATAAAGTCGGCCGTCAATTACCACGAGAATTGAGAGAAACGGGTTTAGGTGGCTTAGCTGGCACAGCGACTGGCCAACGAATGAAGAATGAGATTTTTGAAAAAGTAAAATTCACCATTGTTTAAAATTTAATCATGAAGAGGGAAATAAGATGCTGGATATGAAAAAAATTCGCCAAAATGTAGAAGTGGTACAGAAAAAGTTAAAAACACGTGGTGTGGACGAGGAAGTTTTATTACGCTTTTTGGCTTTAGATGAAGAACGGAGAGCGTTACTTGTTAAAGTTGAAGAACTGAAAAAACACCGTAATCAGGTATCAGGAGAAATTGCACAATTAAAGCGTGCACAAAAAGATGCTTCACAACAGTTGCTAAATATGCAAGAAGTTAGCGAGCAAATTAAAGTTTTAGACCAAGAAGTTGTTCATTTGCAAGAACAATGCACAGCAATTGCAGAACGTCTGCCTAACTTACCTCATGAGAGCGTGCCTGTTGGCGCAGACGAAGCCGCCAACGTAGAAGTTCGGCGGTGGAGTACGCCGAAAACTTTTTCATTTGAACCGAAACCACATTGGGAAATCGGTGAAGCCTTAGGAATTTTAGATTTTGAAAGAGGCGCGAAAGTATCTGGTAGCCGTTTTCTTTATTACAAAGGCTTAGGGGCTCGTTTAGAACGAGCGGTCTATAATTTTATGTTAGATCAACATGTTAATGAACATGGTTATACCGAGGTGATTCCTCCTTATTTGGTCAATAGCAAAGCAATGTTTGGCACCGGTCAGTTTCCTAAGTTCAAAGAAGATGTCTTCCAAGTTGCAGAAAGTGATTTGACGCTGATCCCCACAGCGGAAGTCCCGTTAACTAACTACTATAATAATGAAATTTTAGAGGCGCAAGAGTTACCGATTTATTTCACTGCTTTAAGTCCTTCTTTTCGTTCGGAAGCGGGTAGCGCAGGCCGTGATACCCGAGGATTAATTCGTTTACACCAGTTCCATAAAGTAGAAATGGTTAAATTTAGTGATGCAGAACACTCCTATGAAGAATTAGAAAAAATGACCAACAATGCTGGAGACATTTTAGAAAAATTGGGCCTCCCTTATCGAGTGATTACTCTTTCGACAGGTGACATGGGCTTCTCGGCAGCGAAAACCTATGATTTAGAAGTTTGGATTCCGGCACAGAAAACGTATCGAGAAATTAGTTCTTGTTCAAACTGTGAAGACTTCCAAGCACGTCGGGCGTTGATTCGTTATCGTGATAAAACGGGTCATGTTCAATATGCCCATACTCTTAATGGATCAGGACTTGCTGTTGGTCGAACAGTGGCTGCCATTTTGGAAAATTATCAAAATGAAGATGGTACCGTAACGATTCCAGAAGTTCTACGTCCTTATATGGGTGGTTTAACGAAAATAGATTAAAAAAGAAGGTTGATGTCACAACATCAACCTTCTTTTTTAATTCGTTAAATCCGTTAACCAATGCCCAATTTCTTGAAAAACTGTAGCTTTTTCCGTTTCTAATAAAATTTCATGACGCAATGTGGGAAATAGTCGTAACGTCACGTGCTGAAAACCTGCATGCTTTAATTGCTTTTGAATTTTCGCTGGCCCCTTGCTGAAATCACCAACTGGGTCTTCAGCGCCACTAATGATTAAAATAGGCAATTCTTTTGGGATCGCTTGGTACCAATTCCTTTGATTGGCTCGTTTAACAAGTGAAAAAAGGGTAGCAAAACCATTATTGGTAAATATGAAGCCCATTAATGGGTCATTTTCATAGTCAGCCACATTGGCTTGATTTTTAGAAAGCCAATTAAAGGAACTTGCTTCAGGAAATTTTTTACTAAAAGAACCAAATGCCAGCTTATCAATGAACGGAGCTGGTTTTTTCGGCTGTTTCTCGGCCATTTTTTTAATAAAAGGCAATGCTGCGGTTAAAGGTAACGGACTTGTTCCAGTGCCCATGAAAATGACTCCTTGCACAGTCACAGGATAGTCTTGCAGATAGTTGCGCAAGGCGAAAGACCCCATGCTGTGACCCATCATAAAATAGGGCAATTGTGGATAGCGATTCACAGCCCATTGTTTCACTTGATGAATATCTATAACGACATTTTCAGGCCCTTGTTCTCCAAAAAAACCATAGATTGGTGCGCTTGGTTGTACAGATTCGCCATGACCTAGATGATCATGACCAATTACGGCAAACCCTAATTGATTTAAAAAACGAGCAAATTCATCATAACGTTGGATATGCTCTGCCATGCCGTGAATCAATTGAACTACGGCTTTGGGTGAAGGACAGGGCCAATGACGTACATTGAGCTGAGTTTGTTGATCGTTTGAAGTGAGTATGAATTGTTCAGTCATAAGAAACCCTTTCTTTGCTTTTTGATTATTATACAAAAAAAAGACGGTGTTCAAAAGAAAAACTCATGAGAAAACGCCTCAGCTTTCACTGAGACGCCTTTTTTTATTTATCTTTAATAAAAATAGCAATGATGTCAAAAAATAGTCGATTTTACTAAGTGATGAATTATGGGTGGTACAAATACTGCTGGAAATAGTTGTTAACTTCAAGGGCATCTTCTTTATTTTTTGAAAGAATTAAGATGGTATCATCCCCAGCGATGCAGCCCAAGATATGAGGGTTGTGGATACGTATGCGATCAATTAAAACCCCAATGGCTTGCCCGTTGCCAGGTAAGACGGTTAAAAGATTTGTGAACTCTATTTGTGTTAAAGAAACACCAGTTTCAATAATAATGTCAACAAGACGTTCTTCATCTGTTTTATATTTTGGACGAAGGGCAGAATTATTCAAGATACGATAATAGGCTTCTCCTTGACCATTGTCTACTTTGTTTAAATTCAGCTCACGAATGTCACGAGAAATAGTTGCTTGTGTGGTGTGAATATTTTCTTTTTCCAATAATGCTAGTAATTCACTTTGTGTATGGATTTCATTTTCTGTGACCAATCGCTTAATCATCGTTTGGCGTTTTAATCGGTTCATTACTTTCCTCCAGTTCAGTTAATCATGCAAAAAAACATCATTGCTGTTATTTAAAACGGTGCCAGTAATTCCCTAAAATCACTGTACAACGTTTTACTAAATTGTGCAAGTCTCACTTTTTTAAATGCGAAATATCCGACAAAATCAATGAGAATCTTTTGGCTAAACGACCCTTTTTCTATTCTAATTAGAGAGATTCTGCTAGTATTGCTTTGTAAATGTCTGTAGGAAGGGTGTTATTTGTGAATAAGCAAACACGCCAAAGTTTGATTAAAAAAATCATTCAAACAACTGTAATTCATAGTCAAAATGAGTTGTTAAGAGAATTAAAAAAGCGCGAGATAAATGTCGCACAAGCAACGATTTCACGGGATTTATGGGAATTAAAAGTCGTCAAAGCATTGGATGAGTCTGGCGAGATGCGGTTAACGATTTTTGAACAATTCACTTCTTTAGAAGAACGAAAAAAAGAACAGTTGATACAAGCAATTCGTGAGGTAGTGACCAAAGTTGAACGTGTCGCCTTTTTACTAGTGGTTCATACATTACCAGACAACGCAACATTGTTTTCAGCTGTACTTGATGAAGTGTCTTTGTGTGAAAAGAAATGTTCTGTCGCTGGCTTCGACACTGTTATTATTGTTTCATCATCCGAGGAAAAAGCACAAGAACTAGAGCAGTATTTTCAACAATTTATTCAGCCAACACCTTTGTCAAAAAGTAACGCATAAAAGGAAGGGAGCCAGAAGTCGTTTTGACTTCTGGCTCCCTTCCTTTTACCTCTATAAGATTATAACTTTATGAAATGCATGGAGAAATAATTTTTTTTGAATAAATGCATTTTTTTTTATTTAATTATGCATTATTTTTTTAGAATATCTATGAAAGCGCATTCTTTTGGGCTGGAAATATGCATAAGAAAGAATACCGTTGTATATTTGGTATTTTGTTTGACAAATGGCTCACGTCCTAGGTTAATCAGGTCTGTTATTCTGTGTTTGTAATTAAGTTGAGGAGGTTATTTCACATGAGTCATCCAATTAATGTATTTTCTGAAATCGGGAAATTGAAAACAGTGATGTTACATCGTCCAGGTAAGGAATTAGAAAATTTAATGCCAGATTATCTGGAGAGACTGTTGTTTGATGATATTCCGTTTTTAGAAAAAGCACAAGCAGAACATGATGCATTTGCAGAGTTGTTACGATCAAAAGATATCGAAGTGGTCTATTTAGAGGACTTAGCTGCTGAAGCGTTGATTAATGAAGAGGTCCGCCGACAATTTATTGACCAATTCTTAGAAGAAGCCAATATTCGCAGTGAATCAGCAAAAGAAAAAGTTAGAGAGTTAATGTTAGAAATTGACGACAACGAAGAACTGATTCAAAAAGCGATTGCAGGCATTCAAAAACAAGAATTACCTAAATATGAGCAAGAATTTTTAACAGATATGGTTGAAGCGGATTATCCATTCATTATTGATCCAATGCCTAACTTATACTTCACGCGTGATAACTTTGCGACAATGGGGCACGGGATTTCTTTAAATCATATGTATTCAGTAACTCGACAACGGGAAACCATTTTTGGGCAATACATTTTTGATTATCATCCTCATTTTGCTGGAAAAGAGGTTCCTAGAGTCTATGATCGTTCAGAATCAACCAGAATTGAAGGTGGCGATGAATTAATTCTTTCAAAAGAAGTAGTGGCCATTGGGATTTCTCAAAGAACGGATGCCGCGTCAATTGAAAAAATTGCGAGAAATATTTTTGAACAAAAATTAGGGTTCAAAAATATCTTGGCTTTTGATATCGGTGAACATCGTAAATTCATGCATTTAGATACCGTTTTTACCATGATTGACTATGATAAATTTACGATTCATCCAGAAATCGAAGGCGGCTTGGTTGTTTACTCGATCACTGAAAAAGCAGATGGAGACATCCAAATTACAAAAGAAAAAGATACATTAGATAACATTTTATGCAAATACTTGCATTTAGACAATGTTCAATTAATCCGTTGCGGCGCTGGAAATTTAACAGCAGCAGCCCGTGAACAATGGAACGACGGTTCAAATACATTAGCAATTGCCCCTGGGGAAGTTGTTGTTTACGATCGGAATACGATTACGAATAAAGCGCTAGAAGAAGCAGGCGTGAAATTGAATTACATTCCAGGAAGTGAACTAGTACGTGGCCGTGGTGGCCCTCGTTGTATGAGTATGCCACTTTACCGTGAAGATCTTTAAAAAACACCCAAAAATAGGAGGAATCATCATGAATTCAGTATTTCAAGGACGTAGTTTATTAGCAGAAAAAGATTTTACAAGAGCAGAATTAGAGTATTTGGTAGACTTCAGTATTCACTTAAAAGAATTGAAGAAAAAAGGGATTCCACATCACTATTTAGAAGGAAAAAATATCGCTCTTTTATTTGAAAAAACTTCGACACGGACACGCTCTGCATTCACGACAGCAGCGATTGATTTAGGGGCACATCCTGAGTATTTAGGCGCCAACGATATTCAATTAGGTAAAAAAGAATCTGTTGAAGATACAGCGATTGTTTTAGGTAGTATGTTTGACGGGATTGAGTTCCGTGGGTTTAGTCAAGAAGTAGTGGAAGATTTAGCGAAATATTCTGGTGTTCCTGTTTGGAATGGATTAACGGATCAATGGCACCCAACACAAATGATTGCGGACTTTATGACAGTGAAAGAAAACTTTGGTCGTTTAGAAGGAATCACTTTAGTATATGTCGGCGATGGCCGTAACAACATGGCAAACAGCTTGTTAGTGACAGGTGCTATTTTAGGCGTAAATGTTCGCATTTGTGCACCAAAAGAATTGTTCCCTTCTGATGAAGTCGTTAATTACGCAAAAGAATTTGCGAAAGAATCTGGTGCAGAATTAATGATTACAGACGACGTTGCTAAAGGTGTTAAAGGAGCCAACGTGTTATATACAGACGTTTGGGTGTCCATGGGTGAAGAAGATAAATTTGAAGAACGTGTCAATCTGTTGAAACCTTATCAAATTAATATGGCTATGTTAGAAAAAACCGAAAACATGGATGGCGATTTAATCGTATTACACTGTTTACCAGCCTTTCATGATACGAAAACACAATACGGAGAAATGGTTGCTGAAAAATTCGGCATTACTGAAATGGAAATCACGGATGAAGTCTTCCGCAGTAAATATGGTCGTCAATTTGAAGAAGCAGAAAACAGAATGCATTCTATTAAAGCGATCATGGCAGCTACTTTAGGCAACTTATTCATTCCTCGTGTGTAGGAAGCAACTGAAAAAACATTGAAAAAAGAATAGTTGTTTCGCCCTTTAAGAGATTCTTTTGAAGGGCGGCCTATTCTTTATTATGATAGGAAAGAAGGATTTGTAATGGGGAAAAAAATGGTCGTTGCACTAGGCGGAAATGCCATCCTTTCAAATGATGCTAGCGCACACGCACAACAGCAAGCATTAGTTCAAACATCTGCCTATTTAGTTCATTTAATTAAACAAGGGCATCGGTTGATTGTTTCACATGGCAATGGTCCACAAGTCGGTAATCTATTATTGCAACAACAAGCAGCTGATTCTGAAAAAAATCCAGCGATGCCGCTAGATACGTGTGTTGCTATGACACAAGGAAGTATCGGCTACTGGTTGTCCAATGCGCTTAATCAAGAATTAAACAAAGCAGGAATCAAGAAACAAGTGGCTACTGTTTTAACACAGGTGGTCGTAGATCCAGCAGATGAGGCATTCAAAAATCCAACAAAACCGATCGGTCCATTTTTAACAGAAGCTGAAGCCAAAGAAGCAATGCAAGCAGGTGCTATTTTTAAAGAAGATGCAGGACGTGGCTGGCGCAAAGTCGTTCCAAGTCCTAAGCCAATTGACATCCACGAGGCTGAGACTATTAATACCTTAATAAAAAATGATATAATTACCATTTCATGTGGTGGTGGTGGCATCCCTGTCGTAGGACAAGAATTAAAAGGTGTCGAAGCAGTAATCGATAAAGATTTTGCTTCTGAAAAACTGGCAGAATTAGTGGATGCGGATGCACTAGTTATTTTAACTGGCGTGGATTATGTGTGTATTAATTATGGCAAACCAGATGAAAAACAATTAACCAATGTCACTGTAGCAGAGTTGGAAGAATACAAACAAGCGGGTCATTTTGCACCAGGTAGTATGTTACCGAAAATTGAAGCCGCCATTCAGTTTGTAGAAAGCCAACCCAATAAACAAGCAATTATCACTTCTTTGGAAAACTTAGGAAGTATGAGCGGCGATGAAATCGTAGGAACGGTTGTGACAAAATAAAGTATAGTATTTAGGAGAATTAAGATGATGATAGAGAAAATAATCACTAAAAATAATCAAGATTTTCAATACTTTTCTGAATCAGAACTAACAGAATTGCGCAACGAGAGTTTCGTTCGCTCCTATAAAAAAGGCCAAGTCCTTTTTTATCCAGGTGATCCGAGAAATCATTTAATTTTATTGGTTTCAGGTGTCATTAAAATTGAAAAAAATGATCGCAGTGGTAATTTTTCCTATCTGCATTTTATGAAAAAGCAGGCTCTTTTTCCGAGAATCGGACTGTTTCAAGATGAGGTTCATTACGACTCCGCGATTGCCTATACGGATATTGAGGTTGTGTTTGTGCCAGTTAAACTGTTTGAGCGTTTTCTCCAAAATAATCCCCAGCAATTGATTCATTGGATTCAAGAACAATCGGTCCTTTTAAAAGAAAGCATGATCAAAATCCAAAAAGGAACAACCAATGATGCATGTGAACGGATTGTGACATCACTGGCGATGTTATTAAATGATTTAGGAGAACGAATTGACAACAGAGAACGCGTTGCAATTGCTTGTCCAATTACCATTAATGACATTGCACGAATGAGTGGAACCACGCGGGAAACAGCAAGCAGTGTTATGAAAAAATTAGTCCAAATGAACCGTATTAGCTACAGTCATAAATTCTTAACTTTTCTAGATACGCCATTCTTTATTGATCGATTGAGTAATTAATCATAGAGAAGGGAGATACAGGAAAGTAGGTTCCTGTATAAAAGGATATGGCAGAAAAAAAGAAGAAAAACAAAAAACAGCTTTCGTCTTTTAGTATTTTATTTATTATTTTAATTGTTTTAGGTATCGTAACGGTCTTGCTAAATGGCCAGCCATTTACCCCAAGAGAAATTGATGGCAAAATGGTTGACCACGTGGTAGGGGCCAAATTATCGGATATTATCATGGCTCCATTCAATGGGTTTAAAGATGCCATTGAAATTAATATTTTTATTTTAGTACTCGGTGGCTTTTTAAATATTGTGACGCAAACTGGGGCTCTTGAAGCAGGGATTCAATCAGTCGTTAAAAAGTTAAAAGGGAACGAATTGAAAATCATTCCGATTTTAATGATTTTATTTTCTATTGGTGGTTCGACTTATGGAATGGCAGAAGAAACAATTCCTTTTTATGGTTTATTGAGTGCCACCATGGTCGCCGCTGGTTTTGATACGTTTGTCGCAGTGGGTACTGTGCTATTGGGTGCAGGATCAGGTGTTATCGGTTCAACGGTTAACCCTTTCTCCACAGGGGTAGCGATGGATGCGTTGCGAGGTATTGGCATTCAGCCGAATACAGGAATTATTTTAATTGTCGGTGCTATTTTGTGGGCGGCCTCTACTAGCTATTCTATTTTCATTGTGATGCGTTATGCGAAAAAAGTGAAGGCGGACAAAGGTTCAACAATTTTATCTTTACAAGAACAAGAGGATATGGAAAAAACGTATGGACAAGCAGCGTCGAAAGAAATGCCATTTACGAATCGTCATAAAAAAATCTTAATGGTATTCGCTTTCTGTTTTGTCATTATGATTGTTTCCTTAATTCCATGGAACGATTTTGGAGTGACGATTTTCAAAGGCTGGACGTCTGTTTTAACAGGCAACAGTTTCGGTGACTGGTACTTTGGCGACTTAGCGATGTGGTTCTTCCTTTTAGGGATCATTGCTGCCTTGATTGGTCGCTTTACTGAAAAAGAAACCATTGAAGCATTTATCGACGGTGCCAAAGATATGTTATCCGTTGTTTTAATTATCGTAGTTGCTCGCGGGGCATCTGTTTTGATGTCTAAAACGTATTTAGATTCATTTATCCTTGATAAAGCGGCAGGCTTATTACAAGGACTCTCCCCAGTCTTATTTGTCATCGGTGCCTTTGTTTTATACTTAGGTTTATCTTTCCTAATTCCTTCAACTTCTGGTTTAGCGTACGTTTCTATTCCTGTAATGGGTGCGTTAGCTAAAAACATTGGTTTAAGTCCAGAAGTGATGGTTATGATTTTTGCTTCAGGTTGTGGCTTGATTAATTTGATCACGCCAACATCTGGTGTTGTAATGGGTGGTTTGGAAATTTCCAAAGTTCAATATGCCACTTGGACAAAATTCATGGCCAAACCAATGATTGTCTTAGGCTTAATTAACCTAATTATCTTAATTGGCGCGATGTTACTCTTTAGCTAATCAAAAATTTTTTATGTTAGGGCTTCGGCTTTCGGAAAAAAGAAGAAGCAATGAAACAACAGCGACTACCTAAAAGTAGTCGCTGTTGTTTCATTTTGATAGTTGTTGAATTAACAATTTTGCGACAGTGCGGACAGAAAAAGGATTTTGCCCAGTGATTATACGGCCATCTTGATACGCAAATTCTTTATAGGGACGCTTTTTCGCAAAAGTAGCACCATGTTCTTTGGCAATTGTTTCGTTTAAGAAAGGAACAACTGCTTTTTTCATGGCTAAAATTTCTTCTGCAGTAGTGAATCCAGTAATGGTTTTATCTGCAATCAAATAATTTCCTGACGCATCTTTGACATTTAAAAGACCAGCAATTCCGTGACAAACAGAAGTTAGGTATTTGCCCTGTTCGTAAAGGCTACGAGTGATTGCTTGCAACTGAGGATTATCAGGAAAGTCCCACATAACGCCATGGCCTCCTGTAAAGTAAATTGCTGCGTATTCATCTGGCTCAATTTCTTCAAGAGAGAGGGAATGCGCTAGCGCTCGTTCTTGAAAATCAGCACTTTCATAAACTGCCATAATGGATGAATCTACATATTTCATACTCCGGGGATCCAAAGGGACATAGCCTCCTTGGGGACTAACATAGTCAACTGAAAATCCTGCTTTGGTTACTTCTTCCACAAACTCCGTGGCTTCACCTAGCCAGAGGCCCGTTGGTTCTTCGGTGCCGTGATAACGGGAAACGTTTGTGAGGACCACGAGAATTTTTTTCATGCTTGCTTCCTCCCTGGCATAATCGACGTAATGTGGGTCAATAGTTGTTGGAGTTGCTCAATTTTGGTGGTATCGTGAGAAAGTGAGTAATAATTTTTAGTTCCTTCACTGCGACAATCAATTAATTTGGCTTGTTTCAAAATTTTTAAGTGGTGAGAAACAGCGGGACGTGAGAGTTGTGTCGCCTCTGTTAACTCAGTGACACGACGGCCAACACAGGCCTGGTCTTCTAACAGTGCAATAATAATTGCTTGGCGTTTTTCATCACCCAATGCGATTAAAAAATCACTAAGCGCAGTAAATTCTGTTTGAATTCCTTCTAATTCTTTCATATTCTTTCGCCTCTTTGGTTCGTATTTTTAAACGATTAAACCATTTTTCGTGTTTTTTGTCAATGAAATACGCTGAGGGCTGAAACTTGACGTGGATCCCATTCTTCGTTAAGATACTAATTGATTAAATGTTTAAACTTTTAAACCGATAAAAGGGATAGAAAGAGAGGAAAGATTCAATGATGAAAGCCGCTTTAATTCATAAATACGAACAAAAAGAATTAGCAATCGAGGAGGTGCCCTTACCCACCATTCATGACAATGATGTTTTGGTCAAAATTATCGCTGCCAGTATCAACCCGATTGATTTAAAAACAAAAGATGGCAAAGTAAAGATGCTTTTAAATTATCAAATGCCACTGATTTTAGGCAGTGATTTTGCTGGGATTGTTGTCTCTGTTGGAAAAAAAGTTCAAAATTTTAGGCTGGGCGATGCAGTTTACGGACGAGTACCCAAAAATCGCGTGGGAACTTTTGCTGAATATATTGCTGTGGATCAAGCAGCTGTAGCTATGAAGCCTAAAAATTTAACGTTTGAAGAAGCTGCGGCCATTCCGTTAGTCGGTTTGACAAGTTATCAAGCGCTACATGATATTATGAATGTACAGCCAGGCCAGAAAGTCCTGATTCAAGCAGGTTCAGGAGGGATTGGAACCATTGCGATTCAATTAGCAAAACTAGCGGGCGCTTACGTTGCCACCACAACGAGTAGTAAAAATAAAGAATGGGTTCAAGCGTTGGGAGCAGATGAAGTGATTGACTATCGGACACAAAATTTTGAAGAAGTTTTATCCGACTACGATTATGTGTTTGATACAATGGGGGGGACAATCTTAGAAAAAGCTTTTTCAGTGGTTAAACCTCAGGGAAAAGTTGTTACATTGTCAGGCATTCCCAACGAACGTTTTGCTAAAGAGTATGGCTTGCCGCTTTGGAAACAATGGGCCTTTAAAATAGCCACCCGCAAGATTCATCGATTGGAGCAAGCCACAGATGTTAGTTATCATTTTTTGTTTATGCATCCAGATGGCGAGCAATTAGCTTTACTCACTGAGTTCATTGAACAGGGAAAATTACAGCCGATAATTGACCGAGTCATACCTTTTAGCCAAATTCAAGAAGCGGTGGATTATTCACTGACAGGACGAGTACAAGGGAAAATTGTTGTGAAAATCGCCGATGTTGATCACGACTAAGTAAAGGAGACTTGCAAGAAAAATAGGCCTGTTTTTCTTGCAAGTCTCAAAATTTACATTTAAACGCCGCCTAACGAAAGTGATTTTAGGCGGGAAAAGATTTTTATAGAAAATCCTCATTTTTCCAGTTTCTATTTTGCAAATTCGTTATTTTTTGTTATTCTATTGATGGTTGTGTATGCGCTTTCTTTTTAGGTGGATACACAAAAATGAACGGAGTGCAGAAAGGAATGGTGTTCAAAGTGGGGAACAATTTATCGACAAGAAAAGGAGAAAACAGAGAAACAATTGTCAGTTGGCTGGGTCTTTCGTTATTGGTTGGCTTGGCGTTTATCTTATTTAGTCTGTTTCATCAACCAATGATCAGCCAAGCCAATGAGCCGACCCAAGAGAAACATTTTATGGTTTATTATCGGGCTTGGCGTGACAAAACGATGCAAGGAGTTAATACAACATTGCCAGATGAAAATTGGCTAACGATGCACGATATTCCTTATGGTATTGACATTGTGAATGTCTTTAGTTATGTGCCAAAAGGACAAGAAGCACTTGCACAGCCATTTTATGATACGTTAAAAAATGAGTATGCGCCAGCACTGCATGCACGAGGTGTTCGTTTAGTTCGTGGGATTGATTACAGCGAGCTATTAAAAGTTCCTTATGCAGGAACAACGCCTACAGAAGCAGAATTTGATGCTTATGCGAAAGAGTTGTTAACCAAATTTGTCGATGATTTAGGAATTGATGGGTTAGATATTGACATGGAAACTCGTCCAAGTGAAAAAGATATTGTGCTATCTAATGGTGTCATTCGTGCATTATCAAAATACATTGGACCGAAGTCGGGAACGGATCGTCCATTTTTGTATGATACCAATGCAGAATATTTACCACCTTTACAAGATGTCAGTGACTGTTTCGATTTTCTCGCGTATCAACAGTATGGCAGCGATGACCAACGCACGCAACGAGCATTAAATAATTTAAGTCCGGTTCTCAATGGGGAACGATTTGTTCCAGGATTAACTTTCCCAGAAGAGCAAGATCGCAACCGCTGGTATGACACAAAAGAGCCGTATATGGAAAGTAACATGTATAAAGTAGCTCGTTATTCTTATGAAAATAATTTAGGGGGCATGTTCCTCTATGCCTTAGATCGCGATGGTCGCACCTATAATGAAGACGATTTAAATCAGATAAAACCTTCTAATTTACTTTGGACAAAAACGGCCATTGCAGAGAGTAAAGGCGTTTCTCTTGCAGAGATGAAAGCGGCTGCGCAACACTATTTAAAACGAATTAGCTACGCCAACACAGACCTTGAAGCACAAAATAAAGCCGCAGAAGCAGTGACACAAGCAACAACGCTTTATGATGTGAATAAAGCTATTTTAGGTGGCGATTATGGCCAAGGGCTTTCAAACACCTATGATGCTGAATTAGAAAAAGGCCTGTTAGCCATTGACTTAACCACTTTATATCGTGCGTTGGATCAAGCAGTTACAGCCATTGAAAAGGCAGAAAGCTATACACCAGAAACGATTCAAGCACTACAAACAACAAAAGAGACAGTCGCAACAGAACTTGCGGGAAAAACGTATACAGCCGCGCAAGTGACTACTTGGCAAACGGAGGTCCAAACAGCTTTGGATAATTTAAAAGAGAAACAAACACAACCTTTAAAAAGTGTCTTTTCCATTGATGCGGGAAGAAAATATTTTTCCGTGGAACAACTGGAAGAATTAGTGGCCAAAGCCAGTCAAAATGGGTACACAGATGTCCAATTAATTTTAGGAAATGATGGCTTACGGTTTATCTTGGATGATATGTCGGTCAATGTGAATGGTAAAAAATACAACCACAACCGGGTTTCAAAAGCAATCCAACGAGGCAACAACGCGTATTACAATGATCCTAATGGCAACGCGTTAACACAAAAAGAAATGGATCGGTTGTTGGCTTTTGCGAAAGCGCGCAACATCAACATCATTCCCGTGATTAACAGTCCAGGACATATGGATGCCTTGTTAGTGGCCATGGAAAAACTAGCGATTAAAAATCCCGCTTTTGATGGCTCAAAACGAACAGTAGATTTAGGGAACCAAAAGGCAGTGAATTTCACAAAGGCGATTATCAGTAAGTACGTGGCTTATTTTTCCGCGCATAGTGAAATTTTCAATTTTGGTGGCGATGAGTATGCAAATGATGTCGACACAGGCGGTTGGGCGAAACTGCAATCTTCTGGGCGCTACAAGGATTTTGTCGCTTATGCGAATGATTTAGCTAAAATAATTAAAGATGCGGGCATGCAGCCAATGAGCTTCAATGATGGCATTTATTACAACAGCGACGATTCTTTCGGTACATTTGACCCAGAGATTATTATTTCTTATTGGACAGCCGGTTGGAGTGGGTATGACGTAGCCAAACCTGAGTACTTTGTTCAAAAAGGACACAAAATTTTTAATACCAATGATGCGTGGTATTGGGTAGCTGGCAATGTTGATTCTGGCATTTATCAATATGATGATGCTTTAGCAAATATGTCGAAAAAAGCATTTACAGATGTGCCAGCAGGTAGCCCGAATCTTCCAATTATTGGAAGTATTCAATGTGTTTGGTATGATGACCCTCGTCGTGACTATGATTTTGAACGAATTTATACGCTAATGGATACGTTCTCGGAAAATTATCGTGAGTATATGGTGGTTAAATAAAACTAGTTAAAGCTAATGAGTTATCTATAAAGACTGGCACGAATCAAGCTTGATTCGTGCCAGTCTTCTTTAACGGAAGAAGATTTGTTTGAGGGCCAACAATCAATTTAGGAATGCCTTATTGAAATGTTCCTGTTCTTATTGTAGACTGAAAGAAGTGGTGGTGGAAAGCTATCACCATTAATAGAAAAGCAGGAAAATAAAAAGGATCTTGTTGGAAGTTTAATGCTTGGAAATGTAAGCGGAATCATTTTTGTTGGAATGCTAAAAAAGGGAGTAGAGTTATGAGTAATGAAAATATCGTCTTAGCAAGAAATACAGAGCGTGCACCAAAGCATCCTCTCGCAGCCCAAACAGTCGCATTTTCCCACTATAATCATTTGTCGGCACAGTTACCTATTGAGCCAACCTCTGGACAATTGGTAGAAGGTGGCATTCGGGCCCAAGCGACACAATGTTTGAAAAATATCCAAGCGGTTGTTGAAAGTATCAACCATGTGATGAGTGACATTGTCAGAATGACCATTTTTGTCAAAGATATGCGGGATGCTGCCGCAGTTGAGGAGGTCTATGCGGCCTTTTTTACCCATTATTATCCAGCTAAAACAGTGGTCGCCGTCGCAGATTTGCCGTTAGGCGCTTCTGTTCAAATGGAGGCACTTGTTTCAAATGGGGAAGGAACTATCCCTAATGCACCTCAAGCTGGGGATTTAATTAAATTAACAAATCAGACTGTTCAGGCACCAATTGATGCTCTAGCCAGTCAAACGGTCGCGTTTTCTCACTATAACAATCTGTCTGCACAATTGCCTATAGATCCTCAAACGGGCAGAGTTGTGGCTGGCTGTGTTAAAACGCAAACAAAACAATGTTTGAAAAACATAAAAGCCATTTTAACCAGTATTGATGTGCCTTTTGATGATATTGTGAAGGTCAATATTTATTTAAAAGATTTATCTAAGCTAGAAGCTGTCAATCAAGTATATGCCGCTTTTTTCCCGGATTCAGGAATTGCGCGTACGGTCAATTACATGCCAGCACGAACAGTGATTGCTGTTGCTGATTTACCAATGGGGGCGGCGGTGCAAGTAGAAGCGGTGGTTTCTCATGGGGATGGTACGCCACCACAAGCGATTGAAGATCGACATGGATTAATTATTGAAGCAAATAATACAGATCACGCACCGAAGTGTCCATTTTCGACACAAACTGTTGCTTTTTCTCATTACAACCATCTATCAGCTCAGCTACCATTGGGCCCTAAAACAAATGCGTTAGTCGCTGGCGGAATCAAGGAACAAACGAAGCAATGTTTAGAAAACATCAAAGCGATTATTGAAAGCGTGGATCACAGCTTAGCTGATCTGGTGAAAGTGAACATTTTTGTGAAAGAGATTGAAGAGCTGGCGGCAGTAGATGACGTCTACCAAACGTACTTCCCTGAAGGCACGCCTGCAAGAAGAGTGATTGGTGTGACGGATTTACCAAAAGGTGCTCAGATTCAAATCGAAGCGATTGCTGGGAACGCAGAAGGTACGCCACCAATTGGTTAAACAGTAGAAGAAACAAACGTCAGCTGGCTTCTGAAGCCAGCTGACGTTTTTAGTATTTAGATAAATCAGTAAAGTAAGCTAGTTGCCATTTTTGTGTTTTTTTGGCGGTTTGATTAAGATTTTGGCACCAAGAAGGATAAAAACGGGCCGCCATTTTGCCTTTTTGTTGATGCGTTTTGAGAATTTTTTGTTGGATTAAACATTCTTTTGGCAGAAGAAAGAGACCTTGCTTTTCTTGATCAGCAATGACAATTGCTAACATTTCAGGGGCTTCCGTTGCATCAAAGGCTTCGTTCTGATTTTGTTGATTTTTTTCCCAGAAGGCTGCAAAATAGCCTTCTTTTTTCGGCGTTTTTTTGGCTAAGCGACTGCGGATAAGTTGTTGCGATTCATTAACTTGACATAAAAAGCCTTCATATTCGGCATTTTGTTTTTCTTCGGAAAGCAGGGTGATCGCGCCCACTGCTTTTTCAAGTATTGGCAATGAATTCATAGGGAATGTCCTTTCTTTTCGTTTAATGTCGGTAAGAGTTCTTGGATAATGGTTAATCCTTTCGCCAATACCTCAAGCTGATTGGAGGCCAAGGAAATTCGTAAAAAAGCATCTGGCTGATTTTGCACAGTAAAGCGGCTCGAGTGAAAAAGACGTACCCCATTTTGGAGAAATTCTTGTTCAATTTGCGGCGCCGTTTTTTCGGTAGAAAGGGGAATAGTTCGGTAGTACGGCAAAGGATTGCTAGGTCTAGCTAACCCAAAAATGGTATCAAATAAGTCATTGGCTTGTTTTGTTAAAGCCAATTTTTCTATCACTAATTCTTTTGCAACTGGTGAGCGTAAGACTTGGGTGACAATTTCAGCATCAAAGCCAGAAGTTTTAACGTTAATATTAAAAATCGCACGCTCTATTTCTTGGCGAAGAAGCGGAGGGAAAACAAGGTACGCAATGCGTAAGCCTGTACAGACAAATTTTGTCATCCCCGCTAAGTAAATCGTTTGTTGAGGTAAGAGTTCTTGAAACGTTGGTAAAACTGCTTGCTGTGCATAAGTTGTTAAAAAAGAATGAATGTCATCTTCAATTACCCATAAGTGTTCTTGCTGAATGATTTCAGCTAAAGTCATTCGGCGGGCGCTAGACATTTGGAAACCAATCGGGTTATTACATGCGGGCATTAAGAAAATACCATGTATTTTTTTCTTTTTGCATTCTTGCAGTAAATGCTCTGGGTCCATCCCCTCGGAATCATAGCCAATCGGGACGATTTCTAAATGATAAAGCTGGGCGAGTTCAATAAAATTTGAATACGTGTATCGATCTACGGCAATCCGCTGACCTGGAGAAAAAGCGGCGGCTAACGTCACGGCCAGTCCATTCTGGACACCAGATACAATGGCAACTTCTTCGGCATTGGTCCGAACGCCTTGTGTCTGAAGCCATTCGGCAGCGGTTGCTCGTTGAAAGTGCGTACCTAAAGGATCGCGATAATTTAGCAAACTGTTAAGGGCCGCATTTTTACTAACTGATTCAATAAAAGGTAAAATCCGCTGATTACACATATCAAAGGAACTAACCAGCCCTAAATCAATTAGATGGTCCGCTACTTGGTTGGTAGAGATTGTAATTGAGTGAAACGCGTTGGGAGAAACGAAAGTGCCGCTACCGATGTTGGTATAAAGTAAGCCTTTTTCCATAGCGTGTTTATAGGCTTGACCAATCGTCGTGAAATTCAGATCCAAGTAATCAGCTAATTCTCTTTGCGAAGGCAATTTCACATTTTTTTGAAGTGCACCAGATAAGATATCCGCTTCTAATTGTTGAACCAATGATTGGTAATAAGGTCTTGTTAAACGTTCTTTAACAGGGCGCCATGACAACGCATAGTTCTCATAGGAATTAATCGGCATGAGGGGAACTTCCTTTCTATAAAATTGTATTCCATACAATTATAGCATTGAGTGTATTGTTTGTCTGGTTTATGATAGCGCAAAGGGAGGAATTCAGATGGACATTATTTCTTATGAGAGGGTTATTCAACAATTGTCGTTTTCCGAAGCAATTCAAGTGATGAAACGTTGCTTTGCAGAGTTGCAAAAAGGAAAAATTTCGCAAAGTGAGCGCCATGTAGAGGTTTTACCAGATGGGGAAAATCAGAATCTTTTTGCATTAATGCCTGCTTACTTAGGAAAAAATCGCTTTTTTGGAGCAAAAATCATTACAGCTTTTCCAGAAAATCCACAAAAAAATTTGGCCTCGCATCTTGGTCAAATTTTATTGTTTGATAGTTCTACTGGAAGACCAGTCGCGATGATGGACGCCAATGCGATTACGTGGCTTCGCACGGCAGCTGTTTCTGCTTTGGCAACCGATTATTTAGCAGCTCCAAAGGCAAAAAGTATCGCTTTGATTGGTGCAGGTCAACAAGCTTCATCTCATCTCGCAGCGCTACAAAGCGTTCGGGCGATTGAAAAGGTTTTTATATATGACCGCACAGCAGAACGCGCACGAAAATTAATCGCTAAGCAACAGCACAATTACCCCGAATGTACCTTTATTGGTTGTTCTTCTGTCCAAGAAGCCGTCCAGGAAGCGGAAATTATCTGTACACTAACTTCCAGTCAGGACGCATTTTTAGAAGAAAAAGACGTTTTGCCGAATGCCCATATCAATGCGATTGGCACATTCACGCCGACTTCCAGAGAATTAACAAGCGACCTTGTTAAAAACAGTCAAGTGTTTGTAGATGAGTACGCGGCTGCATTAAAAGAAAGCGGGGATCTTTTAATTCCGATTTCAGAAGGTGCCTTTTCAGCTGAAAAAATTGTAGGTTCTCTCGGCGAATTAGTCACTGGCAAAGTTAAACTAAAGGCGGAGCAGAAAGGCCGCACGATTTTTGATGCGGTTGGCTTAGCAGTTGAGGATTTGTGTTGCGCGGAATACATTTATCAAAAAATACAAGGAGAGAAATAAAATGAGTTACCCCTATTATATTGTCGATGCTTTTGCGGAGGAAGTTTTTAAAGGCAATCCCGCCGCTGTTTATGTTTTGGAAAAGTGGTTGCCAGAAGCGGTGATGCAAAACATTGCGATTGAAAATAATTTGTCAGAGACTGCTTTTACGGTCAAGGAGGGACAAAGTTACGCCCTGCGCTGGTTTACGCCGGAACGAGAAATCGATCTCTGTGGACATGCTACATTAGCGACGGCTTTTGTGTTATTTAACTATTATTCCGTTGCGGAAGAAACACTCCACTTTACTAGTCAAAGTGGACCGCTCGCAGTGACCAAAAAAGAGGAATACTATTATCTAGATTTTCCTTATATCCTACCGGAAAGGATTCCAATTTTGCCAGAGTATGAAGCCGCTTTAGGCACGAAAATTTATGAAGCTTATTTGGGTCGCGATTTATTTTTTGTCTTAAAAGACGAAGAGACAGTGGCAAAAATCACACCAGATTTTTCTGCATTAAAAGCATTGGATTTAGGAGTAGGAGTCATTGTAACGGCATCAGGAGACTCGGTGGATTTTGTTTCACGAACTTTTTTCCCGAAACTAAGAATTAACGAAGCCCCAGTTTGTGGTTCTGCGCACGCCAATTTAATTCCTTATTGGGGAAAACGGCTCAATCAAACGACCCTTTCGGCCTATCAAGTGTCCCCAAGAGGCGGCTTTTTAACTTGTGAAGTGAAAGAAAATCGAGTCATTATTGGTGGCACTGCTAAACTATTTGCAAAAGGAGAAGCTTACTTGCCTGTATAAAAAGTACACCGTCCGCTAGCAATTCGTCGTTAGCGGTCGGTGTACTTTTTAAATAGAATAGTTGCGAGAAACAAAGGGAACTTCTTCACCATTTTCGAGCTGATTTAGGTACAAGGCAAACATGAAAAAGTAACCTGAGAGTAAGTTGACTACATCATACAGCTGCGGATCAATTTTTTTACCACCATAGTCCATGCGATAAAGTAAACGAACAATATCTTTGGCTTTGGCTCTTAAAATGTGTGCATAAGAGGAACAGATTGTGCCCATCGGTAAAACAAAAGGACGATTTTCTTCGTATGTCAGTTCATTCATAGCATTGACACGTTCCAAAAGCCAGGCTATTTCGTCCTCTGTGACTGTTAATTTTGTTCGGGTCGTTGGATTGACATGGTAGATTAACTCGCAAATTTTAGCTAGTTCTTCTGTTAGTGCAGGCTGTTCAGGGACGTCTAATTGTTGCACATATCCTCGTAGAAGACCTGTCATCGAGGCTAATTCATCAGTCATTAATTCAAAATCACATCGTAAATCTTCTGGTTTAGAAGATAGATACGGATACGCTTCATACGGACTGCGGTACATTTTTTCCATTCAATTTCCCTACTTTCTAAAAATAAAAAGCCCTCAAAAAGAATGCACGAAAGCCAATCTTTTTGAGCGCCGTTGCTCGACTGTTCACAGTACACCATTGTACTTGCTAAGGTAATCATAGCCAAGAGTGAAGGGAGAGTCAAGGGGGAATCAAGGTTGGAGAAAGAAAATGAAGCTAAGAATTACCAGAAGTAAACCAATCAATAAACTGACAAGACCAGAAAGTTGACCTAATCGTTGTTGGGTAGAAGAAGGCTGGTCGGTAACAGTGAGCAAACTTGAGAAAAAGTTCATTTTTTTCACGAGTATTAAATACGCAACAATAAGCAAAAGAATACCCGAAAAAAGGTACGAAAGGGGCTCAGAAATAACTTTTTGGGCACGAAGTAAAAAAATTCCTATGAAGAGGACAACAAAACCATACTTAAGAAAAGTTTCTTTTGACATGTTGAAATCGCTTCCTTTTGGTTGATGAATTTTATTAATAGCCACTATTCTTATGATTAAATTATAGGACTTTGAGGGCGGTGGAGCAAAGGAAAAATGGAGAATGGTGGGAGGAAAGTGTGACCAATAAAAAATAAATCCGCTAGAAAACCTATTTTATAGGTTTTCTAGCGGGTTGATTGTTATTCCCACTCTGTTTTAAGGGTATGGCATATAAGCGAAAATGCTGTAATATCAAGGATTTTGGAAACGTATAAAATCGAATAAATTATATTTAAAAAAATAAAAAGTGCAATAAAAGTGCAGTATTTGCACCTAAGCAGACCTGATTAAATTCGAAATGGAATTCTAAACTCAATATTCATTTAAATGATAGACGTTCATAATGAGCGTCTATTTTTTATGCTTTGAAAGGTTGTGATACTAACAAATTTTTAAATGAATAAAGTAAGCCAAAAATATTTTATGTGAGAAAGGAACGATACACTTATGGAATTAAAATATGTCATTCCCAATATGGAAAAAACATTTGGTCAATTAGAATATGCTGGTGAAGGGAATATTGAACAACGTCGAGTCAATGGCAGACCAACTATTCTCTCTCGTAGCTACAATTTATACTCAACGATTCAACGAGCAGATGATATTGTTGTCATTCTTCCCTCCGAAGCTGGCGAGAAACATTTTGAATCCGACGAAAAAGTCAGACTCATCAACCCACGTATTACCGCAGAAGGTTATAAAATTGGCAATAGAGGATTTACCAATTACATTATGCACGCAGACGATATGGTGAAAGCTTAAGAAAGGAAAGGTGAAAAAATATGAGATTAGCAGAAGGTATTGTGATTGAAAAAGACCAGACATTTGGCACATTGAAATTTTCCGCTTTACGTCGTGAGGTTCGTATTCAAAATGAAGATGGTTCGGTTTCCGAAGAAATTAAAGAACGTACCTATGACTTAAAATCAAAAGGACAAGGACGCATGATACAAGTCAGTATCCCCGCTTCTGTTCCTTTGAAAGAATTTGACTACAACGCAGAAGTGGAATTAATCAATCCTGTGGCAGATACCGTAGCGACGGCTACTTTTCGAGGGGCAGACGTTGATTGGTACGTGAAAGCAGACGATCTTGTATTAAAAGGACAGACAAAACCTCATCAGAAATATAAAAAAGAAGCGTCCGAAAGTGAAAAATAGGTGTTGCTTATGACAAACACACCATTGATTTTGAAAGAAATTCCGAAAGATGAAGCCATTTCTTTTATTCGGCAATACCATTATTCAAAGATACTCCCTAGATTGTGTAAATACTTTCTAGGGATTTTTTCAGAAGAAAAATTATTAGGCGTTGTGGAATTAGGCTGGGGTACGCAACCCCTACAAACCATACGCAAACTCTTTCCCGACAGTTCCCTTCAAACCACAGATTATTTAGAAATTGGAAAGATGTGTTTTCTTCCAGAAATGAATCAAACCAATTATTTTGGCAGTCAAGCTCTTTCAGCTCTAATTAAGTGGTTGAAAGAACATACGGACTGTCATTTTTTATATACATTGGCAGATGGAATTGAGGGAAAATGTGGCTATGTCTATCAAGCGTCCAACTTCTTTTACTGCGGGTATTTCAAGACAAGTGTCTATCGTGATAAACAGTCATGGGAAAAGATACACCCTCGAAGTGCTCGCCTTTTATTAGAGGAAAATGCTCGTTTTGAACAGGTAGAGAAAAAGCATTGGCTTTCCCAGGCATTTTGCGAATACAAAGGGATTGAGAAAATCAATGGACGCATGTTTCGCTATCTCTATCCGTTGACAAAAGAAGCGAAAAAACTGTTAGGACACACGCTCTATCGACGTCATTATTATCCGAAAGAAAAAGATTTACGCTTTGAAAAGCGAATCGCTTATCGGAAATATGAAGCCATTTCTCAACCAACTTTTGATAAACAGGCTCGTATCTACAATACACAATTATTTTGATAGATGGAAAGGAGGATTTTTATGCCATTGCTTCATGACAGAGGAAAGCGAATCAAAGCCAACGATAAGGACTTGGTCTATCATTTTGTGCTGATTTCATTGCTGATAGTTTTTCTAGTCGTTCTACTCCCTTTTCATTGGAGAACGTTACAATCGGTGAATTGGCAAACAGTTCAGTTAGATACATTTTTCTATCAACTGCATACGCCATACTTTTGGAGCAGTATTCTCACTGCTTTTTTTGTATGCGGACTCATCAGCTGGCTCTATTATCACTATCGCATAGATTCTATAAAACAGTTAGAGCACCGTCAAAAGTTAGCTCGTATGATTTTAGAAAACCATTGGTATGAAGCCGAAGAAACTCAATCAGAGGGATTCTTTAAAGACTTATCCAGCAAGAAAACCAAACAACGAATCCGCCATTTTCCTAAAATGTATTACCGAATGAAAGATGGACTGATCCATATTCATGTAGAAATCACTTTAGGGAAATATCAAGATCAGCTCTTGCACTTAGAAAACAAACTAGAAACAGGCTTGTATTGTGAATTAGTGGAAAAAACGTTGAAAGATTCTTATGTAGAGTATGTTCTACTTTATGACACCATTGGCAATCGAATTGGCATTGAAGATGTGGTAGCTCAAGATGGACGTGTCAAATTGATGGAATCGGTCTATTGGGAGTTTGATTCTCTCCCTCACATGTTAATTGCTGGGGGCACGGGTAGTGGAAAATCCTATTTTATTCTCACATTGATTGAATCTCTCCTGCATACAAATGCGAAGCTTTATATTCTCGACCCTAAAAATGCTGATTTGGCAGACTTAGGAGCGGTCATAGATAATGTCTATTACCGTAAAGACGATATGCTGGCATGTATTAGTCAATTTTACGACGATATGATTGCCCGTAGTGAAACCATGAAGCAACACCCGAACTACAAAACAGGAGAAAATTATGCGTATCTTGGTCTACCTGCGAACTTCCTGATTTTTGATGAATATGTGGCGATGATGGATATGTTAGGTCGTGATAGTGCACAAGTTATGAATAAACTCAAACAAATTGTTATGCTCGGACGACAAGCAGGCTTCTTTTTAATTCTTGCCTGTCAGCGTCCAGACGCAAAATATTTTAGTGATGGTATTCGAGATAACTTTAACTTCCGTGTGGCTTTGGGTCGTATGTCTGAAATGGGCTTCGGTATGATGTTTGGAAGCGATACACAAAAACAATTTTTCTTAAAACCCATCAAGGGAAGAGGTTATGTGGATACAGGAAAAAGTGTGATTAGTGAGTTTTATACACCCCTTGTACCAAAAAGGTATGATTTCTTAGGAGAAATAGGAAAAGTCATTCAAAAAAAGCAATCTGAGCCTGTACCGCACGAAGTGAAAGGTACAGGTTCAGACTTGCTTTGATTGGTGTGGCGTTAGCCACGCCAATCCTTTAGCCCCCTCTACCTAACAGGGGGGCACAAATACAACTGAAAACAGGCAATTCTCATCAACCAATGTTGATGGTACAAGGAATTGCGGAAAATAGGAAAGATGTAAACTCAAGGGTCATAGTTTACATCTTTTTTAGATTGGAGGTTTGCGAATGGAAAACGAAAAAATTTGGATTAAGGAATTGAAAGAAAAGCGACTGGCTTATGGCGTTTCTCAAAATAAACTGGCGGTTGCTTCTCATATTACCAGACCTTACCTATCGGATATTGAAACAGGCAAGGCAGTCCCTACTCAACAGGTGAAAGAAGATTTACTGAACGCTTTGGAACGCTTCAATCCCGATAACCCATTGGAGATGTTATTCGACTATGTACGGATTCGATTCCCTACCAATGATGTGTCTCAAATTATCGGTGAGGTTTTACGCTTGAATATGGATTATATGCTACACGAAGACTTTGGCTATTATTCTTATCCCGAACACTATCGTTTCGGTGATATTGTTGTCCTAGTCTCTCATGATGTAAGTAAAGGGGTTTTATTAGAACTGAAAGGAAAAGGCTGTCGGCAATTTGAAAACTTTCTATTGGCTCAACATCGGAGCTGGTATGGTTTCTTTCAAGATTGCATGGAACATAAAGGTATTTTCAAACGCTTGGATTTAGCCATCAACGATAAAACAGGGATTTTGAATATTCCAGAATTGGCAAAGAAATGTAAACAGGAAGAATGTATTTCCGTCTTTCGGAGCTTTAAAAATTATCGCAGTGGTGAATTGGTTCACCGTGATGAAAAACCAGACATGGGAAACACCCTTTATATTGGCTCATTAAAAAGCGAAGTCTATTTCTGTATATATGAGAAAGATTATGAGCAATACGTGAAAAATGATATTGCCTTAGAAGACGCAGAAATAAAGAATCGCTTTGAAATTCGTTTGAAAAACGACAGAGCCACTCAAGCCATGAAAGATTTGTTGGAACATCAAAATGCAGAAAAAACAGCGTTTGAGATTATCAATCGTTATATTCGCTTTGCCGATAAGGACGAAACCAAGCGACGGAGTGATTGGCAAACCAATGAACGCTGGGAATGGTTTATCGGCAAAAATCGTGGAGCATTACGCCTAACCATACAGCCAGAACCTTATTCTTTTGAACGAACATTGAACTGGTTACATCATCAAGTCGCCCCTACATTAAAAGTCGCAAGCATTTTAGATATTCTCAACGGTACAACCATTATTTCCACCATGATTCATGAAGCCAAACTGACAGAAAAACATGAGAAATTAATTGAACAACAACATCTAGGCATGGAGGATTTGATTACATGAGCCTCTTAACAGAAGAATTAAAGAAGTTAGGGTTTCAAGCGTATATACAAAATACAGGGAAATATACGTCTCTCATTATTGAGGGAAAACGGCAAGCTGGTGATACCATCTATACCTATGATTTTTACAAAGTGAGCTTTTATAAGAATTATACCAGTCGAATAACTGTTTATGGAGAGCATTTAACTCCTTTTCAATTATTAAAGCGTGTAAAAAGCTATATCTACTATCGAGAAAAATATCTTAAGGAAAGGAGGACAATCACATGAATTTTGGGCAGAATTTGTACAACTGGTTCTTGGATAATGCACAGTCATTGGTATTGTTAGCGATTGTCGTCATTGGACTGTTTTTAGGTTTTAAACGAGAATTTTCAAAACTTATTGGCTTTTTGATTATTGCTTTAATCGCCGTCGGACTTGTGTTCAATGCAGCTGGCGTGAAAGATGTGTTATTAAACTTATTTAACCGAATCATTGGTGCTTAACAGATATTTTTCATGATAAAATAGGAAGTATATATTTTGTTATGAAAGGATCCATGAATATGTTTACAAATGATCAATTTAAATCTCTTTTAATTAAAACATTAGAAAGAAAGAGCTCTTCAAATTATTATGAAGGAGGTAACGAGATTGTTTCTAAAATGAAAATATCAGAGGTAACTTTAGATGAGACTAACGAGTTTACTTATTATAAAGGATACAAAAGGGATTGGAATACGCTTTGCACCTATCTTAAAATAAGAGCTCCTTTTGATGATTTAGACTTTTTTGAAAGTCATAAAGATTTGCTTACCCAGACAGCAAGCTCCATATATGATAAACAAGGTGATAATGTATTAGTGGATACTATTTTAGTACCACTTCCAGAGAATTACGAAGTAATTAACTTTAGTCAGTTGAAAATTAGTGATGTGATTTCACAAGCTATTGAAGACGCTGAGTCTTTCATGAGTAATGGTGAATATCAACGTGCCTTTGACAGAGTTCACACTGCTTTTCATGGATATTTAATTGAAATACTAAAAAAATATGAAATTACAGTTCCTAGAGACGAAAATCTATCTAAATTATATAGTAGGATACAACAATTAATTGAAAAAGAAATTCAACCTACTGAACTTGCTGATATAGTGAAGACAACGATAAGGTCATCAAATGGAATGATTAGCTCTCTTAATGAAGCAAGAAATAGGCATTCACTTGCACATCCTAATACAAATATTATTGGAAAGAGAGAAGCAAAACTAATAATAGGTATTTCAAGTACAGTTACAGATTATATTAGCGGATACCTTGATAAGTAGCGTCATTAACTGATTGCTACTTTTTTTTTGACTATATTTTATAAAAAGGATGTGATAAGAATTGGAATTGAAAGTCTATGTGGCAAATTTGGGACGGTATAATGAAGGTGAATTAGTTGGATCATGGTTTACTCCACCAATTGATGAGGAAGAAATGGCAGAAAGAATCGGTTTAAATGAGAACTACGAAGAATACGCCATACATGATTTTGAGCTTCCTTTTGATGTGGACGAATACACGCCAATTAGTGAAATCAACCGTCTATGTGAAGCCATTCAAGAAATCGAAGGTACACCTATTTATAATGAACTCAAAGAAATTCAAGGCATGTGGTTTAGTAGCTTGGAAGAATTACTGGAAAACAAAGAGAATATTCATTGTTATAGTGAATGTGATTCTATGGAAGATGTCGCCCGTTATTATGTGGAAGAAACAGGACAACTTGGTGAAGTACCTTCTAATTTACAAAATTATATTGATTATCAAGCTTTGGGACGTGATATGGAAATAGAGGGAAATTATCTTATCACCTCTCATGGAGTATTTGAGTATTCTAATTAACATGGATTACTCTAAACTAGCAATACTGCTATAATAATTTTATACGTTCTGAATTAAGGAGGATAAAGTCCATATAATTGTGTAAAAGCAAAAAGGCCATATGAACGCCTCTTTACGGTACAATGTTTTTAACCACTAAAAACATACCCAGGAGGCAATCATATGACCCAAGTACATTTTACACTGGAAACAGAAGATATTCAAAGTTTAATTGACCAGTCGGTCAAAGATAATGCGGCTAAACAAATTTTACAAACTGTATTTAATCAGTTGATGGACGAGCAGCGAACAGATTATATTCAAGCCACAAACTATGAACGATCAGACGATCGAAGAAGCCAACGCAACGGCTATTATGAAAGAGAATTAACGACTCGTATTGGCTCTCTTGAGTTGAAAGTTCCCCGAACACGCGACGGTGAATTTGCACCGACTGTATTTGAGCGGTATCAACGCAATGAGAAGGCTTTGTTAGCCTCTATGTTAGAGATGTATATTTCTGGTGTCTCTACACGTAAAGTCTCTCAAATCGTTGAAGAACTATGCGGTAAATCAGTCTCTAAATCCTTTGTCTCCAGTTTAACTGCCCAGTTAGACCCTATGGTCTCTGAATGGCAAAATCGTTTTCTATCAGACAGGTCTTTCCCTTATGTTATGACAGATGTTATCTACATCAAAATCAGAGAGAATCATCGTGTCGTATCTAAAAGCTGCCATATAGCGATTGGCATATCAGAAGATGGAGAGCGTGAGATTATTGGCTTTATGATTCAAGATGAAGAAAGTGACGAAACTTGGTCTCTCTTCTTCGACTACCTCAAAACCAGAGGGTTAAGTGAAGTGGAAATGGTCATTTCCGATGCCCACAAAGGCTTAGTCAAAGCCATCAAGAAGTCATTTACAAACGCTTCATGGCAACGATGCCAGGTTCACTTTATGCGTAATATCCTCAATTGTATCCCTAAGAAAGATTCAAAACCTTTCAGAGAAGAAGTCAAAGCACTCTTCAAATTTACGGATATTGAAACGGCTCGCAAGGCTAAAAATACTATAGTAAGTGCCTATAGCGAACAATCAAAATACCATAAAGCCTGTGAAAAACTAGATGAAGGATTCGAAGATGCCTTTCAATACGCCGTTGTCGGTAAAGGTCAATCGAGATTAAAAAGCACGAATCTTCTTGAACGGTTAAATGAAGAAGTCAGACGCAGAGAAAAAGTTATCCGAATCTTTCCGAATCACGCCTCTGCCAATCGTTTAATCGGTGCAGTTCTTATTGACCGTCACGAAGACTGGCTAAGCTCTACCAGAAAATATATTCAATTTTAACCTATAGGTTAAAGCTTTAAAACAGTGTACTGTATTTTACACAATTTTATGGACTTGACTTTAAGGAGGATTGTTCAATTGGTAATAATAGATGTTTATGGGAAAATAACAAAAATAAAATTGTCAGATAAATTGAAACTATATATATCTAATGTTTCTGATGACTGGAAGGAAAGCATTATAGAAGACATGTTACAAGAAATTCGACAACAAAAAGTTGACATGGCAGATAATTTGAAAAGGTATGGTAAAACATTTCAAACAGAATATTCTATATCTTATTTGAAAGAAATCGTTCACGCCAATGTTGAAGACTATACAAAATATAATTTAGATTCTATTGAGTCATGTCTTCAATGCCTTGTTGATAATATGATATGTCTATTCTTTGACTATGAATATCAGGATATGCCTTTTTTTGATTGGACAAGCAATTGCTTTGATGGTCGTTTTTGTGAAGAGGATTACGCTGAAAAAGTGATGTATTTTAGTAACTTTGTAAATCATGATATACAAAATGGTATTCATATGAACTGCATTTATACAAGTAATATGAATCCTAAAGAGCATACTAGGATATTATCAAATCTAAGTTTTAGAATTGATTCAAACTTTAAAGGGTGCAGGACTACAGACGACTACATTACGGAACTTAAAAAAATGGGCAACCGAATTGATTCTATACTAAAATCGGAAAACGATTATTACAAATTAGATTATATTATGAACGGGATATATAGTGATAATAGTTATAATCAAAATCATTATTTAAAGACTTTTACTTTGTTAGAACTTGTATTATTAAAACCAAATCAGAATACAAATGAAATTGACAAATTACTAATACCTTATCTTGATAAGAAATATGGAGAGGTTTCGAGTGAAGTAGCAAAATTATTAAGACAAATGAGAAATAAAATCGGACATGGTGATTTCAAAGGTTTTAACGAAAAAGCAGAAAAATTCGCTCAAAAATTTATGAAACACTTTCATTTTGACTATACAGAATACAGTAGATTAAATTGGGTATTACTTCATACCTGCTGTCTTTTAGATGATTTACTCAGAATAACTATTTTTCAACAATTAAAAGTCACAAAATAATTATTATTTTATAGAGCAATCACCTATTTTGATTGCTCTTTTTCTATTTTTACGGAAAGGACGTGAAGACATGAAAAAAATAAGAAGTTACACCAGTATTTGGTCAGTAGAAAAAGTGATTTATGCAATTAATGATTTACAACTCCCTTTTCCCATAACCTTTACACAAATGACATGGTTTATCGTTTCTTTGTTTGTCGTTATAATCTTTGGCAGTTTACCACCACTTTCCTTGATTGACGGAGCACTACTCAAATACTTAGGGATTCCCGTTGTCCTCACTTGGTTCATGTGTCAAAAAACCTTTGACGGGAAGAAACCCTATGGATTTTTAAAATCTATTATTACCTATGCTCTACGCCCTAAAATAACCTATGCTGGCAAACAAATACGATTAAATAAAGAAAAAATGAATGAATCAATCACGATTGTAAGGAGTGAACAATTAAATGGCACACCCCATTAAATATATCGAAGATAATCTCGTATTTAATCATGATGGCGAAGTATTTGCTTATTATGAATTAATTCCCTATAATTACAGTTTTTTAAGTTCCGATGAAAAAGTTCAAGTTCATGATAATTTCCGTCAATTGATTGCCCAAAATCGTGATGGTAAGATTCATGCCCTGCAACTAGCAACCGAATCAAGTATTCGAGCGACACAGGAACAATCGAAAAAAGAAATCACTGGACGATTAAAAGAGATAGCTTACGAAAAAATAGATGAACAGACCGAAGCGTTAGTTTCTATGATTGGTGACAATCAAGTGGACTATCGCTTTTTTATTGGTTTTAAACTCTTGCTGAATGAACAGGAAGTATCGGTCAAAAATATTGGCAAAGACATTCAAAAAGCATTTGCGGAATTCTTTCATGGCGTGAATCACAAGTTGATGGGCGATTTTGTTTCTATGCCTATGTCAGAAATCGAACGCTTTTCTAAAATGGAACAGTTATTAGAAAGTAAATTATCCAGACGCTTTCACATTCGCCCATTGGGGAAAGATGATTTTGGGTATATCATTGCCCACCTTTACGGTCAAACAGGGATTCCTTTTGATGACTACGACTACCATTTACCCAAACGATATGAAGATAAAAAAGTGTTGGTAAAGAAATACGATATTATTAAACCCACTCGCTGTTTAATCGAAGAAAAGCAACGCTACTTACGGATGGAACAGGAAGATACTACCACTTATGTGGCGTATTTTACGATTAACAGTATCGTCGGCGAATTGGATTTCCCCAATAGTGAGATTTTTTATTACCAGCAACAACAGTTCACTTTCCCGATTGATACCAGCATGAATGTTGAAATTGTTGCTAATAAAAAAGCTCTGTCTACCGTTCGCAACAAAAAGAAAGAATTGAAAGACTTGGATAGTCACGCATGGGAAAGCGACAATGAAACCAGTACCAATGTGGTGGACGCTTTAGAATCTGTCGACGAATTAGAAACCAACCTAGACCAAACCAAAGAATCCATGTACAAACTAAGCTATGTGGTACGGGTATCGGCAAAAAATCTGGACGAGTTGAAACAACGTTGTGATGAAGTAAAAGATTTTTATGATGATTTGTCTATCAAATTAGTACGACCTTTTGGCGATATGCTAGGCTTGCATAATGAATTTATTCCCTCAAGCAAGCGATATATCAATGACTATATTCAATATGTCACGTCGGATTTTTTGGCTGGTCTTGGTTTCGGAGCTACACAAATGCTTGGTGAAAATTCTGGTATTTACGTCGGTTACAATCTCGATACAGGCAGAAATATTTATCTCCAACCCAGCCTTGCAAGTCAAGGAATTAAAGGCTCTGTGACGAATGCGTTAGCGTCTGCTTTTATTGGTTCATTAGGTGGCGGAAAATCATTCTCTAACAATATGCTGGTCTATTATTCGGTACTCTTTGGCGGACAGGCAATCATTGTAGACCCAAAAGCTGAACGTGGCAAATGGAAAGAAACCTTACCTGATATTGCCCATGAAATCAATATCGTTAATCTCACGAGTGAGAACGACAATAAAGGGTTACTTGACCCTTATGTGATCTTAAAACTCCCGAAAGATTCAGAAAGCCTAGCCATTGATATTCTCACGTTCTTAACAGGCATTTCCAGCCGAGATAGCGAGAAGTTTCCTGTCCTGCGTAAAGCGATTCGGAGTGTCACTCAAAGCGAACAACGAGGGTTGTTATTGGTGATTGATGAATTGCGAAAAGAAGATACACCCATCAGCAATAGTATTGCTGACCATATCGAAAGCTTTGTCGATTATGATTTTGCCCATCTGTTATTCAGTGATGGCAATGTCACCCAATCCATTAGCTTGGAAAAACAACTCAATATTATTCAAGTGGCAGATTTGGTCTTACCCGATTCCAATAGCTCTTTTGAAGAATACACCACCATGGAATTATTAAGTGTGGCAATGCTGATTGTCATTAGTACCTTTGCTTTAGACTTTATCCACTCTGACCGTTCCATTTTTAAAATTGTTGACCTTGATGAAGCTTGGAGTTTTTTACAAGTGGCACAAGGAAAAGCTCTATCTATGCGTTTAGTTCGGGCAGGGCGTGCCATGAATGCAGGGGTCTATTTCGTTACTCAAAACGCCGACGATTTACTAGATGAAAAGATGAAGAATAATATTGGCTTGAAATTCGCCTTTCGTTCCACTGACCTAGTGGAAATCAAAAAGACCTTAGAATTTTTTGGCGTGGACAAGGAAGATGAAAACAATCAGAAACGCTTACGTGAATTAGAAAATGGACAATGTTTAGTTTCAGACATCTATGGTCGTGTAGGGGTTATGCAGTTTCACCCGATTTTTGAAGAGTTGCTTCATGCCTTTGATACCAGACCGCCTGTGCGAAATGAGGGGGAAAAATGACACAAAAACAAAAGAAATTTCTTCACTATAGTTGGATAACGCTCCTTTGTGTGGGCGTTATTTTACTTTTATTAGGCACGCTGGGCAATGCAGTACAAGCAACAGGCTTAGTTGATGAAACCATTGATACAAGCAACGAGTATTCCAAGTATGGTTTAAATCATTATCAGCTTGATTATTATGTGGACAATAGCTGGGGCTGGCTGCCGTGGAATTGGAGTGACGGCATAGGGCAATCAGTGATGTATGGACTGTATGCCATTACCAATTTCATTTGGACGATTTCTCTTTATCTTTCCAACGCCACAGGCTATTTGGTCAAAGAAGCCTACGCCTTGGATTTCATTAGTCAAACGTCTCAAGCGATTGGTGAGAACATGCAGACCATTGCAGGGATTACACCGAATGGCTTTTCCAGTTCGGGTTTTTATGTCGGCTTCCTTCTTCTTTTTATTCTGATTGTTGGAATCTACGTTGCCTATACAGGACTGGTGAAACGAGAAACGACCAAAGCTATACGAGCTGTGTTAAATTTTGTGGTGGTGTTTATTCTATCAGCTTCCTTTATTGCGTATGCTCCCGATTATATTGCGAAAATCAATGATTTTTCCAAAGATGTGAGCACTGCCAGTTTAGATATTGGGACAAAGATTGTCCTTCCCGATACGGATAGTCAAGGCAAAGACAGTGTGGATATGATACGTGATAGCCTATTTTCTGTTCAAGTCAAGCAACCGTGGTTATTACTTCAATATGGCTCAACCGATATAGAAACCTTAGGTGAAGACCGTGTGGAAAAGTTATTGGCTACCAGTCCAGATACAAACAATGGTGAAGATAGAGAAAATGTAGTGATTGAAGAAATTGAAGATCATGACAATACCTATTTAACACTCCCGAAGACCATTTCCCGATTAGGAACGGTCTTCTTTTTGTTTGTATTCAATATTGGTATCTCGATTTTTGTTTTCCTTCTAACAGGAATCATGATTTTTTCGCAAGTGCTATTTATTATTTTCGCTATGTTTTTGCCAATCAGTTTCCTATTAAGTATGTTGCCGAGTTTTGATGGCATGGGCAGGCATGCCATTACCAAGTTATTTAATGTGATTATGACAAGGGCTGGTATTACCTTGATTATTACCGTTGCCTTTAGTATTTCCACTATGCTTTATTCGCTGTCAGCAAGTTCTCCCTTTTTCATGATTATGTTTTTACAAATTGTGACCTTTGCAGGGATTTATTTTAAACTGGGCGATTTAATGAGCCTATTCTCTTTACAAAGCAACGACTCTCAAAACATGGGCAGACAAGTGTTTCGCAGACCTCGTCAAATGATGAATCGACAAACCAGAAGATTTCAACGCAGTATGAGTAAGATTTTTCGTGGAAAAGCAGGGTCAACGAAGCAAAAGACAATGACAACAAAGCAGAATCAAACCAATAAAGCTAACCATACTCGTCAAAATGAACGGACTACACCAAAGAAAGAAACAGCACTTTCCAATGTGAAAAAGCAACAAGGCGGTATCGGGCAACGATTAGGTGAAAAGACAGCCCATGTATTGGACACGAAAAATCGTCTAGTCAATAAAAGAAAGCAGGCTAAACAACAGATACAGGCGACACCAACCCATGTCAAATATGCCCTTCATCAAGGAAAAGAGAATGTCACTCATAATGTAACAGACTTTAAACAATCTATGGCAGATACCAAAGCTCAACGCAAACAACAGCGTATGAACCAGCAGGAGCAAAAACGAAAGAACATTGCTCAAAAGCGTTTGGAGCTGGATAAAGCAAAAGAAAAAAGACGAAAAGAAAACCCATCATCTCCTGTTCAGAATAACCAGCAGCATGTTCGCAAGCGTCAGCAAACCGTCACGCCTGTTTTGTCACAAAACACTAAACGTGAAAATCATCAGCGACCATTGAAAAAAGAGCAAAAACAAAAGACACCACCGAAGCAATTCAATCAGAGGAAGCTAAATAAAAGAACGGATAAGCGAGGACAACAAACATGAAGCTAAAAATAACAGTGATTTGTAGTGTGGTCTTCTCTCTCTTCTTTTTTCTCTTATTATTCCTAGTCATTTTCTTTGCAGATGATACGGACAGTGGCGAAAACAACAAGGATTCTTCTATTTCACAAGGCGGTGTGACCGTTTCACCAGAAGTGTTGGCACACCGTCCGTTGATTGAAAAATATGGTAAGGAATATGGGATTGAAGACTATGTTTCTTATATCTTAGCCATTATGCAAGTGGAATCGGGCGGTACAGCAGAAGATGTTATGCAAAGTTCCGAATCTTTGGGTTTACCGCCCAACAGTTTGAGTACCGAAGAGTCCATCAAACAAGGGGTTAAATATTTCAGTGAATTATTAACCAGTGCAGAACAACAAGGAGTGGATATAGATTCTGTTATCCAATCTTATAATTATGGCGGTGGCTTTTTAAATTATGTGAGGAGTCATGGGAAAAAATATACCTATGAATTAGCCGAACAGTTTTCTAAAGAGAAGTCGGGTGGTCAAAAAGCAGACTATCCCAATCCCATAGCCATACCTGTGAATGGTGGTTGGCGATATAACTATGGAAATCAGTTTTATGTTCAGTTGGTTTCACAATACCTAACCGACACTTCCCCAACAGAATTTGATGATGAAACCGTGCAAGTCATTATGGACGAAGCCTTGAAATACGAAGGGTTTCCCTATGTCTTTGGAGGGGCGTCGCCTACCACCTCTTTTGATTGTAGTGGCTTAATACAATGGGTGTATGACAAAGCTGGCATTTCTCTCCCTCGTGTCGCCCAAGATCAGTATGACGCTACGCAAGAAATCTCTATGGAAGAAGCCCAAGCAGGCGACCTTATCTTCTTTCATTCAACCTATAATGCAGGCACATATGTGACTCATGTGGCGATATATTTAGAGGGAAATCGCTTTTATCATGCAGGCGACCCAATCGGTTATGGCGACTTAAGCAGTCGTTATTGGCAAGACCATCTGATTGGGGCTAGACGTGTTATTCATAACTAAGAAAGGAATGAATCAAATGATTATAAAAATCGAGCGAAAAGAAAAGAAGGAGAAACCAAAGAAATCTAAAAAACCGAGCAAGCAAAGAAAAGTTCCGATGATTAAAGTTGGCACGCATAAGAAATTAACCTTTGTTTTATGGGTTTTATTGATTGGTAGTGTCGGATTTGGAATCTATAAAAATTTTACTGCCATTGACACTCATACTGTCCGTGAAACAGAAATCATTAAACAGCAGATTGTCGATACCAACCAAGTAGAAAGTTTTGTGAAATCCTTTGCGAAAGACTACTTTTCGTGGCAACAATCCCAAGAAGCCATTGATAAACGAAATGAAAAATTGACCCATTATTTGACGGAAGAATTGCAGGTATTAAATGAAGAAATGATTCGTAAGGATATTCCTACTAGTTCTAGTGTGAACGATATACAGGTGTGGCAGGTTTCTCAAGTGAATGAGAACACCTTTGAGGTACTGTTTTCTGTTGAACAAGTTATTACCGAAGACAAAGACAAGGAAACTATATCGTCTAGCTTTCATGTGGTTGTCCATATAGATGAATCAGATAATATGGTTATTATCAAAAATCCGACAATGAGTAAGAAACCTCAAAAATCGGACTACCAACCCAAACAGCTAGAAAGTGACCATACAGTAGATACAGAAACGATGGACGAAATCACTAGCTTTTTAGAAACGTTCTTCCAGCTCTATCCTACCGCCACAGAAAAAGAATTGACTTACTATGTAAGTAATCATGTGTTACCTATGATTAACAAGGAATATGTTTTCGAGGAATTGGTGAATCCTATCTTTACCAGAAAAGATAACCAAGTAATCGTGAATGTCGCTGTGAAATATTTAGATCAAGAAACAAAGGCAACCCAAATCTCGCAATTTGAGTTGATATTAGAAAAACAAGATAATTGGAAGATTGTAAAATAACAAATATTGGTACATGATTACAGATACTTTGTAATCATGTACTCTTTTTGATAAAAAATTGGAGATTCCTTTACAAATATGCTCTTACGTGCTATTATTTAAGTGACTATTTAAAAGGAGTTAATAAATATGCGGCAAGGTATTCTTAAATAAACTGTCAATTTGATAGCGGGAACAAATAATTAGATGTCCTTTTTTAGGAGGGCTTAGTTTTTTGTACCCAGTTTAAGAATACCTTTATCATGTGATTCTAAAGTATCCAGAGAATATCTGTATGCTTTGTATACCTATGGTTATGCATAAAAATCCCAGTGATAAAAGTATTTATCACTGGGATTTTTATGCCCTTTTGGGTTTTTGAATGGAGGAAAATCACATGAAAATTATTAATATTGGAGTTTTAGCTCATGTTGATGCAGGAAAAACTACCTTAACAGAAAGCTTATTATATAACAGTGGAGCGATTACAGAATTAGGAAGCGTGGACAAAGGTACAACGAGGACGGATAATACGCTTTTAGAACGTCAGAGAGGAATTACAATTCAGACAGGAATAACCTCTTTTCAGTGGGAAAATACGAAGGTGAACATCATAGACACGCCAGGACATATGGATTTCTTAGCAGAAGTATATCGTTCATTATCAGTTTTAGATGGGGCAATTCTACTGATTTCTGCAAAAGATGGCGTACAAGCACAAACTCGTATATTATTTCATGCACTTAGGAAAATGGGGATTCCCACAATCTTTTTTATCAATAAGATTGACCAAAATGGAATTGATTTATCAACGGTTTATCAGGATATTAAAGAGAAACTTTCTGCCGAAATTGTAATCAAACAGAAGGTAGAACTGTATCCTAATATGTGTGTGACGAACTTTACCGAATCTGAACAATGGGATACGGTAATAGAGGGAAACGATGACCTTTTAGAGAAATATATGTCCGGTAAATCATTAGAAGCATTGGAACTCGAACAAGAGGAAAGCATAAGATTTCAGAATTGTTCTCTGTTCCCTCTTTATCATGGAAGTGCAAAAAGTAATATAGGGATTGATAACCTTATAGAAGTTATTACTAATAAATTTTATTCATCAACACATCGAGGTCCGTCTGAACTTTGCGGAAATGTTTTCAAAATTGAATATACAAAAAAAAGACAACGTCTTGCATATATACGCCTTTATAGTGGAGTACTACATTTACGAGATTCGGTTAGAGTATCAGAAAAAGAAAAAATAAAAGTTACAGAAATGTATACTTCAATAAATGGTGAATTATGTAAGATTGATAGAGCTTATTCTGGAGAAATTGTTATTTTGCAAAATGAGTTTTTGAAGTTAAATAGTGTTCTTGGAGATACAAAACTATTGCCACAGAGAAAAAAGATTGAAAATCCGCACCCTCTACTACAAACAACTGTTGAACCGAGTAAACCTGAACAGAGAGAAATGTTGCTTGATGCCCTTTTGGAAATCTCAGATAGTGATCCGCTTCTACGATATTACGTGGATTCTACGACACATGAAATTATACTTTCTTTCTTAGGGAAAGTACAAATGGAAGTGATTAGTGCACTGTTGCAAGAAAAGTATCATGTGGAGATAGAACTAAAAGAGCCTACAGTCATTTATATGGAGAGACCGTTAAAAAATGCAGAATATACCATTCACATCGAAGTGCCGCCAAATCCTTTCTGGGCTTCCATTGGTTTATCTGTATCACCGCTTCCGTTGGGAAGTGGAATGCAGTATGAGAGCTCGGTTTCTCTTGGATACTTAAATCAATCATTTCAAAATGCAGTTATGGAAGGGATACGCTATGGTTGCGAACAAGGATTATATGGTTGGAATGTGACGGATTGTAAAATCTGTTTTAAGTACGGTTTATACTATAGCCCTGTTAGTACTCCAGCAGATTTTCGGATGCTTACTCCTATTGTACTGGAGCAAGCCTTTAGAAAAGCTGGAACAGAATTGTTAGAGCCATATCTTAGTTTTAAAGTTTATGCACCACAGGAATATCTTTCACGGGCATATAACGATGCTCCCAAATATTGTGCAAATATCGTAAATACTCAACTGAAAAATAATGAGGTCATTATTATTGGAGAAATTCCTGCTCGATGTATTCAAGATTATCGCAATGATTTAACTTTTTTTACAAATGGGCTTAGTGTTTGTTTAGCAGAGCTAAAAGGATATCAGGTTACCACTGGCGAACCTGTTTGCCAGACCCGTCGTCTAAATAGTCGGATAGATAAAGTAAGATATATGTTCAATAAAATAACTTAGTGCGTTTTATGTTGTTATATAAATATGGTTTCTTATTAAATAAGATGAAATATTCTTTAATATAGATTTGAATTAAAGTGGAAAGGAGGAGATTGTTATTATAAACTACAAGTGGATATTGTGTCCTATTTGTGGAAATAAAACAAGACTACGAATACGAGTGGATACTATACTTAAAAATTTCCCTTTATACTGCCCCAAATGTAAGAACGAAACTTTAATTAATGTTCAAAAAATGAATATAATAACAATCAAAGAGCCAGACGCCAAGACGCAGAGCCGATAATTTGAGAAATGAAACTCTCATCTTATCGGCTCTTTTTGTTTATCTGAATTTTACTGACTAGCCTTCAATATTTCTTGCTTCATTGATACCTTTTGCTAGTGCTTCCATTAAGGATAGTTCTTTGTCTGTAAAGCTATCCATGTATTTTTCTATCTGTAGCCTTCGAGTGCTTTTTATCAAATTATCTGTAGGTAAGAAAAATTCATCAATAGACACATGGAGTAATGATACAAGATCATAAAGCACCTGTGTACTTGGGTGTTGCCCTTTATTTTCTATATTTGTTAAATAACGTGGGTCAATTTCAATGATTGTTCCTACTTGTTCACGGGTGAGACCACGTTTTATTCGAGCCTCTTTAATCGCTAGACCAACGGCTCTAAAATCGTATTTATCTTCTTTTTTACGCATAATAAACCACCTCTATACATTTTACTGTTCCTATCCAAGTGGAAACAGGTATAGAAAAACGTGTTATGTAGTTTGTGAGTTCTTTTAAGAGCGCTATTATGCTTATGAATGTGATAAATCCAATCTCAAATAGAAAGGTCGCTGATTTTATTTACCCATACAACTATATAAAATTTAGTTATGCTGCTAAAAAGTAGATAAAATTGGCGACTGAATGGAGGTCACAGTCGCCATGAAAAAGATACGTCACTATCTAATTCTCTTAATTAGGTTCTTATCAAAAAAACTTACCCACCTACACTAGATAAATATGACCATCAATGTGGTTTTACAAATCGTATAGACAGAACAATTGAAGCACATGAACAGAGAAAACAATCTGTTTATGTGTTTTTTTGGCTACTTCGTGAATATCTTTTAAGATTTTTCTTCACTTATGCAACAAATCCCCCTTTCGTGTCGGGACTTAGTATGAAGGGAGATAAAGAAGTACATGCCACTCCCTTTCACGACAGAAAGGGGGTGAAAAACATGAAACCATCTTCTTTTCAAGAAACCATAGAAAATCAGTTTGACTATATCTGCAAACAAGCCATTGAAGATGAACGGAAAGATTATTTCAAACATCTAAGCAGACTGTCCAAAAAAGAAGTTTCATTTTCTGAAATAGATAACTACCTTGTCACCTCTTTTTCTACGGTTGATACGTATGTCACTGATTTTCAACTATTCACATTGTATGGATTAAGAATCAATGTTGAAAGTGATTTGTTAAGCGAAGCCTTACGCCACCTTCCAGAGAACAAGCGGAACATCATTTTACTTCATTATTTTATGGATATGAGTGATGTGGAAATTGCAGAATTACTAAATGTAAATCGTTCAACAGTTTATCGTCATCGAATAAGTGGACTAGCCATGATTAAAGAATTCATGAAGGAGTGTAAAGAATGAAAACAGCCTATCCAAGGGTTCCCTTCCCCCTCATTGTAAAGGCGACAGATGGCGACGTGGAAGCAATTAATCAGATTGTTAAACATTATCGAGGGTATACCTCAAAACGTTCTTTGCGTCGCATGACAGACGAATATGGCAATTCTCATATGGTTATTGATGAAACCCTACGTGGCAGAATGGAAACAAAACTCATCACCAAGATTTTAGCGTTCGAAATTAAATAATCTCATTTTTTCGTGGAAGCGTGTTGAACCGTTCCACGCTTCCCGATTTGGGAGGTTTGTTATTCCATCAAAGCCTACTGTATGTTCAGTATGTTTTGATAGGCTAACAAGCCAAACGTTCTTTGACAATTGAATAAAGCCAATCGAATACGTTTCGATAAGAAAAGAGCCAACGAACTAACACGCCATGATCTATGAAGATAGCGAGCGATTCATGTTAAAACTTCGTAAACAATCTTTAGCAGGATTGTTGCCATGACTTTCTTATCGTGATAATGATACTCCCGTATAGCCACAGTCCGAGCGTTAGTAGCGTCGCAGACAATGGGTACGGCTACATGAAAATCATGCAGGGGTGAAATGCCCGTGAGCTTTGCTAGAGCTGTTCGATTGCTGGGATATTCTTCTCTTGTCAATGTATTATCATAAAAATATTTGATATAATTATAGGTGAATATTGGAGTTTTCCTAGCCTATAATGGGAAAGGAGTAATAATGATAACGGTCACAAAAAAAGATTTAGTTGAGCTAGGATATGGAACTTCTTTTTCAGCAGACATCATAAAAAAAGCAAAAGAATTGATGATTACAAAAGGGCATACCTACTATCAATCTCGAAAGTTAGATAGAGTCCCTCGTGAAGCTGTTGAAGAAATTCTAGGAATTCGGTTTTCAAATGAAAACAGGTCTGAGTAGTTTTTGCACAGTAAGGAGTAAAAACTATGGTTAAAGACCCAATAAAAAAAGCAAAGAATGGAACCTATTATTTTCGTGCAAATCTAGGTTATGATTCTAAAGGAAAAAAAATTCAAAAATATCGTAGTGGATTCACTACTAAAAAAGAAGCAAGAGAAGAATATTCAAAACTACTACTGATGAAACCAGAAGAATTAAGTGAGAATAAGGATAAAATGACGTTTAATCATTATATCTTTGAAATTTTTCTTCCATGGTATAAGACACAGGTAAAGCTCAGAACATATGAAAATCGCTTACCAACTATTAAGAAACATTTCTCTTATTTTGATAAAATGGCTGTTTCCGATATTGAGCCTATTGATGTGCAAAATTGGCAACTAAAATTATCAAAGAAATGTAAGTCTTCTTATGTGAGAGCTGTTCAAGGACTATTTTCAGTTGCTATGGATCGAGCAATTGTCCTTGGGATAACCACCACAAATCCATCTAAGATTATTGGCAATGTGAAAAAGCAAAAGTCTAAAATTGAATTTTGGACAAAAGAAGAATTTGAAAAAGTAATCTCTCTAATTTATAAAGAAGATTACTATCAACACTTTTTATTTATCTCTCTGTGGTTTTTATTTATGACTGGAATGCGAATTGGTGAAGCTACTGCCATTCAATGGGAAGATATTGATTTTGACTCTGGAGTACTAACCATCAACAAAACACTTTATTACAAGAATCAATCGGATTATAGATTTGTTGAACCAAAAACAAAGGCGAGTGTTCGTCATATTGTATTAGATGAATGTACTCTAAATTATCTATCCGAATGGAAGAAAGCACAACAAAATCTAATTCAGACAGACTTTGTAATGAGCTATAACGGTATTCCTACCCAAAAACATACGCTAGCACATGCTATTGAACGCTATGCTAAGCTGGCTAGTATTCATCGAATCAGAATTCATGGTTTACGGCATTCGCATGCTTCCTTGTTAATCAGTATGGGAGAAAACCCACTCATCATTAAAGACCGTTTAGGACATGAAGATATTGAGACGACTTTAGGAACGTATGGACATCTTTATCCTAACAGTAATTTTGAGGTAGCTAACAAATTAAATGGAGCCATTTCCTTTAAAGAAGCAAAACAAAATTATGATACTTCACCAAAGAATCAATTTACTGTAGACTACTTGCGAAACAAAGAAATGAAAAAAGTGCAATAAAAGTGCAGTAAAAAAATAAGAAGAGCCAGAAACCCTTGATAAACAAGGATTTCTGGCTCTCCTACAACTACTCCCACTCTGTAGTAGAAAGAATAGTTTGAATTACTTTTGCTTGTATATCAAGATTTAAGTTTAGTTCAATTGCTAAAATATGGTTTAAAATGATATATACTGTGATAGAACTGTGATAAATTTTTTGTTAAAAAAATAGATTGTAGTAATTCAAAATTTGTCTGAGTTTATTTCTATACTTAATTTGGATATTGTTCTTTTTTTGCTTTTTTGATAATTTAAAATTACTATGTGTTTTATTTGTAGTAATAATTTAAATGTACAGAAATTATGGTTTTGTGTAGTAGTTTTTATTAAAAAGTATTGAAAATACTGGTTTTTAATGTATTCGTTTGCATAGAAAATAATTCTTGTGTTAGCATTTATTGCTTTTTGAATTTATTCTTTTAAATTAATCTGGAATGATATTGTTATGTATAAAAAACTATATTGTTTAAAATTATCGACGTGGTATAATTAATATAGGTATTTTGAAAATAAAAAGAAGGGGGATTTTATGTTTATTAACAATAAAAACAAAAGCTTATATTTTGAAAGAATGCAAATGATTGATATGATAAGAAATTTGGACAATATTAGTTACAAAGAGTTTCCCAAGTTTGTTGGGGAATTGTACAATCTTATGGGGTATAAGGTAGAACTTAATGAAAGAATGAATAATATTGATTTATACGCAAGTAAGTTTTCAGAAAAGTTAGCAATACAGGCAAAAGCTTACAGTTTAAACTATAATAAGTCAAAAGCAATTAACAAAAGAAGAGTAGAGTCATTTGCTTTGCAAGCAAGAGAAAAAAGAAAAAAACCTATATATATAACTACAGGAGTTTATACAAATCCAGCATATATAGAAGCTAGAAAAATTGGTGTTACTTTATTTGACAGAAAAAATATTTTTGATTTAATTTCAAAGGCTGATCCTAGCTTACTGGTCGATGTTAGTTATTTGGAATCAGTTGAAAAGCACGATTTAAAAAAATGTAAGCATTGTAAAATTGGGCATGCTACAAAAGTTTACTCAGAAGACACGAGTAAGTTTTATTTTATTTGTATGGATTGTAAAAAACATACATAAGAAGAAGTAAAAGTCTAGCAACGATTAGTTTCTAGACTTTTTTATTTGAATAAAATCTCTTTAAGTTGTGTTTGTTGTTGAAAATAGTAACCATTGTAAATAAGATTAGCTTGTTTATAAGATAAGTTATGGGAGTAAATTAATTCATCAAGAATCCTTATTTTGAGAACTATATTGTTTACGTTGAAAAAACTAGCCATTTTTTCAAAATCAGTATAAGTGTTAAAAGCATATTCTAAGGCTTTTTTATTAATAAGTAACATTCCGGCACCCTTATTTGCTCTGAACTCTTTAGGATAATCTTCAGGGAGATAGCCCTTTTTTATAAGTAGTGTATCAAATGATTTTTCATTGTTAGGTATATCTGTCGTATAGTCAAAATAATGATGAATTATTTCGTGCATTTTCGTAAAATTTTTAATTTCTATTTTCAAGTGTTGGGCAGTCGCTACCATAGTTACATCACCAATTTTTGTTACTGATCCCCAGATTAATTTTTTAGATTGTTTTTTGAATGGATAATCAAAAAAATCAATATTTTCGGTTTCTTTTACGTAGGCTTTAATATCATAACAATTGATGAGTTCTTTTCTTTTAGACATATTGATTGAAATTTCATTTATAAGTTTGTCAGTAAATGCCTGTGTTTCAAAATATAATTTTTTCTTATTAAGTATCATAAAAAATTACTCACTCTTTTTTTTTCTTTCTTTTGCTCGTTTTATAAGAAATTCTTGAAAATCAATCAATTCTTTTTCTAATTCTTCTATGTCATCAGAGCTTAAATCATTAGTGTTTAATCTAAAATGAGAAATAATATTTTCTCCTACTTTAGTTGTATCTTCTTGGGGGGATGTAGGATTTTTAGTTCTTCCCAATAAATAGTCAGAAGATACATTGAAAAAATCTGCAATTTTTGCTAGTTCATTTTCTCTTATAGGTCGAGAACCTAATTCAACTTTTTTATAGACACTTATATTCATATTGATAGCATCGGCTACTTCTTGTTGAGTAATATTTTTGTTTTCTCTTAGTGATTTAATTTTTTCATAAGTCTCCATTTTAGAACCCCTAATTCTATTTTAGTCTAGTGTATCATATCAAAATAAAAAAAATAAAAAAAGTTCTATTTTGGTATTGACGGTTCTTTTATAACATGGTATAGTTCTGTTATAGAACTTTAAGTTCTTGTAATTGAATAAACGAAAAAGCGTTCACGAGAAGAAAATGAATCTCCATTTCGTAAACGCCGTAAAATAAAACCTAGACAATTTTATTGTACGGCATTTGACGAGATAATACAAGAGTGAAGTTTTCATTCAAGGTTATCAGTCTTTTTGTGGTGTGGTATAGTCAGCCAATGAATGACTTGCAAGGTGGCAGTAGTATCTTTAATTAGAGCCATATTGATGAGGATTTTAGGTGGAAGGTTTCTAGCTTTCATACGAGGACTAGGTTCGCATACTGTGTATTTTTAAAAAATTAACAGTTAGAACAATGGAGTAGTTTCCGCTTGGTGATTGAAGGGTGTTCATTTAAAAGAATCAGATTATTTCCGATAACCATGTCGTGATGACACGTTAGAAATAATTGCCGAATTAGATTGAATAAAAAAATCTATGCAAGCTCAATAAAAGGAGGAGAGCTGTACACCGTATGAGGTAAATCTATTAATGTGCCGTGATGTAATTTTTATTACTAGCCGTTGAACGATATTCTATGATTTACTTTGAATGTAAGAATCCTAAATTGTAATGCAATTAAGGTTGTTATTTACACGAGTGGAAAAGATTTTTTCTAAAAGAATAACCAACCTTAACTGGAAACGTTAAAAATAGGAGCTAATTATTTAATCCCTATTTTATATAAATATTTTAGAAGTGAATAATCTTCACTTTTAAAACTTTGTTGGTTGCATATAGAAATGCAATTGCACAGAGTCCTAAGAAAAGCAATCTATATACGCTTGTTCCGTAAATAAGAGTTGTCGCTAAAATAGCAGCGATAACAAAGATTCCTTCAAAAAGGTATTTGAAGTTACGCATGGATACCACCTCCTTTTATTTAGTTACTTTTTTTTAACATAATAAGGGAGGTTGGTACTTATGACGTAGCGATTGTAGGTGAAGCATAACTAGAATTCTCTGGTTGTGCTTTTTTGTATTTAAAAAACAAAAAATCGATAAATAAATCACTAAGAGGAGGGAAGTCATGATAGAAGAATTGTTACTTTTCGTTGAGAAATTTGTTGAACGTATGAAACGTCAGAAAAAAGCATTCTCTATTTCGGATATAGAAAAAAGCTATAATTTGGAACGTAAGAAGTTAGGTAAGAGTGCTGTAAAATTAACAAACATGGAACGTTTAACAATTGAAAGTCGATTATTAAAAAATCAGATTCTACAGCGAACCTATAAAATGACAGGTTATCATAAGCCTTGTCAAGTTGTGTTTTTTTAGCAGTAATAAGAACTGCATATAGAGAGAAAGGCAGTCAGTTGTTGGCTGTTTTTTTATAAAAAAATTAATTGAAAGAAGGAAAGTATTTTGGCAAATAGAATTCAAGAAATTGCATTAAGCGATAAAAATTTAGGAAGTAAAATTAAAGCTGTTTATAAAACAGAACGTGATATTTATGTGAATGGAGCACCAGTGAGAGGACGTGTTTTTACTGCTTCTAGCGAAAAACAACGTGATTTTGAAATTTTTGTTCCTCATTTGAGAAATTCACAAATGTTGAATGGTCGTGAAGAAGTTAAATTAATTGATCCAGTAGCACGAATTAACGTGAAACGGAATAACATTGGTAATAGTCGCTCAATTGACATGGTAGTTTATGCAAAACGTTTAGAAGTAGTTGGAGGTAATAAATAATGGGGTTAACATTTGAAAATAATACAATTGAAAATTTTGATGTACAAGGAACATTTGGTACGATGAATTTCTTAGAAGTAGTGGCAATTAATGAACGTGATGGTGAAGGAAATGTCACTGACGAAGTTCGTGAACAACGAGTGACGGTTTATTCTAGCAAATTAAATGACCAAGTAGAAATTGCGATTGATCCAGATTATGATGTTAGTGGTATCAATTATGATGATGAGATTGAATTGACTGGAAATGTGACTGCTCGTGGTTGGCTTAATACTTTCAAAGGCTTTAATGACAATGTACAAACAGAGCAAGCTTTTAAAGTACGTTCAGCAGGTATTAAAAAGGTAGGGGCTGTTAAACCAACGCAGGCACCTCAACAAAGAGAAAAACAAGAAAATAAATAATAGAATTAAGTAAATATTGTATTCGGACGAACGGTAGCACCGTTTAACAGCTGTTAAGGGCATTCTAACGAGTGCCCTTTTTTATTATTAATTTGTGTCAACAAGGTTTGTTAACAGACATTAATAATAAAAAATGAGGTGGTTAGTTAAAAGATGAATCGATTAGAGGAATTAATTAAGAATCCAAAAAAATTCAACTTATCAAATGAAGCGATTGGAATGAAACAAGAGAAACGTCCAGTTAGAAAAGAAAAAGAATTATTGGAAAGTCGTAGATTGAATCCATTAAATTGGCTAGTTGAGAGAAGATTGAAGAGCAGTATTGTTTTTCTTCATAAAGGAAGTGGTAATTTGAAGGAAATTTCAAACGAAGGAGGTGTATTAAAATAAGAATGTTATCAGAAGAATTAGAATTAAAACGACAAAAGTATAGACGTTTTTTAAATGGTAAATTTAGTGCCTATCGTTGTTGGTGCAGTTTTCCATATTATCATCAATTGTATTTGAATTTATATGAAGAAACGAGTGAATATTTAGTTCAATTTTTATTATTGGATAATATATTTTTTGAAAATGAAGAAGCAGTAGTAAAGTTATTTGAAGGATTTTTAGAACAACTTGTAAGGTCTTATGCGTGTAAAATACATGAAGATTTTGAACGAAAAGTTTATATTGGTTCGGATAATATTGAAGAAGCGATTGGTAAACTAGATCTTATGATTGAGACACCTAGTGAAAAAAATAGTGAAGATATACAACAAGTAAAGCTATTATTAGAAGCGGTAGTAACAATTTAATAGGTTGTTTCAGGAAATAAAGTTAAGCAATGGTTTAGTGTTTATATATTGTTTAGCTTGATTTGCTGTTTTATAATGGGAGTAGAATAGGCATTTAAGGAGTGAATACGAATGATACTGACACTTAATGAGATCAAAGAACGTGTGAAACCTGTAGCTGAAAAACACAATGTTCCAGTAATCTACATTTTTGGTTCCTATGCTAGAAACGAAGCAAAAGAAACAAGCGATATTGATTTTGCTGTAGACATAACTGGAGAAGCTGATGAAGAAGAAGCTTACTGGAATTTATATGGAGATTTTTTTGAAGAGTTGAAAGAAGCGGTAGGACATGATATTGATTTAGTCGAATTAGAGACATTATTTGATTCACAAGATAAACCAGAAAGAAAAGCTTTGCTTGAAAATATTTTGAAGGAGCGTGTAAAAGTATTTGAAAGATAGTACAGAAAAAGATTTGCGTGTTCTAAAAGGGACGTTAATCTATATAGAAGATATTGAGGAAACACTCAATCGTTGTGGAAGACAGTATGAGGTCTTTTATCACGATAGGGTGTTTTTTAATGCCATAGGAATGGCTTTAATGCAAGTTGGAGAACTAGGAACAGGAAGCAATGGATTATCGGTAGAATTTAAAGAGAAAAATTCAGATAAAGTAGACTGGAATAAATTAAAGAAATTAAGAAATATGTTTGCACATTCGTATGATTCAATGAATGAGCGATTTATTTTCCGCATGGCAACAATGTTTATTCCGGTGTACAAAGAATTTTGTATACAAGCAATAGCAGAATTGCAAAAGAGACGAGGTAAATAAATGTTAAAAAAATTATTTAGATATAGAGGAAGGCGTATTCGTTATTCTTCAAGAAACCTGTTGGCACTCTATCGAGTGTTATTTTTTATGCCAATTTTAGCTTGTTTAGGGTATTTTGTTGGCTATAAATGGATTTATCCTTTATATCTTTCAAATCCGCCTGATTGGAAAATATACATTGTGCCAGCGTTGATAATTGTAGGTATTTCTATAGGTGCAATTGTGCTAATTACATTGCTTATTAAAGCTTCAATTATTAATTCGGGGTATTTTTCTAAAGTGGAACAACGTCAAGTATTAGCACATATGATTATTGACAACGGGTATTACACAAAAAAACAAGTGAAAAGTAGTGACGGCAAAACAAAAGAAAAAATTAAGTTTCCAAAAATTTATTATAAGTCTGCAAAAAATAGTATTTTTGTTTCATTTGAAACAGCGGGTAATAAATTTCAGGAAAAATTTGAAACCATTGGTGGTTTTTTGGAAACAACGTTTCATGCAGATAATTTAAATAAGATTGATGAAAAAGGTTTTGTTACCTATGAATTAGCAACAGATGTGTACAATAAGCGTATTTGGATTAAGGATATGCAAGCAGACGAAGGCAAAGTTCAGTTGATGAAAGGGTTGTATTGGCACTTTGATAAAGATCCACATTTGTTATTAGGTGGAGGCACTGGTGGAGGTAAAACTTTTACAATTTTGTCTCTGATCTATGCGCTTTGTCGAGTGGGTGAGGTGGAAATCTGTGACCCGAAAAATTCTGACTTGATGGCTTTAGGCAAGTTACCGCTATTTGCAGGAAAAGTTCATACTGGAAAAAAAGATATTACTCAATGCTTGGAAAATACAGTGGAGTTAATGGAAACACGTTTTAAAACGATGAATAATAGTTCACGTTACAAGATGGGGAAAAACTATGCGTATTATGGATTAAAACCAAAATTTGTTTTTATAGATGAATTTGCGGCCTTTAAAGCTGAATTGGCAAATGATTATTCAACAGACGGAGAAGTAGATGAGTATCTTACGCAACTTATTTTGAAAGCTCGTCAAGCAGGTATTTTCTTTATTGTTGCAATGCAACGTCCAGATGGAGAATTTTTAAAAACAGCATTACGTGACCAATTTATGTTTCGCATGTCTGTTGGACGTCTATCTGAAACAGGTATTTTGATGATTTTCGGTGATGAAAATAAAAATAAAAAGTTTAAATATGTTGAAAAAATTGACGGTCAGAAAGTCTATGGTCGTGGATATGTGGCTCAAGGAGGAGGAACTGCACGTGAATTTTATAGTCCTCAAGTACCACAAGACTTTGACTTCATTGAAGAATTTATCAAAATTTCTAAAGAGTTAGGTTATGAAGATGTTCCAAAAGAAGTACAAGAAGAAGTATCTCAAAAAATATCTAAACATATTGATAAAGAAGCACTGGCAGAAATTGATGAAGAATTTCAAGCAGAAAAAAATCAGTTATCAGAGTTAAGTGAGAAATATTCTGCTTAAAAAGAAGTCACATAAATTAGTTGGAAAAGGAAGGTTTTTATGGATTCTAATGAAATAATTAAACGTGTCAGAGAACGAGTATATAGAGAAGTAAAGAAAAAATATACTAGAGACGATTTGGATACTCGTATTCAAGATGTATTATATTATCGTTCAGAAACATATATGAAATTAATTAGCTTTGCAAATGGTAAAAGAATTAAGAAGTTAGCTGATCCTAGAAAATTTGAAAAGTTTATGGATACAAAAGGAGTAAAGATTGTTGCAGAAGTGCTTGATGGGTTAAATAATCAGCCTAAAATGCAGGCTATGGAGTACGAACAAAAAGTGCTTACTAAAGTACGTCAAGGGTATCAGAAAAAGAATCACCCTGAGTTTGAGGATTTAAAAGAAGAAGTATATGAACAACTTATAGAAAAAAGTAGTAGCTATAAAAAAATGAAAAAAAGGTTATATGAGGAGCAAGATAGCAAAGGGTTTGTTTACTCGGATAATTTTGATATGCAATTGATTCACGATTCATGTGGTATTGACGAAGATGTTTATCTAGATATTACGTTGGAAGATTACTAAGTGAAAGGAGGAAAAAGAAAGTGAAATTTAAATCTCGAGTACAAATGTTAAGCTATGTGATTGGGAAGAAACCAGACATCATTAAAACAATTGAGCGGAGAGCAGAAAAAGAGGGGGTTACAGATGGCAATAGATTAATTGATTATAAATTATTAGTAATTTCTGTTTTAGATGCAGAAGCTATTTACGATGAAGATAGACCAATTGAGGAAAAGAAATTTTCAACATCACAAGAAGTTGATAAGTATTTAGAAACAAGATTTAAGGATCATATGGATTCTGCTTGGAAAGAAATGTTTAATAAGTAGGTGTGGAAAATGTATTCATTTGATCAAGTAATTTTAGAGCTAGACAATGCTATTGCTTTGAAAACACTGAAAAATTGGGCAAATAGGATTGAAAAAATGACTGATACACGTTTTGAACGCCGATATGCAAAGAATAGTGCAGGTCATAGTTATAGCTATAAGGTTTTTTCTATTAAAGATATAGAAAATTTTCAAGAGTTGCTACGTTTGCGTGAAAATAATGTTCCGCTTAATGAGGCAATAAATGAAGTATTTATGTCTGATGAGAATAAAGCTACACATATTAATAAACAAGAAATTGAGGATTTGAAAAGAGACATGAGGCAACTTTTAAAGGTGTCTCAATCTATTCTTGCGGAGAATGCAAGCTTAAAAGAGAGAATTGGTGCATTAGAACGAGGAACAGCTGAATAACGGCTGTTTATTTGAAGGATTGTTGCTAGTAATAAGTATACGTGGGCGAAGCGGAGCGAAAGCCCACGTATACTTTTAGCAACGGAAAATCCTTTTAAAATGAACAGACGTAAGGTGGGCGAATGCCCACCTTACGTCAAAAACCCCCTATTTATAACATGGGGGTAGAATTTAACATACCGCATAAAAAAGTTGCTTAAACACTATGTCCCGCAAGGGATTGAGCGATTGTAATTTTGGAAACTTTTTTTAAATGTTTGGAAACTTTTTTGGAAGTAGGTTTGAAAAGTGAGAGGCGTTGATTTAAAACGATTTAGGAAAGAGTTGAAATTAAAGCAAGTAGAAATGTGTCGATTGTTGTCTGTTACTAAAGGATTTTATTCCAATTTGGAATCTGGTAAACGGTCAATTACTGAAGAAATGGAGAAAAAAATAATGACAATATTAAATATCGATGGTGGACATGCTTCGGTAGAAGCAAAGATCGATTTTTTAAGGATTCGTTTTAAGACTTTAGATGTTCAAACAGTTATTGAAAAGTTGTTGCATATGGATATGAATTGGTTCACTCATGAATCAAGAGGGTTTTACCATTACACTGAAACTTTTTCTTACGGTGCAATTCGTATATTTCGAAATCTTGAAAATGTGAATATGGGTATTATGCTTGACTTGTCAGGTGATGGCTGTCGCCAATTGGAAGAAGTGTTTGAGGAAGATAACGATCGTTCATGGACAGAATTTTTTCGCTCTCTTTACGATGACGATATTTTTGGTGTTGGCGTTTTAGTTGATACAAAAGTTACTCGAATTGATATTGCACTTGATGAATTGATTGTAGAAGGACAAGAAAATTTTGATTTATATGTCCTAAAGGAGAAAATGGAACAAGGTTTGGTAGATACAACTTTCAAAAATTTTGATTTTAATGGTGGCTTTGCTTATGAACATCAAAAGATGGTGAATAAAGGTTTATCTCTTTATTTTGGCAGTCGTCAATCTCCTTTGTATTTTAACTTTTACCAGAAAGACTATGAATTGGCACGAAAGGAAAATATGAGCGTCGAAGAAGCTCGAAAAAAACATGAAATTAAAAATCGATACGAAATTCGCCTTTCCGATGAGAAGGCGTTTTTGTTTGTAGAATATTTTTTATCGAGTGGAGAATCGTTGGATTGGTTAGTGAAGGAAATTATTAATCAGTCATTAACTGTCTATGATATTGAAGATGATGTGAGGGTGTATTGTAAAGCATGGTATGACGTTATAGATAAGCTTGAAGGCTTAAAATTGTCCGTTCAAGCAGAAAAGCCGTCCATTGAAAAGACGTTACGTTGGTTATCAAATTATTTAGCCCCTTCACTTAAGATGATTAAAGAAATTGATTCGCTTTTAGGTACAAATGAACTGATGGAACGAATTGATCTCGCAGAGTTGAAAGAAAAGCATGAAGAAATTATTGAGTTGGTTTGTCTTGATGCAAAAGATTTGTTGTTTACAAGTAATCCAAATGTAAGTGTTCGGAATTACATGGAAAAAGAATTTGATTTGGAGGGAGAATATCCATTCTAGTTTTCCTTAGGAAGTTTTTTTAAAAGTATTTTTTGTGAAGAAGAGGTGTAAGCAAAATGGATAGAGAGATCATAGAAAGAAATACTAAAGTAGCAATTGCAATTACTGAAAAAATGAAAGAGTGTAGAAAGGATATTCGTAAGTCGGAGGAGCAGCTACAATCTTTAGAATCTGAAAGAAAGTTAACCATTCCTTATTTAAAAGCTACAATTAGACGATTATTTGAAAGTATTGATGAAGTGAATAAAGATATAACGAGATACAGTTATACGTATGTAGTTCATGAATCAGCAATGATTAAGAAAGAGAAACTTATTTGGGATGATTTTTTTAACGTTAAAAAATTGTATGACAAAGAAGTTTCCGAATTTAGGGAATTTGTAGAGCGTTACAAGTATTTTGAACCTAGTAATAGTGACGAACTAAAAAAGCAAGCTCGTATGTTGTTAGAGAAGAAAGGGTTTGTTGTTGATAGTCCTTTTGAAGGGGATTTTGAAAAATGGATTGGTGTTTATGCAAGACCCAAAGATAAACCAACATATTTAGATCCAGTTGATGGAGAAGAAGTTGCTTTGCAAGAGCTGTATAGCATTGATGGTTTTAAGCAAGACTTTGCGGAATGGTTTGAGTTTGAACTTGTTGATGGCAGGGTTGTAGATATGAAATAAGTAAAACTGTAGGAGGTTAAAATGGATAATTTTTTGAAAGTTGTTATGTTTGAAAATAATTTTGATTCTTTTGAATCGTATGCAAGGGATATTAAAAGATTTTTTGTATGTTGGCTGTTGCTGTTTGTCCTTTTCATTTTTGGAGTTGTGTTTTTCGATGTAGGGATACTCATGTTTTGTTTTTTGTTAGGCTTAATTGTTTGGGTCTTTTATCGTGATCTAAATGATAATTATGAATCTTTTGCTCCTAAGGACTGGAAAGAAAAATCAGTTGTTGATTTGGAAGAAAATTGCCCAGTAATTTTGGATAAAGAATTAAATACGATTGTTTATTTTGAGAAAACGTATCTTTGTTCAGGCGTGCGTTTATCTGATGCAGAATTTTTAAATGAAGGATTTGTTATTTCAAACCTTTCTTTGGAAAACAATGTGTATTTTGATTTGAGTGGTCAAAAGAAGAATTGTGTTGTTTTACAAGAATTTTTGTTCGAAGATGAACGGTTTAGTAAAGTATTCTCTAAGAAGCGAATGGCAAGAGAACGCAAGTCGGGTTGCTCTGAAATAAAGTGTAGGTATATTTTCTATACAAATCAGTTTGTTTGTAGCTAGATTTGTAAGTCTTTATTTTAATAAAAATTGAATAGCAGAAACAGAGGTGATCCAGTGGAAAGTATTCGTGGCTCTCCTATTTTTTTGATCAAAATTTAGAATAGAGAGTTGAATAAGTTTAATAAAATAATAAAAACTGAAAAGAGGAAAAATATATGAAAATGTCAATTCCAAATGGAGAAGTAAAAAAACGTTATAAGCAACATAAGATAGGAAAACACTGGGTAACGATTCCAGTTGTTTTTATTGGTTTATTTAGTACCGCACTATTAACTAGTCAAGATAGTTTTGCGGCAGAGCCTGATCAACTAGTGACTGCCGAAACACAAAATGACGTTTCTTCTCAACCAACCACAGCAGAAAAAGAAACGTCAGTAGAACCAACACAATCGGTGAATAGCTCTGTAGCTGATGTTACCACAAATTCAAAGGAAACAGTAGCTCCAACAGCTGAAGAAGCAATTCCAGAAGAACAACCTAAAACACCCGCTACACCAGAAGTAGCGCCAGAAGCGTCAGTTGAAAGTAATATCCCAACAGATGCTACGCCAGACACTACACAAGACAAAACAACAGAAATTGCGCCAACTGGTAATGAGTCTTTAGACAATGCAGTGAAAGACGCACAAAAAAATGGGGTAGACGTTAAAGAAGAACCAGAAAAAACAGTTCCTTCAAAAGAACAAGCAGACAAAGACTTTAAAGAACAGGAAAATAAAGTTAAAGATACTACGAATGCACAAAAAAAAATCGACAAAACCATTAAAGACGCTGTAGATAAAGCGAAGGAAAATGGTGTCGATGTCAAAGAAACAGAAAAACAAAAGTACAAAGACCAACAAAAAGCTTTAGAAGATGCAAAAAAACAAGTGTTCGTTTTAGAAGAAGCAACAAAAGTTATGAATGAAGCCAACAAATTAATTGAAGAAGCGATTAATAAAGCAAAACAAAACGGTACACCGATTAAAGATGGCGGTATTCTGAGCGCTACTGTGAAGGACGCAATGGAAAAAGCAAAACAGATTGCTGACGCTATTCAACTTACGGATAAAGAAAATACAGACAATGAAAACCGTTACATTGTTGCTATGGATAAGTACAACAAAGCGAAAAAAGAATTAGACGAAAAAAATGCTCAAATTAAGTCGGAAAATGAAGCAATTGCAAAACGGAATGCTGAAAAGAAAGCTAAGTATGAAAAAGAATTGGCAGAGCATAACCGTACCAAGCAAGAATACGAAAAAAATAAAAATAAAGAAGGATATACAAAAGACCCAATCGAAAAACATTTAAAATTTGACCGTACAGGTGTAAGTAATGGGAAAATTACCAACATGAAAATGAATGGCAATAAATTTGTGAATGGCAAAGAGCTAATCAAACGCAATCCACAAAGTGCTGGCGGGCTACATGAGCTGGTAGCAAAAGACTTCAAAGGTTTATTAAGCGATAGTCAGCAAGCAGGGAAAACAACACATGGTATTGGTAATGGTTATTTCGTACAAATGAGTAAAAATAAACCAATCACTGTGACCTATGAAAATTTAAATGCGAATTATAACGGTACACAAATTACAAGAGCAGAATTTACTTATGAATTATTAAGTAGTACGTCAAAAGATGGAAAAGTTGGGGCATATTTATTTGATGATCCGTCAAAAACGATTGTTTATGGCTTTAAAATTGGGACAAAAGATAAAGCTTCTGCTCGGATGAAACTATCTATTCGATTCTTCGATAAAAATGGTAAAGAAATTAAACCTGAAAAAGGTAAGCCGTTTGCTTATTCGTTAGCTTCGCTTAACTCACGTGGTGAAAAGACTTCTTATGAATTTGTTGAAACAGGGAAAAACAGCAAGTATCACCAAATCAATGGTTCAAAAGTCGGATTATATGGGAATAAAATTTATTCTAAAGGGGATATTGATACGGGAACAGAAGGGATTTTCGCTAATGACTGGGACGGTTCAGGCCTTGCAAAAGAATACTATGGTGCAGGCGTAATGACAACGGATGAAGGTATTAGTTTTATTTTTGGAAATGAAATTGTTAATAATCCAGGGTTTGATGGCTCTTCCAATTGGTTTGCGTTCAATACGGATTTGAAATCTTATTCAATTACGCCTAAACCTGAAAAACCAGCGTATGAGCAAGAAAAACCGCTTGATACTACACAATTAACACCACCAACGCTAGAAGAGTTAAAAGAAGCGGTATCTAAAAAACTTGTAGTTACAGCAGAATCACACCCAGTACAATTGCAAACAGCGGTACACCCTGTGAAAGTTGCTGAAAAACCTGTAACACCACCAGTTACTCCAATGAATGCACCAAGTAAATCTGTCAAAGCACCAGAAAAATTAATGGTTGAAAAAGCAAGTGTGGCACCGGAACTACCTCATACAGGTGAAAAAGAAAACACCCTATTATCTGTACTAGGTGCCAGAATGCTAGTTGGTCTGGCTTGGTTTGGTTTGAAAAAACGTGAAGTGAAATAATGAGTAAAAAGAAAAAGCACTGTGAAAAATCAGTGCTTTTTGTTTATTTTAGAAAAAGTGTGGTGTTGTCAAGTGTGGATAATAATTTTTGCGTTAAGTTGTATCGTAGTATCTATAATAATTGGAGCATTTGTCAGTGCAACGGTCGATGAACGATTGGGAGACAATATTTTTTTGCTACTTCTAGTTATTTTATTTTTTTGGTTTATTTTGATTTTTAATTGTTAAGTATATTTTTTTATATGCTATTTTAATATATTTAATAAGACTAGGTGAAAGTATTATTAATTCAGAGATAGCTGCTATTGTAGCTCCGAAATAAATATTGGTCATACTTTTTGAAATAAACGACATTATTATAGAAGGTAGCATTATAAATATTGTTGGCAAAAAGGCAAAATAATAAGTTTCTTTGGTGATAGATTCGTTAAATTCTTTGATTTTTTGAAAGAAAGATAGTTGTTTATGATAGAATATCTTAATTTTCTGTATCTCGTTTAAAGAATAAATTAAGCGCACAAATTCTTTATTTAGGTAATAAGTTAGAAGAACGGTATCTTTGTTAATCATTGAAACTAAGAAAACTTTTGTATTACATGGGATATCATTTAAAGAAAGTTCTTGGGACAGTACGTAAAAGTTACTATGCTTACTTCTTGAATTAGAAGGTATTAAGGTTCTATAAATATCAGGGAGCTTTGCTATTGAGAAAATAAATACAATAAAATAAATGATAAAGTAAGTTAAGTAAGCTTTACCCTCTTTAGTAAGGTTATTTATATCTGAAACAAAATCGGTGAATGCTGTGTCTGTAGTTATTAATGCATAAGCAAAAATACCAGATGAAAGTAGTAAAGAGGATATTAGATTAATAAAACCTTTAAAGATTTTATATAATCCGATTTCAGTGGGAGAGGAAAAAAGGTTTTTTTTAAATGAATCACTTATTACGTATCCATAGATGGAGGAATAAATTGTGAAAAAGCCTATAACTATAGGTAAAAGTATACCGACTGGTTTTATTAATTGGTTAAAAAAATCAATGTTCATATAAATAATTACTCCTTATAAACTTTTTATAATAATTATATCAAAAGGACGTGAATATATGTTAATAAAATAAAGAATTATGTGTGCTGTTTTATGAACAATTTATAAAGAAACATCATAGAGCGCCTGATGAAGCCACGCTAGACGATCAAGTTAAAGCGAATTTCATAGAGCGCTCTAAAATTTTCGCTCGATCTCCCTTAGTAATGGACGAAGGAAATTTTACGCAAGCACATATTGGTCAACTAAAACGGTTGCGTGAATTGCGCATGGAAGACTATTTGCCAGACAATTATACGCATATTTTACAACGAGAAGAAGAATTGGCACGTAACTATTTTCGAAAACATGATGATTATCCATTTGGGTATGAGTGTTTATGTATTAGTCGGTCACGAGAAGTGGTGAACCAAGGGCTAGAAAAGCTCTTAGAGGGGTTTTATGACAGTTATCAGGTTTATTATCGTCGGTATCGTAAAAATGGTTAGAAATGGAAGTAGGAATAAAAAGCGCAGGAGGTGTAGCGAGCAATGGCAGAAGAATCCAAATATCCGCCAGTGAAAGAAAAATCTGTGTTTTATCAGCGTTATAGTCGTGTTTCGACGATTTCTATGTTGATGGATTTAGGTTTTAGTGTGAGTGAAGCCCAGATTGATAATGAAGATATTGTTTATATGGAACAGTATAAAGAGTTTTTATTAAATAAAGGAATTGTGGAAGAAAAAGTTCCTTTTAAACGAGAATTTGTAGCGGAGTATCCATTAAGCAAAATGCGACGACTTTTTGTAGAAGGCTATTATTTACGAAAACCGAGTGGTGAAAAAATGTATGGTAGCTACTATTACGATTTTTATTTTAAAGAGTATTCAGGAATGGGGATTTATTGTACGAAAGCAACAAAATCTCTTTTTTTACATGTTTTTGAACAAAGAATTAGAAAAATAAAAAAATTAAAACATAGATTGGAAGAATGAAAATGAAAAAAATGATTATTATTGCCTTATTCAGTACAAGCCTTTTAGCAGGGGGAAGCAGTGTTTCTGCTTATGCGCAAGAATCAGAAGGAAATCTTGGTGAAACAACAGGGAGTGTTTTGCCAGATGAACCGAATGTACCAACTGACCCAATAACGCCAAGTGAGCCAGAGCAACCAACAGAGCCAAGTACACCAGAGCAACCATCGGAACCGTCAACACCAACCGAACCTAGTGAGCCTTCAAAACCGACGGATCCTTCGTTACCAGACGAACCGAGCGTACCAACAGAGCCAACAACGCCAAGTAAGCCAGAGCAACCAACAGAGCCAACAACGCCAAGTGTACCAGAGCAACCAACAGAGCCAAGTGTACCAGAAAAACCAGTAGAACCAAATAAACCAACCGAGCCAGAAAAGCCTGTGCCAGTTGTTCCTGAAAAACCAGTTGTACCACAACAACCAGAGCAACCAACAGATGTGGTGGTAAAGCCAAATGGAGAAATTGCAACAGGAGAATCTACACAACAGCCAACTGTTCCAATTGAAACGAATAACCTTTCAGAAGTAACACATGTTCCAACTGTGACGACACCGATTGAAACAGCAAGCGGAGAAGCAATTGTCGCAGTGGACAAGGGCGTTCCTTTAACACAAACGGCTGATGGACTAAAACCGATTAAAAGTGAATATAAAGTATTACCAAGTGGCAATGTACAAGTGAAAAGTGCTGACGGAAAAATGAAAGTACTTCCTTACACTGGTGAAAAAATGGGCATAATTGGGTCAATCGCTGGTGTATGTTTGACTGTTTTATCAGGAATCTTATTTTATAAAAAACGTAAAGTGTAGTGAGTGATGTATGAAATTTTTTAAAAAAATTCAAACAAAGGAAAAAAGCAAAAAGAGCCCAAGAGTTCGTTTACTATCACAAAAAAAAGCGAATCGATTAGTATTAATTGTGGGGTGTGCTCTTTTTGGATTGTCATTGATTGGTGCTATTCGAGCAAATGTGATGGCAGGCAACGTGATCCGCCTCAGTCAACAATTAGAAACAATAAATAAAGATGTCAAAAAAATAAAAGAAAAAAAGAGAGTGTATGATTCGTCGGCACTCTCTTTTTATGTCAGAAATTTTGTGAATGAGTATATCAATTTTAATGGAAAAGCAACAGATGAAGAGAAAAAAGCACGTGATGAGAATTTAGCGAGTTATTTTTCAGGAGATTTAGCGTTAGATAAAGGAACAGACAATGCTGCAAAAGACTTAATTCGTAAATTATTACAAGTCTCTGTTACTCGTGTAGAAGAATCTGAAGAGCTATTACTTGTGCATGCGAGTATATCTTATAAAGTGCAACAAAAAGGGCAGGATTTACTAGATACACAAGAAATTGTTTTACCTATTCAAGAAAAAAATGGGTTGTTTTCTATTGTTGGTCGTCCCTATTTTTTAGCAATGAATGTTCCGAAAGGAAAACAGGAACCATTGCAATCAGTGAAAGAACCGCTTGATGTTGAAAAAAAAGAACGACAAGGGATTGAAAAATTTTTACAATTATTTTTTGAAAAATATGCGAAGGGGAATACAGAAGAATTGTCTGTTTTAATGAAAGAACCAGTTAAAACAAGTGGTCAAGCAACTGTGTCGTCTATTGAAGAAAAAGAACTACGTTTTTTTGAAACGAAACAAAAAGGTGTTACAGGCGTTCAGGTGTCAGTGAACTTTAAAGACAAAGCAACAAATTTCCTTTACACGGAAGATTTTTCGTTGTGGTTAACGAAAACAGAAAATTCGTATTTTGTACAAGAGTTAAAACATTATTATACAGAAAAGGCAGGAGATAAATAGTGGATACAAGTAAATTAAGTCAATTTATGAGTAGTGGATTGATTACACTTATTGCGTTTGGTGTGATCATTTTAATTTTAAAGCATTGGAAAGAAGCTGCGTGGTTAAAGATTGGTTCAGTTATTGTCATTGCATTGATTTTAAATGACTTTGCGACAAATAATGGGCAGAACATTTTCAAAGTTGTGAAGTGGGTCTTAGGATTATTTGGGATTCAGCTGTAGAGGAGAGAAATAATGAAACATTTTGATTATTCGAGGGGCTTAAAAGCCCCTTACTCATTACAAGTTATTAAGTCCCCAAAAGGGAAAATTGTTTGGTATTTTGCACAACCCTTAAGTTTAGCTTATTTAGTGATGTTATTTTTAGGGACTGTACTAACAGGCATTTTTTGGAAGCTTGTACCATTGCCGTTAATTTTTGGTATTAATCTTAACCTAATGATTATGTTGTATTTTCCAAATAAAGTGGCTCGATGGTATACAGAAACAGAGTTTGAAGGGAAAACAGGATTAGCTTTTTTAAAAGATGGTTTTGTTTATGTAAAAAATTATGTGTTAGACAATAGATCAATTATATCCTTTGAACGAGTAAAGGAAATAGAAGAATTTTCATTTAAACGTTAGTAATAAGAAAGAGTGTATTATGGTGAAAACATGAAAAAAAGAAGTGTGTTGTAATAACTTCTTTTTTCATGTTTAAATTATGAATTTCTATATTTTAAATAAAGCATAACTGCACAGACTATTATTCCAATAACTAAAAGTAGCACAGTAACAATACTTTCATTTTTATCTATTTTTCTTTCAGGTCTATAGCTAGGATTAATTTGTTTGGCGTTAAAATCAGTAATTCCAAAGTCTAAAGTAGGAAGTAAAAACAGTAATAAAATAATATATATAATTCCCGCTATAAGGAAAATAGGGGCGCTAGTGAAAAGTGAAATAATGGTACCTATGATTATAGGAATTAAAATGTATAAAAAGGATTTGATAACAGATTCTTTTCTCATTTTAATTACCAAATTTTGTTATTCATGTTTCCCATATTTCCTAAAGGAACACAATAACCACCGCTCATATTTTTCCCACCTGTAGACCAGCCACCTTTTTTAAAATAAAAACCTCCAGGGCAAGAGCTACCAAATTCAGCTTCTCTTGCACTAGCTTCTGAGCTAAAAATAAAAGGTGTTACCATTGCGAAAATAGTTAAAGCTAAACAAACTTTTTTCTTCATATACGTTCCTTCTTTCCAATTATTATTTAAAAGCTATATTGAATATAGCTTTTAAATAATAATAACTGAATGAAAAAAAACTGTCCAATAATATATAGAAATTTCTGAAAAATCATTTTTAATGTAAATTATTTTAATAAAATTAATAAGAAAGGAAAAAAATATGCAACTAGAATATCCATTAACGAATCATATGAAAAGAAACATGGTTTTAACTAAAGAAAATCAAGCGATTGCGTATTATCGTATTCGGTCAGAAATAGTTGGCTTAACAGATTTTGAGAAAAAAAGGAAAACAAAGAAAAAAGTAGCTCGAACGTTGAAACGTTTACAAGAGAATGAGGGCTTTGAAATTGTTCTTTTACCTGTGAATGCGGATATTCGAGGGAAAATGGGAGGTATGCGCCAATTAGTGGACAAAGAAAATCATAGTGTAGCGGTGGATAAGTTGATGAAAACTGCTCAGTATCTTGAAAATGAAATTGGCATGGTCTATGAGTATATTTGGTTAATTGGCGTGCCTTTAGTAAAGAAAGAGCGGTCAATTGATATTAAAGAAACATTTTCTACGGCGTTAAATAATCTATCTGAAAAAGTGGTTAAAGGACTTGGTTTAGAAGTAGGAGTAGCGGAGGATTGGGAAGAAGCTTATAAAGACCAAGAACAAGAAGTATATCAGAATTTGTCAGAATTGTTAGTGGAACGTTTGACGGAAGACGAGTTGTATTACTACCAAGCTTACCAATTTCTAAATAATATTCAACATGAAAAAAAGGAACTTTTGACTAGTCAGAATTTAGATAATTTACTAGCGAACAAAATCACTCCTTTTCGAGGTGGCTTAGAATTGTCTAATGAGTTTGGGGAAAGTTATATTGCTCACTTACCATTGGGGGATTGTGGGGTCACGATTGATGGCAATCACTTGTTAGAATTGGTTCAAAAAATGTCTTATCCTGTTTCTGTGAAGCTACAGGCTGTCTTTGCGGAAACAAAAGGACAATTAGCGTTATCAGGACGTTCTGCTCGTGCAAGAACACGAACAAAGAATATCATGGAAGAAGCACATTTAGCAGGTTCAAAACAAAAAAGAAAAATTGTCGAGGGGCAACATTCGCTTGATGATTTAGATCAAAAAATTGATGATGATATTCCGATTATTGATTGGAAAGCAGTATTAGTGATTAGCGGGAAAACAAAAAAACAATTACGTGAACGAAAGAAAAATCTGATGAATCGTCTTGACAGCTTAGGGATTCCGTTAATCCGAGCGACGTTCGATAATGTGTATTTATTCCAAGCAACGTTATTAGGAAACTTTCAGCGTGTTTCTAGTAGTAACTGGCAACATACCTCTACATTAGAGACATTTTCAGAGTTGAATTTTTTTACTTCGTTACATGCTGGTACAAAGAAAGGGTTTTATTTGGGACGTGTGGACGCCACGCTAGAAGAAAAAGAAAGCCGGAAACAAATTGTTTCTGGTTCTAAAAACATTGTCTATATGAACCTATTGATTGCAAATAAGAAGAATGTTGAAGGAAAGAAAACAAATAATCCCCATTGGTTGGTATCGGGAGATACAGGTAACGGGAAATCAGTATTTTCTAAATGGTTATTTTTGTATTCTTCTCTATTAGATGTGAAAGTGTTATACATTGATCCAAAAAAAGAAGTTCGCCAACAGTTTATGCGAACGATTAATGATCCAGAATATCAAAGGAAATACCCACTTGATGTGGCATTTATTAAGACGTTTAATTTTGTGACACTTGATGTTCGTAAAAAAGAAAACCATGGGGTACTTGATCCAATTGTATTATTTGATGAAACGGAAGCAATCGCAACGGCAAAAGCAATGTTAAATAATATTAACGAGGACAAGTGGAAAATGCCACATAAGACGGCGATTAATGAAACAGTAGCAGAAGTGGTGGCTGAACGGAAAGCAGGCAAACAAGTTGGATTTTGGCATGTAATTGAACGTTTAATTAGTCATTCAGAGAAAGACGTTCATGAAATGGGTCGTTTTTTATTATCTACGATTAAAGGATCGATTTTAGAGTTAGCCTTTTCTCATGGTGAAGTAGAAGGACTTTCTTTTGAGAAGAAAGTGACCATTTTAGAAATTGAAGATTTAGATTTACCCACAGATCGGCACGATGAATTAGACGAGAATCAACGGTTATCTGTGACTTTAATGTTTGCATTAGGCACGTTTTGTTCAAAATTTGGGTCACGCAATCGGAAAGAAGAAACAGTCACTTTCTTTGATGAAGCGTGGATTTTTCAATCGTCACCAGAAGGACAAAAGATTCTAAAATCGATGAAACGGATCGGACGTTCGTTTAATAATTTTATGGTATTAATTACGCAATCGGTCAACGATGTGTTAGATAATGGCGATGGTACAGGCTTTGGAACGGTGGTTTGTTTCGATGAAGTGGATAATCGAGAAGGGATTTTACGCTATTTAAAATTACCAGTCAATGAGATTAATTTAAAATGGGTATCGAATATGATTCAAGGACAATGTCTCATGAAAGATATGTTTAACCAAGTGAATCGAATCGTGATAGACGTTATTTTCGAAGAATGGTTAGAACTCTTTGAAACGGTTGATGATACAGAAGCGTCCGTTATGGAAAACGATTATGTGGCGAGGTGGTGAGAAAGTATGAAATATCTAATTGACAGTTATACAGCCTATATGGTGAATGGTGGCTTATTAGATAAAGGTTCAGAAGTCGTCAATTGGTTCTTTATTGAATTGCCTTTTTTCTTTTTGCGTATGGGGGCAATGATTTTCTTAATTATGGAGAATGTCATGAATCAGTCAGATTATTTTGTTGGTAAACAACAAGAAGCATACGATTATTCTTTGGATATTTTAAAAGGATTTGGTGGAACTGGGATTGTCAAAGGGAGTTTGCTTGGATTGGCAATTATCCTAAGTGCCTATTATCTATTGTATAGCTTTTTTTCTAATCGGCGTAATTTCATGAAAAGTTTGTTGCATTATTTTGCAGTGTTTGCCTTGTTTATTTGTTGGTTTGGACAAGTAAAAACAATTGATGGTAAAACGCAAAATGGGGCAATTTTTTTGATTAGCTCGGTTAGTGAGATGACAAAACAAGTACAAGGCAAGTTTACTTCAAATGTAAACTTTGGAGGGGATACAAGCCAAGAAGTAGACGATGGGAAGAAGAAAGTGTACCAAAGTCCGATGTTTGATGCGACTGTGTTACAGACGTTTAATTATGTGAATAGTGGTTCAATTGATGGCAAAATGGCAAATGGAAAGAAGCTTGATTATGATAAACTGTTAGAAAAACCGGGTTTGTCAGAAGATGAAAGAAAGGATTTTAATAAAGAAAGAGAATCTTATGTTGATGGTTTGAAAGAAGAGAATCCTTATTTTGCACAAGACACCTTAAAAACCATGGAAAAGAGTTTTTCGGTATGGACGGGTGCAACAAATTTATTTATTCTAGCAATTCCTGTGTTATATATTAATTTAATGTTGTCGTTGATACAGCTGTTAGTTGTCTTGTTAATTCTTGTGTTTCCAGTTGTTTTGTTGGCTTCCTTTTTCCCACGGTGTCAAATGTTACTATTCAAGTTCTTTCAAGGTTTAATTGGTGCGCTATTCACGCCAATTATTTATGGTATTTTTTTATCGGTGCTGTTTTGGATTAACAAACTGATTGATGGGGCATTTTTAGGTGTCGCAAAAAAAGTCAGTGGCAGCTTACTTGAATTGATTTCAGGTAGTACGGTTTATATGATCGTTTTATTTGTAGCAGTGGTAGTGAAGATTGTAGTTTTACGAAAAGTTTGGAAAAATAAATATGCAATCCTTACTTACTTTTCTAATGGGCAAGTTTCACAGCCTGTGTTTGAGCAAAAAGTGGAACAAGTGCGTGACAGAACCAAAGAAGTGGCAACAGGTGGTGCAGAAGTTGCCCTAGGTGCTTATACAGGCAATATGGGCATGGTCGCAAATGGTGCAGGAAATATTTTACCAAATCAAGACAAAGCCATTGAGATGGGACAAGAACACTTTATTGATGATAATGGAGAATTTGTCGGGGTAAAATCGGGTCTACAGTCTATTTTTCGTCAACCTTTGACGGAAGAAGAAAAAGGATTGATGAACGAGGATCAGTTTTCAGAAGTGGAAACAGAGCCATTAGACCAAGAACTAACAGATTATAGTGAAGTAGGAGAAACAGAAGAAGGTTCTGAAATTTTAGATAACTCTGTTATTGAATTAGAGCCAATGACTAGTGAGGATTTATTGGTAGATTCTGACAATGTTGTTCCTGATGTAGACGTGGAACTAGCACCAGTAGAAGAAGTTGGTGAAGAGCCACCAGTGAAAGATGAGGAATCCTCAGATTATAACAGTGTGGTTGTATCGAATATTGATGAGTTGGCGATGGCAAGAGAAGAACGTGCTTACTTTGATGGTGGCAAAGAACAAGAGCTAGTCGAGACAAATGGTGTTGAATCAGTTAATAATATTTATCCGTTTGTTCAAACAGAAGAGTATCTAGCTAATCTTGAACAGACAGAAGCTCAGTTTTTTGGAACAAATGAGTTTGAGAAAGATTTAGAACAGATAGAGGAGTGGGCATAACCACTTCTCTTTTTATGTTAGGTGGTGCAAATGAAAAAAATCTTTTTAGGAATCCTTGGCTTGTTTAGCTTTTTGTTTTTATTGCCTTTTTTGTTATTTTTGGGCACCATGTCAACAGAAATTGGAAACAATACACAATTTCAAGCAACAACGCCACAAGAAAAAGTAGCGTTAGAGGTATCCAATTTTGTGACCAAAAATGGTGGATCGTTACAATTTGCCTCTGCATGGCTAGGAAATATGGAGCATGAGAGTGGATTAAATCCTGCTAGAATACAAAGTGATTTAACGTTTAATTCAGCGTGGGCGTTTAATCCTTCGACCAATGGTTATGCGTTAGGTTTAGCAATGATGGACGGTGGGCGCCGTGTAAACTTGTTAAATTTTGCCAAAGAACAAAAGAAAGATTGGCAGGCTGTCCCAGTACAACTCGAGTATATGTGGAATCATGACGGCTCAGACAGTGCCTTGCTGAAACGTATGTCGACAAGCTCTGATGTGAATCAATTAGCTGTAGATATTTTGGTACATTGGGAACGTGCAGGCACTAAAAATGATCCCAACGAACAAATCAAACGAAAAACGAGTGCGAATAATTGGTATAAGAGACTGTCTACAGGTTCTATGGGGGCAGGTTCAGCCAATATTGGCGGTGGCAAAATTGATGTGTTAGAACAAATGTTAGGGCAAACAGTCAATGGAGGTCAGTGCTATGGGGGGACTTCTTATTATGTTGAAAAGATGGGCTTTCAATCTTTAATGAATACAGGGCATATGTTTGCCAGTGAAATTGGCAATGATTATTCGTGGGAACAATCTGGTTGGCAGGTAATCAAAAATCCAAACTATTCTGATGTCAAAGCAGGTGATGTGATTAATTTCGCAATGGGCGGTTATGCGACCAGTGTTTACGGTCATACTGGAATTGTAGCTAGTGTTGAAGGTAATGGAAAGCTTGTTTTATATGAGCAGAACGCTGAAAAAGGACAAATAATTGCTAGATACTCTCGGCAATGGGGAGCAGAATATCCTAACGTGACCAGTATTGTAAGGAAGAAATAGAGGAGATATTTTTGATGAAAAAAGAAGAAATGAACGTTGTTTCATTGCGGATTATAAAGCTTTATTTTTTAGGTATTAGGGAATTGAATTTCCCAGATTATAATAAAAAGTTTCAGCAAAAGGATATGGAATTGTTTATTCAACTAGCTGATATGATGGAAAATTTATCAAATCTTGATGAACAACTAATTTATGAATTAGAAGAGTTGAAAGACTATTTATTTTCTGTCAAAACCGAAAAGTATTCTTTAACAGTTCATGATATGTTTTTGGATATGAAATCCGAGCTTGAAAAAATAATTTAGAAGAAATGTAGTGTCAAAAAAGAGAGGGTGTAGTGTCAAAAATGTTTAGAAAGAAAAATGGTTTAACAAATCGGCAAGTATTAGCGATTTGTACAAAATTTCAGTGTAAAAAGAATGAGTTTGTCGCCCATCGATTAAGTGATGGGTATTTAGTAGCAGTAAATAATAAAGAATACCGAGTAAAATTTTCGGAAGGCTTTTTTTCAAAACTTGTATATGCAAAAGAAGTGCAACGGAAAGGAGCTCGGAAATCGTGAATAAGCTACCTTTACTTATTTTATTGTTAGGCGGAGTGTTGCTTGTTAGTGGCTGTCAAAGCCATAAGGAAGAAAACAAGTCTAGTAAAGTATCGACAGAAGAAACAACAGTGATTGAAACAGTAGCAGGGGAACAATCGAAGGAATCGTTTACGAGTGAAGCAACAAAAAATCAGACAGAGACAACGAAATCACAAGATCCAGATCATATAAAACTTCTAGAAGCTTATGGAAATGCGTATGCGAACTTTACAAGTATTAATGATCGTAATGGAAAGTTAAAGCCTCTCATGACTGAAGACTGTATCAAAAAAAATGGAATTGATGTTAAAACTGGAGTAGCGCTAGTTTCCATAGGAAAGGTTACAACGATTTATAAAAATGATCAACATGAATATGCTTTACTTTTGGATTGTGAACAAAATGGAACGCAGACACAAGTGTTACTTTTGGCTAAGGTGAAGAACAATAAAATTTCTGAAATGACCTATAATTCAGTTAAGCAAGAGTATTAGAAAATCTTGATATTAATAGATTCCATGCTGGATTTATGGTACAATTACACATAATGAATAAAGGAGAAAACCAATGAAAAAAAGTATTGTAACGATGTTATTTTTGATGTTGGGGATAGTTGTATTTACTGGTTGTGGGTCTAAAATGGATAAGACAGCAGAAGAGTTTAAGAATAAGATTATTGAAGAGGAATCTTATAAAGATAAAAATAAAGAAGAAAATTTTAGCTTTTTGATTTATAAAGATAAAGGTACAAATCGTTATCTTGCTGATGTCTGGTTACCAGTAGAAAAAGACAGTCAATTGGAATATTATTTCTTTTTTGATGAAAGTAAAAAAATGGATAAGAGTAAGAGTGAAACTGCTTTTAATGATAAGAAAGCAAGTGGTAACTATGAGATAATATATAAATCAGGAAAATTTAAATAGAATTTGAACTTAAGATAAATTAAATTTATGTTTGAGAGCAGTGCTTAGAGCATTGTTCTTTTTTGTTTTAGGAGGGAAAACAATGTTAATTGTAACAAAAGAAGACCTAATGAATTTAGGATATGGAAAATATCAAGCGGAAGATATAATTAGGAAAGCAAAGGCAGTAATGGTGTCTAAGGGATACGCATATTACCTAAATAAACGATTAGGAAGAGTTCCTGTTGGAGCTGTCGAAAGTGTATTAGGAATAGAACTAGAATCTATAGCAAAAGAGGTTGAAACGGTTGGTTAAGTTTAAAAAAGATAAGAGAGGAAAGTATTATTTTACTGCTAGTTTGGGTTTTGATGAAGTAACTGGTAAGAGGGTTCAAAAAATGCGTTCAGGGTTTTCCACGATTAAAGAAGCAAGGGAAGCTTATGCGGAAATAATCAATAATTTCGGTAAAGAAGCATATTCTTCAAATAGCACAATGCTGTATGAAGAATTTTTTTATACTATTTTTTTGCCATATTATAAGGGACGGGTTAAAGAAAGAACTTATAATAATAGACTCAGTACGATAAAAAATACTTTTGTGTATTTTTTTAAAATGAAATTGAAAAGTATAGCTCCTGTTCATATACAGAAGTGGCAGAATGAGCTTTTGGAACAGTATGAAAACACGTATGTAAGAAACATTTATGGTCTGTTTCAAATGTCTTTAGATCGAGCTGTTGTGTTAGGAATGATTTCTTCAAATCCAGCAAAAATTGTTGGTAATGTGAAAAAAAGTAAGAAAGAAATTCATTTTTGGACAAAAGAAGAATTTGAAAAAGTTATTAAGACTTTTTATGTAGAAGATTATTACCAAAATTTTTCTTTTATTTGTATCTGGTTGTTATTTATGACAGGCATGAGAATAGGTGAGGCTACTGCTTTAACTTGGAAAGATGTGAATTTAGATGGAAGATATTTAACAGTAAAAAATTCACTATATTATAAAAATGCACAAACATATGAATTAGTGTCTCCAAAGACTAGAGCCAGTATTAGGACGATTTATTTAGATGAAGATACAGTTCACTATTTAAGAGATTGGAAAAAAAGGCAAGATGATGTTGGAGGAATTGAATTTGTTTTATCTTATAATTCAGTTCCTACTCAAAAACATACAGTAAGACATATTATTAAACGTCATGCAAAATTGGCAGGGGTACATGATATTAGGATTCATGCTTTAAGACATTCTCATGCGTCTTTATTAATAAGTATGGGTACTAATGCTTTGTTGATAAAAGAACGATTGGGTCATGAAGATGTGCAAACAACTTTAGGTACTTATGGACACTTATATCCAAGTAGCTCCACTGAAATAGCTAATGAATTGAAGGGAATAGTTAATGTTGAGTTTATTAATCAAAATATGGCTTCGGAGGTTACCAATCAATTTACTAAAGGAGTAAAAAAATAAAGTGTGATAAAAGTGTGATAACGCAAAAGAAAACCCTCTATAAATTCTATTATATAGGGGTTTATAGAGGGTTGTTTATTATTCCCACTCCACAGTTGCAGGTGGTTTTGAAGTAATATCGTACACGATACGGTTTACATGTGCAACTTCGTTCACGATGCGCACAGAGATTTTTTGTAAAACATCCCAAGGGATACGGGCAAAGTCAGCGGTCATGCCGTCTATAGAAGTCACAGCACGGATACCGACTGTGTAATCGTAGGTACGGCCATCGCCCATAACACCTACTGAGCGGATGCCAGGTAAGACAGTAAAGTACTGCCAAATGTCACGATCTAAGCCAGCTGCTGCGATTTCTTCACGTAGGATAGCATCTGAATCACGAACGATTTGTAATTTATCTTCTGTAATTTCACCAAGCACACGAATACCTAATCCTGGTCCTGGGAATGGTTGGCGCCAAACGATTGCATCAGGCATGCCAAGTTCAGTTCCTAAGGCACGAACTTCGTCTTTGAATAATGTATTTAAAGGTTCAATTAATTCAAATTGCATGTCTTCAGGAAGACCACCAACGTTGTGATGTGATTTAATTGTTTGCGCAGTTTCTGTACCAGATTCGATGACGTCTGTGTAAAGAGTTCCTTGTGCTAGGAATGAAACGCCTTCTTCCCCAGCAAGTTTAGTTGCTTCGTCATCAAAAACATACACAAATTCGTTACCGATGATTTTACGTTTTTGTTCAGGGTCAGAAACGCCTGCTAATTTACTTAAGAAGCGTTCTTTCGCATCTACTTTAATAATGTTTAAGCCAAATTTACCGCCTAAACTTTCCATTACTTGTTCTGCTTCACCTTTACGTAATAATCCATGGTCAACGAAGATACAAGTCAATTGGTCGCCAATGGCTTTTTGTAAAAGCACGCCGACAACACTTGAGTCAACGCCACCTGATAAACCAAGTAAGACTTTTTTATCGCCTACTTGTTCACGGATTTTAGCGACTTCCATATCGATGAAGTTTTCCATGCTCCAGTCACCAGTACAGCCACACACATCAAAAGCAAAGTGACGTAATAAGTCGTTACCATATTCTGAATGACGAACTTCTGGGTGAAATTGTACGCCGTAGAATTTGCGGTTGGCATCTTCGATAGAAGCGATTGGACAATCATTGCTTGTCCCAACTTTTTCGAATCCAGGAGCGATTTCTGTTACTAAATCACCGTGGCTCATCCAAACGGTTTGTTTCGCAGGTGTTCCTTGGAATAATGTCGCATCACCAAGGATTTCTAATTCTGCTTTTCCGTATTCACGGTTTGCGGCAGGTTCTACTTTTCCGCCTAAGTTATGAGTCATTAATTGCATACCGTAGCAGATGCCAAGAATGGGAATTCCTAACTCATAAATTTCTGGATCAATGCTAAAAGCATCTTTGTCATACACGCTGTTTGGTCCACCTGAGAAGATGATTCCTTTAGGCGCGATTTTGCGAATTTCTTCTGCCGTAGTTCGGTGGCTTAATAACTCAGAGAATACGCCAAATTCACGAATACGACGAGTAATCAATTGGTTAAACTGACTACCAAAGTCTAAAACAATAATTTTTTCGACAGATGTCAAATCGGCAACGTTAGTCACGTCTATTACCCCTTATCCATTTAAATTTATCTAAAGAAAAGGCGGTTAAAAAGTGGTCAGCACCAAGAATTAAGAAAGGATTTTCAAAAATTGTTTTACGATTTTTAGAAAATTTTGGCTTAATTCCGCAGGGGCTACTTTTAAACAGCCGAGAATCAGGCGGTTAAAAAGTGGTTCACTTTTGTTCCGTACTCTTCTTTGTCTAGCTATACTTATTAAAACATTTTACTCCTTGAAAGTCATGCATTCTGCTGAAAATTTTCAAGGATATTTCTACAAAAGATACAGGATATTTCTTAGCTCGTCAACCCTTAATATTTACGTAGATAGATTTGGTCAATCAAATGATTTTCCGTTTTATGCAAAATAATGTCCGCACGTCCGCGCGTTGGCAAGATATATTCCTCCAAGTTCGGTAAGTTCACGGTTTTCCAAACATTCCGTGCCATGGCGAAAGCATCTTCTCGTTTGCCAATTGCATATTGGTAATAATAATTATTAGGGTCTAAGAAAGCCGTATCTAATAAGGCCCCAAAACGTTCTAGGTACCATTTTTCAATTAAGGCTGGATCGGCATCCACAAAAATAGAAAAATCAAAAAAATCACTCACATAAATTTGTTGATTGGCGGGTAACTGTAATGTGTTAATGCCTTCAACAATCAAAATATCTGGTTGTTGAATCAACTCATATTCGCCTTCGATAACATCGTAGACACTGTGAGAATAGACGGGTGCTTTAATTTCGTCTTTGCCGCTTTTGACTTCGTTTAAGAAATTAATTAGCTTCTCCATGTCATAACTTTCAGGAAACCCTTTTCGGTCCATAATTCCCTGTTCTTCTAACACTTTATTGGGATACAAAAATCCATCCGTTGTAATGAGTTGAACGTTTCTTCGTTTAAACGTTCGGGCCAGAATTCTTTGCAAAAGACGAGCGGTGGTGCTTTTACCAACGGCGACACTGCCGGCAATTCCAATGATGAATGGTGGTACAGAGACATATTCATGTAGGAATAATCCTTTGCTAAGTGTTAGCGATTCAAATTCTTTCATGTACAAATGAATAAGATGCGTTAAGGGTACATAAATTTCTTGTACATCTTTTAGTGAAATTTGGTCGTTCACACTTTTAATGTTATCCAATTCTGCTTCGGTTAACGGTGCTTTGCCGTCATGATAAAACCCATGCCATTCTTCTCTGGAAATTGGGTAGTAATTCATTTTATCGTCCATTGTTCCTCCACCAAACCCTGTTCAATCTTTGTACATTTTACCATAATTTCACAAGGGAAACACAGGATTTTACAAAAGAATTCCCTTCTTCGCCAATTTATGATGAAAATGGTATCATGAAAAGAGAAAACTGTTAGAAAAGAGGGGAAAAGCCATGAGAAAAATTGTATTATTTGGTGATAGCATTACTGCTGGTTATTTAGACGAAGCCGTCTCACCTGTTCTTGTTGACTTAGTGAAACGGGATATTGATGCGATGGGTCTAGAAGAAGTGGCTGTTATTAATGCTGGAATGCCTGGCGATACAACAGAGGATGGTTTAAAACGATTAAATAAAGAAGTACTAATTGAGAAACCTGATGAAGTGGTGATTTTCTTTGGCGCCAATGATGCGTCACTGGATCGAAATATAACAGTAGCCACGTTTAGAGAAAACCTTGAAACAATGATTCACGAAATTGGTTCAGAAAAGGTGATTTTAATTACGCCACCATATGCGGATAGTGGCAGACGTCCAGAACGTCCACAAACGCGTATCAAGGAATTGGTCAAGGTTGCACAAGAAGTCGGAGCGGCACATAACTTGCCAGTTATTGATTTGTATAAAGCGATGACTGTTTATCCTGGAACGGATGAATTTTTACAAGCGGATGGTTTGCATTTTTCACAAGTGGGCTATGAATTATTAGGTGCCTTGATTGTTCGAGAAATAAAAGGTAGACTAAAACCAAAACAAGCATAGATAGGAAGAACAAAATGGCGAATCATTATTATACAGAAAATCCAGAATTAGCACATGATTTAGAAAGCTGGTCTTTTCCATTACGTGGTCGGACCTTTCAGTTTACGACCGATAGCGGGGTCTTCTCAAGAGGAACAGTGGATTATGGTTCTCGTGTGTTGATTGATGCCTTTGAATGGGAAAATTTACCAGCAGGCCGTTTGTTAGATGTTGGTTGTGGCTATGGACCAATTGGGTTGTCCTTAGCAGCGGCGACTGGTCGACTGGTGGAAATGGTGGATGTCAACCAACGGGCAGTTGGGCTAGCTCAAATGAACGCCCAACGCAACCAAATTACTACTGTGGATATCCATTCTTCCAATGTGTATGAAACCTTAAACGAAACGACCTACGCGGCGATTGTTAGCAATCCGCCCATTCGTGCAGGCAAAAAAGTTGTCCATGGCATTTTAACAGGGGCTTTTCCGTTGTTGAAAGTTGGTGGCACACTAACGGTGGTTATTCAAAAGAAACAAGGTGCACCTAGTGCAGAGAAGAAAATGGCTGAAGTATTTGGCAATGTTGAAATTGTGACAAAAGACAAAGGCTATTATATTTTACGAAGTGTTAAAGAAGCAGAGTAAAAAAGAACCGCCAC